>WNFC01000065.1_pt1 | contig 151309 bp, 121 predicted proteins | sample 5400541 | NCBI WGS metagenome assembly WNFC01 (sample SAMN13153342, study PRJNA577476) | soil metagenome | isolation source: 120 cm saprolite under Douglas fir tree site 2 hole 2 replicate 1 | place: USA:California | collected 2015-04-18
GATTCCTGCATAGTGTTCCACGGCTGTCCTCCATCTCAGATGCCTGGGGCCGACTCAACGTCGTGACCCCGTTTCATCATCTATCGGGGGACAGCCACCTTCACCGCTCGCTCGGTGCAGGGCCCATTACGGCATCTAGCCGATGCCCGCTCTTGGCCGGCCTGTCCGGCAGCCTATTTCAGCAGCAGGTGCGGCAGCCAAAGCGACAGCGCCGGGATGTAGGTCACGAGCGCGAGCACGACCAGCATCGGCACGTAGAAGATCAGGATGCTGCGTGACACGGCCTCCATGCTCACGCGGCCGATCGCGCATCCGACCACCATGGTGGGCCCGACCGGAGGCGTGAGCAGGCCGATGCCCAGATTGAGGATCATGATAATGCCGAAATGCACGGGATCGATGCCGAAGGTCTTGATCACGGGCAGGAAGATCGGCGTGCAGATCAGCAGCATCGGCGCCAGATCCATGAACGTGCCGAGCAACAGCAGCAGAACGTTGACGTAAAGCAGAAACGTGTATTTGTCGCTCGAGATCGCGACGAAAAACTCCGTGACCTTCGCCGGTATGCGCATGATCGCCATCATGTAGCCGAAGGCGATCGAGAAGCCGATCATGATCATGACCATGCCGACGGTGCGCACGACGCGCGCGATCAGCTTCGGCACCTCGCTCCACTTGACGTCGCGGTAGACGAACATCGTGACGAGGAAGGCGTAAATGCAGGCGACCGCTCCGGATTCGGTCGGCGTGAAGACGCCGGACAGGATGCCGCCAAGGATGATCGCGATCGTGATCATGCCCCAGATCGCATCGGCGGCGGTCTTGACTGCCTGACGCAACGGCACGATCTCGCCTCTGGGGAATTGGTTCCGGTAAGCGATGATCAGCACAAGAATGATCAGCGACAGGCCAAGCAGCAAGGCCGGGATGATGCCGCCCATGAACAGGTGAGCTACCGAGATCGTCCCGCCCGCGGCGATCGAATAAATGATCATGTTGTGCGAGGGCGGGACAAGAAGCGGCTGCAACGAGCCCGAGATCGTGACATTGACCGCGAACAGGCGGGGATAGCCGCTCTTGATCATCTGCGGAATCATCACCGAGCCGACCGCCGCGGTATCGGCGACGGAAGATCCCGAAATACAGCCGAACATCGTGGAGGCGAGGATGTTGACGAGCGCCATTCCGCCGCGAATGAAGCCGACGAAGACCTTGGCGAGGTTGACGAGGCGCTCGGCCATGCCGCCGACCGCCATGATCGCGCCGGTGAGAATGAAGAACGGGATTGCCAGCAGCGAGAAACCGCTCATGCCGCCAGCGACCTTGAGCATCACCGCTTCAAGTGGGATCCCGGCGTAGAGTGCGGCGGCAATGGCGGCGATGCCGAGCGCATAGGCGACAGGCATGCCCATCAGACAGACGATGGTGAAACCGCCAACGAGAATGAAGATGTCCACGACGCAATCCCGTCTTCGGTCTATTCGGTGGTGAGCTGGCTGACCGTCTCGGGCTCCGGCTCGGAGAAGAACTTCTGCGTCATGAAGCGCTCGATCACGAACAAGCCGGTGAGCGCGCCGCCGATCGGGATCGGCAGATAGGAAAGGCCGACGGTAACGACGGGAAATTCCGGGATGGCTTGGTGCCAGGTCGCCTGGCAGAGCTTGATGCCCCACACGAGCATGAACAGGTTCGTCGCCAGCATCAGCACTTCGAGGATCCAGCCGAGATATGATTTGGCCGGTTCGTGCAGAAATGTGGGCAGAACGCCGACGCCGATGTGCAGATACTCGCGATAGCACACCACGGCGGAGAGAAACGAGACCACGATCATCAACAAGGTCGCCAACGGCTCCGGCCACGATGCCGCGCTGTTGAGCACATAACGGGTGAACACGCCGTAAGGAATGATCAGCACGATGATGACGAGAAATGCGCCGGCCACGAACAGGCAGGCGTTATGGATCGCGTCCATCGCCCGGATATATCGTTCCTTCATGGAAGTCCCTTCCCTGAGAACGATAGGAGAGCCGGCGCGATCCCTCGGTCGGCCGGCTCCTGCGGCAAGCGATCAGGCGCTCACTTCACGTCTTGAATGCGCTTGATCAGCTCGGCCTGCTGTTTGCCGTATTTCTCCCACACCGGCTGAACCGCTTCCTGGAAGGGTTTCTTGTCGTCGATGTTGATGATCTCGACGCCCGCTTTCTGCATCTCGCTCTTCGACTTCTCCTCCATCGCGTACCAAAGCTTGCGCTCTTCCTGCTGCGCTTCCTTGGCAAACTTGGCGATCAGCGCCTGATCGTCCTTCGAGAGCGTGTCCCAGGTCTTCTTGGAGAACACCAGGATTTCCGGGATCATCAGATGTCCGGTGAGCGAGTAGTACTTGGCGTAGCGGTAATGCTGCCCGGTCGCGTAGGTCGGAGAATTGTTCTCGGCCCCATCGACCACGCCGGTCTGCATCGCATTGACGAGCTGATCGAAGCCCATGGCGACGCCATTGCCGCCGAGCGCGTTCATGGTGTCGACGAAGACCGGATTCCCCATCATCCGGATCTTGAGCCCCTTGAGGTCGCCGATATTCCTGATCGGCTTCTTGCTGTTGTAGACGTTGCGCGTGCCGGCGTTCATCCAGCAAAGCCCGATGAGTCCCGCGGTCGGATGATCCGACAGCTTCTTGAGCAGTTCATCGCCGATCGGGCCATCGATCACCTGCTCCATGTGCGCGTCGTCGCGAAACATGAACGGCAGATTGAACACGTTGAGCTCGGGAACCAGCGGGCCCATGGGGCCGACGCTGACGCGCGCGATGGCAAGCGCCCCGACCTGGGCCTGCTCGATCATCTCCTTCTCGCCGCCGAGCTGCATCGACGGGTACATCTGGATGCTGAGGCGGCCGCCGCTCGCCGCCTCGAGTTTCTTGCCCATCGCCACGACCGCTTCCACGGTCGGATAGCCGAGCGGATGCACGTCGGTGGCCTTGAGCACGAGTTTTTGCTGGGCGAGGGCGGGAACGTCGGTCGCGAGCGCGGCGAGCGCGCTGCCGGCGCCGAGGCGGAGCAGGGTGCGGCGGTTCATGATCATCCTCCCGGGACTGGTTGGTTGCGCCGACCGGCCGAGCGGACCCGTTGATCCGCCGGCGGGCTCATGCTAGCAGTTGTCATATCATATGATGACCGGCGCGCACAGAGTGTCAAGGGCATGAGCAGGCCGAGCCTTTCGGTGACGCAGCCGCTGCCGGCGCCGCGATCGTTGACCGGCGAACTCGTCGCGCGTCTCACCGACGATATCACCAGCGGCAAGATCCCGCCGGGATCGCAGTTGCCCACCGAGCAGGAATTGATCGCGGCGACCGGCGTGAGCCGCACCGTGGTGCGCGAGGCGGTGGCGGCCTTGCGCGCGGATGGACTCGTGGTCACGCGTCAAGGCGTCGGCGCCTTCGTTCCGGAGAACGCGCGCCGGCCGCTGCGCATCGACGTCGATCCGTTGTCGCCGCTGCGCGCGGTCCTCGACGTAATGGAGTTGCGCACCGGCATCGAGATCGAAGCCGCGGGGTTGGCCGCCGATCGCGGCTCGGCGTCGCAGATCCGCAGGATCGTCGAGTGCTTCGATGCCGTCGGCGCCGCCCTCAAGCGCGGCGAAGACGCGGTCGCGCAGGATTTTGCGCTCCATTGCAGCATCGCCGACGCCACCGGAAACCCGCAGTTCAGGCGCTTTCTGGAACATCTCGGACGCCTCATCATCCCGCGACAGACGATTCGCGGCGGGCCCGGCATCGCCAAGCGCGCCTACAGCGAAACCTTCCAGCGCGAGCACCGCGCCATCGTGCAGGCGATCCGCAACCGAGCCGTTTTGCAAGCGCGCGCGGCGATGCGCCGGCATCTCCTCAGCAGCCGCAAGCGCTACGAGCGCCTCGCCGCCAAGCTCGGCAGCCGCTAGCTAAAATCTCTCGTTCTCCAACCGCGATGGGCACATCATGCAAACGGTTTTGGTCACCGGCGCAGCAGGCGGAATCGGCGCGCGACTGCGCCAACTGCTCAAAGGCGTCTATCCCAACATCCGGCTGAGCGACGTCAAGCGGCCCGCCGGCCTGGCGGCGGACGAGACCTTCGTCGAAGCCGATCTCGCCAGCATGCCGGCGGTCGAAAATGCCGTCGCCGGCGTCGACGGCATCGTGCATCTCGGCGGCTTCTCGGTCGAAGGACCGTGGGATACGATCCTGCAATCCAACATCATCGGTTGCTACAATCTGTTCGAGGCGGCGCGGCGCCATCGCGTCGAACGGGTGGTATTCGCGTCGTCGAACCATGCGGTCGGCTTCTATCCGCGTCGGCGCCGCATCGGCGTGGACGCCGCGGTGCGTCCGGATTCCCGCTACGGCGTCAGCAAGGCGTTCGGCGAGGCGCTCGGCGCGCTCTATGCGTTCAAGCACGGACTGCGCATCACCTGCATCCGCATCGGCAACTTCGGCGACGTGCCGGTCGACCGGCGGCGGCTCTCGATTTGGCTCGCGCCGCAGGACCTCGTGCAGCTCATCCGCATCGGCCTCGAGCACGCCGACATCCGCTACGAAATCCTCTACGGCGCCTCCGACAATGCGCGCGGCTGGTGGGACAACGCCGCCGCCTTCCGCCTCGGCTATCGGCCGCAGGGCCGCGCCGAGGAGCATGCCGCCGCGGCGCTCGCCGCCGACGCCAAGCTTGCGCCCGATCCGTTCGGCGACTGGTATCAGGGCGGGCCGTTTTGCAGCGATGAAAGAAGTGACGGAGTCGAACCCGCGCCGGCGTGAGTGAGACTGACCCGGTTATAGACTGCGGCCGTCGAAGGGCGTGGGCTCGAGCGCCGCGGCGTCGACGTCGTCGAGGCAGCGCACGTTGACCGCGATCATCTCGTCGCCCTTGGGACTCGCTCCGCGCGAGAACGCGCCCACGCCGCATTGCGGACAGAACAGGTGATGGATCGATTTCTTGCCGAACTGGTAGTCCTTGAGATCCTCGGCGCCGGCGCGCAGCGCGAAGCTTGCCGGCGGCACGAACGACCACAGCGCGCCGCGCTTTTGGCAAATCGAGCAGTTGCAGGCGACGACCTTGCCGAGATCGGTCGTCACCTCGAAGCGCACCTCGCCGCAATGGCAGCCGCCGGTATAGGTCTTGGGTGCGGACATGGGCCTGCGCCTTATGGGTGCTGAAACTCGATGCGCTTGTCCGGGCGCTCGAGGTCGACGTGCAAGGCCTCGCACAGCCGGTTCGAATAGTTCCACATGCCGCAGAACACCGTGAGCTCCACGATCTGTTTCTCGCTGAAGTGCTGCTTCATCGCGGCGAAGGCGGCATCGTCGTCGCGCGCCGTGAGCAGCGTCACGGCTTCGGCCCAGCGGATCGCCGCCTTCTGCCGGTCGTCGAGGTCGGCAGAGTGCATGTAGTCGCTGCCTTGCGCGGCTTTGATCTGCGCCTCGGTGAGCCCGATCTTCCTGCCCAGCGGCACGTTGTGCGACATGCAATAGGCGCTCTGGTTGAGCGCCGATGTCTTGATGATGACGAGCTGCTGGATCTTCACGTAGTCGGGGTCGGATTTGACGTTGGCGAGACGAATGGTCTCGTTCGGCAGCATCCAGCCCGCGAGCGCGGCCGGCTGATGCGCCAGCACCTGGGAGAAGTGGCTGATCCGTCCCCACTGCTCGCGCACGCCGTCGTAGACCTTGCGGGTATCGGCGTCCGCCTCTTCCGGCTTGATCATTCGCACGCGCGCCACGGCGACCTCCTGCGGCGAACCTAGCGCAAGCGTCCGGCGGACGCGAGCCGCACAGCCATGGGTTGCAAAGCAAGGGGTTGAGTATAGGTAGAATTACTCGCAACACGTGCAATTTTTCGCATGAATAACAGGCGGAAACAGGGCGCCCGAGCCCTTATTCTTCGACGCCCAGCGGCCCCTCCAGCCATCTCGGAGCCTCACTGCAATTCACAGTTGCATATCCTCGTTTGCGGCGGCAACGCTTTTGCGTTCGCGCGCGGCTCGATCTCGCTGCCGGCGCTCCATGCACCATTTCAGATTTCGTTTGGCTTGCATGGTCGCGAACCGGGGAGGGCGCGAGCTTCCGCGGGTGAGGCTGCGAGGAGAGGTCGCAAACATCGGCGTACGCGCAGCCTCCTCACCCGTGTTGAAATTCGATATTGCAGTTCTTTTCAATCGACACCTCCTCGAGCGCTTCCATCGCGCCTTTCAGCAGCGCGATGTCGTCGGGATCCCCCGGCTTGCCGTCGACGCGGCCGCCCGTGACCTCGGCGCGCGTGATACGCTTTTGCTCCTCGCCGATCTGGCGACACGTCAAATGTTCGAAGGTCGAGGGCGAAACGTAGGCTGGGGCAATATAATCGGACTGGCTTGCGCACGCGCTCGCGAGCGCGGCGAGTCCAGCGGCAACGTATGTCCCAAAGCGCATGAATTCGCGAGGTCAGGGTTGTGGGTCGAGGGGCTTGCGTTGCCGGGATTGTCTCGTGGGCGAAGGCCGGAAAGGATTTCCCGTCATTTCTTCCCCTTCAACTCGCTGATCTCCGTCACCAGCTCGGGGAACGGTTGATACGCGGCTGCGCCGCATTGGTCGCCCTCCGCGTCGGTCAATTGATTGATCCCGCCGGAGTAAAAGACCAGCATCTTCTCCTTGCGCCAATCGGGGCCGTTGACTCGCAAGCAAGCGAAATACCGGCTTTGCGTCCCGAATTGCTTCAACGCGGGCGTCGAGATCGAAGCTTCGCGTGCGTTCAGCAGCTCGCCGGGATGGGTTTTCACGTATGCCAGCACGTCCTTCTTGTAGTCTTCCGGATAAGCGTTGGGATCGACGGCTTTTTTTTCCGGTTTCCCCCAGAATTCGAAGTCGGAGCAGCCGGCCACGGCGGCGAGAAGCGGGATGAGGACGCAGGCCAACACTGCTTTCGAGGTCTCGCGCGCCATTGGTGTCCCCGCCGGCCTCAGGGTTGCCGATTCGGTCCAATTTATCGCACGTCAAAGCCGACGCAAACGGCGCCGAATATTCGATCTTGCCCGCGCCTCGCCCGCGGCTTCATGCGGTCGCGGCCTTGGTTGAATCCGGGCGACTGTCCTTCACCTCGGCGCCGCACGCCGGTTCAATTGCGGGCGGTCCGCCGACAACTTGCATGATCGTGCGACCGATCAAGCCGGCATCGGTTCGATGCGGCGCATACGAAGATTTATTTTGATGCGAACTTTATGCCCAACAGATGGGAAAATTTATTCCTGCCGCTGACGGCAATTCACATGGCGACATTTCTACCTTGCGTCGTCCTCGGTGAAGAACCTCTCGCCGCGGGCAAAGCGGTTGGGCTTGAGGAAGAAGCCGAGGATGACGGCGCCGTTGGGTGCCACCGCCTCGTGCCGGTTGCCGGCCGGCCGCCAGACGAACTGACCGGGTCCGCACGCGCCCTCGTGATCCTCGAGGCTGCCCTCGAGCACGAACGTCTGCTCCAGCGCGGTGTGCTCGTGCAGCGGCACGACCGCGCCCGGATCGAGCTTGAACAGGGCCGTGGTGATGCCGCTGTCGTCGCTATAAAGCACCTTGATCCGAATCCCCGCGAACTTGGTCGGTTCCCACGGCATGTTGGGGACGTCGAGGTAGCGCGAAGCCAGCTCCGGCCTGTTCTCGGGCTTGATGTCGGGATGCACGACCTTGCGGGGTTGCGCTGACATGGGAGCCTCCTTTTTCATCGGCGTCGAACGGTCCGCTGGGCGAAGGCGCCAAGCATACACGCCTGCGCGCAACGACGCGATGACCCAAGGAAGTTTCTCTCCGCTCGTCCCCGCGCAAACGCATGGGCGCCAAGTTGAGAGCCTCAGGCAACCGTCATGCGGCCTTTGCAATGAGCATCAGTTCGAGGCCGCGTCCCCACGGTCGCCGACGTTCGGCGTCGGCGCGGATCACGATCCACAGCATCATGTCCCAGGCGTTGCGGATGCCGGCGAGGAGAAGCGTGATCTGCGCGGCGGCGAGCAGATCGAGGCCCGCCGGCGATTGGCGGAACAGGACGAGCGCGGCGACGAACATGAGGCCGACCAAGGTCGCGGCCGCCGTGCCGATGAGCAGGTCGAAATCGTGCCAAGCGTCGAGAAGGTCTGCGAGCAAAGATTGCATGGTGATCACCGCGCGCGGTGCAAGGCGCCTGAAGTGGTCTTGCGCGTACCGGGGAGCTTGACGGTAGCAGGACTATCGGCGTGAATCGAACGCCGAGACGCCGGGCGCGCGAATGGCGGCGCTTCGGTGGACCAGGAGGGTGAAGATGCGCATCTTGAGAGTTGCTGCGGGCGCGGTCGCCGCGCTCGCGCTCGGCGTCGCCGCGGCGCACGCTCAGCCGCTGACCGTGGTCGAGGTCAACGCCCCCGCGGTGAACTGCGTCTTTCACCCCGCCTGCACCATTACGGTGAGCGACAGCGTCGGGTTTATTGCGTTGCCTCATCTGGCTGCGCCCAGGACCGCATTTCTGCAGTCGCGCACCTTCAGCGGCGCCGCCGGCACGCCCGCCGCCGGCAAGGCCGGCTACATGTACCGCATCAGCCTCACCCAAGCGGCGGGCAGCGCCGATTGCCTGGGCGGGCTGGTGCTCAATTTCGGTCCGGCGCTCAAGCTTTCTTACGCGCCCTACCAATTGGCGGACGTATTCGTGATCACCTCCGGCGGTCTCGGCTCGGTCGGATTGAAGTCGGCGGAACGGTTCGGCGAGGTGATCGTGTTCGAGCTCGCCAAGCCGTTGTGCCTCGACGGCGGGCCGAACCTCGCTAACACGACCTTCTTCTTCGGGCTCGCCGCCGACACGCCGGCGATGGCGACTTCGGCGCAGATCTTCGCCAGCGGAAACCCACCTCTTTACAGCGTGGATGCGCGCGTGCCGAGCCACTGAGGCTGCGGCGGTGGTTCACAGGAAATAGCAGCAGACTCGCGACCTTTCTCCGCTTGCCCGGGGGAGAGGGCGCCACGCCGAGCGCGATTGATCGTCAGTCACAAAGAATGTGCGTCAGGAGCACCCCGTGGTGCTGCCGCAGGTGTCGCATTTGAGGCAGGTGCCGTTGCGGACGAGCGTGAAGTTGCCGCATTCGCCGCAGGCCTCGCCTTCGTAGCCCTTGGCCTTGGCTTCGGCGCGCTTCTCCGCCGCCCGCGCCCGCGCATTCGCGCGCGCGTCGGTAAGTTCGCCGCGCGGCAGCGCGAGCTGCTGCTGCTCGAGCTGCTCGGCGGGCGAGAGCTTCTGCTCGGGCTCGGCCTTGAGCGCGGTGGTGCCATCGGCGCGCGGCTCGCGGCCGCCGAAGGCCGTGACCTTGCCGCCGCCGGGCGCGCCCCGCGCGCCACCCTCCCCGCTGATGGGGGAGGGTGAACGCGCCTCAGGCGCCGCACCACCCGCTAAAACCGAAAGCTTGTCCGTGCGCGAGCGCGTGAGCCCCTTGGAGACGTATTTGGTCGCCGCACTCCCGCCCGGCTTGCCTTCCTCCACACCCTTGCCGAGCGCGTCGAAGCCGCCTTCGTTGGGATCGACATGGGCGAGGTCGAAGCGCTCGAGATAGCTCACGGCGAGCTCGCGGAAGACATAATCGAGGATCGAGGTCGCGTATTTGATCGAGTCGTTGCCCTGGACGGGACCGGACGGCTCAAAACGCGTGAAGGTGAAGGCGTCGACGTATTCGTCGAGCGGCACGCCGTATTGCAGCCCGAGCGAGACCGCGATCGCGAAGTTGTTGAGCAGCGAGCGCAGCGCCGCGCCCTCCTTGTGCATATCGATGAAGATTTCGCCCAGCCGCCCGTCGTCGTATTCACCGGTGCGCAGATAGACCTTATGGCCGCCGACCACGGCCTTCTGGGTATAGCCCTTGCGGCGGTCCGGCATGCGCTCGCGCTCGCGCATCACCACGATGCGCTCGACCACCTTCTCCACCACCTTCTCCGCGAGCGCGGAGGCGCGCGCCGCGGCCGGCTTCTCGATGAAGGCCTCGACGATGTCGTCCTCGTCGTCCTCGTCCGCGATCAATTGCGACTGCAGCGGCTGCGAGAGCTTCGAGCCGTCGCGGTAGAGCGCGTTGGCCTTGAGCGCGAGCTTCCAGGAGAGCAGATACGCCGCCTTGCAGTCCTCGACCGTGGCGTCGTTCGGCATGTTGATGGTCTTGGAGATCGCCCCGGTGATGAAGGGCTGCGCCGCCGCCATCATGCGGATGTGGCTCTCGACCGAGAGGTAGCGCTTGCCGTTGCGCCCGCAGGGATTGGCGCAGTCGAACACCGGATAGTGCTCGGCCTTGAGATGGGGAGCGCCCTCGATCGTCATCGCGCCGCAGACATGCACGTTGGCGGCCTCGATCTCGCGCTTGGTGAAGCCGAGCGCGGAGAGAAGATCGAATCGCGGATCGGCGAGCTTCTCCGGCGCGATGCCGAGCTTGCTCACGAACTCCTCGCCCAGGGTCCACTTGTTGAAGGCGAACTTGATGTCGAAGGCGCTGCGCACCGCCTTCTCCGCCTTCTCGATCGCCTCTGGCGTGAAGCCTTTCTGCTTGAGCGTGGTGGGGTTGATGCCGGGCGCGTCCGCGAGGCTGCCGTGGCCGACCGCGTAGGCCTCGATCTCGGCGATCTCTTCCTGCGAATAGCCGAGCACGCGCAACGCCTCCGGCACCGCGCGGTTGATGATCTTGAAGTAGCCGCCGCCGGCGAGCTTCTTGAACTTGACCAGCGCGAAGTCGGGCTCGATGCCGGTGGTGTCGCAGTCCATCACCAGGCCGATGGTGCCGGTGGGCGCGATCACCGAGACTTGCGCATTGCGATAGCCGTGCTGCTCGCCGAGCGCGAGCGCGCGATCCCAGGCGCGCTCGGCATGCTCGATCATGCGCGGATCGGGGCAGGCCTTGTGGTCGAGCGGCACCGGCGGCGTCGCCACCTTCTCATAGCCGGTGCGCTCGCCGCGGGCGGCGCGGCGGTGGTTGCGGATGACGCGCAGCATGTGCTCGCGGTTCTTCTTGTAGCCGGGGAAGGCGCCGAGCAGCCCCGCCATCTCGGCCGAGGTGGCGTAGCTGACGCCGGTCAGGATGGCGGTGAGCGCGCCCGCGATCTGGCGGCCGGCGTCGGAGTCGTAGGAGAGGCCCGAGGACATCAACAGGCCGCCGAGATTGGCGTAGCCCAGGCCCAGCGTGCGGAACTCGAAGGAGAGCAGCGCAATCTCGCGCGAGGGAAATTGCGCCATCAGCACCGAGATTTCGAGCACGATGGTCCACAGCCGCACCGCGTGCTCGTAGCCGTCGAGGTCGAACTGCTGCGTCGCTGCGTTGCGGAACGCGAGCAGGTTCATGGAGGCGAGATTGCACGCGGTGTCGTCGAGGAACATGTATTCCGAGCACGGATTGCTGGCGCGGATCGGCCCCGAGGCCGGGCAGGTGTGCCAGTCGTTGACCGTGGTGTGGTACTGCAGGCCGGGATCGGCGCAGGCCCAGGCGGCGTAGCCGATCTTCTCCCACAGCGCGCGCGCCTTGACCGTCTTGGCGATCTTGCCCGGCTTGGTGCGCCAGAACAGATCCCAGTCGCCGTCGGCCTCGACCGCCTTGAGGAACTCGTCGGTGACGCGCACCGAGTTGTTGGAGTTCTGCCCCGAGACGGTGAGGTAGGCGTCCGAATCCCAGTCGGCGTCGTAGACCGGGAACTCGATGTCGGTGTAGCCCTGCTTGGCGAACTGGATCACGCGCTTGATGAAATTGTCGGGCACGTGATTGCGACGCGCGGCCTTGATCTCCCGCCGCAGCACCGGGTTCTTGTCCGGATCGAAGCAGTCGTCGCCCGAGCCTTCGCAGTTCACGCACGCCCTGAGGATCGCGCGCAGGTGCTTCTGGTTGATCTTGGAGCCGGTGACGAGGTTCGCCACCTTCTGTTCCTCGATCACCTTCCAGTCGATGAATTGCTCGATGTCGGGGTGATCGGTGTCGACGATCACCATCTTGGCGGCGCGACGCGTGGTGCCGCCCGACTTGATGGCGCCGGCCGCGCGATCGCCGATCTTGAGGAAGCTCATCAGGCCGGAGGATTTTCCTCCGCCCGCGAGCCGCTCGCCGTCGCCGCGCAGGCGCGAGAAGTTCGAGCCGGTGCCGGAGCCGTATTTGAACAGGCGCGCCTCGCGTACCCACAGATCCATGATCCCGCCTTCGTTGACGAGATCGTCGGCGATCGACTGGATGAAGCAGGCGTGCGGTTGCGGATGCTCGTAGGCGGACTTGGACTTCACGAGCTTGCCGGTCGCAAAGTCGACGTAGAAGTGCCCCTGGCTCGGTCCGTCGATGCCGTAGGCCCAGAATAGGCCGGTGTTGAACCATTGCGGCGAGTTCGGCGCCGCCATCTGCATCGCGAGCATGTAGACGAGCTCGTCGAAGAAGGCGCGCGCGTCCGCTTCCGAATCGAAATAGCCGCCCTTCCAACCCCAATAGGTCCAGGTGCCGGCAAGCCGCTCGAACACCTGCTTGGAGGAATGTTCGCCGGTGGCGCGCTCCTTCTCCGGCAGCGCCGCCAACGCCGTCTCGTCGGCGCTCGAGCGCCACAGCCACGAGGGAACGGTCTCTTCCTCGATCTTCTTCAGCCGCGCGGGCACCCCGGCCTTGCGGAAGTATTTTTGCGCCAGCACGTCGGCGGCGACCTGCGACCAGGAGGCCGGCACCTCGACGTTCTCGGCATGGAACACCACCGAGCCGTCCGGATTGCGGATCTCGCTTTCGGTCAGGCGGAACGCGATGTCCGCGTAGGGGGACTGTCCTTCGTTGGTGTATCGCCGCGCAATCCGCATCATCCGCCCCTTCGTCGTTGGCGCGGCGGCCCAGCGGACCGCCGACACGTCACCCGTCACGCGGCCCTGGCCTCCCGGCCGCGCTCGGACTGGCTCGTTACTCTCGTCTCTATTTAACGCCTTCCCCGTGGTCCTGGCGGGCCCGGGTTTTATTGCCGCGCGTTCCGGCGCGCTCGCCTTCAGGCAAACAAAGAGCCTCTCTCCGGCGCCGTCGCGGCGAGCGGAGCGGTTACGCAGACCCTTTCAGGAGAGCGCCCGGCGGGACTTCGAACCACTCGCGCCGAACCTTTTCAAGCTAAGACAGCACCTTCCGTTCGTCAAGGCTTAGTAGCCCCCCGTAAACAAACTGCTAAATGTGGTGCCGAGCTGTGAAATTCGGGGGCGACTCAGGTGCGGTGCAGCAAGTATCGGATATCGGCGGCGGATTCGGAAGGGTTCCGTTCACAGCCCGGTCACGCGGCTGTCACGAAATTGATGTCAAGCGAGAAATTATCAGCACGCCCCTCCGTCCAAGTAAGGGCGGGCCTGCGCAAGCCGTGTCGCGCGCGACACGGGCGGGCGAGGCGGGCTTCCGCCGAATGCGCCGGCTCACCCGCATATTCGCGGGCATTTTCGCGCGTGAGCGACACCGATCCTTCATCGCACGGCGAGCGCGGCCCAACCCTCGCCGTTTTGATTCGCGGCGCTTGCGTCGCGCGTCACTTCAAGACCAGGTCGACCTGCAGGATCTCGTTGAAGGCGACGGCGGAGTGGTCGATGCCGCTGCCGGCCGATTGGCCATCGCCGCTCACCGTATAGAGGCGATTGCCGACCGCGCCGACCGCAAGCCCGTGGCGCGGATGCGGCATGGACGGCAGCACCTGCCAGCGGTTGAGCACCGGGTCATAGGCTTCCACCGCCTTGAAGGCGGCAAGGAAGCGCTGGTCCTGGCCTTCGCCGCCGGCAACCAGGATCTGGTTGTTGTAGACCCCGGCGCCGATGGCGCTGCGCGCCGTGGGCATGCGCGTGCGCGGCGTCCACAGATCGGTCGCAGGGTCGTACATCTCCACCAGATCGACGTTGTTGCTGGCGCTGGAGATAAAGGCCGCGCCGACGCGGCCGCCGATCACATAGATCTTGTCGCCGACCCCGACGGCCGCATGGTGATTGCGGGCGAGCAGCAGCGGGCGCACGGTTTTCCAGCTGTTCGCCGCGGGATCGTATTCCTCGACCGTCGCCACCACGTTGTGCGGGCGCGCCGGGTGGATGCCGTTCTCGTTCACGCCGGGAAGCGAGTTGGCGCCGCCGGTGACGTAGATCTTGCCGTTGGCGACGCCGGCAGCGGCAGCGCCGCGCTTCGTCGGCATGGGCGCGAGCTCTTTCCATTCATCGGTGGCGGGATCGTATTCCCAGGCATTGTTGACCGCGTTCCAGCCGGGGGGACCGGAGTCGGGATAAGTGAAGCCGCCGAAGGCATAGATCTTGTCGTTCAAGGTCGCGAACGCGACGTGATGGGAGGCGAGCCGCATCGGCCGCTTCTTGGCCCATTGATTGGACGCTGGATCGTATTCGTAAACCATCGCCTTCGGCTTCCAGCCGGGCGCGAGGCCGGCGAACACATAGACCTTGCCGGCGGCGGTCGCACCGAGCACTTCCTCCGACGCCTCCGGGAACGGCGCACCTTGGAACCAAGGATTGGCGGCGGTCGGCGCTGTCGGCGCGGGGCCCTGCGCGAACGCCGCGGGCGCAACCCACGCCGCCGCGATCAGCGCGCCACCCAAGTGCCGCAGGCGCATTGACGTCATTTTCGCCTCCCATGGATTTGATTGCGAAGCAGAGGGCTTCGCCTTGCCCGCGGATGCGGGGAGGGGGCAAGCATAGGCGGGCGATTGCAGTGGGCGCAACTCGGCACGCTTCTTTCTATGCAACCGAGCTGCCGGGTGGACTTCGCGCGGCGGCAGTGGCATGAACGCGCCGTCCATCTCGGTCTTGGCATGAGCGGATGAAAACGTTTTTTCTGCGCTTCTTCACCTGGTGGAACGGGGCGACGTTCGGCACGCTGGTGTGGACCTGGCTCTACGGCGAGTTCGTGGGTGAGGACGAGTTCGGCGATCGCTATTACCGCACCAGGGGCGGCAAGATCGATCCGACGCTCGGCTACGAGCGGCGCTGGGTGATCTACAACGGCACGGCCGAAGCCTCGATCGTGCCGCCGTCCTGGCATGGCTGGCTGCACCACACGGTCGACACGCCACCGACGCAGGAAGAGGTCACGCCGCGGCCGTGGTGGAAGCCGCACCGGCCCAACCTCACCGGCACGCCTGCCGCCCACCGCCCCATCGGCTCGACGCTCGCGCAAGGCCGCAGACCCAAGGCGACCGGCGACTACAAGCCCTGGACACCGGGGCGGTAGGCAGGGTTCCCACTGCGGAACGGCCCTTTCCCTGCCGTATTCTCGGTGTTAACCGGCAAGCCTGCCCGCCCGTGTTCGAGCACCGTCTGATGGCCCGATTGCTTCGCATCGCCTGCTTCATCGCCGCGCCGATCGCGGCATGGGCGACGCTCGGCGTGCTGCCTGCCGGAGCGCAGTTCTTCAACCCGTTCGAAGCCCTGTTTGGGGCGCCGCCACGGCCGCCGTCGAGCGTGCCGAGCGGCCGTCCGCAGCAGGCCTATCCGCAATATCCCGACCAGCGCTATCCCGACCAGCGCTATCCGGACCAACGCTACCCCGAGCAGCCTTATCCGGATCAGCCAAATCCGGGGCAGGCCCGGCAGGCCCCGCCGGGGGGCGTGCAATCGCAGCCATTGCCCCCGCCCGAGGGCGCCGCCGCGGCGGTCGATCCGCTTCCCGGCCAGCGCCAGCCGCGCGGCGCGCCGCAGCCCGCCGACACCTCGCCGCAACCAGGCGACGAAGTCATCGCTGAGCCGCCGTCGCAGAAGATCGCCAACAAGTCCGCCATGTTCTCCGGCCTCGACAAGATCACCGGCCGCATCATCGCCTTCGATGCCGCCATCGGCGAGACCGTGCAGTTCGGCGCGCTGCAGGTGACGCCGCGGATCTGCTACACGCGCCCGCCGACCGAGACCCCCAACACCGACGCCTTCATCGAGGTCGACGAGGTGACGCTGCAGGGCGACGTCAAGCGCATCTTCACCGGCTGGATGTTCGCGGCGAGCCCGGGCCTGCACGCGGTCGAGCACCCGATCTACGATGTCTGGCTCACGGACTGCAAAAATCCGCTGGTCGCCGCGACCGCGCCGCCCGAGCCGCCGCCCGCTGCGGCGGCACCGCCGGCGAAGCCCGCCGCAGCACCGCCGCAGCGGCGAAGCAGCCAGCAGGCGGCGCCGCAGCTTGCGACCGAGCCCGCCGCCCCGCGGCGCTGATTTCATTCACACGCGCGAGGATCGATCCGCCGTCAATAGGGCGAGCACCTGCGCGCCCGAGACCGGACCCTTGGTGCCGAGCGCGGCGAAGTCGCCCTCGCCCGTGAGCGCCGCTTCCAGCAGTTTGTGATATTGCCGCCGCGGCACCTCGATCGCGCCGAAGGTGCGCAGGTGATCGGTCACGAACTGCGTATCGAGCAGCTTGAATCCGCCGGCCTTGAGACGCGCGATGAGGTGCACGAGCGCGACCTTGGAAGCGTCGCGCGCGCGGTGGAACATGCTCTCGCCGAAGAACGCGCGACCGAGCGTCACGCCGTAAAGACCCCCGACGATGGTGTCGCCGTCGTAGACTTCGAGGCTGTGGCAATGGCGCCGGTCGTGCAGCTTGCGATAGAGCACGCGGATGCGCGCGTTGATCCACGTGCGCGGGCGGCCGGGGCGGGGCTCGGCGCAGCCCTCAAGCACCGCGTCGAAGTCGCGGTTGACGGTGACGGTGAAGCAGTCCGAGCGCACGGTGCGGGCGAGGCGGGACGGCAGGTGAAAGCGATCGAGCGGGATAACGCCGCGCTTCTCGGGCTCGAGCCAATAGAGCGCCGGATCCTCGGCGCTCTCCGCCATGGGGAAGATGCCGCAGGCATAGGCCTTGAGCAGGACCTCCGGTGTGATCTCGATGAACGTGGTCTCGCGGTTGGCCATGCTTTCACGTCCGGGGGCGCGGATGCTTCCTCAAGATAAGGTGTGCTAACGTGCCACGGGAGAGGTTCACGTGCCAACCGCATTCGCCGCGCCTGCGTGCCGCCGCCCCATCGTCCTGATCGCGGCGTGGCTCATCGTGCTGCAGGCCCTCCTCGCGGGTGTTGCGGCCGCGCAGGCCGCCGCGATCGCGGCATCCGATCCGCTCAATGCCATCTGCCACGGAGCGGGCGGCGCCGGTGCGAACGACGGCACGGCGCCGCAAAGCGCCAAGATCGAGCATCTATGCTGCGCCCATTGCATCTCGGCGGCTCCCGCGATCGCTCCGCCCGATGCGCCGCGCGGCGCGCCACCGCGGCTCGCGTCGCGGCCGCTCGCCTGGTCGAGCTTCACGGTTGTCATCGCGCATGGCGCGGTGCGCGCGGGACCGGCGCGGGCGCCTCCAACGCCGGCATGAACGTTGCGCCGTCGCGGGCGAGCGTTTCGCCCGTCGTTCATGCCTTGAGCTTGGAGATGCAACATGTTTCGCGAGCTTGTTCTCGGCGCCGCTGGCGTCGCCGCTTTCGTTGGCGCCGCATCCGCGCACGTCACGTTGGAAACCCGGGAAGCGCCGGTCGGCTCACCCTATAAAGCCGTGCTGCGCGTCCCGCACGGCTGCGACGGCGCTGCCACCATCGCGGTGCGCGTGCGCGTTCCCGAAGGGATGATCGCGGTCAAGCCAATGCCGAAGCCCGGCTGGAAAATCGAGACCGTCACCGGCAAGTACCCCAAGACCTACAGCTATTTTCACGGCGCCAAACTCGCCGAGGGCGTGACCGAGGTGGGCTTCACCGGCGGCAACTTGCCCGACGCCTATTACGACGAGTTCGTGTTCGCGGGCTTCCTGGCCGGCGATCTCGAAGCGGGCAAGATGCTCTATTTCCCGGTGGTGCAGGAATGCGAGCGCGGCGTTCATCGCTGGATCGAAATTCCAGCCGCCGGAAAATCATCGGGCGATTACCCCGAACCGGCGCCGGCGCTGAAGCTCTTGCCCAAGCCGTGATCGCGGCCGATGAACGCGTGCGGCAGCTTTGGCGCGCCCTTGATCGCGCTGCTGATCGCGCTTGCGCCCGCTAGCGAGGCGAGCGCTCACGCCTCGCTGGTCAAGGCGGCGCCGGCGGACGGGGCGGTGATGCCGCTGCCGCCGGCGGCGTTGACCTTGACCTTCAACGAACCGGTCTCGCCGCTGGTCGTGCGTCTCATCGGCCCCGACGGCGCGCCGCTCGCGCCCATCGCGGTCACGGCTCAAGACACGACGGTCACGATCAGCGCGCCGCCGGCCTTGCGCCGGGGCACGCATGTGCTGAGCTGGCGCGTGATCTCGGCCGACGGGCATCCAGTCGGCGGCTCGCTCATGTTCTCGATCGGCGCGCGCAGTCCGGCGGCGCAGCCCGAAAACCTCGCCGACCGCAGCGTTCGCGCGGCGCTGTGGGCGGTGAGGGTGGTCATGTACGTCGCGCTCTTCGTCGGCGCCGGCGGCGCATTCTTCGCGGCCTGGATCGCTGACGGCGCCGCGCGCCGCGCATGGATCGTCTTCGTCCTCGCCGCCGGACTCGCCGCCGTGGCGCTGTCGGTCGGGCTGCAAGGCCTCGATGCGCTCGACCTCCCACTCTCGGGCTTGCAGCACAAGCTCGCCTGGGAAGCAGGCCTTGCAACCTCGTATGGTGCGACCGCAGTCACCGCCGCCCTCGCGCTCCTGGTGGCCGTTTTCGGCTGCGTGGCAAAATCCGCAAGCGCGGCGCGCGCTTTGTCGCTCGTCGGCGTGATCGGCGCGGGGCTCGCGCTTTCGCTCAGCGGACACGCCAGCACCGCCGCGCCCCAGCTCCTCAACCGCCCGGCGGTGTTCCTGCACGCGGTTTGCGTCGCGTTCTGGATCGGCTCGCTGTTGCCGCTCTGTCTCGCCGTGGGCAGCGCCCGCACGCGCGGCCCGCATTCCATCGGCGCGCATTCCGTCGGCGCGCAACTCGAGCGCTTTTCGCGCGCGATCCCGCTCGTGATCGTGCTGTTGGTGGCGAGCGGCCTCTGGCTCGCTTTCGTTCAACTCGACCGCATCACGGCGCTATGGACTACGAGTTATGGTCAGCTGCTCGCATGCAAGCTCGCCTGCGTCGCCGTCTTGCTGGCGCTGGCCGCGGCCAACCGCTATCGGCTGGTGCCCAAGTTCGAAACCGGCGGCGCCGCTGCGGCACGGCCGCTCGCGACCGCGATCGCATTCGAGCTCGCCATCGCGCTGCTGATCCTGAGCCTGGTGGCGCTGTGGCGTTTCACGCCGCCGCCGCGAGCGCTCGCCGTCGCCGCGCCGATCTCGTTGCATCTCCACGGCGAGAAGGCGATGGCCGAGATCGAGATCGAACGCAACGGCGCGGCGGCGGCCGCGAGCCTGCTGCTGCTCGACGGCGCGTTTCGGCCGCTCGCGGCCAAGGAGGTCACGCTGGTGCTCGCCAATCCCGCCGCCGGGATCGAGCCCATGCGCCGGATCGCAAGACGGGCGGGCGAGACGAACTGGCGGATCGACGATCTGCGCATTCCGGTCGCGGGCCGATGGACTCTCGGCGTCGAAATCCTGATCAGCGATTTCGACAAGGTGACCGTCGAGGACACGGTCGCGCTGCCGTCCCTGCCGTGATGCTCGCCCGTTATCCCTCCATCCCGCCGCGGGCCAAAAATTCCTCGAGCCAGCGAATGTGATAATCGCCGTCGATGACGTCCTTTTCGCGCACCAGCGCGCGGAACAACGGCAAGGTCGTCTCGATGCCATCGATCACGAACTCATCGAGCGCGCGCTTGAGCCGCATCAGGCATTCGCCGCGGGTCTTGCCGTGCACGATGAGCTTGCCGACGAGCGAGTCGTAATAGGGCGGGATCGAGTAGCCGTGATAGACGGCGGAATCGACCCGCACGCCCAATCCGCCGGGCGGGTGATAGTGCACGATCTTGCCCGGCGAAGGGCGGAAAGAGACGGGATTTTCCGCATTGATGCGGCACTCGATGGCATGGCCGTGGAACTTCACGTCGCGCTGGGAGAATTCAAAATCGCCCCCGGCGGCGACGCGGATCTGTTCAAGGACGAGATCGATGTCGGTGATCATCTCGGTCACGGGATGCTCGACCTGAATGCGCGTGTTCATCTCGATGAAATAGAACTTGCCGTCCTCGTAGAGGAACTCGACCGTGCCGACGCCGAGATACTCGAGCTCGCGCATCGCCTTGGCGACGGTTTCGCCGATGGCGTTGCGCGCGGCGTCGTTGAGCGCGGGGCAGCGGCCCTCTTCCCAGATTTTCTGATAGCGGCGCTGCAGCGAGCAGTCGCGCTCGCCCAGATGGATGGCGCGGCCGTGGCCGTCGCCCAGGACCTGGATTTCGACGTGGCGCGGGTGCGCGAGATATTTCTCGAGATAAAGCGCGTCGTCGCCGAACGCGGCCTTGGCCTCCGCCCGCGCGGTCGCCAGCGTCGCGATGAGCGCGTCCGGCTCGTACGCCACCTTCATGCCGCGCCCGCCGCCGCCCGCCGCCGCCTTGACGAGCACCGGAAAGCCGAGTGCGTGCGCGAGCGAGATCGCCTCCTGGTCGGAGGACAAGCCGCCATCCGATCCCGGCACCACCGGCATGCCGAGGCGCTTGGCCGTGCGTCTGGCCTCGATCTTGTCGCCCATCAGGCGGATATGGGCGGGCTTCGGGCCGATGAAGTGAATGTCGTGCTCGGCCAGGATTTCGGCGAAGCGCGCGTTCTCCGACAGAAAGCCGTAGCCCGGGTGCACCGCGTCCGCGCCGGTGATCTCGCAGGCCGCCAGCAGCGCCGGAACGTTGAGGTAGCTGTCGCGGGCGGCGGGCGGGCCGATGCAGACGCTCTCGTCGGCGAGCCGCACATGCATGGCGTCCTCGTCCGCGGTCGAATGCACGGCGACCGAGGCTATGCCCAGCTCCTTGCACGCGCGCAGCACGCGCAACGCGATTTCACCGCGGTTTGCGATCAGGATCTTGTCGAACATTTTCGGCATCTTGGAGCGGCGAATGCGGTGCGGCGCGGCCGGGAGCGACACCTCATTCGATGATCATCAGCGGTTCGCCGAACTCGACCGGCTGGCCGTCCTCGATCAGGATCTGGATCACGGTCCCCGCGCGCGGCGAGGGAATCTGGTTCATGGTCTTCATCGCCTCGACGATGAGGAGCGGGTCGCCGGTCTGCACGCGGCTGCCGACTTCGACGAAGGGTTTCGAGCCGGGTTCGGGTCCGACATAAGCGGTGCCGACCATGGGCGACGTGACCACGCCCGGATGCTTGGCGGGATCAAGCGGCGCGGGCTCGCTGGCGGGCACAGCCGCGTCGATTGCGGCAGCGGGCGGCCGAGACGGCGCGGCCGCGGCCGCCTGCAGCTGGCGTGCGACCCGCACGCGCTGACCCTCGCGCTCGAACTCGATCTCGCTCAGCCCGGTCTCCTCGAGCAGGCGCGCCAGCTCGCGCACGAGGTCGGCATCGATCGCAGACTTACCTTTGTCCTTGCTCTTGCGGTCGCCGGTCATGGCTTTGAGCTCTTGCGCCGCGCGCCGATCAGCGCGGCCAACCCGTCGATCGCGAGCGCGTACCCGCCGACGCCGAACCCGCACAGGCTCGCCTTGGCCACCGGGGCGATGTGGGAATGGTGGCGAAAATCTTCGCGCGCGAAGATGTTGCTGATGTGCACCTCGACCACCGGCACCGCGACCGCCGCAACCGCGTCGCGGATCGCGACCGAGGTGTGGGTATAAGCGCCCGCATTGATGATGATGCCGGCAGCCTTGTTGGCGGCGGCTGCGTGGATCAAATCGACGATCTCGCCCTCGTGGTTGGACTGGCGGAATTCGACCGCGAGCCTGTGGCGCCCCGCGGCCTCCCGGCAGAGCTTCTCCACGTCCTTGAGCGTCGCGCGGCCATAGGTCTTCGGCTCGCGCGTGCCGAGGAGATTGAGGTTGGGGCCGTTGAGGACGTAGACGGTTTTCGCCATGGACGGTCTTGCCGCCGTGACCGAGGGAGCGTCCCGCTTTATAGGGACCTCGCGCGCAAAGGGGAAGCCGAGGCGCGAGAGCGCCACCCTATCGGCCGCCGGGCTCGCCGCCTTGCGCGCGCGCCAGCGCGCGCAACTCGCGTTCACACGACATGCGGCGGCGTGGCGGCCGATCGTCGAAGCGGGGATCGGCTCAGCAGGTCGGTTTGCCGCAGCGCGTGCTGTTGACCTTTTCCTTGAGCGTGTTCAAGCCGACCGCGCCGACGAGGACATCGTTGCCAACGACGTAGCTGGGCGTGCCGTTGAGGCCGAGCGCCTCGGCGAGCTTGAAGTTTTCCTCGATCGTGGCCTTGACCTCGTCGCTCGCCATGTCCTTCTCGATCCGCGCGACGTCGAGACCGACCTCCTTGGCGGCCGCGAGTGCGCGCGCCAGGTCCGCCTGGCCGCGCCCGCTGAGCAGCTTCTGATGGAATTCGAGATATTTCTTGCCGCCGGTCTGGTCCTGCATGCGCACGGCCGCCGCAACCTGCGCTGCCTGGATCGAACCCTCGCCCAGCACCGGAAACTCCTTGAGCACGAATTTGAGCTTGCGGTCGTCCTTCATGAGATCGAGCATGTCGCTCATCGCCCGTTTGCAGTAGCTGCAATTGTAATCGAAGAACTCGACCACGGTGACGTCGCCCTTGGGATCGCCCAGCGTCACCTGGCGTGGCGAGGTGAAAAGCGTGGCGCCGTGCTCCTTGATGCTGGCGCGATGCTTTTCCGCCTCGGCCATCTGCTGCCGCTTGTCGAGCTCGTTCATCACGTCTTGCAACAGCTCGGGATGGCTCAGCAGATAGTCCTTGACGATGCGCTCGATCTCGCTGCGCTGCGCGTCGCTGAAGGATTGCGCTTGCGCGGGAACGGCAGACAGGGCCAGCAGGACCGCAAACAGCGCGGCGACACATGGGCGCACATCAAATCTCATCATCGTTCGTCCTTCTGTCATCGGGGGCGCAAGGCGCTTGGTGGGGGCTTGAGGCTGGCGAGGTCGTCGGCCTTGACCCAGCCCGGCGAGCCGACGGGAAAGCGGGTCTTGGCGCGGGCGGCAATCTCGCGCGCGGTCTTGAGGTCGCCGCGGACGAAAGCCGCTTGCGCGGAGGCGAGATCTGCGCGGGCGAGGTCGTTCTTCTGGCCATAGGCCATCGCGAGTTGCATGAAGCCTTCAGGTGATTCCGGCTCACGCACCACCGCCGCCTGCAGGATCGACACCGCCTCGTCGAGGTGAGCACGATCGTGCGTGGCGACGAGCGCCTGCCCCAGCATCACCTGGATGAGTGCCGGGTTGGGTGCGAGCTGGGCCGCGTGCCGCAGCGGCGCCACCGCCTCGGCCGGCTTGCCGGCTTCCAACAACGCCTGTCCCTTGAGCTCGTAGAAGTAGGGATTTTGCGGCTGCGCCTGGATGAGCGCGTCGATCTGCGCCAGCGCGCCGCGCGGGTCGAAGAAGCGATAAGCCGAGATGGCGCGCGCGTAGCGCGCCGCAAGCGACGTGTCGCTCAGCGGATAGCGGCGTGCGACCCCTTCAGGCCGCTCGAGGAATCCATAAAGCTTGGCACGCATCAGGTCGTGCCGCGCCTGCAGCGCCGGTTGGTCCTTGTGGTCCCAGTAGGGGCTGCTCTTCGCCAGTCCCTCCAGCGCCGCCACGCGCTCGCTCGGCAGCGGGTGTGTCTGCAGATAGGGGCTCATATAGCGCACTTGATAGAGAACCTGGTCGGCGAGGCGTTTGAACGTGTCGTACATGCCTTTCGCCGACTGGCCGGTTGCGGTGAGGAACTTGACGCCGGCGCGATCGGCCTGTTCCTCCTGGGCGCGCAGATAACCGATCATCGAATTTTGGATCGCCGCGGCCGGGCCGGCGATGGCGGCGGAGCCGGCTTGGCCCAAATCCTGGCTGCCGCTGCGGCTGGCGGCAACCATTGCGCCGACACCGAGGAGCATCGCAATGATCGATTGCGTCGTCGCCGCGGCCAACATCTCGCGCATGCGCGCGAGGTGTCCGCCGGCAATGTGGCCGGTCTCGTGCGCGAGCACGCCGATGACCTGATTCGGCGTCTCGGCGTCCATCAGCGTGCCGGCGTTGACGAAAATGCGCCGGCCATCGGCGACGAAGGCGTTGAACGAACGGTCGTTGATGATGACGACCTGAATATTCTGCTGCGCGAGACCGGCCGCGCGCAGGATCGGCTGGGTATACTCGCGCAGCAATTGCTCGATCTCGGCGTCGCGGACGACGGGCGGTCCTTTCTGCGCGTGGGCCGGGGCGCCGGCGCAGACGAGCGCGGTCGCGGTCGCAACGGCAATGAGACGCGCCGCTGGCGTCGCTCGCCGCGGCCTGATAGGTCTCTCGGTTCCGGTCATGTCCGCTTGGCTTCGCACCATTTTCCCGCGCAACCTAGTGGTGCGCCGTGGGACGGTCAACGCGATCGCGATCAGGTCTGAATGCGGGACCTTTTCGATGCAAATTGTGCGCGTAAATGCGGCGACAGCGGGGCGGGGTCTGCACGTGGCGTCAAGGGCCTAGCGACGATGCTGGATGCGGCACGACGGTTGATCGCGCCCTCGGCGCGCAGCGATGTTCCCGCCTTCATGGTGATGGACGTGATGGCCGCGGCGGCGCGCATCGAGGCCGCGGGCGGTCGCGTCATTCACATGGAGGTCGGCCAGCCGGCGGCGGCGGCGCCCGCGACCGCGATCGCGGCCGCGCGCACGGCACTCGCATCCGGGCGGCTGCGCTATACCGAGACGCTCGGCATGCCGACGCTGCGCGCGCGCATTGCGCGGCACTATCATGAGACCTATGGCCTAGCGGTCGATCCGGCGCGCGTCGTCGTCACCACTGGATCGTCGGGCGGATTCATTTTGGCGTTCCTCGCGCTGTTCGAGCCCGGCGATCGGGTCGCGGTGGCGCTGCCGGGCTATCCGCCCTATCGGCATATCCTGCGCGCGCTCGGCTGCGAACCGGTGGCGATTGAAACCACGCAGGCGACGCGCTGGGCGATCACGCCCGAGATGCTGTTGGCGGCGCATCGCAAGGCGCCGCTCAAGGGCGTGCTCGTCGCCAGCCCCGCCAACCCGACCGGCACCATGATGACGGCGCAGGCTCTGGCCGATCTCATCGCCGCCGCGGAAGGCGAGGGGATCAAATTCATTTCCGATGAAATCTACCACGGTCTCGACTATGCCTTCGCGGCGGAAACCGCCGCCGGGATGTCCGACAGCGCCGTGATCATCAACTCGTTCTCGAAGTATTTCTGCATGACCGGCTGGCGTATCGGCTGGGTGGTGGCGCCCGAACCGCTCGTGCGTCCGCTCGATCGCTTGCAGGGCAATCTCGCCGTCTCGGTCCCGACGCTGTCCCAGATCGCCGCCGAGGCGGCGTTCGAGGGGCGCGCGGAGATGGAGGCGGTGAAGCACGGCTACGAGGAGAATCGCCGCATTCTGCTCGAGGGCTTGCCGAAAGCCGGCTTCGATAAAATTCTCCCGGTCGACGGCGCGTTCTACCTCTATGCCGACGTGTCGCGCTTCAGCAACGACAGTCTCGAATTTGCCCAGCGCATGCTGGCGCAGACGCACGTGGCGGCGACGACGGGCATCGACTTCGATCCGCTCGAGGGCAGACACTTCATCCGCTTCTGCTATGCGGGCGCGGCGGCGGAGATGCACGAGGCGGTGGAGCGGATCACGACCTGGCTCAAATCGTGACGGCGTGCACGAGGGGGGATCATGAGCGAGCTTCTCGTTTTACGCCGGCCGCGGCCGCCAGCGGTCGTTCCGCCGCTCTTAAGCTTCACCGCCGGCTTCATCGACAGCTTCACCGTTCTGGCGCTGTTCGGGCTGTTCGTGGCGCAGGTCACCGGTAGCTTCGTGCTCGCGGCCGCGGCCATCGTCACGAACGAGCAGGGCGCGCTCACGAAGCTGCTCGCGATTCCGGTATTCCTGCTCGCCGCCGTGACCACCACCATTTTTGCCGTCATGCTCGAGCGCCGCGGGCGCGCCGGGCTGGCGTGGGTGCTGGGATTGGAATGCGCGGTGTTGACCGGCTTTCTGCTGACAGCATTGCTCGGCAGGCCCCTCGCCAATCCCAACGCCGCAAGCGTGACGGCGGCGAGCCTGCTCGGCCTGTTCGCCATGGGCACACAGAGCGCAACGGTGCGCCTGTTGATGAAGGACGTGGCCTCGACCAACGTGATGACCACGAACACCACCCAAATCGGCATCGACGCGACCGAGCTGCTGCTCGCCTGGCAGGCGCGACGCCGTGCGCCCGCCGATGCCGCGGTTGCGGCGGCTTACGATGCGGCGCGCGCGCGCTTTGGCGCGCTGTTTGCGATCATGCTCGGCTTCCTGGTCGGGACGGCGGCCGGCGCCTTGGCTTACGTGGCGATCGGGGCGTGGGGTCTGCTGCTTCCGCTCGCGATCATGTACGCGATCTTGGCCTGGGCGAGCGCGCGGCCGCTGGCGCAGGATTGACGCCAGCCCGGCCGGCAACGGCGTTGCGGCCTCGAAATCATTGCACCGCGGCATCGGGAAGGTCGGCGGGGAAAGGTCCGAAGGTTGCAAGGACCTTCTCGCCATGGCGTGCGCCGTCCACCGCCTCGATCAGCTCGTAGTAGAGGCTCTTGTACGTCAGGAACACGGCGCCTGCGGCCTTCATTCTGGCGATCGCCGCGTCGACGTTCGGCGATGAGGAAAATACGAGCTCCTCCACCACGTAGACGTCGTAGCCAAGACCGAGAAGGCCGAGGCAGGACTGCAGGACGCAGACATCGGTTTCGCAACCTGCCACGATGACTTGCTTCTGTTTCAGGCGCGCAATGTAGTCGGCAATCTTCTTCTCCTTGGTCAAATCGAAGAAATCTTTTTCGAAAATTTTCGCATTCCCGCTCACGTGCTTGGCGATCTCGCTGGGCAAGGCGCCCTTTTGATCGACGGGCCGCTCGAGGGTTGCGACCATCGGAATCCTGAAATAGCCGAGCAGACGAGCGAAGCTCTTGATATTCGTCTCGAGCTTGGACTGCAGACGCTTGTCAATCTGCGATAGGAAGAATTCCTGGACGTCGATGATCAGACCCCAGCAACGATCCACAGCGATGCGCTTAGCCATCGTCATGGTGTCGCTCTACGCGCATGGCCGTCAATCCCGTACCTCGACCGTCAAGCCTCGCTGCACGACCGAAGACATCTCCGAATACGCGTTCCTCAACGGCGAGACAATTCTGTGAAAGCGGTTCTTTGCGATCAACATGTCGTGCAAGGCGAGATAGTCGATCCCCGTGCCAAGGAAACATGCGAGCGCATCGGCGGGCGTTTCCACGATGGGTTCGCCCTTCACGTTGAGTGACGTGTTGAGCAGGACGGGAACGCCCGTGATCGCATCGAATTCCTTGAGCAATCCATAAAGACGTTCGTTCTGGTCCTGGCGGATGGTCTGCACGCGCGCCGTACCGTCGACGTGAACGATGGCCGGGATCCTGTCCCGCCATTGCGGCCGAACACGTTTGACCAGCAGCATGAACGGGGATTCTTCGTCGCCTTCGAAAATCTCGTTTGCCCGTTCGGCCAGCACCACCGGCGCGAACGGGCGAAAGGCTTGCCGATGCTTCACCCGCTTGTTGAGTTTGTCTTTCATTTCGGCCTTGCGCGGGTCGGCCAGGATGCTGCGATTGCCGAGCGCGCGCGGCCCGAATTCGGAGCGGCCCTGAAACCAAGCGAACACGTGGCCTTCGGACAGCAGTCTCGCCGTATCACGGCATATGTTGTTGCTGGGCGTGTTCATGGTTTGCAGACGAACGAGCCATGTGTCGGCGGCGGCGCGCGCATCTTCGTCGCTATAGGGAGCGCCGAGAAAGGCATGCGTCATGACCGATGAGCGCGGTTTTTTCAGAAGCGCCAGATAGCCGTAGTAAGCGCAACCAATCGCGATGCCATCATCGCCCGCGGCGGGCTGAATCCAAACGTTGTCGAAGCCGGCCTCCCGCACGATTCGTCCATTGACCACGCAGTTGAGAGCAACGCCGCCGGCCATGCACAGGTCCTTGGCGCCGGTTGTTTCACGCAGCCAGGTCGCGCGCTTGAGGAGCAAAGTCTCCGCGTCATCTTGAACCCGCCAGGCAACGTCTTTCCAATGCTGCATCGATGGACTGGCCTCCCAGTCGCGCTCCTGCTCCGGCCAGAGTGGTTTGTCGAACTCCACGCCCCACTCGGGCACGTCCACCTCGTCGCTCTTGATCTCGAGCAACGGCTTTATCGCATCGGGGCGGCCATAAGGGGCCAGGCCCATCACCTCCCCGCACTTGTTCCAGTGCGCGAAAATGTAGATCGAGACCCGGCTGTAGAGCGCTCCGAGGCCCGGCATGAAGTAGAACTCGTCGCTGAGAAATCCGCGAACCGGTTTGAGCCAGACCTTTTTCAGCGTTTCAATTCGCGCGCCGTCGAACCTGTAATAGCTCTCCGACTCGCGTGCGAGCGGATTGACGTTCTCGGTGAGTTGGCCCGGCTCGGCGATGTCCGAACTGTAGTTGCCCACTCCGTCCACCACCATCACGACCCCCTTGTCGAAGGGGCAGGCGGCGAAAGCGCTGTAGGCGTGCGCCAGATGATGCGACACCGTCACAACTTTGTTCGAGTTCGAAAGATAGAGAGGATTGTTCTTTGCTTGTTTGCGCTCCTCCTCGTCCATGACTTCAGGCACGTATTGCGACACCAGGCGTAGTTCCAAGTCCTCCACCGGCAGAACGTAACAGTTGCGCACCACCAGATCGACGTCGTCCAACGAGATGCCTTCCGCTGCGAGACAGTAGTCGACCACCTTCTGGTAAAAGCCGGTGTCGTGCTTCTTGCGCGTTATCCGCTCCTTGTTGATGGCGACCGCGATCTCGCCGTCGCGAAGCAGACATGCGCTGACATCGTGGTCGTACGCATTTATCCCAAGGACATAGGTGTGCTTGTTCGACATTCGTGTTCTGCTGATGGACGCGTTCTAAGCTGACATTCTCGGATCCACCCGAGGGCAAGAATGCTCATTTCCGGCTGCGGCAACAAGCCCGCACGCTCGGCTGCGATTGCCGAAGCTTCGAGCGCGACGACGCTATCGTGGCGCGTGCACCTTCGGCGCGCGCCGCCTTCGCAACGCTCGCCCCTGCAAAGCCGGAGAAGTGTGTAAGTCTCGGGTAAGCCTGCGACGCGTGTAAGCCTCCCGACATAAGCGAACCCGATGCGTTCGAGGTCGTGGGCGAAGCAGCGTTGATCTTGAAACGGCGCTTGACCCCCGCTGGCCAGGCGCCTAGTTTTGCGAGCCGGGCAAGAGATGGTGACAGCATGACGAAGTCAATTCGCGCTCTCTTGAGTTCTGCCGCCCATAGCGTGATTCGCGGCCTCGCGGTCGTGGCGCTGGTCGTCGTCTGGTCGGTAGGTCACATTGGAACTTATGCGCTCGGCGTGGTCGGAGTATCGACTGCCGTCTTGACCACGACTGCGACCCCCGCTGATGCGTGGTGGCGCCGCTGGGGCTGGCGCGGGCGTCGCTGGCGCCGTGGGCGCCGTTGGCGGTGGTGAGCGGCTCCCGAGTTCAAGCGGCAACGCCGAAGAACTCGCTCATCTAGGCGCTTTCCGTTTCTATCTTTTAGGGCCCTGGCAGCTGCCGGGGCTCTTTCGTTAAGGCATCGTTCCAATCTGCTGGTCACCGCAGCGCGGCAGCGATGTTGCCGCCGTCGACGGTGGTGACGTCGCCCGTGGTTTTCAATTCCAGCGCCTGATGCAGGAATGCCTGCGCCACGTCGTCGGCGGTCACCTCGCGGCCCAGCAGGTTGCCGCTGAGATAATCCTTCTCGCTCACACCGCGCGCCTTGGAGCGCTCGGCGATGAACGCGTCGGTGAGCAGTCCCGAGCGGATGCGGTCGGCGTTGACGGCGTTGGCGCGGATGCCGTCCGCGCCGTAGTCGACCGCGTATTGCCGCACCAAAAACAGCGTCGCCGCCTTGGGCAGTCCATACGGGCCGAAATTCGGTCCCGGATTGACCGCCTGCTTCGAGACGTTGAACAACAGGCAACCGCCGGTGCCCTGCGCCAGCATGATCTTCACCGCCGCCTGCGCCACGCGCTGGTGGCCGTAGAAGTTCAATTCGAAGCTTTGCCGCAGCACGGCTTCATCGACCTCGCCGATCCTTCCCTGCCAGGCGGCGCCGGCGTTCGACACCACGATGTCCACGCCGCCAAAGGCCGCGACCACCCGAGCGAAGGCGTCGCGCACGCAAGCGACATCGGTGACGTCGCATTTCACCGCCAGGGCGGCTGCGCCGATGGCCTTCGCCGCGTCCGCCGCGGCGCGCTCGTCGCAGTCAAGCAGCGCCACCTCGGCGCCCGCCGCCGCGAATGCCTTGGCGGTCGCCCGCCCGATCGTGCCGCCGCCGCCGGTGATGACGGCGATCTCACCGGCGAGCGGCTTTTGCGCCGCGCTGCCGAGCTTGGCCTGTTCCAGCGGCCAATATTCCATGTCGAACATCTCCGCTTCCGAGATCGACTCGAAGCAGCCGATCGCCTCGGCATCGGTGACGACCTCGACCGCGCATTGCGCGAGATCGGCGGCGATCTTGGCGTCCTCCTTCGAACGTCCGAGGCCGAACAGGCCGAGGCCGGGCACGAGCGCGACGCGCGGCAGCGGGTCGAGCGGGCGCTTGATTCCGCCGGCGCGTGCATTCTCCCGCGCGAAATAGGCCTGGTAGCGCTCGCAGAAGTCGGTCACCGCCGCCTGCGCGGCGCGCTTGAAATCATCCATGCGGTCGCGCGCGGGCGCGATGGTGATGAGGGGCCAGTTCTTGGTGCGGATGGTGTGGTCGGGCGTTACCACGCCGGCCTGGCCGTAGCGCGCGAGCTCGGCGCCGTTGACGAAGTTGAGGATCGCGGGGCTGGTGCGGAACTCGAGGATCATCCGCCGCCACGCGCCTTCGATTTTCTCGTCCTTGCGGCTGCAAGCCCCGCGCAGGATCGGCGCCACGGCATCCACCGAGGCGATCGCCTGCGGCAGTTGCGCGGTCACGAACACCGCCTTGCGGTTCTTCTGCAGCCGCTCCTCGGCCAACGCGACCAGCGCGATCATGCGCTCGTAGGATTCGCGCGCGCTGGCGCCGAAGGTGAAGATGCCATGCTTGTTGAGAATCAGGCCCTCGACCTCGGGCTTGGCTTCGTAGATGTCCGCCGCCGTCTTCGCGAGGCCGAATCCCGGCATCACGTAGGGCACGAGGCTCACGCGCCCATCATAGAGTCCGGCGCAGATCGCTTCGCCGTCGGGCTGGTCGACGATGCTCAGGATCGCGTTGGCGTGGGTGTGGTCGATGAATTTGTGCGGCAGGAACGCATGCAGCAGGATCTCGACCGACGGATTCGGCGCCGTAGGCTCGAGCAGGCTCGCGCGCTGGATGCGCAGGAGGTCCTCGTCGCTCAAGTCCGCCCGCGCGCGCAGCTTGCGCAAACGATCGAGCCGCACGGCAGGAAGCCCCGCCGGCTCAATCGCCGCCATGTCCGAGCCCGAGCCTTTGACGCACAGCACCGCGACCTCCTCGCCAAGAAGGTCCGGCATCGTGGTCTTCAGCGAGGTGTTGCCGCCGCCGTGCAACACGAGCTTGGGGTCGCGGCCGAGCAGGCGCGTGGTGTAGACGCGCAGCGCCAGATCGCGGCTGATGCCGTCACGGGCATAGCGGTCGATCGCCGCTTGCGCCTCGCTGTCGACCCAGCCGCTTTTCATCGCCGACCTCCCTCACGCGCGCGCAAGACGCCGGCCGCGCGCGGCGCCGACGGGGCGACCGCGAATTGAGATAACGGTGCGATCAGCTCTTGCCGAGCGCACGCTTGCTCCACCAGCCGGAACGACGGGGCCGATCGCTGTCGTCGCTCTCCGCCGGGCTCGACACGACCGGCTCGACCGAAGGCACGGGCGGCGTGAAGGACGGCGGGGGCGAACTTGCGTCATCGCCCGACGCCTGGGGCACCGGCTCGCGCACGGTCGAGCGCCGGCGCGGCGGTTCGGCGGCCGTCGTTTCGGGAACAGCGGGGTTGGCGATCTGCGCCGGTGGCGCCTCCTGTGGCCCCGCCGCGGTCGGCGGCTGCACATCGCCGCGCGGCTCGGAAAACGGCTCGGCTCGCGCTTCGGAGTCGGCGATCGGTGCCGCCGGCGGTTCGGCCGCAGCAATCGGAGCAGCCTGGTCGAGATCGTCGATGGCGTTCGCGAGCTCGGGCTCCGGCGGAATTTCCGACGCGAAGCTCTCGCCGTCGCGGCCGCGACGGTTGCGCCGCCCGCCCCGACGTCCGCGGCGCCGGCGCCGGCGCTCGCCGTCGCCATGCGCCTCTTCCGGCCTTTCCGCGCCGCTCCCGTCGCCGGTCTCCTGCGCTTGGCCCGATCGAGCGAGGTCATGCTCGCCCGGTGTCGGGGCAAGGTCCGTGGCCTCCGCGGGCGGGAACTCGTCGCGCTCCTGCGGGAACGCCTCGCGGCCCTCGCCGTTGCGGCGGCCGCGCCGCCGCCGGCGCCGCTTGCGGCCCTGGCCCGGCTCGCCTGCGGCCTGCGCCTCCTCGCCCGCGTCCTGCGCCTCTTCCTCCTGCGCGCCCACGGCGGCGTCTTCGGATTCGGGCGCCTCCTCGTCGTCATCGTCCTCTTCGTCCTGCTCCTCCTCGATCGGGGGGACGGCGGTCGCCGGCTGCAGCGCCAGCGCCTTGGCCTGCTCCAGGCTGTGCACCTGCTCGCCCTTTTCGATCACGAAGGACAGTTGCCCGCCGAGGGTCGCGTCGGCATTGACCATGATGGCGATGCGGAAGCGCTCCTCCAGCGCGCGCAGATGCGCGCGCTTGTGATTGAGAAGATAGAGCGCGATGTCGGAGCGCGTGCGCACATTGAGATTGTGCGTCGCCCCTTTGAGCAGCATTTCCTCGAGCGAACGCAGGAGCTGCAGCGCCACCGACGACACCGAGCGCACATGGCCCGTGCCGCCGCAATGCGGGCACTTCTCGGTCGAGCTCTCGAGCACGCTCGAGCGAATGCGCTGGCGCGACATTTCGAGCAGCCCGAAGTGCGAGATGTGTCCGACCTGAATGCGCGCCCGATCATGCCGCAGGCATTCCTTCAACCGACGCTCGACCGCGCGGTTGTTGCGCTTCTCGTCCATGTCGATGAAGTCGATGACGATCAGCCCGGCGAGATCGCGCAAGCGCAATTGCCGGGCGATTTCCTCGGCGGCTTCGAGGTTGGTCTTGAGCGCGGTGTCCTCGATGTGGTGCTCGCGCGTGGCGCGGCCGGAATTGACGTCGATCGCGACTAGCGCCTCGGCCTGATTGAGCACGATGTAACCGCCTGAACGCAGCTGCATTACGGGCGTGAACATGGCGTCGAGCTGACTCTCGATGCCGTGGCGCGTGAAGATCGGCAGCGCTTCGTGGTAGAGTTTCACGTTCTTGGCATGGCTCGGCATGAGCATGCGCATGAACTCTTTCGCTTCCTTGTAGGCGTCCTCGCCGGCGACCACGATCTCGTCGATATCCTTGTTGTAGAGGTCGCGGATCGAGCGCTTGACCAGCGAGCCTTCCTCGTAGACGAGCGTCGCCGCCGTCGACTTGAGCGTGAGATCGCGCACGGTTTCCCAAAGCCGCAGCAGGTATTCGAAATCGCGTTTGACCTCGGTCTTGGTGCGGCTGGCGCCGGCGGTGCGCAGGATCACGCCCATGCCTTCCGGCACTTCCAGCTCTTGGGCGATGTCCTTCAAGCGCCGGCGATCCTCCGCGCTCGTGATCTTGCGGCTGATGCCGCCGCCGCGCGCCGTGTTCGGCATCAGCACCGAATAGCGGCCGGCAAGCGAAAGATAAGTGGTGAGCGCCGCGCCCTTCGTGCCGCGCTCCTCCTTGACCACCTGCACCAGCATCACCTGCCGGCGCTTGATGACTTCTTGAATCTTGTACTGGCGGCGCACGCGCGGCATGCGCTCGGGCACTTCCTCCAACGCGTCGGCGCCGCCGACCGATTCCACGACCTCGTCCTCGCCTTCGGCGCCATGGCCGTTGACTTCGGTGATATTGACGCCGGCTTCAGCCGTTACGGCCGCCGCCTCGCCGGCCTCGCTGTCGCTGCGCTCCGAGGCGACGGCGATGTCGGCGGTCTCGGGGGCGTCGCTCGCGGCCGCCTGCGGTTCGTCGACGGTTGGAAGGGGCTCGGACGCGCTCGTTGATTCGAGCTGGGCGAGTTCGATCGCAGCCTCGCCCGCGGCCGCGGCGGTGGGTGCATCCTCGGCAGGCTCGAGCGGAATTGGCTCGGCCGCGATCGCGGCCGGGGAGGCCGCATCCGGCGCCGCTTCCTCCTCCGGCGCCGCTTCCTCGAGCGTCTCGGCGAGCGGAGCCATCTGCTCGGACGCCGCCGCCATGGCCTCGCCTTCGGTGTCGAGCGGCGCGCTCTTGACTTCATCGCGTGCGCGCTCGAAGCGAGCGTGCCGGCGGCCAGCGCGGCGGTCGGCCTCGGCCTCGGCGGCGCGCTGAGCGCGCTCGTCCTCGGCGATCAGCGCCTGCCGATCGGCGATTGGGATCTGGTAATAATCGGGATGGATTTCGCTGAAGGCGAGAAAGCCGTGGCGATTTCCGCCGTAGTCGACGAAGGCGGCCTGCAGCGACGGCTCGACGCGCGTCACCTTGGCCAGATAGATGTTGCCGCGAAGTTGCTTACGGCTGGCGGACTCGAAATCGAATTCCTCGACACGATGGCCGCGCAGAACAACCACCCGGGTCTCCTCCGGATGGGTCGCATCGACGAGCATTTTGTTGGGCATTGACCAATCTCTTGACGACCGGTTGGCGCGCGGCCGCCTTCGGCCACCACGTGGGCGGCGCAAGACGGCGCGACCGGAATCCGGTCTGACTGTGGTTGAAAACATGAGCCTCGGACGCGCGCGAGATCGACGCATGGCAAGCAGCCGTCGCCGCGTCGCTCGGCGACGCGAGGTTGCGTCGGCAGCGATCGGTTAAGGTGTCGATGCGCGGTCGCAGCATGACCTTTGGCCCGTGACGGGACGGCAGCGCTCGGCGAGCGCGGCCGCTGGTTCTCTTGGCTGGCGATCTTTCGACTCGGGATAGCGGCCTCGGAAAGCATAAGCCGCCCGGTCATTGCGCGCGGTACGTCCCGCACGCAACCCCGGTGGTGTCCACAAGAACATCGGCTTCGCTGGTCCGTCCGCGCCGCATCCATGCGACGCCGCGAACCAAATCGGCCCGCACGATCCCCTCCCGTCGCGTGTCGGGGAGCGGTGCTTCGGCGGGCCAGCCGGATGTCCGAACGCGGCACAACCGGAACTGCAAATCGTCAGCACCCCTTTATTAGGGCGGGCGGTGGCCGATGGCAAGGGAGCGGCTTGCCCGCAGCCGGCACCGCAAGCCTGCGGGGTAAGTTTGGGTTAACCGCACCCCCGTAATGGAGTAAGACGGGCTCGCAGGGGCCGCCCATGTCCGTCCGCGTAACGATCCTGCCTTTTCTCTTCGGCGCAATGGTCCTGAGCGGGCTCCTATTGGGCGGACTCGCCTTGGGCAGCGCGTCCGCAGCCGAGCGCATCGGCCCACCCGGAGCGCCGGCGGGCGCACCCAATGATTTTCCGGTGGCGAGCGACGTGCGGCTCGGCGGCGACGACACGCAAACGCGCCTGATCGTCGACTTGAGCCAGAAGATCGAGATCCGCGCCTTCACGCTCGCCAATCCCTACCGGGTGGTACTGGACATGCCGCAGGTCACGTTCCAGTTCCCGCCCAAGGCCGGGGAGGTGGGCCGCGGTCTGATCAAAGCATACCGCTTCGGCCTCGTCATGCAGGGCGGCTCGCGCATGGTCATCGATCTCGCGCGCCCGGCGCAGGTCGACATGGCCTTCGTGCTCGGTGCCGCCAATGATCAGCCCGCGCGCCTCGTGCTTCACCTCACCGCAACCGACCGCGAGGCGTTCATGCGCAGCGTTGCGCTCGAGAGCCGTGCGCCCGAGGGGAGCAAGCCGCAAACGCCGCCCGAGACCAAGGTGAACGGCGATTCCCGGCCGCTGGTGGTGATCGATCCGGGCCATGGCGGCATCGACAACGGCACCAGGGCGGCGAGCGGGGAGATGGAAAAGACCATCGTGCTCGAGTTCTCCTCGCTGCTGCGCGACAAGATCGAAAAGACCGGCAAGTACCGCGTGCTGATGACGCGCACCGACGACACGTTCGTGGCGCTCGGCGATCGCGTCCAGTTCGCGCGTGCGCGCCAGGCCGCGCTGTTCATCTCGATTCACGCCGATGCGTTGCGGCGCAGGGAAGGCGACGCGCAAGGGGCGACCGTTTACACGCTCTCGGAACGGGCCTCGGACGCCCGCGCCGCGCGCCTCGCCGAGGCCGAGAACCAAGCCGACGTGATCGCCGGGCTCGATCTCTCGGCCGAGGAGAAGGACGTCGCCGGCATTCTCATCGATCTCGCCCGGCGCGAAACCAAGACCTTTTCGGTGCAGTTCGCCCACACGGTCGTCGGGACGCTCAAGAATGCCACCCGGCTGCACCAGCATCCGCTGAAGTCGGCCCGCTTTGTAGTGCTCAAGGCGCCCGATGTGCCCTCGGTCCTGGTCGAACTCGGCTATGTCTCGAATAGGGCGGACTTGAAATCGCTGATTTCGACCGAGTGGCGGGACCGCACCGCGGAATCGATCGTCCGGGCAATAGACGCATTCTTCGGCACGCGGTTGGCCGGGGGCGGCCAGAATTGACTGGACTGTGACCGTTTAGCCTCAGTTTCAACATAAAACAGAGCGACTTAGACCCCCGGGACCGAGCGCTGCGGCGGCTGCCGCGTGGCGCGGGGACATCCGGCGGACCTTGGCCGGCCGCGGGTGAGGCCACCGGCAGATATCGCAGCCACCCGGTTCGGGGCAGGGGGTCTTCGGGCATGAGATTGCTGCTGCGCTTCTTCGGCCTGTTGTTCGCGGCGGGAACGATCATATTCGTTGCCGCCGTCGCGGCGGCGGCCGGCTTGCTGTGGCACTACTCCCAATCGCTGCCGGACTACTCCCAGCTGCAGGATTATGAGCCCGCGGTGATGACGCGGGTGCACGCCTCCGACGGCTCGCTGCTCGCCGAATATGCGCGCGAGCGGCGGCTCTATATTCCGATCCAGGCGGTGCCCAAGCTCGTCACCCACGCCTTCGTCGCGGCCGAGGACAAGAATTTCTACGAGCACGGCGGCATCGACTTCTCCGGCATCGCGCGCGCCGCCACGCTCTACATACAGCAATACGGCAGCGGCCGCCGGCCGCAGGGTGCCTCCACCATCACCCAGCAGGTCGCCAAGAACTTCCTGCTCACCAACGAGTTGTCGTTCGCGCGCAAAATCAAGGAAGCGCTGCTGGCGATGAAGATCGAGCGCGCCTTCTCCAAGGAGCGCATCCTCGAACTCTACCTCAACGAAATCTATCTCGGCATGGGCGCCTACGGCGTCGCCGCCGCTTCGCTTCTCTATTTCGACAAGTCGGTGCACGAATTGTCGGTGGCGGAAGCGGCTTATCTCGCGGCGCTCCCCAAAGCGCCCAACAATTACCATCCCTTCCGCCAGCGCGAGCGTGCTCTCGAGCGGCGCAATTACGTGCTCGACCGCATGGCCGAGGACCACTACATCACCGTACAAGAGGCCGAGAAGGCGAAGAAGGAGCCGCTCAAGATCACCCCGCGGCCGACCGGCGCCCACATCTTCGCGGCGGAATATTTCGCCGAGGAGGTCCGCCGCTACATCTACGACAATTACACCGAGAAGAAGCTTTATGAGGGTGGCCTCTCGGTGCGCGCCACGCTCGACCCCAAGATGCAGGTGCTGGCGCGCAAGGTACTGGTCGACGGCTTCGTGAATTTCGACGAGCAGCACGGCTACCGCGGCGCCGCCCAGAAAATCGACCCGGCCGGCGACTGGGGGGCCAAGCTCGCCGAGGTCAAGGCGCTCTCCGACGTTGCGCCGTGGCGGCTCGCGGTGGTGTTGGAGGCCGATGATGCATCGGCCCGTATCGGATTGCAGCCCAGCCGCGAACCGGGCGGCGCGCTCTCGAAGGAGCGCGAAACCGGCACGATCGCGCTCGAAGGCATGAAGTGGGCGAAGGCGCGCGGCAAGACTCCGACCAAGGTGTCGCAGGTGCTCTCACCCGGCGACGTCGTCTATGTCGAGCCGCTCGGCGGCGGTCAGTTCCGCCTGCGCCAAGTGCCCGAAGTCTCCGGCGCCATCGTCGTGATGGATCCGCAGACCGGGCGGGTGCTGGCGATGGCCGGCGGCTTCTCCTACGACCAGAGCCAGTTCAACCGCGCAACCCAGGCGCTGCGCCAGCCCGGTTCGTCGTTCAAGCCGTTGGTCTACGCCGCTGCGCTGGACAACGGCTATACGCCTTCGACCGTGGTCTTGGATGCGCCGATCGAGATCGACACCGGCACCGGCATCTGGGCGCCGGAAAACTATACCCGCAAATATTACGGACCCTCGACGCTGCGTTTCGGCATCGAGCAGTCGCGCAACGTGATGACGGTGCGGCTCGCCCAGGACATCGGCATGCCGCTGATCGGCGAATACGCCAAGCGCTTCGGCGTCTACGACAACTTGCCGCCCTACCTTTCCTTTGCGCTCGGCGCGGGCGAAACGACGCTGCTGCGCATGGTCGGCGCTTATGCCATGTTCGACAACGGCGGCAGGAAAATCCAGCCGACGCTGATCGACCGCATCCAGGATCGCTACGGCCATACCATCTACAAGCACGATTCGCGCGAATGCCGCGGTTGCGACGCCGACAAATGGGCGGACCAGAACGAGCCGACATTGATCGACAAACGCGAGCGCGTGCTCGATCCGATGACCGCCTACCAGATCACCTCGATTATGGAAGGCGTCGTGCAGCGCGGCACCGCAACCGTCGTCAAGGAGGTTGGCAAGCCGATCGCCGGCAAGACCGGCACCACCAACGACGAGAAGGACGCCTGGTTCATCGGCTTCTCGCCCGATCTCGTGGTCGGCGTTTATCTCGGCTATGACAAGCCGCGCCATCTCGGCCGCGGCGCGACCGGCGGTGTGCTGGCGGCCCCGATCGTGCGCGATTTCATGAAGGTCGCGCTCGCCGACAAGCCGGCGGTGCCGTTCCGCGTGCCGCCGGGCATCAAGCTCATCCGCATCGATCCAAGGAGCGGGATGCGGGCAGGCCCCGGCGATCAACGCGTGATCCTGGAAGCCTTCAAGCCCGGCACCGCGCCGTCCGACAACTATTCGGCGATCGGCGTCAGCGATGCCGATGGCCGCCCGGTGGGCGTTTCGCCGGAAGCCGATCGCGCGATACGGACCGGCACCGGCGGGCTGTACTAGCGGCGTCAGCTAGCAGCGGCGCGCTGATCTCCGCGACCTCGCGCGGTTCGAGGCGCAGGATCGTCGATGATTTCCCGACGAGCTGGCGCGCTCATTGGTTTCGGGCTCGCCGATTGACAGCACTTCGGATCGGCTCGTCTTCATCTTTGCATCGCCGGTCGCTCACGCCGTTCCTCCCGGTCCGCAGATGACGTTCAAGAGCGCCTGCCGCCGTTCATCCTTTACGATCGACATGGCGCGTTGCAACGCGCCGGGAAGCGCCCCCGGATCTTCCACGCGCTCGCCATAACCGCCCGCCGCTTCGCAGATCTTCTCGAAGGCCGGCAGCTTTCGAAGCGCGACGAAGGGCGGTTCGTTGCTCCTCGCCGCCAACCCCTCGGGATACATGGCCAGCGTGCTGCGTTCGACCGCGCCCCACATCCCATTGTTCATGACGACGAAGAGGACAGGCAGCTCGTGCAAGGCCGAGGCGTGGTGGACGGCGGCGGGATTGCAGAACATGTAGGCGCCGTCGCCGAGGACGGCCATCACCGGGCTCTCCCGACGTGCAAGCTTGGCGCCGAGCGCCGCGCCGGCGCCCCAACCCAGACCCGACGCGGAACTCGATCCGAAATAGAGATCGGGAAACTCGAAGGTGCATTGCTCGAGGAACAGCGTGTACTCGTTGATGACGATGCAGTGCGGATCCTTGGCGCGATCGACGCAGTGGCTCACCCACGCGGGATCGAGCGGGGTCTTGCGGGCGGCGGCATCGAGCGCAGTCTTCCAGGCCGCCGTCAGCGCCTCGCGCTCCTCCTTGATCCAGCGCCGACGCAGCTCGATCGACTGCTCATCGAGGCCGTCCGCGAGTGCCGCGGTCAACGCGGCAAGGGTGGCAACGCTGCTCCCCGTGATGGCAACGTCGCAGGGAAAGCCGCGGATCGGGTAGCGCGTGAACAAGGGATCGAATCCGCATTGGATGACCTTGCACTCCGGGCGGGGCGTGGCCCGGCTTGGAATCCAGGGGACGTCGCTCTCGAGCACCAGGATCGCATCCGCCTTTTGCACCAGTCGCACGGGATCGAACCCGAGATTCATCGGATGCGATGACGGCAGCGAGAAATAACGCGGCCGATGCTGGACGAGAGGTATCGCAAACCGCTCGGTGAACTGCGTGAGCGCCTTGAAGGCCGCGGCGTCCCTGCCGGCGTTCGCCGTCACGATCAACGGCCGCGTTGCTTGCGCGAGCGTGCGCGCGGCCGCGGCGATCGCGTCTGCGTCCGGCGCCGGGGAAGCCGCAGCGCTGAGCCGAGAGGGCGATGGAGGCTCGAAATCGGAAACCGGCGCCGCGATGACTTCGCGCGGCAAAGACAGGTAGACGGGGCCGCGCGGTTCCGTCGCCGCGATCGCAAGCGCGCGGTCGACCACCGTGGTCAGCTGCTCGGCGTTTCGCAATTCGTAATCCCATTTGACGATTTCGCGGATCATGCCCGCCTGGTCGTACATTTCCTGCGCCCAGTGGATGTAGCCGTCGCGCGAGCCCAACAGACCCGTCTCGGTGAGCGGAGATCTGCCCGCAGTGAGCAGAATCGCGACGTTCTCGCGCGCCGCATTCAACGCCGCGCAGACCATGTTCGCGGTGCCGACGCTGACGTGCACCATCACCGCTGGTACGCGGCGCGACACCATGCCGTAGCCGTGCGCCATGGCGACGGCGAGATTTTCATGCGTCGCCAGGATGGGCCGCGGAACTGCGACGCCCGTTTGCGCCGACTGCGCATACGCCTCTATGAGTGGCGCAAAATCGGTCCCCGCATTGCCGAACAGATAGTCGACCCCACGATCGGCCAACAAGGCGAGATAGGCCGCCGCCACGTTACCGGCTGACCTCTGTTTTGGTCGGTTGCTGCGCTCCAGGCGCGGTCCCATCGCGATGCACTCCCACGTTGCGCAGTCAATCTACCCTCAAGCTTGAGCGTGAACCAAGCCTTGCGCGGCCATGCGGGCAAGCGGAGGCGATGGCGCGCCCGCGACGCTGGACAAGTTTAGCGCTCTCAACGAATAATGACGCGCCGGAAATCCACGGGTGTTGCTCGACGCCCCGCAGATTGGCGTGGCGTCAAATGATGGTCGAGCGAACCGGAAAGGCAGGAGCATGAAACGGATCTGCATGGCACTCGCTGCGTTGGCTCTCGTCTTGACGCCGATGCAGGCTAGCGCTCAGGACAAGCTCGTCGTCAGCGTGTGGGGCGGCAGCTGGCGGGACATGGTCGACAACCTCATCGGCAAGAAATTCACCGCCGCGACGGGCGTGCCGGTCGAGTACATCACCGGCGGCACGATCGATCGGCTGAACAAAGAGAAGCTTGCCAAGGGCAATCCCGAGAGCGACATCACGTTCACGACATCGCACGTGGGCTGGCTCTATGCCAACGATGGCCTCTACGAGCAGCTCGACCTCGCCAAGGTGGCGAACGCGAAGAATTTGGTCGCCCAGGCCAAGATCAGCCCGTATCACATCGGCACCTGGGCCTATGTCTACACCATCGGCTACCGGCCCGACCTGATCAAAGGCGCGGCATTCGAGAGCTGGGCGGATCTCTGGAGGCCCGAGGTCAAAGGCAAGCTCGCCGCGCCGGACTTCGATCCCAGTCATCTCATCGTCGTGGCTGCGCTGCTCTCGGGCGGCGACGCTGCGACCTGGGAAAAGGGGCAAGCCAAGCTCAAGGAACTCAAGCCGAGTTTCAAGGCGTTCTATACCAATGACGCCAACAGCCAGCAGCTCATTGCCAACGGCGAGACGCCCATCCAGGTGATCTTGTCGATGAACGCGCACTACATGGCCGGCGAAGGCGTTCCTATCGAGCTCGTGATCCCGAAGGAGGGCGCCGTGCTCGGCATCGACACCGTCGCCATCATGAAAGGCTCCAAGAAGGCGGAACTCGCCTACAAGTTCATCAACGTCGCGCTCGACCCGCAGGTGCAGGCCGAAGTCGCAAAATTCAAGAAGGGCAGCCCGGTGGTCCTGGATGCCAAGCTCGACCCGGCCATCGCCAAGCTGCCGGGGGTGTTCACCTCGGTCGACCAGTGGAACAAGCAGGCCATCATCATCGATCACAAGCTGCGCGCGGAGAAGACCGCGGAGTGGCGCAAGTGGTTTGCCGAGAACATCATGAACTGACGGCCTGATGGCCTGCCTGCGCCGCGTGCCGCCGTGCCGTCCCGCCGAACGGCCATGACGTCGAGACCGTTTCTGCGTGCATTCGTGGCGCCGGCCACGCTGTGCGCGCTCGCCTTCGTGGCCGCGCTGGCGGCGGTGATGCAATACAGCCTGCGGGCCTATGTGCCGGGCTCGCTGGAGCCGGGAGGCTTCACGCTCGCAAACTTCGCGGCGCTGATGAAGCCGCTCTATGCCCGGGTGTTCCTCGACACGGTTTGGATCTGCTTCCTCACCGCGCTGTTCACGCTCATCATCGGATACCCGCTCGCTTATGCGCTGGTGCATGCCAGAAACGTCGCGCTCAAGTCGGTAATTTTGGTGATCGCCGTCACCCCGCTGTTCCTCGGCGAGGTGGTGCGCACCTATTCCTGGATCGTCGTGCTCGGCAACAACGGGTTTTTGAACTCGATGCTGCTCAAAGCCGGGCTGATCGGAGCGCCCGTGCAATTCATGTTCACCGAGTTCGCGGTGGTCACCGCGCTCGTCCACGTCACCTTGCCGGTGATGGTGATCATGTTGGCGGCGGCGCTCTCCCACATCGATCGCGACTACGAGCGTGCGGCTGCGAGCCTCGGCGCCGGCCCGGTCCGCGTCTTTCTCACCGTGACGCTTCCGCTCTCCACGCCCGGAATCATCGCCGGCGTCACCACCGCGTTCGCCTGGACCTTCAGCGCGTTCGCGACGCCGCAGCTCATCGGCGGTGGCCGGGTCAACATGGTTTCGAACCTGGTCTATCAGCTCGGCTTCGCAAGTTTCAACTTCCCGTTTGCGGCGAGCCTGTCGGTCGCCGGGCTCGTACTCACATTCGCGGTGCTGGCGCTGATGCGCGCCGCCGCAGCCCCGCTCGAAAAAATCGGGCCGCACTGAGATGCCGCGCTTACCGTTGCAGTGGCGCCTGCGCCTGCTGGGTGGGGTCACCGTGAGCGCCATTCTCGGCTTTCTGCTGCTGCCTGCGCTGGTCGTCACGCTCGCCGCCTTCAACAGCCGAGCCATTCTGTCGTTCCCGCCCGAGAGCTGGTCGTGGCGCTGGTTCGTCAAGGCGCTCGCGTACGACGACTTCCAAGCCGGCTTTCGCAACGGGCTTATCGTGACCGGCTGGGCATCCTCCATCGCGCTTGTGGTCGGCGCGGCCTTCGCACTCGCGCTCGAGCGCTACGAGTTCCGCTTCAAGCGGGCGCTCGAGGCCGTGCTGCTCTCTCCGCTGGTGGTGCCCCACTTCACGGTGGGTCTCGGTTTTCTGATCCTCGCGGCGCAGCTCGGCATGGCGCGCGGCTATGGGGTGATCGTCGCCTGCCACGTCGTGCTCGTGCTGCCATTCGTGCTGCGCAGCGTCTACATCTCGCTGCGCAACCTCGATCCGCGACTGGAGCTTGCCGCCGCGAGCCTCGGCGCGCCGCCGCACCGCGTTCTCACCACCATCACATTGCCGTTGCTGGTCCCGGGCCTGGTCAGCGGCTGGTTGTTCGCGGCAATCCTGTCGTTCAACGAATTTACCGCTTCGCTGTTCGTCACCGCGCAGCGCACCCAGACACTGCCGGTTGCGCTCTACAACTATGTGCGCGAATACGCCGACCCCTCGATGGCGGCGATCTCGGTCATGTACATTGTGGTCACCGCAACGCTGCTCATTCTGGCCAACGTCTTCCTTGGCCTCGCAAAGGTGCTGAACGTTGAGCATCCCCGCTGAAGACGCGCTTTCCGCTGCGGCCCCGACGCCAGCGACGCGAGCGAACGGCGAGGAGAGTATCGCGGTCGAGCTCGACGGGGTGACCAAGCGTTTCGGCAAGATCGCCGCGCTCGATGACGTCTCGCTGCTGGTCCGCCGCGGCGAGCTGATGACGCTGCTCGGACCGTCGGGCTGCGGCAAGACCACGCTGCTCAACCTCGTCGGCGGCTTCCTGATGCCGGACAGCGGCGAGATCGCCATCGACGGCCAGCGAGTCACGAACGTGCCGGCGTATCGGCGCGAGATCGGCATCATGTTTCAGAACTACGCGCTGTTCCCGCACATGAACGTGGCGGCCAACGTAGGCTATGGCCTGCGCATGCGCCGGGTCGCCAAGGCGGAGATCGCACGCCGCGTCGCCGACGCGCTCGCGCTCATCAAGCTTGCGGGCCTGGAAGACCGCAAGCCTCGCCAGCTCTCCGGCGGCCAGCAGCAGCGCGTGGCGCTGGCGCGTGCGCTCGTCATTCGTCCCAAGGTGCTGCTGCTCGACGAGCCATTCTCGGCGCTCGATAGGAACTTGCGCGCTTCTATGCAGGTCGAGCTCAAGGAAATTCAGCGCAAGCTTGGCGTGACCACCATTTTCGTCACGCACGACCAGAGCGAGGCGCTGAGCCTATCGGACCGGATTGCCGTGATGGCGGAAGGCCGCATCCGCCAGCTCGGCTCGCCTGACGAGATCTATCGCCGGCCGGTCGACCGTTTCGTCGCGTCGTTCGTCGGCGACGTCAACGTGCTGCGCGCGCGCCTCGAGCGCATCGACGGAGCGATCGCCACGGTCGCGCTCGGCGCGGCGCGGGTGAAGGTGCCGAGCCGCACGCTGCAAGGCGCCACAACCGGCTCGATCGTCGACCTGTTCGTTCGGCCGGAGGAGCTACGCCCGGCCGAGCGCGGCACGGCAGTCGCGGCAGACGGCATCGTCGCGGCGCAAAGCTATCAAGGCGGCCACGTCGACCTCTACGTCGACGCGCCGGAGGCTCTATCGGGACGCGTGCTGTTGCGCGTGCCGCGACACGAAGGGATGTCGCTCTGGCGCGCCGGTGCGCGCATTGGCATCGCGCTTGCTGCCGACGAAGCGATTGCCTTCCGACCGGCGTGACCGGCGCGGTGCGATCGAGGCGAGTGGCCGCCGCGGGACCGCTTAACCCAGCTTCTCCCAGGTCATGGTGCGCACGCTCATCGTGCCGGTGATGGGATCGAGCGAAGGCGGCGTCGAGAGGTAGACGCGGTCGCCCTCGAAACGGGCGACGCGCTTCTGATCGGTGCCGGTCCAGCTCTGGTTCCAGGAAACATCGACGTGATGGGTGATCTCGTTGCCGTCGATGCTGTAGGTCCCGCCATAGCTGGTCATGCTGCGAAACAGCGCTTCGACCTCCGCGGAGGTCGCCTTCGGCCCCGCGGGCTTGCGGCGGCCGCTCGCCACGGTGAGCACCAGCACGCGCCCGTCGGCGCCGTAGTTGATGTAGCCGACGGGATTGGGCCCCAGAAACTCGGTCTTGGTGCCGGAGGAAATTTCCTCGCGCACCGCCGCGATGAGCTTCCAGGTGCCGAGGAGATGTTGGCGCGTGGAATCATTGGCCATGTCGCAAGCTTTAACGCGTCGCCGCGACGGAGCAAAGTGTGTCTTGGCGGGGAAAAGCGGACACGGCGGAAGATGGCTTGGCCGCCAAGGCCGGCAGCGCCAGAGCCGTACCCGGCTAGGGCAGAGACTCCTGGTTCGTATAATTCGGACGAAACACCCAAATGGCCGCTGGCTCTGTCGGTGTAGCGCGCGCCGCGATGAACAGCACGTCCAATTCTGGAACGAAGAGCGACGTTCGTGAGCCCGAAATCGTCGCAATGTGGTTTATCCGGCGATAGCCATTTTCCCGCGTGTCGAAAACATCCAAATAGCCTTCCCCACAGCTGACGTAGACGCGTTCGCGTTTTGCGTCCACGAACATGTCGTCCGCGTCCGCGCACAGGTCGACGTTTGCAACCGGAGCGCCGTCAAGCATGGAAAACGCGCCGAGTTTCGCAGGATTTCGGAATGCTACGACGACATGCCCGGCTTTGCCATTCAAGGCCATGGGGAAATTGCTGCCGCTGCCCGTCGGCCAACTCGCCACTGCCTTTCCCGCGGCGCGATCGACGACGACGATGGCTTGGTTAGCCGGATCGTTGACGAAAATGCGGCTCGTGCTTCGATCGAGCTGAAAGCTTTCGGGATGCGCCTTGAGCTCGATGTCGGCGACCTTGCTTCGGCTGGTTGGATCGATGACCGCCAATGCACCATCGCCATACGCCACAAACACGCGATTGCCGACCGTATCCGTGCGCACGTTATCGGAATCCTTGCCCAGCGGGATCCGCGTGATCGCTCGATAATCATCCCCGCGGAAAATTGCAGCCGTTCCATCGCCGCCGTTGGCGACGTACAGGCTATCCGTCGGAGGATGGTAGCCAAGGCCTTGCGGCTTGCTCAGACCCGAAATGACCTGCATGACCTTGTAGGCGTCGAGGTCGATGACCGCCACCGTGTCGTTTTCGAGCTCGGCGACAAACAGGCGATTGCGCGCGAGATCGACCGCCAAGTGGTCGATGCGGCCGCGAACTTCGCCCAGCGGGATTTTTCTTTCCAGTAGAAACGGCGTTTCGTCCGCCCAACCGGGAGAGACGAGTAGAGAGCTCGTAATCGCAAGCGCCGCAAAAAACGATCTCATCGCATCGTCTCCTCGTTTGCTTTGATCTCAACCGGCGTCTTTTGGGGTTATCGCCAGGCTGTCGAAGGCTGTGATCGAATCGGCCTTGGTCCAAAGCCCGATGCGGCCGGCAGTGAACCGGCCGTCGCGGTGGTTGATGAGGGACCGGCTATTGAGCCAGCCACGGAGGTTGTCGCCGTTGGCGGACACGTGCAATGTGTGCCACTCGCCCAGCATCGGCGCCATGATCGACGCGCTCGCAAGCATGTAGCGCCGCCCGTCGTAGTAGTAGAGCCTGAAATTGTCCTCGGTCGCATTCGCGCGCACGAGATAGTAGCGGCCGTCCGAGAAACGAAAAACGATGCCGCCCGATGCGTCCTCCGAGCCGGAGATCGGCTTGAATCGCACGGACACGTCGACGTCGCCGTGGGGACCGCCAGGAGCGAGGATTACGTTGAATTTGTTGTTTGTGGCGCGCTGGACCAGCGCGCGCCCATCGCGAGAGGCGCCGGCTACTTCCTCAAGGCCCCATGCGCCGGAGATGATCTCCCACCCGTCCAATAGCTTGGTGAAATCGGACCGCTCATCCGGTCCGGCAGCCCACGCGAAGCGACTTGCCGTCGACACGCATGATCCCAAAAATGTGGTTGCCGCTATGATTTTGCGCCTGGTCAACTCGCTCATGCAGCTTCTCCATTCAGCGCGCCGATTTTCTCGTTAGTGGCGACCGTGATTGCTGCGATGCTGCAGGGGTTCGTTTAAGGCAGTTTTATGCGAACCGGACGGAGCGACCGGAGGGCGCTCGTCTGATCGGCGCGTCTTGATTCGAAAAATCTGGAGAAAGTGGACCGCGGCGCGGCCGATCCCGCCCGGCTTAAAGTCGTCCTCCTTCTACGTGTCGGACTGGATTCATGCTTCCGCTTCAGCTATGTGCGATCGCATTGACCAGCCAGAAGCCCGCCACGCTCAGCAAGCTGACAAAGACCAGGGCAATGGCGTTTACGATCATGCGATGCTGGTAATCGTCCTCGCTTCCCGGGCTTTCGTATTTCGAAAGGTCGGCAACCGGTGAGTAATCTGACCCGGAATAACCGATTGGGGCGTTCCCCCGCTGACCTCGGTGCGAAGCGCCCGTTCGCGATCGGAATCGTATCACACGGCTGTCAGCGTCGGATGAGATCACGGATGCCGGCAAGTCCACCCAAGCCCCGCCACATCGGCCGCAGATTTTTTGACGCAACTTCTGATCTTGTGGCGTCACGATGGTGTATCGGAGCAGCGGGCCTGCCTCGGGATCGTCCCCCTGAAACTCAACGATCGCGTTCGCGGGAGCTCGGCGGCGTTCGCCGTATTCCTCAACGTGCGAGGCGCGAACGATCTCTAACGACGAATCCCGCGCGAACGCTGCCATTGCCGCGAGTTCGGCGCTGCTCGCACCACCGACGCGCCAGGAAGGCTCGAGCACGCCTGATTGAGGCCAATCGTCGGCGCCGATTCCCCGAGCGACATCGTAGTTCCGCCGCGATGCCGTGAAGCCGTGGAACTCCTCCGTCGCCTCATCGTATCGTCTTGCTGCTACCACGGCGGCGCGTACCTCCGCCGACATCGGGAGCGCATCGAGGACCTCCCAACCGCCGCGCACGCACACGAGCTCGGATCCGCCGTAGACCGGCCGCCCCTCGTTGTCCGCCACGGTCCTTTGCGTTCCGTAGTAGCTGATCCTAAGGTTGCCGACCGCAACCTCCCCGACGCTCAATGTCCTGACCTGGCGCAAGTTCTCTTCGAGCACCAATCCATATGTCGCCATCTCGTCCGCACCGGTCTTTTCCAGCACGGCATCGAGCTCATTTAGGTTAGCAACAACCGTCTGATCTTTTCCCGACGCGCTCAGCGGTTTCTTCAGACGGAGCGGTCCGCGCCCGAGCATGCGTCTCGCCGCCATGTGCGCATCGCGGCTGCTGAATACGGTGTAGCCCGGCAACACGATCTCGCGCACGCGCTCGGCGAAAGCCGTGGACCAGCCCGGTGGCCGCTCCGCATCACGACCGACCAGGCCATGGGTGATGGCTTTCGTCTTCACGAAAAGATGGGGCACAACGCCGCCGTAGAGGTCATTCGGAGAACGAATGCCGAGACATGCTGCTTCGTCCAGCAACAAGGTGTCATCCGGCACGAAAAAAAGAGGACCGGAATAGTTATGTTCCGGATCGTAAAGCCCCCCAAACTTATGACCCTTGATCCTCGCGATAGCCTTGGCGCCCGAGTCGAGCACGACTTTGTGATGCCATTGCAGCGGCTTGCCGAACCGCGAGAAGTAGAGCACGACGGTGCCATTTGCCATGATCGTCAACCGTGCATGCACGCGCCGACTCGCGATGATGGCGAAGGGACAATCGCGAGAACGAGGTCGAGAGCAGCGCCCAAGCTGGCAGCTTCGACGAGCAGACCACCGACAATCAAACCTGCAATGATGACTCGTTTCATGGTTCTCTCCCTCGCGATAACAACACGCATCGGAGAGGTAGAGCGAAGCGGTCTGCGTTTAAGGCAGAATTAAACGTCGATCACAGATCGGGGAGGTCGCAAGAAACATCCAAGTACCGATCTGACGAAAATAGTTTTCGTCGAATTGCTGTGATTTGATGGGTCGTGGCGCAATCTTCGATGAAATCAGGCGCGCCTATAGGCGCGCAGCCAGATCGCGGGCATCATATCCACGATCAGCGGGCAACATTGATTCCGGTCTAAGGCATAACAACGGGTATTGCGCTCACCTTATGGTATTGGACGAAATACCCAGAGGGCTGCCGGTTCGCCGGGATTGGCGCGAGCGGCGACGAAAAGCCGGTCGAGTTCGGGAACAAACAGCGCAGTTCGTGCGCCGGATATCGTCGGGATGTGGTCTAAGCGGCGGTAGGCGTCCCCTTGCGCCTCGAACACATCCACGTATCCGTCGCCGCAGCTGAGGTACACGCGCTGGCGCTTCGCATCGAAGAAGAGATCGTCGGTATCGCCACACGCACCCACGGATGCAATGGCGCTGCCGTCCCGCACGGAGAACACGCTTAGCTGCGGGGGATTCCGAAACCCCACAAAAACTCGTCCGGAACTTTCATCCAGAGCCATCGGAAAATTGCCGCCGTTGTCGATCGGCCAGCTCACTGTCTGTTTGCCGGCAAAACGGTCGACGACCGCGATCTCGCGCGCCTTCGGCACGTTTACGAAGATGCGACGGTCAGAGCGGGCAAGCTGAAAACTTTCGGGGTGAGCCTTCAATGGAATGTCGGCGATCTTGCCGTTCGTCACGGGATCGATCACCGCGAGTGCGCCGCTCCCGTAACCAACAAACACTCGGTTGGACGCGCTATCCACGCGAATGTTGTCGGCATCATCGCCGAGATCGATTCTGCCTGCGGCTGCGTACTCCGCTCCTCGGAACAGCAGCACCGACCCGTCACCCGCATTGGCGACAAAAAGCGTATCGCTCGATGGGACATAGCCGAGCCCTTGCGGCTCCTTCAATTCGGTAATGACGTGCCGTACCTTTTGCTCATTCAAATCGACGACTCCGACGGTATCGTTACCGAGCTCGGCCACGAACAGATGTCGCCGGGGCAGATCGATCGCCATGTGATCGATCCGGCCCTTAACGTCGCCCAACGGAATCTTAGTTTCGAGCTGCAGCGACGAGGGGCTCGGCGTCTGAGAGAATGCTCGATCGGGTGCAGGCGACACCGTCGCAATTGCCACGAGGCACACCACGCAAGAGTAACGCATCATCATTGGCTATCCCTTCTGTCCGTTGGGTCCCGACTGCTTTCTTCAGCCGGCTGTCGGCTCCCCGGTAGCGAGGTCGTAGAACGTCGGCCTGATCGTATTGTCTTGGACCACCATCACTTCGAAAACCGGCTTGCCGCCGCGAATTTTCTCCCTAACAGCCAAGACCGTGCCCTGCGCCGAAGCCTTCTGGATGATCGTCGAAATCCTGACCTTGGTCATCGAGAGCAGCGCGTGATACTGCGCCGACCGAGCGATGTGCTTTAGGTCGGCAAACACCTCCTTCTTCGGGGTCCAGTTCGCTGTAGTCACGTCGCCTATGTACTCGTTGAAGGAATTATCTTCCGCAGCGGTGTCGAAGCCCTTCGCCGAGGTATAGATCGACAGCATCAGCTTGCCGCGTACCATCTCGTATTTTGCTTCGATGGGCACTTCGGTTCCCTTGGCGACCTGCGCGATGCCTTGCAACAGGGTCAGCTTGGCGCCGTCCAATGCTTTGATGAGAGCTGCCTGATCGGAGTCTTCAGGCCAGGCGATGCTGCTTCCCAATGTCGCCAATCCGAGTGCGATAACGAGCATCAAACTTCTTCTCATCATGTTGACCTCCTTATGTACTTGCGAGGGAAAGCGCATTCGCGGACCAGCTATTTGACCCATGTCGGCTGCAGCAGTGGGAATGCGATGAGGCGACCACAGCCGTCGCCGTTATGCGCCGCGGTTGTTCACGTCTGGGCGGACGAGCGCCATCGCCCTTATGCTGCGGGGGTTCGTTTAAGGCAGGTTTATGCCGAATTGGGCGGGATGATCGGCGACAGTCACAAGTCCGAGAGGTGTATGTTACTTCGGAAGATTACGGATAAAGTGCTGGTAGGTGCCTGATCCAGGCGGCTTAAAACTGTCTTAAACTTCCCATGCGTTGAAGCAGGCGCGCGCTGGCGGGGTCAACTGAAGTAGCACGCTGGTTTTCCGAAAGAGCAAGCGCATGCGTCTTTTGGTCGTCGAAGATGAGCCGCGAATTTCGGAAATCATCAAAGCTGCGCTGGAGCGCGCCGAGTTTGCCGTGGACACCGTGCGGCTGCGGGCCGACGCGCGGGAAGCGCTGGCAAACACCGCCTACGACGCCGCAATCCTCGACCTCGGGCTTCCCGACGGTGACGGGCTAAACCTCCTTGCCGAATTGCGGCCGGCGGGAAGCCGCATACCTATTTTGATCCTCACGGCACGCGATGCGGTGGAGGACCGTGTCCTCGGCCTCGATGCGGGGGCAGACGATTACCTCGTGAAGCCATTCGCGATGAGCGAGCTCGTTGCCCGCACGAAGGCGCTGCTGCGTCGTCCGGGCGCGGCGCTCGGCACCACCCTTAAGGCCGGCAACATCGTCTTCGATACCATCGGTCGAGACGTCAGCGTCGCCGGCGTTCCAGTGCAACTCCCTCGTCGTGAAGCTGCGATCTTGGAGCACCTGCTCCGCCGCCAGGGCCGCGTCGTACCGAAGAGCGTTCTCGAAGAAAAGCTCTATGGCATCGACGACGAGCTCGAATCAAATGCTGTTCCGGTCCACGTGCACCACCTGCGGCGCAAGCTGCAAGACGCCGCAGCCAGTGCGGAAATTCATACCGTGCGCGGAGTAGGCTATTTGCTCGCCGAGACGAAAGGATGAGTTTCGGCCAATTTCGCTCGTTGCAAGTGCGCCTCGCGGTGCGCCTCGCGGTGCTATATGTCGCCGCCGCTGCTATCGCGGTCGGCGTTTTGGTTTACCAAGTCTACGACACGGCGGGATCGTTGAATGACCGCGAACTCGGCCTGCGCGCTGAGGATCTCGCGCGGGCCATGGTCGCAGACGGTGCCGGCCAGCCTCGCCTCGATCTGCCTGCGAAGCTTGCTGCCGCATATGCGGCAGCACCCGAAGATGACCTGTTCGCGATCCGCGATACCAATGGCCGCGTCATTGCCGCGTCCCCCGATGAGTTTGGCGAGCGGGTGTCCAAGTGGCCTCCGGCCACGGATGAGCCGAGCTATTTCCGCCTCAGTGGCGCTGGGTCCGAAGATTTTGGCTCCGAGACTTACTACGGCTTAAGCGTCGCGCTGCAGACGGCCGCGGGTCCGATGTGGTTATCGGTCGCGCGGACCGAAGGATCGGACGCTCTCATCAGATCGATTTTGCGAGAATTCGTAGTCAATGCCATTTGGGTGAGCCCGCTGCTCATGCTGGCCACATTGGCAATCGGCATCTTTGCAATCCGCAACGGACTCAAACCCGTGCGCGAGGTTTCGCGGATGGCCGCATCGATCGGTCCCGATGCGACGTCGGTACGGCTGCCGGAACAAAACCTGCCGACGGAAATCATGCCGCTGGTGGCTTCCATCAACCATGCGCTCGATCGGCTTGAGAAGGGCTTCGCCGTGCAGCGCGAGTTCACCGCCAACGCCGCCCATGAGCTTCGCACGCCGCTCGCGATCATCAACTCGGCTCTGGAGACGATGGATGGAAATAGCGAGCTCGAGAAATTGCGGACCGATGTCGCGCGTATGAACAGGCTCGTCGAGCAACTCCTTCGCGTCGCCCGGTTGGATTCCGTCGCGCTCGAATTCGGTACTGTCGATCTCAACAAAGTCGCATCCTTGGCTGTGGCCGCGATGGCGCCCTGGGCCATCGCCCAGGGTAAGGCCATTGCGTTCGCCGGAACCGAGTGGCCGGTGAACGTCAAAGCAAACGTTCACGCGCTCGAAGATGCGCTGAGAAATCTGATCGAGAACGCGGTCCTTCACACGCCGGCTGGAACGGAAGTGACCGTGACGGTCGATCGTGCCGGCCGGATCGACGTGGCCGATCGCGGCCGCGGCGTGCTGCGGGCGGATCGAGAGAACATCTTCAAGCGGTTTTGGCGCGGCGTGGGGGAAAAGAAGGAGGGCGCCGGCCTCGGCCTTGCCATCGTCAGCGAAATCATGCGAGCGCATCGCGGCAGCGTCAGCGTCGCAGACAATCCCGGCGGCGGCGCCGTCTTCACCCTCTCATTTCCGCCTTTGCAAACCGGAGACTCGAAGATCGCCCGCAGGTACATCGCGGGAGACGCGGCATGAGCGGCGGCCTCAACGCACAACGGCGCCTTTGAAACGGACAAGATCGAACGCGACTGCGATATTTCAGATGCTGCCGTCCTCGTCGAGAGAATCAAGCGGCGAAGGCTTAAGCCTTCGCCGCTCTCCGGCACGTGCCGATTCAGGGAGGAGAACCGGCGCGCCATCCGGCTCAATCGTCGTCGTCGTCATCGTTGTCGGCGCGAAGGCGACCGGTTTGCGAGTCGACCGCCATTTTGCCGACCTCCCCATTCCGGGAGCCGGTCGCTTCGATATACCTGCCGCTGCGGGAGATGGCGACGTTTGACCATCCGTCCGTTTGCAACTTCTCCAACACCTGCTCTGCGGTCACTGGGCGATCTCCCGCAATGAAAGCGGGTGCCTGGGCCTGTTGCGCGTTGGCGATCGTCAGGCCGACGCTTCCGGCGAGTAACGCAACGCCGATCACGCATGCGATGAGTCGTTTCATGTCTCTCTCCTTCGTGGTACATGAGCCATCGACGGGCAGAGCAAAGCGGCCTGCATTTAAGGCAAAATTAAACGCCGGCTTGCATCGATCACACATCGGTGAGATCGCGCTTTCGTATCGAGCGTGCCGGTGTTCTATGGCGACGCTGGACGCATTAGCGCACAGCGGCAAGTTTTAGCTCCGCAAAAAGGCGTGCCACCTTTATGCTTTTAAAACTGCCTTAAACAAACGCTCCGAGCGTAAGTCGCTCGATGGCTTTTTACCGATGCGACCGTCGCGTTGCTGAGGCGTAGCAAATAGATGCCCGTCGAAAGCGGGATGCGACGCGACCGACGTCGAGCGCCGCCACTCGCAAGCGAGGAAGACGACGATCGATGGACGCGACGATCCTCAACGTGGCCATTTATGTGACGGCGACTTTTGCCGCCGCGCTTGTCACGGGGGTAGCGGGGTTTGCATTCGGATTGGTTGCCGCCGGCGTTTGGCTGCACATCCTCACGCCGATGCAGACCGCGACGTTGATCATCGCCTTCGGGCTGGTGGTGCAGGGCATCTCGGTCTGGAAACTGCGGCACGCGCTGCGGTGGAGCCGGCTGTGGCCATTCCTGTTGGGCGCGGCCTTCGGCGTCCCTTTGGGGGTGGCGATTCTCGGATGGGCCCGTCCTGACTACGTCCGCGTCACCGTCGGCGTGGTGCTGGTGCTCTACAGCGCGTATAGCCTCGCCCGACCGGCGATGAAGCCCGTCAAAGCTGGCGGTGCCACGGCGGACGCAGGCGTGGGCTTTCTGAACGGGATTCTCGGCGGCCTCACCGGCCTTGCCGGCATTCTCACGACCATCTGGTGCGGTCTTCGTGGTTGGCCCAAGGACGAGCAGCGCGCGATCTTCCAGCCGATCGGGGTGGCGATATTCGCCATGAGCGGTCTGTGGCTGGGGATCAACGGCGCGATATCGACCGACACCGTCTGGTTCTTTGGCATGGGCCTTCCGGCATTGCTGGCGGGGACGTGGCTGGGACTAAGACTCTACGGACATCTCGATGAAGCCGGCTTTCGCAAGCTGGTCCTCGTCCTGTTGCTGGTCTCGGGACTGGCGCTGGCAGCGCCCGCTCTCGCACCGCTTTTCGGTTGATGGCCGATGGGCGCAAGGACAAGCAACAAACCTGAGAAAGCGAAAGTCGTTAGGTCGAAAGGTGCCGTGGCCTTATTTTTGGCGACCGCGGCGGCGTTCGTGATCGCCAGCGAAGGGTCGGCAGAGCAAGGCCCGGGTGAAGTAAATGTGCAGGGCGGCTGGGCGTATGCCGCAAGGGGCAATGACGGCGCCGTAGAGCACATGGCTGCGACCCGCGCGGCAGAGGATGCTGCTTGGCTTCTGCTTGCATGCAGCGTTGACGGACGGCTAACGGTCTCACTGATCCACACCGAACAGTTTCCGTTCCCGCTGGAGCCGTTCTCCCTGGTGAAGCTGCAATCAAACAACGTGCCAACCGCATTGATTGAGGGAAAAAGCGTCCAAAATAATCAGCTCTTTGTCGATCCGATACCAATGCGGCACGTCATGCCGTTGCTCATTCAAGATGACGAGCTTGTCGTCTCGATCACTGACCGGAATGGAGCAATGCACAATTACACGTTTTCGATGCAGCCAAATGACCTTGCTCTCAGACCTATTCGATCGCGTTGCTTTGATTTTTGACGAACGACAATTCCGGCCTCGCCCCATGCTTTGCTCACCGTGCGCCAGGGTTGCCTGTCGCATGGTCTGCGCCACGGACTGGATAAAACTGCCTTAAACCGGCTGCTTCAACATCGGCGTCATCGAACGCTGATTATGCAGCACTCGCCACGATGACGACGGTATGAGGCCCCAAGAAGGAAGGAAATTCCGCGGATAGTTTGCAACGACAAACAATTTTCGTCGTCGGGACACGGACAGATGGAGTTGGTCAATGACGCGAGGTCAACAGGCTGGAATCGTATTGGTCGTTGGACTCATGGTGATGAGTGCAATAGCCGCTTCGACGAAGGTGCAACCGCAGCCTTCAGCGCATGGGCGCGAGGCGCCGAGCATCTTCGATGGGATCCTCGGCAACGTCGCAGGCAGTCCCGAGATGAGCACCGCGGAACTGCGAGCGGCGTTGACGGAGCCCAGCGCGATCGTCCTCGACGCCAGACCTTACGAAGAATATGCCGTCAGTCATATTCCCGGCGCGCGAGCGGTTCCGGCAAAGCCGGGCACGACACCTGCGCTATACGTCGCCGATACAGCCGAGATCGCGAAAACCATCCCGGACAAAAGTCGGCCTCTGATCTTGTACTGCAACGGTCTCTTTTGCGGTCGTAGCGAGCGGTTTGCCGATGACCTGACTAAACTCGGATATCGAAACGTCCGCAGATACCAATTGGGCGCGCCCGGCTGGCGTGCACTCGGCGGTGTCATGCAGGTGGAAAAGCCGGCATTGCTGCGGCTGCTCGCGCAGGATGCGACCTCAGTGTTGATCGACGGAAGAGCGGAGGTAGGTCCGAAGCCGCGCCTTCGAAACGCCGTATCGATACCCTTGCCCGAAGCCTCCAAAGCCAAAGATGATGGGCGTCTGCCTATGACCGACCACAACACCCGTATCTTTGTGGTTGGCACCGATGGCACTGAGGCGCGCGCCGTAGCAGAGGCAATCGTGCATGACGCGTTTCACAACGTTACCTTTTTTGGCGGTGCGATCACCGATCTGCCGGAACTGCTGGACGATGAGGAGGGATAGCGGATGATCTGGAAACAGCACTCCAGTAGGCGTCATCGGTGAATCGCTGCTCGCTCAGATAGACGCGCGAGCGTTCGGCGAGATAGGCCTCGACGTCGCGCAGGGTTCTCGCACGCATTTCCTCGGCAAGATCGCGCCAGTGCATGCGTGTTAAAAGCTCCATCGCTGAAGCAGCGTCGTCGATCGCCCAAATGATCCCTTGACCAGACAGCGGGTCGGGAGCGATACGCGCATCGCCGATCGCAAGCCAGTGGTCGCCGGCACCTGATCGCGCAAAAGAAGCGCGTGCGTTTGCCACCGACAGATTTTCAGGAAGCCGGCATCGGTTCAAGGCACTGCGGACGACACTGGTTTTTGCCAAGGCTTCCAACCACCAGCGGAAACGCGCACGACGTTCGCTGGGAACGAGCGTCGCTAATGTGATGAAGATGGCGACGACCTCATTGCCTGGCAGGGCAGCTAAATAGAACCACCCTCCCGGCACCGCTTCGATCACCGTCCGCGTGTCGAGATGCCCTGCGGGCAACGAAAACCGCGCGGCGACCGCGACGTTGCTGTCGAGGTATTGACGCACATACGCAAGGCCGAGGCCGCCCCCGGCGCGGCCGGTGGCAAGGATCGCCGCGTTGGCGCGAATACGCTGACCGGTCGATAATTGCACAATGTAGCCGCCCCGCGGTTCGGTTGCGAAGCGCGCGGCACAGCCGAGTCTCAAATCGGCGCCGGCGTCGCGCGCCGCCAAGGCCAATGCTTCGTCGAATGCCCGGCGGTCGAGGTGCAACGCGGTGCCGTAGGGCGAGAAGATGTGATGCCTCGACCTCGGCTCGTCGCTTCCCCAAACCGACAACACTTCCGGCGCGTCACGACAGAGTGGCGCTTGCGCGAGATGCTCGAGACCGACGCGCGTAAGCGCCTGTCGCAGTTCGGGCGGCGCCGTTTCGCCGAAACGCCGCCTATCGAAGTTCGACTTCTCGACGAGCAAGACACGATAACGCGCGCGCGCCGCGAGAAGAGCGAGAACGCTGCCAGCCGGTCCGGCGCCGGCGATCGCGAGGTCGTACACGGTCATCGCATACACGCCAAGGCAAGGAAGCTGGTGCGTACGGCCTTCATGCCTTCGATGTTGCCCGGCCTTTTTTTCTCGTCCTTGCTGTTTTTTTTGAGCTCACCGCCGGCTTGGAAGCCGCCGCCGCAACCAGGATAGCTGCGGGTGCCTTATTGAATTCGACCTCATAGAGGTCTTTCGGGGCGCCGTCGGGCGTCGTCTCGACGACGAAGCCGAGCGTCGACCAGAGGTTCACCATTTCATTCTCCGATTGCATTTCACGGAAACCAAGCGGAGTCTGCGGATCGGCCACTCTAGCCCAGGGTCGCCGATCTTTCGGGCGATCAAAGGGGAACACTTCGTCGGGGCGGGTCATCGGCCACCATCCGACTCGACGCTGTCCGCCCGCGACTGACGGGTCGTCGACAGAGCCAGCCGAGCAGTCGAGGAAATCGGCCTGCCACGGCAAGGCCATTTGCTGCGAGAAGGCGCCGGCTTCAACGATCACGTCCCGTCGGCCTTCTCCAGGCACCGGAATGGTTCCCACGGTCCGATTGCGAGCAAGCCGGAACGGTTTTTCCCAGACTTCCTTCTTCACAAATAGCCAGCTTGCTTCCATGCCCGGGTAGAATGCCCCGCCCGACATGTTCTCCAGCGCCGCGCGGTCAAGCCCCACGGGCGTGATCGCAGGCGGGCTCGCCGGGACCTGTTCCCAATCTTCGACAAAGTCTCCTTGCTGCCAAGCACGCAAGAGCGCGTATTGCAGTTTGGAAACTGAATGCAAATAGGCGGGATCGCTTTTGTCACCCCTGCTGTTTGCCGCTTCGAAATAGTCGCCATATGCGGCTGGCATCTGGGATGGCTGTAGTTGCTGTGTCGGCAACGCATTTGGATCTCGCACTCGTTCGAAAACTGCGTCGCGATTCGCTTGCAGGCTGCCCGGTCCTCCGAGTGCGCTGAAAGGCAAAGCGCTAATTGACCCATGAAAGCGCGCACGAGGACCCATCTGGTGTTGATGCACGCGCTCTAACCTGACGATGGCACTGAGAATCGGCGCGATGTCTCGTGTGAAGCTCGGGCTGAAATCCTTTATCGTCTTGTTCCGCTTCCAGTCGGCGTTCATGGCTGCGATGTGGGCGAGTGGGCCGGCAAACAGCCCGTCGTCTGCCGGAATGTCCATCTCGCGCACGATCACGTCCACGAGCGAGTCGTACATCGTGCGGTAGCTGTGGATGGGGGGTACGAAATCCGGTGGGCCGACGACCACCCAGGCGCCGGCGACCTCTTGCTTGGCGCCGTCGATCGTCAACTCCGCCTCCACGGGGCCGTCGGACATGTCGTCGAACCAGCCGTCATTGTTGGCAAAATGGCCTATCGTCTCGCGTCCCAGACCCGGGTCAAAGTCGCTTTGCCCCATCCCTCCGATGACGATCAAGTGTCCGTCGGCGTCCGACCGAAGTTCGCCGAGGGTGCGGATTTTCAGTTTTGTTTCGCCGCTTGGCTTGTTTTGCTTCAGATCGCGATCGATTGCAAAATGCGCTACCGTTACGGTATCGCCGCCGTTGATGCGTTGCGGTCCGGGGTCAAGTTCAAGCGATTTTTTCCGCTCGGCGCTTGTTTTCAGCTTGTCGTTGCGGACCTTCAGTCTCGGGTTTTGGGCCGTTCCGTAACTCGCAAACAGAGGATTATCCTCGGCGCCGGCCTGACCGTGGAAGGCGCAGAAATTCGCCTTGCGGTTAGCAAGATGTACGGTCCAGGTGATGCTTGCGGCGCGCTGGGCGCTACTGGTCGTGACCTCGCCGATGGGGCGGAATTTCCCGTCATTTCCTTTTTCGTATTCGAAAATGCGAAACCGCGCCGCTTGGGGTTTGACCTTCCCGTCGGGTGTCTTGAACTCTCGTTGCGCGCCGGACTGCGGATCGACGTTCGCCGGGAATTCCGGAATTTCCGGACCGACGAAGTAGAAGTCTTTGCTGGCGTCGCTGCGCACCGCATCGCCGACCCGCGCGATGCCGATCGCCGGATGAATTCGATATTGGCGTTCAGGCATGACGTACACTCCATAGCGGGACAGTGTCAGGGGAGTTCACGAATGGCCGCCCGCCCGAAGTCGCCTCCGCCATGACACGGATTCAGTTTATCGGCGTAAGACACACCGGCGGATTCGGTTCCGCCACCTGTCCCCTGATTGGATTGAAAATTGCGCCGGTGCAATTCGCCGCCGGTTGTCGACACGCGAGTTCAACCCAGATGTTGGCCAACCTGAGACAATCGGCGATACCCCCTTGGGGCGACACAGTGCCATTCGGGGTAACGCGGCTGTTATGGACGCCCACGCTGCCGTCCATAAGGATCGTGTTGAGATTGGCTTGAGCATTATTCAGCTGAAGAATTGTCTTACTGTCCTTGCTCTTGTTGGTCCCGGCGCGATTCTGAATTTTCGTTATGGCAGCTTTGGTCGACTCCTGAATCCTCCTGACGTAGTCGAGAAGTTGCGCTGCGGTTTTTGGAGGCGGCTCCGTCCCATTGGACATTATGCGCCGGTCGGTGTGGCAAACCTCGCAGTTGCCGCGCGCGTCGCTGAGCGTCGCTGGCGGATTGCCGGAATACGCAATCCACATGCCGTGAAACGAGACGTCGAACGCCGCTTTGCCCGCGGTTGTCGCCGTCATACGCTGGCCGACGGCGCCCATGTGGCAGTCGACGCACTCGACTCCTTGATCCGCGTGCTGACTGCTCGCCAGGCTCGGGCCTCCGGCGTACATTTCCCGGTTCGGCTGTTTGGTCGTTCCGCTCTGGCTGTGGCACGACTCGCAAAGCTCCTTCGGAGGCTGCCGTAGTTTCGATTGCTGTTGCGGGTCCTTTGAAACCGCATCCCCGTGAAATGCATGGCAGGTCATGCAACTGGCGCCCGCCTTCCATCCGTGCGGGCCGCCCACGTGGTCTTGCCACTGCGTGCGACTCTTCTTGCCGCGGCCATCGGGCCAGAAGTTGTCGAAGCCTTGACCAATCGTCGTGCTGGGCGGATTGCCGGGTGTCGTAGTCGGAGGAAAAATGTAACTCCAAATCCTTGCGCGCTCAGTAAGGTTGGAGTCACCCGGCAAGAAGTGCTTGTGATCGAGTACGTCCGGGAAGGCCAAAATAGGCAGGGCCTTGCCGCCCAGCCGCGCGTGGCACTGTCCGCAAACTTGATTCTGCTGATCGAGGGAGAGGTCCCTCAGGCCGTGAATGATCAATGGCGGATCGCGATCGGGATTGAGCTTCGAGCCCGCCGCCTCCTTCTGCTTGGCTAGTTCGACGTGCTTACTCCCCGGCCCGTGACAGCGTTCGCAGCCGACCGCCATTTCGCCAGCGCCCTGCATCTTCCAGTGCTGGTTGGCGGGCGGCGGGTCGGGCAGCACAAAATCGAAACCGGTGGTATGGCAGCCCATGCATTTTGCTTCGGCAAAACGCGCGAGAGGGAGCTCGTCCGGTTTGCGCGGGATTGCCAATTCAGAATTATCGAACCAGACCCAGTTCTCGGGTTGGAAATTGCCAATCTCCCACGCGCCGGTGGGCTGGCCGGGGCTCGGGTTCGGATTCAACGACCAACGGATCGGCGCCGGAAAATAGAAATCGCCCGGGTTGCCGTCGCTGCCGACCGGACGGACGTGATAGGTCTGCTGCCACTTCCCACCGACGACCAGCGCCACTTCGTATTTCTGGCCGCTCTTGGGCGAGCCCGTATCTCTTGGATCGACGATGATGAAAAAAAACTTGCCGTTGCTGCTTTCGGTTCGCACATCGAACTTTACAGGTATGTTCTGCAATTTTGCCAAATCGGCATCGTGCCCCTTCGCCACGGCGCGAATGTTCTGGAAGGGGATGACGGCGTTGTTGAAATCGCCCTTGACCGTCTCAGCGGAAGGCAGCGTGAGGATTTTCGAATGCCAGGTCGTGCGCCACTCTTGGATCTGCTGATCGTGACATCCGCTGCCCTTGCAGCCTTCGCTCCCAACATAGGTGGCGCCCTTGAAGTATTCTTCGCCTGACGTGACGCGCACCCAAGTCGCCAGGAAGTCCATGGCTTCCTTGGCATCTTTCGCAAGATGTGGCCGATCCGCTGTGGGTGCCGGCGCTTGAGCCGACACGAGGGCGGCGAGGCCCAACGTTGAAATACCGGTGAGGGCAGGCAGGACGCTCCGAAAATTGACGGCCATCGCGCTACTCCCGGCCATACAACCATTCGAAGAGGTCTCGACGCAACACTACCACAGCGGTTGATCCGTTTCAACCGAGGGTTATCAGCGAAGGCCTGTATCAGCTCAGTCCTCCCTCTCAATACGAGATCGCCCGACATAGATTCGGGTAGCGATAATAAAATGGGCCGAGGAACCGATAACGTTCGTGAAACGCATTGAGACGATGGATGATGCGGGGCGCGACGGCCGCGTGATTGACGCGTAAAGCGCGCGCGGTCGCGGACGGCGTGGCGAATGTGATTTCTACATGCCAAAGACAAGAACGCGGAAGCTTCCGGGTATGACGTTGCCCCGGGGATTAGGGGTTTGTGCCGTCGGCGGCGGTGGGGGCTCGCGGTCGGATAAGGGCAAGAATATCTTTTTTGTCTTAAGATCGAGCGCCATGTTCCGCGCTCCCGGCGCAGTCTTCACGGTTTCGACCACGCGGTAGTTATCTGGAGATTCCTGCTGGATGATCGAAACCGTGCCGTCGCCGCCATTGGAGGTATATACGAGGCGTGTTTCCGGGTCGTACGCCGAGTCATCCGGTCCCGGCCCGATCGGTAGCGAGCCAATCACGCGCCCATTATTCGAATCCAGAATGACCATTAGACGATTGGCGCATCCAATGAAGAGCCTTGCGTTCTTCTGGTCCACGGCCATGGTCCGTGGGCCCACGCCCGGCGCGACCGGCCAAGTTTGACCTGCCGTCATCTTCCGAGAATCGATCTGCAAGACGACGTTCTTCTGCACCAGGTTGACAAAAACATTGCCCTTTGCATCCGTACCGACAAGTTCTGGTCTTCCGCCCAAGTCGAAGGCACCGACCACATTACCTTCCTTGGAGTCGACAACAGTTGCGTTGTGGCTGTTGAGATTGAAGGTAAAGACACGCTTTGTCGCGGGATCAAAGACGGTTGGCCCTGGGTTCTCGCCCGTTGATTTCACCTGCCCGGTGGTTTCCAGCGTGTTCGTATTGAAGATCGTTAGTCGGGCAGCCCCGCCATTGCTGATAAAGCCACGCTCCAGTTCCGGATCGATTACGGTAAAGTGAACACCGGGCGTGTTGTCGATCCTTCCCACGAGCTTTCCGGAGTCGACATCGATCACGACCACGTGTGTGCCGTGCGTCACGTATAGTCGCCGCGCGGCACTATCTACTGTGGGATGATCCCATCCCTCATCGCCAGCAATGGCAACCGTTTGAACGAGACGATAACCGCCAACGGCCGGTGTTGTCATGGCGACAGCGCTCAAGCCCAACACAAGCAATACTGATATTGTTTGCATTGGTTCTCTCCTTGTCGACTGCTTCCGAGGATGAGAGGTTTGATCAACGCCACCTGCATATTCAATATGACACCCATTGCCATGATCCTGGACATTCATTCGGCTTTCCCTGCGGGCACGGCCAATTTGGCTTGCATGCCGGTGACCGTGTCAGCTCAGCGCGGCGCGTCCTTCTCTTCCGGCGGCTTGATGTGTCGAAACGAAAACAAGAGCGAGAGGTCGTAGACGATCTTCAGCACGCCGCAGACGACGAGCGGCAATCCCGCAAACGACGTGGATAGGAGGGCGCCGGAGAGCGCCGGACTGATCGCCGATGCCAAGCTGCGCGGGACCGCGGTCACGCTCGCGGCCGCCGTCCGCTCGGCGGGGGTCACCACCGCCATGACGTAGGACGTGCGCGTCGGCACGTCCATCTGCGAGAGCGCGGAGCGCACCAGCAGCAGCGCGAGCACGATGGTGAGGCTCGGCGAGAAGGCCGCGAGAATGAGACAGACGCTCGAGGGGATATGGGTGAAAACCATGGTGTTGACGAGGCCGAAGCGTTTGCCCAGCCGCGCCGCGACCGGATAGGAGAGGGCGGTGAGCACGTTCGACCAGAAGAAGAACGCGCTCGCTGCGGCGAGCGAGAGATCGAAGCGCTCGAACAGCCAAAGCGCCATGAGCGATTGAACGGTGAAGCCGCCCGCAAACGAATCCAGGCTGAAGAGCGCGGCGAGCTTGTAGACGGTTCGGCGCGAGGGCCCCAGAGCGGTGGCGCGCGGCGCCGTCTCTTTGACCTCGGCGACCTCGGCGCGCGGGATACGCGCATAGAATAGGGCTCCCACGAGCCCGAGCGCGGCATAGACGTAGAACATCGCCTGCAGGGCGCCGATCCTGCCCATGCCAAGGGACACCAACAGGTCGGGCGCGCCGGCTGCGAGCGCGCCGGCGGCAATCGACAGTGCGCCGATCAGGCTGTAGCGCGCGAAAACGTGGGTGCGATCCTGGTCCGATACCCCATGCGCGAGCGCGGCCTGCTCGAGCGGGACGTGCACGCCGATGTCTCCGGTTGTGGGGTTCATCGTGCCGATAAAGGCAATCGCCGCGATGAAGACGAAATGTTGGAAGCTCGGGATCGCGATCCCGGTCACCACCATCAAGGCCGCGCAGGCGAGCAGCAGCGTGCGCAAGTGGTAACGCGGCGCCAGGAACCCGATAGCCAAGGTGGTGGCGGCCGAGCCGAGCAGGGCCGCAGTCGCCACCAGACCGATTTGTAATGGATTGAACCCGATCTCGAGCAGGTAGGCGGGCAGGATGATGGCGGCGAAGCCGTCGCCGAAGCCGCGTGCGGCGCGCGCCGCGTAGAGATTGACGACATCCGCTTGCCCGGCGACGCCCAAGCGTTCGAGCAGCGCCGCGCTACGATTGAACTCCCACTGCGCCATCGATCAATCAGCCGGCGTCACCGTGAAGTCGTCGAAGTACATGTGGCTGTCGGCCTTGGACCACAGGCCGATTCGTCCCGAAACCGGCTCGGGCAGGACATGCTCCAAGTAAAGCTTGCCGTCGAGATAGGCCGCGACCTTTGGCCCGGCGATGCGGACCTTGAGGTCGTGCCACTGGTGGGTCGGGGTCGGCGTATTGCGAATCCATTTCACCGAGGACCGCTTGCCTTTCTCGAATTTCCACAAGACGAGATTGTTTTCCAGAGGATTTGCGCGGACCGTGAGATAGTCGCCGTTCGGCTTGAGGTTGAACAAGATCCCGGCGCCCTGATCGATGCGACCGGAAATGCCTTCGAAGCGCACGGAGATTTCGCCATCGCGGAAGTCGGTAACGTCCTTGACGACGACATAGGGGAAATACGCATAAGCCTGCACCCGGTCGAGGAATTCGGCATAGCGGTCGCCGTAGAGCGCGCGCGCCTTGTCCGCGATGCCGGCCGAGGTCTGTCCCTCTTTCCACTGCCGGCCATCGACGACCAGCACTTTGTTGTTGCCGTCGTTCTCGATGCGCCAGACGCCGACGACGCTGACGAACGATTTCGGCTCGGCGCCGACGGTCTCGTCCGAAAAGTCGACTTTCAGGGGTTGTGCGGCCCCCGCGTATGTCAGCAGTGCCGCCAGTCCGACGCAGGCGGCGGCGATGGTGATGGTGCGCTTGCTCGTTGTCATGGTTGACCTCCGTCTTTGATGAGTTGTGGGGCGATCTGCGGCGGGCGGCGGCTCAACCACCATGCGACGACGATCAGGAGCGGAAGGCCGCCGAGGAACCAGGCGAGGGCGGGCGACGCGTTGGCGAGCAATGGGTAGCCGGGATATTCCTCGCCCGGGATCGGCGTCGGAACCGGCCTTCCCGCCAGCGCGTAGATGAGCGGCAGGATTTCGCGATGACTGGTCGAGCGGCTCTTGTCCGAGCGGCCGGCATAGGAATATTCGATCTCGCCGTAAGCTTCCTCGCTCGTGCTGCCGACGACACTTTGGCCCATGGTGGCGAGCCGGATGGTGACGCGGGGCATGACCCGCTCGAGTTTCACGAGAATATTGCGCCGCAGATCGACGTAGCGCGGGTCTTCCGGCGCCAGATGAACCGTGATGATCAGCGGCTCGCGCAGGTCGGCGAGCGCGCGCTGATCGGCGGCGGGAAAGGAGTTGTGCCGGTCCTCGGTGAGATCGACCGACAGTCCGATCTGCGTGGCCGCGGCGATGACCGCGGCAGCGACGGCGACGCAGATCGCGGACCGAACGAGCTTGGCGCGCAACGGTACACCGGGATGCAGCCATACCGCCGCAAGCGCGGCGAAGCCGCAGATCGCCGCGACGATACCCAGCACGAGACCGGCCGACAGAAGTCCCTGCTCGAAGCCGCGCAGCGTCTGCGTCAGCGACAGGCGCGATACCCACTCGAGCACGCCGGGTTGCCCGGCGAGCGCAAAATCCAGCACCCAGGAGCCGATCGTGAACGCAAGCGCGACGATTGCCGCGGTCGCCGAACTTTCGGAAATGCTCGCCGAGAACAGCGCAATGGCGCCGACCAAAAGGCCGTAAAGCAGATGACCCAGTAGAAGGTCGAGGGTTTCGGGAAGGTAGAGGTGGCCGCCGAGCATCAGCCAGATGGCCAGCGCCGAGGCGGCGGGGATGACGGCGGCAAGCCAGGCGCCGAAAATCGCCGTCATCTTGGCGGCGATCAGCGTCGGAACGCGATACGGCAATTGCACCAGAAGACGCAGCGCGCCGGTTTCTTTTTCATGGCCGAGGGTGCGAATGGCCACGAAGGGAAACAAGAGCGTAACGGCGACGTAGAGCGCGCCGAATGTCGGCACCAGCACGCCGTCGAGCGGGGCGAGGCCGCTCGCCAGCACGGGCGAATCGCGCGCGGCGGAGCTCGCTTCGCCGTAGAGCGCGGCCGCCTGGAAAAAACTGTAGCCCACGAGCGGGCACAGGATCAGCAGCATGGTCCACAGCGCGCGGCCGCTCGCAACCTCCCACAGCTCCTTGGCGAGCAACGGATGGAATGGGGCGTGCCGAACGACGGCTGGGTCAGGTGAGCGCAAGGAACACCTCCTCCAGCCCGGCGGCGGGCTTGCCGGCCTGCGCGCGCAGCTGCGCCAGCGTGCCGACGCCACGGACGCGTCCTTCCGCCAGCAGCACGAAGCGGTCGCAGACGCGCGCGGCATCGTTCAACTGGTGAATGGCGAGAACGAGCGTGCGCCCATTGCGCGCAATGTCGCGCAGCACGTTCATGATCTCGCGCGTTTGCCGTAGGTCGAAGCCGTCGAACGGCTCGTCCATCAGCAGCAGCGGATGGGGGGTCAGCAAAGCCATCGCCAGCATGAGCCGGCGGCCATAGCCCTTGGACAATGCGGCGATGCGCTTGCGCAGGACCGGCGCGAGTCCGAACGATCGGATCGTGTCTGCGACGACGACCTCGGGCCGGCCGTAGACGGCCGCGAAGAATTCGATCACACGTGCAACGTATTGGTCTTCCCAGGGGCGCAGTCCGTCGGGCAGATAGAACATGAACTCGCGGCGCTGCGGCAGGGCAAGCGGCGTCCCGCGCCAGAGGATGCGGCCATCGTCGGCCGCAAGCACGCCGGCGACTGCTTCCAAGAGCGTCGTCTTGCCCGCGCCGTTGGGGCCGATCAGGCCGAGCACCTCGCCGGCGTTCACCGCAAAGGAAATGTCGGCAAGCGCGCGTTGTTCGCCGTAGCGCTTGGCGAGGCCGGCAACCTCCATCAGCGCGGGCGCGCGATCGGCATTACGGTCGAGGAGGATGGCGCTCGACACCGTCATGCCGCACCTAGTTTCTGCGGACAAAAACGATGAGACGGACGACGTGTTTCTTGTTGTCGGTTTGATCCGTGCTCAACGTGATCGCAACCGGGCGCGCGGCGTCTTGCAAAACGACGTAGCTGGGAGACGATCGCTCGGCGGCCTCGGTCCAACCTGCGCCGAGACAAGCTTTGACTTGATCGAGGATTGCCGCGCGCGCCTTCTCGGCTTCTTCCGCGGTGTCCATCTCCGAAGAGTCGCAGGTATAGGTGGCGGCGCCGTAGAGCGAGCAATCCTTCCAACCCGCCAACACCAGGCTCGTACCCACATAGCTGCCCTGCCGCGGCCGGCCGGCGATCGAGGCAAATCTCTCCTTCGTAATCGCCAGATCGACGACCCGGGTGAGGTCAAAGCAGTAGGGGGGCGCTTGCGAGCGTGCGTCCTGCGCCGACGCAAGCGCCGGCAGGCTCGCCATTGCAAGAGCCAGCAGCCGTGTCCTTGCTTGGTATCGGCTAATCGATCTGGCTATTTTTTTTGGCAGGATTTCATGCATATGTCGTATTCGGTCTTGCATGTCTTTGCGGAGTAATTTTTCGTACACGCTTGTTGTTGATCTCGACACTGCTTGCAAGTGCTCGATTGCGCTCGTGCTGTAGTGGTGATGCTGCAAACGCCGAACACCACAATGATAATCGCAGCGATAGGTCGCATGACGATCTCCTGTTGGGCAACGTTTCCCTGTGTAACCCGCCAGCTCATTGACTTCTCGTCTTGCCGTCGGCTCCAAACTGCTTCAGATAGGCCCAGCCGCAGCGCTTAATTCGAATGCAACTGGAGCAAGCGTCGCGATCATTGCCGCGGTCACTGATTTCTTCGTCATGATCTTCATCGCCGGCACCGCGCCTATGATGGCGACCGATGCAACGAAGGCATCGAACTCGTCTTCTTGCCTTTTTGGCATCGGGGTTCAGCGGCGGGTCGCCAAACGGGCGACGCGCCGCCCCGATACCTGATCGCTCGTAGCTCAGCTCTTCGCGCTCGCCGTCTTGTCGAGTGCGGCGCGTAATCCCTTGGCGAGCTTCACGGCGTCGTCATTGGCCCAGAAGTGCATGAAGAACAGCCGCGGCTGCTCGTTGAGCATGTGGCTGTGCACCGCCGTCACCTCGATGCCGTTCGAGCGCAGCGCCTTGATCACCGGATTGACCTCGTCCGCGGTCAGCACGAAGTCGCCGGTGATGGCGGCCTTGCCGCCGCCGGTGGGCTGGAAGCCGATCGCCGTGGCCACGCCCGTGGGCCCGGCGGGAGCAAGCTGCGTTCCGCTCTCGCTCACCGGGTCGCGGCGCGGCACGCCGAACTGATAGACGCCGCCATTCGCCTGTCCTTTGGCGCCGATGATCTGATCGAGCTGGGCGGTGTCGAGATCAATGGCGGGCTGCGAGGCCGGGGCCGCCGGAGGCGTCAGTGGGGTCTTGCTCTCCGCCAATCCTGCGCGGATTGCGGTCGCGAGCTTCACCGGATCGCCGTGCCCGCCGATGTGCATGTAGAACGTCAGGGGGGTGGCGCGCAGCACGTGGTTGTGGACCGCGGTGATCTCGATGCCGTTCTCGATCAGCTTGGCCATCACCGGATTGATCTCGGTCTCGAGCAGCACGAGGTCGCCCATCACCATTGCGCCGCCATGCATCGGCTTGAACGCCGTCCAGCCGCCGAGCGCCAAGGCCGGCTTGATGGTGACGCCGTCGAGCGTCACCGTGAGGTCGGTGCGTGGAAATCCATAGCGGTGTACGTCGCCGGATACGACGGCGGCGCTTCTTCCGATCGCTTCATCGACCTTCTTCCAGTCGACCTCCTGGGCGCTGGCGGCACTGCCAATCGTCGCCATGGCGCAAATCGCAAGCACGGAAACAGCACGCATGATGGCTTCCTCCTGGGTTGAGCTCATTGCCTTGTATCGCCCCCAGTTCCTCGACCACTTGTCGTTCGAACGAATAGTTGCTCCACGTTGTTCCAGCGAATGACGTCCATGAAGGTGTCGACGTAGCTCGCCGCCTTGGCGCCGAAGTCGATGTGATAGGAGTGCTCGTACATGTCGAGCGCGAGAATCGGCGTGCCGCCCGCCAATGTATGGCAATGATCCGACGCCCATTGGTTGACGAGCTTGCGGTCGCGCGGTGACCACGACAGCAGCACCCATCCGGAGCCGCCGCCGAGCGCTTTGCCCATCGCCACGAACTCCGCTCGCCAACGCTCGAACGATCCGAAATCGTGCGCCAGTGCGTCGCGCAACCCCGGACCAGGCTCGCTTTGGTCGCCGAGGCCGTCGAAGAATAGCTCGTGCAGGATCATCGAGTTCATCGCGATGAGCTGCTCGCGTTTGAGCCCGTTGATGAGAAAGCCGGCGGCCTTCGCGTAATCGAGCTCGGCAAGCTGTTCGCCGATCTGGTTGAGGCGTTTCACCGCCCCGCCGTAATTGTTCTCGTAGTGGCTGACGATCAGCCGCTCGGACATGCCTTTGATCTTGGCCGGGTCGCAGGACAGCGGCTTTATTTGGTACGTCATCACCGATCCTCCGACCATGCTGAGATCGTCCGCGGCCCTATCGCTCGGCCGTTCATGAGATCGCTCCCAGCAGATAAAGAACGATCCCCGCAATGCAGCACGCCGCGAGCGTTGGGATCATGCCGACCTTGAACCGAAAGATCGCGATGGCTGCCGCGACGGAGAGCGCGAGAGCCCACGGATCGACGGTGACAAAATTCGGCGCGTCGAACGACAACGGGAATGCACGCACCGGAACAGTCTCGCGAAACACGCTGTGAATCGCGAACCAGATGGCGAGGTTGAGCACCACTCCAACCACCGCGGCGGTGATTGCGGACAGGGCGGCGTTGAGCGCCTTGTTGCCCCGCAGCGTCTCGATGAACGGCGCCCCGAGGAAAATCCAGAGAAAGCAGGGTGTGAACGTGACCCAGGTCGCGAGCAAGCCGCCGAGCGTTCCGGCCATCATCGGCGCGAGCGGACCTGGATCACGGTACGCCGCCATGAAGCCCACGAATTGCAACACCATGATCAGCGGCCCCGGAGTGGTCTCGGCCATTCCCAGGCCGTCGAGCATCTCACCGGGTTTGAGCCAGTGGTAATTTTCGACGGCCTGCTGCGCGACATAGGCCAGCACCGCGTAGGCGCCGCCGAACGTCACAACCGCCATCTTGCTGAAGAACACGGCGATCTGGCTGAAGACGTTGGCGCTGCCGAGCGTGGCAAGGAGCGCGATGACCGGAATGAGCCACAGCGCGAGCCAAATGGCCGAAACGGCCAACGCGCGCGCGACGGTGGGGCGGGCGTGTTCGGGTATGCCCTCGCCCAGCATGTCATCGACGACGGCCGCGTTGCCCTTGTCGGCGCCATGTCCCGCGCTGACCTCAAACTCGGCGAGGCCCATCATTCCCGCGACGAAGCCGATGATCGCGGCGCCGAAGACGATGATCGGAAAGGGAACGTTCAAGAAGAATATGCCGACGAATGCGATCGCCGCGAGCGCGATCATCATCCGGCTCTTGAGCGCGCGTTTGCCGATGCGAACCAGGGCTTCGACCACGATCGCGAGAACAGCCGCTTTGAGGCCGAAGAACAGCGCGACGATGACCGGGACGTTGCCCCAGCCGGCGTACACGTAGCTGAGCGCCATGATGGCAATGATGCCGGGAACGACGAAAAGCCCGCCGGCGATGATGCCGCCGAGCGTGCGATGCATCAGCCAGCCGATATAGGTCGCGAGCTGTTGCGCCTCGGGGCCCGGCAGCAGCATGCAATAGTTGAGCGCATGCAGGAACCGCTGTTCCGAGATCCAGCGCTTCTCCTCGACCAGAATGCGATGCATGACCGCGATCTGTCCGGCGGGGCCCCCGAAGCTCAGGGCCGCGACACGAAGCCAGGTCCAGAACGCCTCGCGCAGCGATACTGTGTGGCCAAGCTCCGAACGGTCTTGTCCGACGACGGAGAGCTCAGCCACGGCGCGCCTGCTTGACGGCGGTAGCGGGCCAATTGTGCGTTTCCGCCTGCAGGCTGCGACACCAAGTATAGAGCGCGTCGTACATCACCATGCCGTGGCCGAGCATTTCGTGATCGTCGGGAAAGTTAGCGGATAGGCCCAGCGAGATCGCGAACAGGCCACCGCACTGCGGGGTGAGGTCGTGGCGCGAGGTATCGGCGCCGCGCACGATTTCAGCGAGATGGTCGAGGGCCGGATCCTTGATGCCGTAGATGCGCACGATGGTATCGAAGGAGCAGCGCTCGCCTTCGTGGGCGAATTCGACGCCCTCGATGTCGTAGGGCGTTCCGCCCGTCGCTTTGGCGACCTCGATAACGTCCTTGGTGGGGACGTAGATGAATTCCGCTTGCGGATCGATGAAGCGCCGGATCAGCCACGGACAGGCGATGCGGTCGATTTTCGGGCGCTCGCGCGTAACCCACTTGCCGGGCGTCGCGCCGATGGTTCGATGCGTCGGCAGACCCTTTGCAGTCCAGCCGGCGATGCCGTCCTGGAGATAGACTGCGTCGACGCCCGCCGCGCGGAGCACCGTTGCCACGCCTTGGCTGACCTCGTGTCCGTGAACGCAGTGGACGACCACCTGGCGGCCGTTAGGCAAGTCTCTTCGCCACTGCTCGACCGCGTCCGGGTCACGATGGTAGGCAGAGACGATGAGCTCGCCCGCCGTCGCAAAATCGGCGCGGCGCCGGACATCCACGACGGTCGGCGCCGCGGCGGTTCCAAGCCGGGCATAGAGTTCGGCCGGCGAGATTGAAGAAAGAGTTTGCTCCATGACACCACCTCGATTGTCTCGACGACGTTGATGCGCAAATGTCGCTTCCTGTGCAGCCGCCACCAGTTCGCCTAGCGATCTCCGCTACCGGCGCTTTTTCTTGAAATATTCGTAGAGGTCGTTGAAGACCTCGGTGCCGCGCGCAATGCGCTCCGAATCGTCCTTGGTCGCGATACTGATGCCTTCGATCAGCGTCCTGATGCCGGCGACTTCGGTGCGGCCGAACTTGCTGTCCTTAAGATCGATGTCATGGATGATTTCCGCGATGGCGCGCAACGCCGGATCTTTCAGCGCGCTCCGCTCCAGCAGCACTTCGAACGTGCATTTGTCGCCCTCGTGCGTGAACTCGGCCTCGAACATGTCGAAGCGCAGCTCGCCTTCGTTGGGGCGATAGCCCTTGCCGGACACGAATTTGAAGTGCGCCTCGGGGTCGATGAAACGCCGTATTAGCCAAGCGCTGGCGATGCGATCGACGTATACGCCTTGCCGCGTGACCCAGGTCCTGTTGCGCAGCGTCCCAAACGTGCTCGCCCCGGAATCGACCGTCGCTTTCTCCGTCACCGCCTCGCCCTCGTTCAATCGCGCCTCTAGATTTTTGATCACGCCTTCCGCGGTTTCGCGGCCGATGGCGCCGAAGAAATCGAGCGAAACTACCTCGGCGAGACGTTTGCGCAGGCGCGCCACCTGCACGCGAAACTCGGCGAGCGCCTCGGACTTTGAGTTCGGGCGCAGCGACTTCGCCAACGCGCGCGCGTCCTTGGCCACCTCGGCGTAATCGGCGTCGCGCGCGCGATCGAACAGCGCCCGCACCTCCTCGTCGGAAAGGCCGTCGATCAGGCGGGCTTCGCAGAGAAACGCTTCTCCGCCTCCTTCCTGGATCTCGCGCAGCAGCCACTCGAAGTCTTCTTGCGTCTCCTCGTTCATGGGCAGCGCGTGCACGGCGTTCTTGACCGCGACGGCGCCGAGGTCCTGCAGCCGGCGCCAGATCTTGACCCGCAGATATGCGGGCTTTGCCGGCAGTTGATGGATGAGCAGAAGCCAGCTGTGCGCCAGCGTCCTGGGTGCGCCGACATTCATGAGATGAATACTGTATCAAGGCAAAAATAAAGGCGCAACATATGTATCATCTCAATTTTTCGTGTGACGTGACAGCGCGGAGAGTGCGTCCGAAACGGCGGCAGTTAGAACCCGACGGCCTGCCCATCTGTGCGCCGTTCGGAGGCGCCCAGGTAGCCGTCTCCCATGCAATAGATCAGTTGCGCGCGCCCGAAGTCGGTGGCGGTGCGATCGGCTATCCCGATCTGGTGTCCCCGCCTCTGGAGCTCCTCGACGACATCGGCGGGCACGCCTTCCTCCATTTTGACGGTGAGGCCATCATCAATGCGCCAGCGCGGCGCGTCGGAGGCGGCCTGCGGATTCTGATGATAATCCACGAACCGGGTCATGATTTGCGTGTGTCCCTGGGCCTGCATGGAGCCGCCCATCACGCCAAAGCTCATCACCGGCTGCCCATTTTTTGTGATGAAGGCAGGAATGATCGTGTGAAATGGCCGCTTGCGCGGTGCCACAACGTTGGGGTGATCGGGACGCAGGACGAAGTTATTGCCGCGGTTCTGCATGCTGATCCCGTCGACGACGACGCCCGAACCCAGCCCCTGGTAGTTGGACTGGATGTACGAAATCATCATGCCGGAAGCGTCCGCGGCCGTGAGGTACACAGTGCCGCCGCGTCCGGGCACGCCGTGCTGGGGCGTCTTCGCCTTCTTCATGTCGATCAGGCGGCCGCGGCTCCGCAGGTATTCCTTGTCGAGGAGATCCGCGCTCCTGACGCGCATGGTGTCCGCGTCGGAAACGTGCTCGTAGACGTCGGCAAACGCGAGCTTCACCGCTTCGATCTGTAGATGCAGGCTGTCGGCGGAATCGACCGCCAGCGCCGCGAGATCGAACCCCTCCAGAATGCCCAGCGCCATCTGCGCCGCGATGCCCTGGCCGTTGGGGGGAATCTCGTGCAACGTGTAGCCGCGATAGTCCTGGGCGAGTGGCTCGACCCAATCGGCCTTGTGCTGCGCGAGATCGGCTACCGTCAGCGCGCCGCCATGCTTGCGGGCGTGGGCCGCCATGCTCTCCGCCAAATCGCCGGTGTAGAAAGCCTGCCCCTTCGTCTCCGCGATCCGCTTGAGCGCTCGCGCGTGCGCCGGCGCGGTAAATCGCTCTCCCGCCGCAGGCGCTCGGCCGCTCACCGTCAGGTGCTCGGCAAAGCCGGGGACTTGCTCGAGCGAGGGTGCCTGTCTTGCCCATAACCGCGCGATGACGGGCGACACCATGAAGCCGTCGGACGCATAACGGATCGCCGGCTCGAACAGATCGGCGAACGGCAGCTTGCCGAAACGTTCCGAGAGTGCCACCCAGGCGGATACGGCGCCCGGAACCGTCACGGAATCCCACCCCGTGGCAGGCATTGCCGTTCTGCCCTTGAATCGCTCGGGCGTCCAGGCGGCCGGAGAGCGGCCGGAAGCGTTCAGCCCGTGCAGCTTACCGCCATCCCAGAGGATAGCGAACGCATCACTGCCGATGCCGTTGCCGGTCGGCTCGACCACCGTAAGCGTGATCGCCGTCGCGAGTGCCGCGTCCACCGCGTTGCCGCCTTTCATCAGCATGGAAAGGCCCGCTTGCGCCGCAAGCGGCTGGGAGGTCGCCACGACGTTGCGCGCCAGCACCGGCATGCGCTGGGAGTGGTAGGGGAATTTCCAGTCGAATGGGGCCATCTTCTTAGTCCTGATGTGGCGGCTGCGAGTGCGGCTGAAACGAAGGTGTGGATGCTCGGCACAAGGCCTGAGTATGACGAGTTTTTTTGATTCACTGGCCGTGCATCTTTGATCAACCTCTCACGTCAGGCTGCAGCGCGTGCCGAGGCCGCGCTGGCGCGCGACCTCGTAGGCGACCGCCGCCGCGGCAGCGTCCTGGATGCCGGTGCCGCTGCTGTCGAACACGATGATCGCGTCGTCGTCCCGGCGGCCCGGACGCGTGCCGGCGATCACCTGCCCAAGCTCGGCATGGACGTCCTCCGCGCGCATCGCGCCCGCCGCGACCGCGTGGTGCAGATCGCCCATGACGATCGCCTGATCGACCACGTCGACGACCACAATCGCGCGCGCCATCAGCTCCGGCTTGATCTCGCTCTTCGCCGGGTTGTCGGCGCCGACCGCTGCCACGAAGCCGCCGGCAGGCACGTCGTCAAGGCCAAGGAACGGCACGCGCGCGGGCGTGCAGGTCACGATGGCATCGCTGAGGCGCGTCGCCTCGCGCAACCCCGCGACCGGCTCGACGACCAGACCGGTCTCGCCGGCCATGCGCGCGGCGAAGGCGCGCGCGGCCCCCGGATCGATGTCCCATGCGAAGACGCGACGGACATCGAGCGCGTGACGCAACGCGGCGAGCTGCAGCGGCGCCTGCGCGCCACAGCCGCAGATCGTGACGGTGCGTGCATCCGCTCGCGCCAGATGGCGCGCGGCGACCGCGGTCGCGGCGCCGGTGCGCTGCAGCGTGATCTCCGCCGAGTCGAGCAGCGCCAGCGGCCGGCCGTTGCTCGCGTCGGCGAGCAGCACCGCGCCCTGGATGGTCGGCAGGCCGTTGCGCGCGCGGTTGTCCGGGAAGTTGCCGTTGATCTTGACGGCAACGTAGCCGGGGCCGCGCGGCAGGCTCGCCGGCTTGAGGTGAAAGGCGCCGTGCGCGACGTCGATCTGCGTCGGCACCGGCGACGCGCAGCGGCCTTCTGCGAGTAGCCGGAAGCCGTCGGCGACCGCCTCGACGTAGTCGCCGAAGCGCATCGCCGCGCGCAGGTCTTGCCGTGACAGGATGATGAACTCGTCCATGGCTCCGATCTCCTTCAGCGGGCGTTTGACCGGGTGGTTGTCGGGAAACCCGGAGACGAAGTCACGAACTTAGATTTGCCAGAACAGCTCTATGTCGCGGCGCGTTTTTTCGCGGCTGACGCCGATGTCGCGGTCGCGGATCACGCCGATGTCGCGCAACAACCGATCGTCGAGCTCGGCCAGCGCGAGGCGCTGCCGGCTCCGCGCGAGCCACCTGCGCAGCTGCCGCCACGCTTGCCCGAGTGACGCACCGAGCGCGATGCCGAGCAGCGCGGGACGCGCCAATGTCGAACCGAACTTTGAGATGAATGCCGAACGCCAGGCGCGCTCGGGATCGTAGCCGCGCAAGCTGCCGCCGCGCCGCCGCCTTATCGTCAACCGCTCGATCGTTGGCTGAGTCGGGGAAACGGGAGCATCCCGGCCCGTCACTCCAATCGCAAAGCCGGACATGTTCGCCCCCAAATTCCCGACGCCCCTTGACCGGCCAGCCCAATAACCTTGCGACGCGTGGCCTTTTAGTATAGATGTATCATAGCAGAGATTAATATGAAACACATATATCACATCATGAGAAATTCTATGGCAAGCGCGAGAAACGATGCTTTGCGATCAGGGCGTCGGGTGCCTTATTTGCATGGCACCAGGACGGGACATGGGTCCTGTCCGTCCATCAGGAGCATGAAAAATGTTACGGAACTTTGACGATCCACTGGGTTTCGAGCCGACCCGTCGGGAGGCAAACCTCGCCGCTTGGTCCCCATCGCCGTCAGCCTCTTCCTGGTCGCCCGTCGCCGCCGTTCGGATGATGGGTGCGGCGTTTTGCGAAGGTCTTGCCGCGCATCGCGAGTACGAGGCGCTGCGGTCGCGGGGCATGGCCCACGAACGGGCGCTGCGGGAAGCGCTCGGCCTCGGCTGCTCGCGGCTGCCGCGGGAAACGGTCACGCCATTGTATTTTGCCGGAAGGGCATGAGCGCCGATCAAGGTCGCGCATTCAACCCGATTGGCCGAGCGCAAATGTCGGCACCAAACTTTGACCGCATGCCGCCATCAGCAGCCGGGCGAGGCGAACAAAGAAATCAGCGCGAAGCTCGCGCAGGCTGCCTCGATTTCAGTCCCTCGAGTTGCCGGGCATCCTCGGCGGCTTGCGCCAGAAGCCAACCGCTGAACGCCACGATTTTCGGCAGCTTGGCGACCGCCTTCGAGCAGACGATCCAGTACGCGAAGGACACCGGCATTGCGATATCGAACGGACGCACGAGACGGCCGCCGATCAGATCCCAGGCCGCGAGCGCCGTGCGGGCGAGCGCGACGCCCTGGCCGTCGACCGCCGCATCGATCGCCATGCTGGCTTGATTGAGAATGGGGCCGCGGGCGGCGTCGACGTCGCCAACGTCGGCAAAGTCGAGCCATTGGCGCCACCCTTGCCGGTCGTTGACGTGCAAAAGCGCGAATCGGTTGAGATCGGAGGGCGCGCGCAGGCGGTTGCGGCCGTTGACAAGCTTCGGACTGCAGACCGGAAAGAGTTCCTCCGTGCAGAGACGGGTCACGTGCAGGCCGGAGTCGGTTCCGTCGCCGTGGCGAATGGCAAGATCGATGTCCTCGCGCGCGAAGTCGACGTGATGCAGCGACGCGCTGACCCTCAGATCGATCTCGGGATGGGTCTCGGCGAAGCGGCTGAGCCGGTGGACGAGCCACTTCGCCGCGAAATTCGGCGAGGTGCTCACGGTGAGCGCGCCGCCGCGCTGGCGTTGCAGCAATCGCTCGGTTCCGTCGCCGATGCGGTCGAAAGCATCGCGCACGACCACGAGATAGGTGCGGCCTGCCTCGGTGATCACCAGCCGCTGTCGTTCGCGATTGAACAGCTTCAACCCGAGCTCGGCTTCGAGTGCTTTCACCTGGTGGCTGACGGCGCCTTGGGTGACGCAGAGTTCCTCGGCGGCGCGCGTGAAGCTCTCGTGGCGGGCCGCGGCTTCGAAAGCCTTGAGCGCGTTGAGCGGCGGCAAGCGGCGCGGCATGGGTCAACCGAAATCATGAGAAAAACTGAGGCAGGCTAAACAAAACGTGCTTTACCTGCAACGAAATTTGGGCTCGGCGCTGCGGCCAATTCATCATCTATGGCTGCGGGCCGAGCCCGGGCTGAGCAGCTTCGCATCGAACCGTATCTTCGTTGGCCCGACGTTCGGCGCCCATTGCGTCGATCGCGCGCAGTGGCTAAATCCCGCGAGCGGAGCACGCCTCGCGGGGAGACCATGCGCGCGGAAGTCGAAAATATCGTCGACGAGATCAAGCAGTCGGTCGGGCTGCTGAGGAGGCATCTTTGACTTCGACAAGGCGCGCGCGCGCCTGGCGGAGCTCAACAAGCAGGCCGAAGACCCCACGCTCTGGAACGACCAGCAGCGCGCACAACGCGTGATGCAGGAGCGCACCGCGCTCGAGGACCAGCTCACAGCCATCGGCCGCATCGAGCAGGAGCTCGACGACCAAATCACCATGATCGAGCTCGGCGAGGCCGAGAAGGACCGCAAGGCCGTCGCCGACGCCGAAGCGGCGCTGCACAAGCTCAAGACAGAGGTGGCGCGGCGCGAGTTGGAGGCGTTGCTGTCGGGCGAAGCCGACGCCAACGACTCCTATGTCGAGGTCCATGCCGGCGCGGGCGGCACCGAGAGCCAGGACTGGGCCAGCATGTTGCTTCGCATGTATACGCGCTGGGCCGAGCAACACGGCTACAAGATCGACTGGCTCGAAGAGACCGAAGGCGAGGCGGCCGGCATCAAATCGGCGACGGTCCAGATCAAGGGCCGCAATGCCTTCGGCTGGCTCAAGACCGAGAACGGGGTGCATCGGCTGGTGCGCATCTCGCCCTTCGACGCCAACGCGCGCCGGCACACTTCGTTCGCCAGCGTCAACATCTATCCGGTGGTGGACGACCGCATCAACGTCGACATCAAGGAGGCCGACGTCAGGGTCGACACCATGCGCGCCGGCGGCGCCGGCGGCCAGCACGTCAACAAGACGGAGTCGGCGGTACGTCTCACCCACATCCCGACCAGCATCGCGGTGGTGTGCCAGAACGACCGCTCGCAGCACCGCAACCGGGCACAAGCCTGGCAGATGCTGCGCGCGCGCCTCTACGAGCGCGAATTGAAACTGCGCGAGGAAAAAGCCGCCGCCGAGCAGGCCGCCAAGACCGACATCGGCTGGGGCCACCAGATCCGCTCCTACGTGCTGCAGCCCTATCAGATGGTCAAGGACCTGCGCACGGGCGTGCAGACCTCGAACACCGCCGCGGTGCTCGACGGCGACCTCGACGCGTTCATGGAGGCCGCGCTCGCGCAGAAGGCCTTCGGCACCACGCCGAAGGACGTGGAGGACGTGGATTAGACAGCTTCACAGGCTGCCGTCGAGCCTTTGTCCCGCGCGCAAGAATTTCTGCGGGTCGATCGCCTCGCCGCGCAGCCGCGTTTCGTAGTGCAGGTGCGGTCCGGTCGAGCGTCCGGTCGAACCGACCTTGCCGATGATCTGTCCGGTCTTGATTGACTGGCCGACGCGAACGTCGATCGACGACAGGTGACCGTAGCGGGTCGACAATCCGTTGACGTGATCGATGTCGACCGCGCGGCCATAGCCGCCGCTCCAGCCCGCGGCGGTCACCGTGCCGTCGGCAGTGGCGCGCACCACGTCGCCGGTCTCGCCGTGGAGATCGAGCCCGGTGTGCATGGCCGGCCGGCCCAGGAACGGGTCGATGCGGACGCCGAAGCCCGATTGCAGATCGAGCTCGCCGTCGATCGGCTTGCGCACGGGAACGGCGCCCAGCGTGCGCGTGAGCCGGGAGATCTGTGCGCGCGTGACCTGGATGCGATGAAGCTGGCGCTCGAAGCTCATGGCATCCTTGGGCAGCTGCGCCGGGATGAATGGACCGCCGAGCGCGCCGGCACCGTCGCGGGTTGCGGGCTTGTTGATGTCGAGGCCGAGTTCGATCAGCACGCCGCGCATGCGCCGCGCCTTCGAATCGTAATTGTCCGCGATCGAGTCGACCGTCGCCGCCTGCCGCTGCTCGAGGCGATCGAGCGAGGCCTGCAGGCGGGCAATGACGCCGCCGATGCCGCCCGCGCCTTTGGCGAGAATGCCGGCGCGAGGATCGATCGTGGTGCGATCGAACGGGATGGCGAAGGCGCCCTTGTCGCGGGACGCTTTCGCCGGCGTTGCCCGCGGCTCGCCGACCCAACTCCCGCGCGCCGGCGGCCTGAGCGCGCCGGTCATGTCGCCGAGGCCGTTAAGCGCGCTGGCACGCGACTCCAGCGCCGTTTGCCGGCGCAGAATCTGATCGAGCTTTTGCTCGTATTGCTCCTGGTCGAGCAACTGACGGCTCGAAAAGCGGTCGACCCGGGCGCGCAATTCGGCGATGCGATCCTCGTAGCCGAATTGCATCTCCGCCTGGCGCGCGACCAGCCGGGTGAGCACGTCCTCGCGGAAGGCGAAATAGGTCGCGGTGCTGATGGTCCACAGCGCCATGACCACCAGCGTGCCGACAACGACCCAGAAGGCGATCGGCCCGAGGCGCACCTGACGGCCGGCATGGACAAGGCTCAGGCCCGCCCGCCGCTCGTCATGCGGCCGGCAGGAATCATCGCGATGATGGTACTGTGAAGACGACCGTCGAGGCATTCACGCTTCCCCGCCGGTTCCCTACGTCGGCCGATATTACCTCCGCGCTAACTCGCGCCGATTCGCGCCAACACGGTTAATTTTCAGGAAAGGATGTGCACCGGCGCCAGCCCGTCCTAGCTTTCTGGGCATTCGGGCGCGAAGCCATGAAAAATCAATGGCTTGCCGGGTGCGGCCCGGGGCGTCGGTTTTGGGATGGAAAGTGAAGCTTATGGGCCTTGAAAACGGCGAGGGACATGAAACCGCCGCCATCACGCCGCCCCTTTAAACGCGCGGGTTTTCGCCCGTGCGTGGACCTCCATGTGCCTTCCTTTCGTCCCTTTTGCGGGGTCTCAATGAGCGGTTGAACACGCGCGGAAAAGTGCCGCTGGGTCGACATAAGTGCCGGGGACTTGTCGACCGCGGCAAGGGGGCCGGTTCGCCGTAGACGTCGGTTGTGACGCGGGCGGAATCGGTGGTCGAGGGGACGCCACGTCGGGGCATGGCGGCTGGACAACCTTATCCGACTCTCGAGGCTCTCCTGAAGCTGGAGGCGAGCCTCAAGGAGCATTTGTGCGGGCATGAGGCATCGCCGCAGGACGGCGATGAGGTTCGCCGCGTCCGCGCGTGCTCGCCGCTCTCCTCGAGGTCGCGCCTGGGCGAGGGGTGGAGACGGCTGCGCAAATTCGTCCGCGCGTGGTGTCCGCAGCTGCGCAAATTCGCCATTGTCGGCGGCACGCTCGGCGGCCTTGTCTTCCTCGCGATGGTCGCGCTTTGGTGGCGCCTGTCCAGCGGTCCGATCGAGCTCGATATCGCCACGCCATGGCTGACCGCGGCGATCAAGGAAAATTTCGGGCCCGGCCACGAGGTCGAGATCGGCGGCACCCAGATCGAGCGCGACGCCAACAAGCGACGCACGTCGCTGCGCATTCGCGACATCGTGGTGCGCGACGCGGACGGCACCATCGTAGCGAGCGCGCCCAAGGCGGAAGTCGGTATTTCCGGTGCGGGCCTGCTCACCGGTCGCATCCGCGCCGAGCGGCTGAGCTTGGTCGGCGCCGAGATGGCGGTGCGCATCGAGTCGGACAGCAAGGTCACGGTCTTTGCCGGCAGCAACAAGCGGCCGTTCGTCACCGCTTCGGCCATGCTGCCACCGGTCGTCCCCGCGCAGGCGTCACCGCCGGCAAAGGTTGAACGCGCCGCCGCGGCCGCCTCAGTTGCGCCGGTCACCCCGACCGCTCCGGCCGCTGCGGCTGCGGGCGCGGGCTCGACCGCGCGCAACGGCGTTCCCGACCTCGCCGTGCTGCTGGCTTGGATCGAGAGCCTCGACGCCGGCAGCTTGGACGGGCGCGACCTCACCGAGATCGGCCTGCAGGATGGCAACCTCACCGTCGACGACCAACGCAATGGCAAGCAGTGGACGTTCACCGATATCGATCTCAGCGTGACGCGTCCCAAGGGCGGCGGCATCGCGGTTGCGCTCGGCTCGCAAGCGGTCGAACGACCGTGGCGGATGCGCGCGGCGATGACGCCGGGCCAACACGGCCACCGCATCATCGACATCGAGATGCAAAAAGTCTCGACCAAGGACGCGATGCTCGCCATGCGATGGGGCGATGATCAATACGAGATCGATCTGCCGCTGACCGGGCGCATCCGCGCCGATATCGGTCCCGATGGCATTCCGCACATGCTCGACGGCCGGATGGCCGTGGAGAAGGGCGTCGTGGTCGATCTCGACGACCCGCTCGTGCGCGTTCCGATCGACCGCGCCGAGATCAGTCTTGATTGGGATAAGACTCGCCAGGCGCTGATGATGCCGTTCCAGGTGTTGTCCGGCGGCAGCCGCATCACCCTGCTCGCGCAATTCAACGCGCCGCGCGACGGCAGCGGCGTTTGGGGGTTGGACGTTTCCGGCGGCAGCTTGATGCTGGCCTCTGCGCCGGCCGATCCCAATGCGCTCGTGCTCAACCGCGTCCTGCTGAAGCTGCGGATCAATCCCAACAAGCAGCGCATCGATCTCGAGCCGAGCGAGTTGGGCAACACCGATCTCGGCCTTGCGCTCAGCGGCAGCCTTGATTTTTCCAGCGAAGATCCCCGCCTGACGCTTGGAGTTGCGAGCACGCGCATGTCGGTCGCGGCCATGAAGCGGATTTGGCCGGTCACCGTGGCATCGAAGGTGCGCGCCTGGGTGCTCGATCACGTTCAGGCCGGCACGGTCGAGCGGTTGGACGTGTCGACCAACGCGCCGTGGTCCACGCTCAAATCGAGCGGCCCGCCGATCCCCGATGACGGTTTGTCGATCCAGATCATCGGCCACGGCGCCGAGATCCGGCCGGTCGAGGGCCTGCCGGCAATCCGCGATGCCGACGTCAACGTGCAGATTTCCGGCCGCACGGCGGCCATCAATGTCGGCCGCGGCAACGTGGAGATATCGCCCGGTCGCAAGCTCTCGATCACCAGCGGCGTGTTCGAGGTGCCCGACACCTTCCCCAAGGGGCCGCCGGCAAAGGTCCGCTTCCGCCTCGATGGATCGGTGCCGGCCGCGGCCGAACTCTTAGGGATGCCGCGGCTGCGCGAGTATTCGGGTGCGCCGATCGAGCCGGCGACCAGCCGCGGGACGCTGACCGCGCAGGTCACGCTCGCGATGCCGCTGAAGGAGGATCTGACGCCCGGGTCTTCGCTCTACACCATCAACATGGACGTCGCCAACTTCGCCGCCGAACGCATGGTGATGGGCCAGAAGGTCGAGGCCGCGCTGCTCAAGGTGAGCGCCAATAACTTGGGCCACTGGATCCGCGGGGACGTCAAGATCAACGGCGTTGCGTCCGCGCTCGACTATCGCAAGCCGCGCGACGGCGACGCCGACATTCGCATTCAGGCCACGCTCGACGAGAGCGCGCGCAGCAAATTCGGTTTCGATCTCGGCGGCTTGCTCACCGGACCGGTGCCGATCAAGCTCAGCGGACGCGTGCCGGCAAACGAGGGCGAGAGTCGCTTTGCCATCGAGGCCGACCTCACTCAGGCCAAGGTCGACAATCTGCTCCCTGGATGGTTGAAGGCTCCAGGCCGGGCGGGACGCGCGACCTTTACCCTCATCAACAAGCCGGCGGGGACGCGGTTCGAAGATCTGGTGATCGAAGCCTCCGGCGCTGCGGTCAAAGGCGTGGTCGAGGTCGATTCCGCGGGCGACGTCGTCTCCGCAAATTTCCCCCTCTTTGCCCTTTCGGACGGAGACAAGGCCACCCTCAGAGCGGAGCGTGGCGCCGATGGCGCGCTGCGGATGACCCTACGCGGCGACGTTTATGACGGACGCGGCTTCATCAAATCGACGCTGACCGGCGCGGGCAGCAACAAGCAAAAGCCGGACAAGGATATCGATGTCGACGTCAAGCTCGGCACCGTCCTGGGCTTTAACGGCGAGACGCTACGCGGCCTCGATCTGCGCGTCTCACGCCGGAGTGGGGTTATCACCAGCCTCGCGTTGAACGCCAAGCTGGGACGCGATGCGCCGCTCGTCGGCGAGGTGCGCACGCGCGGGAACAACGGCCGTCAATTTGTCGTCGTCGAGACCAACGACGCCGGCGCCTTCTTCCGCTTCAACGACATCGCCGCCAAGGTCGTGGGCGGAGAAATGTGGGTCGCGCTCGATCCGCAGAGCGCCGACCTTGCGCCGCAGGAAGGCATTCTCGACGTTCGCGGGTTCATCGTCCGCGGAGAAGCGGCGCTCGAGCGCGTTGCTGCCGGCCCGCAGCAACCCGGCGGCCCGTCGCCCGGCGTCGAGTTCTCGCACCTGCGCGTCGATTTCACCCGTTCGCTCGGCCGCTTCACCATCCGCGACGGGCTGCTCAAGGGTCCCGCCATCGGCGGTACGATCGATGGCTACATCGATTACCATCGCGACGAGGTGCGCATGCGCGGTACCTTCGTTCCGCTCTACGGCCTCAACAACATGTTCGGCCAGCTTCCGATCGTCGGGCCCTTCCTCGGCGGCAGCAACGAGGGCTTGCTCGGCGTCACCTACGAGGTGGTCGGCCCGCCGAGCACGCCGGTGTTGCGCGTCAATCCGATTTCCGCGGTGGCGCCGGGCTTGTTGCGCAAATTCTTCGAATTCCCCGGCGGCAATGCTCCCATGCAAAGCTACGCCGAGCCGGGCCGCTATTAACACGCACGAGTCAGAGCGAGGATGCGTGACGGACGCCCATGTTCGTCGGCCGTGCGCCGTCCTGCGTCGCGCTCACACCGGTCGCAACAGCACGTGCCGCTTCCTGCCGAGCGAGAGCTTGATGACGCCCTCCGGCGTGAGGTCGCGCGGCGTGAGCACCATCTTCTCGTCCGTAACTGCGACGTCGTTGACCCTGAGACCGCCGCCTTTGATCTGTCGGCGTGCCTCGCTCTTGGACGACACCAAGCCGACGTGAACAGCGGCGTCGAGCACGCTGAATCCGGCCGCCAGCGTCGCGCGCGGCATTTCGACCGTCGGCAACGTCTCCGCAAGCGCGCCTTCCTCGAAGGTGCGGCGCGCGGTTTCGGCCGCTTGCTCGGCGGCCGCGCGGCCATGCAAGAGGGCGGCCGCCTCGGTCGCCAGGACCTTTTTCGCCTCGTTCAACTCTTGTCCCTTCAGCTGAGCGAGACGTCCGATCTCGTCGAGCGGAAGTTCGGTGAACAGCTTGAGCAGGCGGCCGACGTCGCCATCTTCGCAGTTGCGCCAGAACTGCCAGTAATCGTAGGGGCTCATCGCGTCCGCGTTGAGCCAAACCGCGCCGGTCTCGGTCTTGCCCATCTTGCTGCCCGAGGAGGTCGTCAGCAGCGGCGTGGTCAGCGCGAACAACCCAGCATTGAGCAGCCGGCGGCCGAGGTCGATGCCGTTGACGATGTTGCCCCACTGGTCCGATCCGCCCATCTGCAAAATGCAGCCGTGGCGTTTGTAAAGCTCCACGAAATCGTAGGCTTGCAGGATCATGTAGTTGAATTCGAGAAACGTCAGCGGCTGCTCGCGCTCCAAGCGCAGCTTCACCGAGTCGAACGTCAGCATCTTGTTGATGGTGAAATGGCGGCCGACGTCGCGCAGGAAGGGAATATAGTGCAGCCGGTCGAGCCACTCGGCGTTGTCCGCCATCATGGCGCCGGCGTCAAAATCGAGAAAGCGCGAAAATACCGTGCGGATCGAGGCGATGTTGGCCTCGATCTGCGCGCCTGTCAGCAGCGTGCGGCTCGCGTCCTTGCCCGATGGATCGCCGATCTTGCTGGTACCGCCGCCCATCAGCGCGATCGGGCGATGGCCGGTCTTCTGCAGCCATCGCAACATCATGATCGTGAGCAGGTTGCCGATGTGGAGGCTCGGCGCGGTGGCGTCGAAGCCGACATAGGCGGTGAGGGGGCCCGCGGCCGCCTTGGCATCGAGGCCCTCGGCGTCCGAAACCTGGTGGATGAATCCGCGTTCCGCGAGGACGCGCAGGAAATCGGACTTGTAGGCGCTCATGCCGCCTCGCCTCTTTTTATCGCCTCTTTTGGGCCGGTGGTGTAACAGGTCCGGTGCGGGATTCAACCGAGGACGCTACCCATGGCGCGCGCCACTGCGATCGGCCTGATGAGCGGCACCTCCTACGATGGGGTGGACGTGGCGCTCATCGAGACCGACGGCGAGGAGATCGGCCGCCTGGGTCCCACCGGCTACCGCCCCTACAGCGACCCGGAACGCGAGGTCGTGCGGCGCGCGATCGCGGTTGCCGCCAATCTCACCGACCGCAGCGCCCGGCCGGCGATGCTCGCCGAGGCCGAAGAGCTGGTGACCGACATGCACGCCGAGGCGGTCGAGGCGTTCCTGGCGGCCAACGGCATGCCGCCGAGCGAGGTCGCGGTGGTGGGCTTCCACGGCCAGACCGTCCTGCATCGTCCCGATCGCGGCCTCACCATCCAGCTCGGCAACGGCGCCGCGCTCGCCGGCAGGATCGGCATTCCCGTGGTCTACGACTTTCGCGCCGCCGACGTCGCCGCCGGAGGGCACGGCGCGCCGATGGTGCCGGTATTTCACCGCGCCATGCTGCGCCTGCTCAAGCGCGCGCATCCCGTCGGCGTGCTCAATCTGGGCGGCGTCGCCAACATCACCTTCATCAACGGCGGCGCCGAGCTCGTCGCTTGCGACACCGGGCCGGGCAACGCGCTGATCGACGACTTCGTCCGCCTGCGCACCGGGCAACCGCAGGATGACGAGGGCCGTGCCGCGGCCGCGGGCAAAGTCGACGAGGCCGCGGTGGCGCGCGTGCTCAAGCATCCTTTCTTTGCCACGCCGCCGCCCAAATCGCTCGATCGCAATGCCTTCCGCCACTGGGTGACGGAGGAAGGCCGCCTTGCCAGCAAGAGCACGCAAGACGGCGCCGCGACGCTTACCGCCATCACGGCCGCGGCGATCGCCCACGCGATCACCGTGTTGCCGCGCCCGCCAGTGGCATGGATCGTCGCCGGCGGCGGCACGCGCAATCCAACCTTGATGCGCATGTTGGCGGAGCGCCTTGCTCCCGCGCAGGTCGAGACCGCCGGCGCCGTCGGCTGGTCAGCCGATGCGCTCGAAGCGCAGGCCTTCGCTTATCTTGCCGTGCGAACCCTCAAAGGCTTGCCGCTCACCTTCCCCACCACGACCGGCGCGCCGCGGCCGCTGACCGGCGGCATCTTCGTGCGGCCATAGCTGGATCGAGTCGGTTACCGAACCCGACCGATTTACTGTCGTCCCCGCGAAAGCGGGGACCCATAACCACCGCCTCTGGAATATGGGTCCCCAGCATAAGCGGGTTTACGCGCGTCCATAGCCCGTCGAAGACGGGCGTGAACGCCCTTAACGACGCGCTATGCGCGGGGGACGACACACCAAGATACTATCTGCTGAGATCGCGGATCACGCGCTCGATGCCTTTCACCACGCGCGCCACGTTCTCGGCGTCGACCTTGTCCGGCGTATCGCTTGACCGGTGGTAGTGGGGGTAGCGGAACGGCGCCGTGTCCGTGACCATCACGGCTGGAAAGCCGTGCTCGGCGAAGGCCCAATGATCCGACCAGGCGATGCCGGGAACAAAGCCCGGCGCCACTCCGCCGATCGTGGGGAAGGCCGTGTGCGCGCGGAATGATCGCATCGTCTCGCGCACGAGCGCGCGCGAGCCCATCATGCCCACGAATGCGACGAAGTCGCCGCGATCGGGAAAGATGAGGCCGAACGGCACCGGATAAACCTGGCTACCCGGCTCGCTCGAGTAGAAGCCGATGGTCTCGAGCGAATACATCGCGACGACGCGCTCGTTGCGCCGGGCAAGCGCGCGCGCATAGTGCAGGCTCCCCATGGCCTCGGTGCGGAAATAGGGCGGCTCTTCGTTGACGAAGAGCGCCAGGCGGATGCGCTTGGCGCCGACCCCGTCGAGATCGTGCAACAGCCGCGCGAGCTCGATGACGGCGGCCGCGCCGCTGGCATTGTCGTTGGCGCCGGGCGAGCCGACGACGCTGTCGTAATGGGCGCCGACCACGATCACCTCGGGGTCGGCGCGCTGCCCTGCGGGCTCGAGGGCGACGTCGACGTTGCGCACGGGTTTGCCGTCGGCCAGAAATTCCTGGCGGCCGACGGCATAGCCGAGCGATGCGAGCGCGGTCTCGATATAGCGGGCGACCTTCTCGAGCTCGTCGTAGTGGGCGACGTTGTGTTCGCGCGCGGCGATCGTCGCGATGTGGCGTTTGAGCGAAGCGGCGAGCGCCGCTTCCTCCGCCGTGAGCGGCGGCAGCGCGCCCCGATGAGGCTTGCCGGGCACAGCCGTCATGTAGTGCAGCGCCCCGTAGCCGGCGGCCGCCAGCGCGAGCACGACGAGAACTGCGAATAACGACATCCGTCGCGCCATCGCACTCAGCCGCGGGTCGTGTCCCTATTCCGAAGCTCGGACTTCTAGACCGCCACGCTCGCGCAGCCGTTACGTGGGTAGAGGCGCTAGGGTCAAGCCGCGCTCGGCTTGCGCTCGGTCTTGAGACGCTTGTCGAGATAGCCGTTGATCGCCTCCATCAGCGGCTCGACCTTGCCGTCGAAGAAATGATTGGCGCCCGGGATCACCTTCTGCTCGATCACGATGCCCTTCTGGGTCTTGAGCTTGTCGACGAGCCCGGTGACGTCCTTGTACGGCACGACCGCATCCTTGTCGCCGTGAACGATCATGCCGGAGGACGGGCACGGCGCCAGGAACGAAAAGTCGTAGAGGTTGGCGGGCGGGGCGATCGAGATGAACCCCTCGATTTCGGGCCGCCGCATCAGCAGCTGCATGCCGATCCACGCACCGAAGGAGAACCCGGCGATCCAGCAACTGCGGGCCTCCGGATTGATCGATTGCGCCCAATCGAGCGCGGAAGCGGCGTCGGACAACTCGCCCAGGCCGTGATCGAACGAGCCCTGGCTACGCCCCACCCCGCGGAAGTTGAAGCGCAACACGGAAAAGTTCCGGTGCGCGAAGGCGTAATAGATCTGATAGATGATCTGGTGGTTCATCGTGCCCCCGAATTGCGGATGGGGATGAAGCACGATGCCGATCGGGGCGTTTTTCTGCCGCGCCGGGTGATAGCGGCCCTCGATGCGTCCGGCGGCGCCAGTGAAGATGACTTCGGGCATTTATGTTCTGACCTCGATGGGGATGGTTGATCGCGACTCGCGACCGCGCACTCATCTCAGTGCACGCTTGACGGCGTCGCCGAGCACACGTAAGTATCTAGAACCATTCCAGATTTTGGCAAGCGCCGGCGCCGATTGCAGGCGGCGGCCGGTCGCGGCGGGCGCTTTTCTAACACGGGTGCGGGGGCAAAAAGCAAGGGTTTCGAAGGGTGTTGCGCGCGCCGCCGAGGTTTGAGGATAAAGGCCGCCACACCGCGATCCAGGACCATGACCGAGCGTATTTATCTTGACTGGAACGCCAGCGCGCCGTTGCGGCAAGAGGCGCGCGCGGCCGCGCTCGCCGCGCTGGAAACGACCGGCAATGCGTCCTCCATCCACGTCGAGGGCCGCGCCGCGCGCCGTCTGATCGAGCAGGCGCGGGAGCAGGTGGCCGCGCTGGTGGGAGCCGAGCCGCGCGGCGTGGTGTTCACCTCGGGCGGCACCGAGGCCAACATGTTGGCGCTCGTGCCGGCGACCGAGGAAACGGCGCGCGACAAACTCCTGGTTTCGGCGATCGAGCATCCCTCGGTGCTCGCCGGCGGGCGGTTCCCGCCGGCGGCCGTCGAGCGCTCGCCGGTGACCGCTCGCGGGGAGATCGACCTTGCGGCGCTCGAACGGCGCCTGGCCGCGCTCAAGGGCCGAGCCCTCGTTTCGCTCATGCTCGCCAACAACGAGACCGGCGTTGTTCAACCGATTTCTCAAGCTGCGCGCGTAATTCACGCGGCGGGCGGCGCGCTGCATGTCGACGCGGTCCAGGCCGCGGGTCGAATTCCCTGTGATATCAACGCCCTCGGCGCTGATCTTCTGACCCTATCCGGGCACAAGATCGGCGCCCCGAAGGGCGTCGGCGCGCTCATTGGGCGAGCGGGGGCGCTTAGCCTCCTCGATCCGCTGATCAAGGGCGGCGGTCAGGAGCGCAACTTGCGGGCCGGCACCGAAAACGTGGCCGCCATCGCGGGCTTCGGCGCGGCCGCAGCCGCGGCCCGCGACGGGCTAGCCACGGAGCGCGCGCGCATGGCGGCGCTGCGGGATAGGCTCGAAGCCCGCCTCAAGGCCGCTTCGCCCGAGGTTGTCATTTTCGGCGCCGCGGCCGAGCGGCTGCCCAACACTACCCTATTCGCGGTCCCCGGAATGAAGGCGGAGACCGCCGTTATCGCGTTCGATCTCGAAGGGATCGCGGTCTCCTCGGGCGCGGCCTGTTCGTCGGGCAAGGTCCAGCCCTCGCACGTGCTTTCCGCCATGGGAGTTCCAGCGCAGCTGGCACACGCCGCGGTGCGCGTGAGCCTCGGCCCGAGCACCACGGAATCGGAGATCGAGCGCTTTATCGACGCTTGGATTAAGGTCTCGGGATCATTAGTTAAGGGGTCAGAGGGCATCGCCGCCTGAAGCAACCGCGAGGGTTAAGGCAAGCGCTTAGACAACGACCATAACCGACCGATCCAACCCGCGGTCCTTGAAACCGCAGCGGAGGGAAGAATGCCGGCCGTACCACAGACCGTCGATCAGGTCCGCCGTATCGACGTCGATCAGTATAAGTACGGATTCGTCACGGACATCGAATCCGACAAGGCTCCCAAGGGCCTATCCGAAGACATCGTCCGCTTCATTTCGGCCAAGAAGAACGAGCCCGAATGGATGCTCGCCTGGCGGCTCGACGCTTATCGCCGCTGGCTCACCATGCGCGAGCCCAGCTGGGCGCGCGTGACCCATCCCCCGATCGACTACCAGAACATCTACTACTACGCCGCGCCCAAGAAGAAGGACGGGCCGAAATCGCTCGACGAGATCGATCCCGAGATCCTCAAGACCTACGAGAAGCTCGGCATTCCGCTGCGCGAGGTGGCGGTCTTGGAGCGCGTCGAGCAGCCCGAGGGCGAAGACGGCGAAGACGGTGGAAACGGTGGAAACGGCTACGGCCGGGTGGCGGTCGATGCCGTATTCGACTCGGTCTCGGTGGCGACCACCTTCCAGGAGGAGTTGGCCAAGGCCGGCGTCCTGTTCATGCCGTTCTCCGAGGCGCTGCAGAAACACCCGGATCTGGTGAAGAAATATCTCGGCACGGTGGTGCCGATTTCCGACAATTTCTTCGCCACGCTCAACTCGGCGGTGTTTTCCGACGGCTCCTTCGTCTACGTGCCGGCGGGCGTGCGCTGTCCGATGGAGCTGTTCGAGCTCATCGCGCTCGACGACGCGGAGATCAAATATTCGACCATCCAGAACTGGTACCCGGGCGACGCCAGCGGGCGCGGCGGCGTCTACAATTTCGTCACCAAGCGCGGCGACTGTCGCGGCAAGAACTCGAAGATCTCCTGGACCCAGCTCGAGACCGGCTCCGCCATCACTTGGAAGTATCCGAGCTGCATCCTGCGCGGCGACAACGCGCGGGGTGAATTCTATTCGATCGCGATCTCCAACGGCCACCAGCAGGTCGATTCCGGCACCAAGATGCTGCATCTCGGCAAGAACACCACCAGCCGGATCATCTCCAAGGGCATCGCCGCGGGGCACTCCAACAACACCTATCGCGGGCTGGTGATGGCCCACCGCAGGGCGAAAGACGCGCGCAATTTCACCAACTGCGATTCCCTCCTCATCGGCGACAAATGCGGCGCCCATACCGTGCCCTATATCGAGGCGAAGAACTCCTCCGCCGTGTTCGAGCACGAGGCCACCACCTCGAAGATCTCCGAGGACACGCTGTTCTATTGCCGCCAGCGCGGCTTGTCGGCGGAGGACGCGGTGGCGCTGGTGGTCAACGGCTTCGTCAAGGACGTGCTCCAGCAGCTGCCCATGGAATTCGCGGTCGAGGCGCAGAAGCTGATCTCGATCAGCCTGGAAGGCAGCGTGGGATAGAGAATGCATCTGCTGGAAGTGAAGAATCTGCACGTCGAGGTCGACGGCAAGAAAATCCTCAACGGGCTCGAGCTCTCGGTCAGCCGGGGCAGCGTGCACGCCCTCATGGGACCGAACGGCTCGGGCAAGTCGACGCTCGCGCACGTGCTCGCGGGCAAGGACGGCTACGTCGTGACGCAAGGGGCGGTGCTGCTCGACGGTGAGGACATTCTCGCCCTGCCACCCGAGGAGCGTGCCGCCAAGGGTCTTTTCCTCGCCTTCCAGTATCCGTTTGAAATTCCCGGCGTCGCCACCATGACGTTCCTTCGCACCGCGCTCAACGCGCAACGCAAGAAGCGGGGCGAGGACGAGCTCTCCACGCCCGAATTTCTCAAGCGCGTGCGCGCGGTGGCGGGCAAGCTCGGCATCGAACAGGAGATGCTGCGGCGCGGGGTCAATGTCGGCTTCTCCGGCGGCGAGAAGAAGCGCAACGAAATCCTGCAGATGGCGCTGTTGCAGCCGCGGCTGTGCGTGCTCGACGAGACCGATTCCGGCCTCGACATCGACGCGCTCAAGGTCGTCGCGGACGGCGTCAATGGGCTGCGCTCCCCGGAGCGCGCGTTCGTGGTGATCACGCACTACCAGCGCCTGCTCAACTACATCGTGCCCGACGTGGTGCACGTGCTGTCGCGCGGCCGCATCGTGAAGACCGGCGACAAGGAGCTGGCGCTCGATCTCGAAGCCACCGGCTATGCCCAGTACCGAGAAGAGATGGCGTGAGACTGCGATGAACGCCGAGGTCCGTCCGATCAAGACCGCGGCTGAGACCGCGCTGGCGCAGAGCTTCGCCGCGGTCAAGCGCGCGCTTCCGGGTGCCGGTGCGGTCGGCGCGCTGCGCGAGGACGCCTTCCGCCGCTTCGAGACCGAGGGTTTGCCGCACCGGCGCGTCGAAGAATGGAAATATACCGACTTGCGCGCGCTCATGCGCGACGCCAAGCCGCTCGCCGCCGTGCCCGACGCGGCAGCGAAGGCGCGCGCCAAAGACGCGCTCGCCATGCTTCCCGCGATCGAAGCGCGCCGCGTCGTGTTCGTCGACGGCGCCTTGATGCCGGAACTCTCCGATCTTTCGGGCCTCGAGACGGGACTTACCATCCGCTCCATGGCGCAGGCGCTGGCGGCAGGCGATCGCGACCTTCTCGCCCATCTGGGTCGGATCGTTCCCACCGACGATGTCGCGGTCGCGCTCAACACGGCCTTCATGGGCGACGGTGCCGTGATCCGCGTCGCGCAAGGCGCGGCGCTGGTGCAGCCGATCCATCTCGTCTTCGTCAATGCCGGCGGCGAGCCCGCTTCGGTATTCGCCCGTTCGCTCGCCGTCATCGAGAAGGGGGCGCGCGCGATGCTCGTCGAAAGCCATCTCGGCTCGACCGCGAGCGAGGACCAGGTGAACACGGTGCTCGAGCTCAAGGTCGGCGACGAGGCGCACGTCGATCACATCAAGATCACCGGCGCCGGCGCGGGCGCGCTGCATGTCTCCACGCTGATGGCGGCGATCGGGGCGCATGCCCGCTTCAACGAGTTCCTGTTCACGACCGGCGCCGCGGTCGTGCGCAACCAGGCCTTCGTGCGGTTCGACGGCGAAGGCACGATTGCCGGCATCCGCGGCGCGAGCCTGCTCAAGGGCCGCCAGCACGCCGACACCACCTTGGTCGCCGACCATGCCGCTGCGGACTGCACCAGCCGCGAAGTGTTCAAATCGGTGCTCGATGAGGAAGGCCGCAGCGTCTTCCAGGGCAAGATCATCGTGCGGCGGCACGCGCAGAAGACCGATGCCAAGATGGCGACGCACGCGCTGCTGCTCTCGGAAACGGCCGAGGCCGACAACAAACCCGAGCTCGAAATCTTCGCCGACGACGTGCAGTGCGGCCACGGCGCGACCTCGGGCGCGCTCGACGAGGATCTGCTGTTTTACCTCAAGGCGCGCGGCATTCCGGCGAAGGAGGCGCAGGCGCTTCTGATCCAGGCCTTCGTCGGCGAGGCGGTGGAGGGGATCGAGCACGCCGGGCTGCGCGACGCGCTGATGGATCACGTCGTGGCCTGGCTCGAGGCGCGGGAGTAAATTGCGGTGTCATCGCCGGGCATAGCGCGTCAAAGACGCGCGTAAACGCGCTTATGACCCGGCGATCCATCTCCCTCCCAAACCCTCCCCCGCAGGCGGGGGAGGGTAGGGTGGGGGGCAGATGCGCGGGTCAAGCCCGCGCATGACGAGGAAAAGAAAGAGAAGCGCGAGGATGACGATGCATCCTGCGGTCACCAACGGCGCCTATGACGTCGCCCGTATCCGCGAGGACTTTCCCATCCTCGCCATGCAGGTCTATGGCAAGCCGCTCGTCTATCTCGACAACGCCGCCTCGGCGCAGAAGCCGAAGGCGGTGCTCGATCGGCTCAATCACGCCTACACCGCCGAATACGCTAACGTGCATCGGGGATTGCATTACCTCGCCAACGCGGCGACCGAGGCTTACGAGGACGCGCGCGAGAAGGTGCGCGCGTTCCTCAACGCGTCCCGCAAGGAAGAGATCATCTTCACGCGCAACGCCACCGAGGCCATCAATCTCGTCGCCTATACGTTCGGCCGCGAACGCATCAAGGCCGGCGACGAGATCGTGCTCTCGATCATGGAGCACCATTCCAACGTCGTGCCGTGGCACTTCTTGCGCGAGCGCCAGGGCGCGGTGATCAAATGGGCTCCGGTCGATGACGAGGGCAACTTCCTCATCGACGAATTCGAAAAGCTGCTGTCGCCGCGCACCAAGATGGTCGCGCTCACCCATATGTCGAACATGCTCGGCACGCTCGTGCCGGTGAAGGAAGTGGTGCGACGCGCGCACGCCCGCGGCATCCCGGTTCTGCTCGATGGCGCGCAGGCCGCCGTCCACCTCGACGTCGACGTGCAGGACATCGGCTGCGACTTTTACGCCGTCACCGGCCACAAGCTCTACGGGCCGACGGGCATCGGCGTGCTCTACGGCAAGTACGAGCATCTCGAGGCCATGCCGCCGTTTAACGGCGGCGGCGAGATGATCCGCGAAGTGTTCGAGGACCGCGTCATCTACGGCGAGCCCCCGCACAAATTCGAGGCCGGCACGCCCCCGATCGTGCAGGCGATCGGGCTTGGCGCCGCCATCGACTACGTCAATTCGGTCGGCAGGGCGCGCATCCGCACGCACGAGGCTTCCCTCGTCAACTACGCGCACGGGCGCCTGCGCGAGATCAACTCGCTGCGCATCTTCGGCACCACCAAGGACAAGGGCCCGATCGTTTCTTTCGAGCTCAAGGGCGCCCATCCCCACGACGTCGCGACCATCATCGACCGCGCGGGCGTCGCGGTGCGGGCCGGGACCCATTGCGTGATGCCGCTGCTGGCTCGTTTCGGGGTGACCGCCACCTGCCGGGCCTCATTCGGCCTTTACAACACGCGCGCCGAGGTGGACGGGCTTGCGCAGGCCTTGATCAAGGCGCAGGGTTTCTTCGCATGACCGACGAGCCGAACAAAGTTCCGACGCAGGCAGCAGCCCCATTGACCGATGCTGGGCCCGCGCCCGGCGCCGACGCCGCGGCGCCCTCGGCGCTGCCGCAAGACGAGCTGGCGCGGCTGACCGATGACATCATCGCGGCGCTCAAGACCGTCTATGATCCGGAAATTCCGTCCGATATCTACGAGCTCGGTCTGATCTACAAGATCGACGTCGCTGACGACCGGGCGGTGGCGATCGAGATGACGCTCACCACGCCCAACTGTCCCTCGGCGCAGGAACTGCCGACCATGGTGGAGAACGCGGTCGCCAGCGTCCCCGGCGTAGGGCAGGTCAAGGTCGACATCGTGTGGGATCCACCCTGGGACCCGAGCCGCATGTCGGACGAAGCGCGCGCCGTGCTCAACATGTGGTGAGGCGTGAAGCTTAATCCGAGTCATCAGCTCAAATAGTGTCGTCCCCGCGAAAGCGGGGACCCATAACCACCGCCTCTGGAATATGGGTCCCCGCCTCCGCGGGGACGACGGCGGCCAATGCGATGCCGAGCCAATCAGCCGGATTGCATATGAAGCTCGAGCGCGTGATCGAGACCTGCCTCTACGTCGACGATCTCGACCGCGCGGCGAACTTCTACGAACGGGTGCTTGGGCTCACCGCGTTGACGAGCGACGCGCGCTTTCGCGCCTATGACGTCGGCGGCCGGAGCGTGCTGCTGTTGTTTCGCCGCGGCGCCACGCTCGAAACCGTGCGCATGCCGGGCGGCACGATCCCCCCGCACGACGGCCATGGGCCGTTGCACATGGCCTTTGCCGTTGCCGCGGATCAATTGCCGCAATGGGAGCAGAGATTGCGCGAGCAAGGCATCGCCATCGAAGGCCGCACCGACTGGTCGCGCGGCGGCCACAGCATCTATTTCCGCGATCCCGACGGGCATCTGCTGGAACTGGCGACGCCCGGCCTTTGGGCGACTTATTAGGACGTGCCTCCCAACCCGTGGGCGGCGAGTTGGAAAAGAAGTAACTTGTCCCGACTGCATCCGCGCAGCGCTTGCGCGCCATAAGCCCACGGGAGGAAATCATGTTCAGTCAGCTCGACCACGAGAACAAATTGTCCCGGTATCGCATCCGCGGACGCACGCTCGCTGAACAAAGGTAGCGACAACAACGCGGCAAGAATGAGAACGGCCGTCGTTTGCCGAAGCTTCAGCGCGGTCTTCGAAAAGGACAATCCCACGCGGGTGCGGCTATTCGAAATCTACGAGAATGCCGACGCGTTCAAGGCGCATTTGGAGACGCCGCATTTCAAGAAGTATGCCGAGACCACGAAGGACATGGTCAGGTCGCGCAAGCGCATCGATAATGTCCCCATCACGCTCAACGTGAAGGGGAAGTAACCGCCGAAGTCCCGCGCCGATGTGTAAGCGTCGATTGCTATCGCGCGGCCTGACCTCTAATACCCGCCGCGCCTTTGGGGCGGCGGACCGGCCGACCAGGTGCGACTCGTCCCAAACGCCGTCCCGGGAAACGGATTCGGCCGGCACCAGCCCCCGAGTCCCAGCACCTGGGCCCGGCACTGATTGAGCGTCGCATAACCGCAGTTCTCGCTGGTGCCGCCGCGCCTGTTATAGACCGCGCACCAGGCATTGCTGGCAGCGGCGGCATCCGTTACCGGCAGCGTGATCATCATCAGGCCGACTGAAACAAGACCGATCGCGCGCATGAACGCCCTCCTTTGTGGCTCATTCGCGGAACGCTCCTTCACCTCCAAATCGCCTGCGCACCTTGGCACCGCAGCGCCTCGACGCGGCGTGCCATCAGCAGACTAATTTGATAAGATATCGCATTGGCGGGGACCCGTCAGCCGCCGAGGGTGTCCGCGGTGCGATCGTGCGCTCCTGGAATTGATAAAATGAGCTGCTACGCGCGGCGGCTTGGCCTTCACAAGGGCAAATTCGTTGTTATTTTAGAGTCATGAGTCCGCCGCCGGGCCTTGCACCCGGCGCCAGGAGAGAGGCGAAATGGCGACACCGCGAGCGAGACCCCAGGCGATCCGTCTCACCGACGCCGCCGCCGAGCGCATCAAATACGTGATGGCGAACGCGCTGCAGCCGATCGTCGGCGTGCGCGTCGGCGTCAAGAACGGCGGCTGTGCCGGCATGGCCTACACCATGGAATATGCCGAGCGGATCGAGGCCGCCGACGAGGTGGTCGAGGACAAGGGCGTGCGCGTGCTGATCGATCCCAAGGCCGTGCTGTTCCTGATCGGCACCGAGATGGACTACAAGACCGAAAAGCTCTCCGCGCAATTCGTGTTCAACAATCCGAATCAGACCTCGGCCTGCGGCTGCGGCGAATCGGTCCAGCTAAAGCCCGCGGCGCAAGCGCACTAGGTCGCGCCGGCCTCTCGGTTCTGCAGCTCCTTGCAACGTCCGCTCGTCCCCGCGAAAGCGGGGACCCAGATCCCCAATCGCGACGTGCGGCCCAGGATTCCCAGCATAAGCGCGTCCATAGCGCGTCGAAGACGGGCGTGAACGCCCTTATCGACGCGCCATGCGCGGCAATGAGCGGTCCAGATCGCGGTTGCGAGGGCGCCCGAAGGCGCGTCAGGCTTTGACGCGCACCGGGCGCAACAGAAACGCCGGCAAGTGTCCGCCCGCGTTATCGTCGGCGTGTGCCGGCTTGCCCGCGTGGCGCGGCCGTACCTCGTCGAGACGGGTCACCGGGGCAGGGGCGCTGTCGCGTCGCGCAGGGCGCTTGCCCCCGTGCTCGCGATGGCGCACGTTGCGGTGTTCACGCTTGTGGTGCTCGCCCTTGCGGTGCTCGCCCCTTTCGGTGCGCTCTTTTTCCGTATTCTCTTGCGCGGACGCGTGCGGCTCTTTGCCCATCCAGGGGATGGTCTGCCCGATCAGCTTCTCGATCGCCGCGACGTTTTTGCCGTCGGCGGGCGCAACGATGGTGATGGCGGTGCCGCTGCGTCCGGCGCGGCCGGTGCGGCCGATGCGATGCACGTAATCGTCGGGGTGATGCGGGACGTCGAAGTTGAAGATGTGGCTGACGGCGGGAATGTCGAGGCCGCGTGCGGCCACGTCGGAGGCAACCAGCAGCGTGACTTCGTTCTTGCGGAATTGATCGAGCGCGGCCGTGCGCGCCGGCTGGTCCATGTCGCCGTGCAGCGCGATCGCGGAAAAGCCGTGGCGGACGAGCGAACGATGCAGCGCCGCGACCTCGCGCTTGCGGTTGCAGAAGATGATCGCGTTGGTCAAGCCCTCGGCCGAGCGGATCACGCGGCGCAGCGTGTCGCGCTTGTCGTGCGGCTCGCGGCCGGTCTTGACCAGCAATTGGCTGGTGGTGGCGACGGTGGTGGCCGGGCGCGAGACCTCGACCTTCACCGGATTATGCAGAAATTGCTCGGTGATGCGCCGGATCTCCGGCGGCATGGTGGCGGTGAAGAACAGCGTCTGGCGCGTGAATGGAACGAGCTTGCAGATGCGCTCGATGTCGGGAATGAAGCCCATGTCGAGCATGCGGTCGGCTTCGTCGATCACCAACAGCTCGACGCCGGTGAGCAACAGCCGCCCGCGCTCGAAATGGTCGAGCAGGCGACCCGGCGTCGCAATGAGGACGTCGACGCCGCGGGTGAGCTTGGAATCCTGGTCGTCGAACGAGACCCCCCCGATCACCAACGCGACGTTGAGCTTTTGCCCGGCGCCGTACTTTTCGAAACTTTCCTGAACCTGCGCGGCAAGTTCGCGCGTCGGTTCGAGGATGAGTGTGCGCGGCATTCTGGCGCGCGCGCGGCCGTGCTCGAGCCTGGTGAGCATGGGCAGCGTGAAGGCGGCGGTCTTGCCGGTGCCGGTCTGCGCAATGCCGAGCACGTCGCGGCGTGCGAGCACGTGCGGTATGGCTTGCTGTTGGATGGGCGTGGGGGTGGTGTAGCCGGCCGCTTGTACCGCGGCGAGAACTTTTTCGGACAAGCCGAGCTGTGAAAAGGACATACAACCTCGAGTCGGGACCGTCCGGAGCCTAGCCGCGCCGGATGACGGAACAACGACTAAAGTTGCGCGGAGACGGACGGTCGAGTGTTACGGTCGAACCGTTTGCGCGGAACATAGTCATCCACGGCTCAAAGTCAATCCTGCTGCAATGCAATAAGTCGAATTGTGGCTTAATTTTTTCCGGTTTGGAGCGAGGAGATGGCCAAGCCGCTGCCGGTGGTCCTCATTCCCGGATTGAACTGTTCCGCGCGCCTCTATGCGGAGCAGATCCCCGCGCTATGGCGATTCGGGCCCGTGCAGCTGGCCGACCACACGCGCGACGACAGCATGGATGCGATCGCGAAGTACATCCTCGCCGCCGCGCCGCCGCGCTTTGCGCTCGCCGGGCTCTCGATGGGCGGCTACATCGCCTTGACCATCGTGCGGCACGCGCCCGAGCGCGTCCAAAGGCTCGCGCTGCTCGACACCTCGGCGCGACCCGAAACGCCGGAGCAGACCGCGCGGCGCAAGCCCCAGATCGCGCTCGCCGAGGCCGGCAGATTCGCCGAGGTGCCGGCGCTGCAGTTTCCGGTGTTCGTCCATCGCAACCGGCAAAATGACGAAGCGCTGCGCGAGCGCGTGCGCCTCATGGCCGAGGAAACCGGAGCGCAGGCGTTCTTGCGCCAGCAGCAAGCGATCATGACGCGCCCGGATGCGCGGCCGTTCCTGCCCGCGATCAAGTGTCCGACCCTCGTGCTCGTCGGCGACGGCGATGAGCTCACCCCGCCGGCGTTGGCGCAGGAGATCGCCGCCGGCGTCACCGGATCGCGGCTCGTCGTCATCGCCGATTGCGGACATCTTTCCACCATGGAACGGCCGGACGCGGTGAACCGGGCGCTGATCGAATGGATGATGGGTTGACCGTCGGTGTCCGTGTCCGGCCCGCGGGAGTTGTAGCCCGCATTGAGGCTCAAGCGCGTTTACGCGCGTCTTCGACGCGCTATGGCGAAATGCGGGACTACTGCCGTTACAAGAATCCCGGATGTCGCTGTGCTCCATCCGGGCTACGACGCTGTGCCATCTCAGTGCTATAGACCGCCATGGCATCGGTGCTCGATCTCATCGGCGACACGCCTCTCATCGAGGTCACGCGCATCGATCGCGGCCCCTGCCGGCTGTTTCTCAAGCTCGAGAGCGCGAACCCCTCGGGCTCGCTCAAGGACCGGCCGGCGCGCACCATGATCGAGGCGGCGGAGGCCGACGGGCGCCTCAAGCCCGGCGGCACCATCGTCGAGGCCACCGCCGGCAATACCGGGCTCGGACTCACGCTGGTCGGCGGCCGCAAGGGCTACCGCACGCTGCTGGTCGTTCCCGACAAGATGGCGCGGGAGAAGGTGCTGCACGCCAAGGCCATGGGCGCCGAGGTCGTCATCACGCGCTCGGACGTGGGCAAGGGGCATCCCGATTATTATCAGGACCTCGCCGAAGCGATCACGCGGCGCACGGCGGGCGCCTTCTTCGTCAACCAGTTCGCCAACCCGGCCAATCCGCAGGCGCATGAGACGGCGACCGCTCCGGAAATCCTGCGCCAGATGGACGGCGACGTCGACGCCATCGTGGTCGGCGTCGGCTCGGGCGGCACGCTCACCGGCATCGGCCGGTTCATGCGCCGCGCCTCGCCCAAGACCACGATGGTGCTTGCCGATCCGGAGGGCTCGGTGCTCGCGCCCTACGTCGAGAGCGGGCGCATGGTGCAGGCGGGGAGCTGGGCGGTCGAAGGCATCGGCGAGGATTTCGTGCCGCCCAACGCCGATCTCTCCCTCGTGTCGCAGGCATTCGCGATTCCCGACGCGGAGAGTTTTGCCAGCGCGCGCGAGCTTCTGCGCGCGGAAGGCGTGCTCGCCGGATCTTCCTCGGGCACGCTGCTGGCGGCGGCGCTGCGCTATTGCCGCGCGCAAGCGGCGCCCCAGCGGGTCGTGAGCCTCGTTTGCGACTCCGGCGCGAAGTATCTCTCCAAGGTGTTCAATCCCATCTTCCTGGCGCAGGAAGGCTGGAGCCATCCCGATCGGCACGGCACCGTGCGCGACGTCGTCGTCAGCCGCTACAGCGAGGGCACCGCCGTCGTGGTGCGGCCCGAGGATAATCTGCGCACGGTGTTCGCCCGCATGCGCTCGACCGATGTCTCGCAGCTGCCCGTCGTCGATGCCGGCGGGCACGTGATCGGCCTCGTCGACGAGAGCGACGTACTGGCCGCGCTGCTCGCGGAGCGCGACGATCCGAACCGGGCTTTTGCGCGGCCGGTCGCAGAAGTGATGGCGACGCGACTCGAAACGATTTCCGCCGACGCGCCGATCGCCGATCTCCTGCCCTTGTTCCGCAAGGACTACGTCGCCATCGTCATGGACGGCGATCAATTTCTCGGCGTGGCGACCCGTCTCGACCTGATCAACTATTTCCGGATTGCACTGTAACTCCGTAGGGTGGGCATTGCAGAATCTTGTTCCGTCTTCGAGTCACCATGTCGCGGGCGCAATGCCCACGCGGTTTGTTGGCGTGGGCAAAATCGCTCGTGCTGCAGCTCCGATCTGGCCGCATCTCAGCAAGCGATTTTGCCCACCCTACGCGGCGGCTTGCGCGGACGATGACGGCGGAATGTGAGGCTTGAATGTCGCAAAAAAACCAACTCGATTTCTCGACGCGCTGCATCCACGCCGGGCAGGAGCCCGATCCGACGACCGGCGCCGTCATGATGCCGATCTACACCACCTCCACTTACGTCCAGCAGAGCCCCGGCGTGCACAAGGGCTACGACTACGCCCGCACCAAGAACCCGACGCGCATGGCATTCGAGCGCTGCATCGCCGACCTCGAAGGCGGCAGCGCCGCTTTCGCCTTCGCCTCGGGCCTGGCCGCGATCTCGACCACGCTGGAATGTCTCGACCACGGCTCCCATGTCGTGGCGGTCGACGACCTCTACGGCGGCTCGCGGCGGCTGTTCGAGCGCGTGCGCAAGCGCTCGATGGGGCTTGAAGTGAGCTATCACGATCTCACCGACGCCGGCGCGATCGAAGCGGCGATCAAGCCGAACACCCGCCTGATCTGGATCGAGACGCCGACCAATCCGCTGCTCAAGCTCGTCGACCTCGAGCGCGTGGCGGCGATCGCGAAACGGCGCGGCATCTGGGCCGTCGCCGACAACACCTTCGCCAGCCCCTACGTCCAGCGCCCGCTCGAATTGGGCTTCGATCTCGTCGTGCATTCGACCACGAAATATCTCAACGGGCATTCCGACATGGTCGGCGGCGTGACGGTCGCCGGCGACGACGCCGAACTGCGCGACAAAATGCGGTTCCTGCAGAACGCCGTCGGCGCGATCCAAGGTCCGTTCGATTCCTTCCTCGCATTGCGCGGCCTCAAGACGCTGGCGCTGCGCATGGAGCGGCATTGCGCCTCGGCGCTCAAGATCGCAGCCTGGCTCGAACGCCACCCGAAGGTGCGGCGCGTGTTCTATCCCGGGCTCGAAAGCCATCCCCAGCACGCGCTCGCCAAAAAACAGATGCGCGCGTTCGGCGGCATGATCTCGGCCGAGCTTGCGGGCACGCTCGACGACACCCGCCGGTTTCTCGAACGCTGCCGGCTGTTTGCATTGGCCGAAAGCCTCGGCGGCGTCGAGAGCCTGATCGAGCATCCCGCGCTGATGACCCACGGCTCGGTGCCGGCCGAGGTGCGCGCGACTCTCGGCATCGGCGATAGCTTGGTGCGGCTCTCGGTCGGCATCGAGGATGCCGACGACCTCATCGCCGACCTCGCCGCGGCGTTGGGTTAAAACCGCCGAAAATGGGCAAGCCAATCCCGAGTCTGTCTCTTCTCGCCTGCGACCTTGCTGTACCAATGAGCGTGAGGGCGGGGACAATGGGGAGAGCGAGATGCGCACGCAGGTCGGTATCGTCGGCGCCGGGCCCGCCGGGCTGATGCTGTCGCATCTCCTCCACCTCGAGGGCGTGGAGAGCATCATCCTGGAAAACCGCGGCCGCGATTACATCGAAAGCCGCATCCGCGCCGGCTTGATCGAGCAGTGGGCGAGCGACCTTATGGTCGAGACCGGCGTCGGCGCGCGCATGCAGCGCGAAGGCATGTTCCACAACGGCGTCTATTTTGCCTTCGGCGGCGCCTTGCACTACATCAATTTCCGCGAGCTCGTCGGCAAGGGCGTGACCATCTACGGCCAGCAGGAGGTGGTGAAGGACTTGATCGAGCGGCGGCTCTCCGACGGCGGCCAAATTTTGTTCGAGGTGAGCGACGTCAGCGTGCACGATTTCGCCGGCCGCGCGCCGAAAATTCGCTTCCGCCACGACGGCAAGGAGGAAGAGCTTGGCTGCGACTTCATCGGCGGCTGCGACGGTTTTCACGGCATTTGCCGGCCGAGCATTCCGGCCACCGCGCTCACGGCCTATGATCGCGAATATCCGTTCGGCTGGGTCGGGGTCCTGTCCGAATCTCCTCCGCCCGAAGACGAACTGATCTACGCCTATCACGAGCGCGGTTTCGCGCTTTACACCATGCGCTCGCCGAGCTTGGCGCGGCTCTACCTGCAATGCGCGCCCGACGACGACATCGAAAACTGGCCGGACGCGCGCATCTGGCAGGAACTGCATGCCCGCATCGGTGGCACGCGCAAACTTTCCGAAGGCGCGATGCTGCAAAAGGGCATCACCGCCATGCGCAGCTTCGTCGTCGAGCCCATGCAATACGGGCGGCTTTTTCTCGCCGGCGATTCCGCCCACATCCAGCCGCCGACCGGCGCGAAGGGTATGAATCTCGCGCTCGCGGACGTGAGCGTGCTCGCGCGCGCGATCTCGCAATTCTATAAGAGCGGCCGCAGCGACCTGCTCGAGAGTTATTCGGCGACCTGTCTGCGGCGGGTGTGGAAGGCGCAGCGCTTTTCCTGGTGGATGACGCAGCTGTTTCATCTCGATCCGAGCCACAACGCCTTCGATCGCAAACGCCAGCGCGCCGAGCTCGACTATGTGACGAGCTCAGAGGCCGCCATGCGCTCGCTCGCCGAGAATTACGTCGGGCTGCCGGTCGAGATGTGATGCCGGGCCATTCTAGCCAGTCATGCGCGGGCAGAAGCGCGTCGAAGACGCGCGTGAACGCGCTTACGACCCGCGCATCCATCTTCTTCGCAAGAAGTTTTTGCAAAAATGGATGGATTGCCGGGTCAAGCCCGGCAATGACGCCCTTAATTTAGTGCCGACGGCGTAGTTGACTCTACGAATGTAGCTGTGAGCGGGGCAGGGCGGATGCAGGTGCTGGTGGTCGGAGCGGGCGTGGTCGGGCTGGCGGTCGCGCGCGCGGCCGCCATCGCCGGGCATGACGTGGTGGTGGCGGAGGCGGCCTCTGGCATCGGCACCGGCGTCTCCTCGCGCAACAGCGAGGTCATCCACGCGGGGCTTTATTATCCGACCGGGTCGCGGCGCGCGTACCACTGCCCGCGCGGGCGGCGCATGCTCTACGATTTCTGCGCCTCGCACGGCGTGCCGCACCGCAAATGCGGCAAGCTCGTCGTCGCCACCAATGCCGACGAAATCGGGCGGCTCGAGGCGGTCCACAAGCAGGCGCGGGCGAACGGCGTGGAAGGCGTCGAGATCATCGACGCCGCGGTGGCCAAGCGCCTCGAGCCGGCGCTCGCCTGTGTCGCCGCGATGCATTCGCCGGAAACCGGCATCATCGATAGCCACCGCTTTATGCTGGCGCTGCGCGGCGATCTCGAAGATCGCGGCGGCATGGTGGCGTTCGCGAGTTTGATCGAGCGTCTCAAACCGACGCCTGGCGGCGGCTGGGACGCCGCGCTTGCGGGCAGCGAGCCGCAATGGCTCGGCTTCGACGCAGTGGTCAATTGTGCTGGCCTCGGCGCCCAGCGCCTGGCGCGCGCGACCGAGGGCTATCCGGCCGAGTGCGTGCCGCGGCTCGTGCTGGCCAAGGGGAATTATTTCGCCTTCGCCGGCCGCCCGGTGTTCTCGCGGCTGATCTATCCAGTGCCAGTGCCGGGCGGGCTCGGGGTGCACGTGACGCTCGACCTCGCCGGGCGCATGCGCTTCGGGCCCGACGTGGAATGGATCGAGCGCGAGGACTACGACGTCGATCCCAGCCGCGCGCTCGCGTTCTACCAACGCATCCGCGACTATTGGCCGGGGCTGCCGGACAATTCACTCGCGCCCGACTATTGCGGGATCAGGCCCAAGCTGACGGGTCCGGGGGAGACGGCGGCGGATTTCATGATCGAAGGGCCGGCCCAGCATGGGCTTGCGCGCATCGTCCACCTCTTCGGCATCGAGTCGCCGGGGCTTACCTGCGCGCTGTCGATCGCCGAGGAGGTCACGGCCTCGCTCGCCGACTGAACGCATCATCCCGGAATTTGCCTATGCGCGGTTTCAACCTTCGTAGCCGTAGGGTGGGCAAAATCGCATCCATAATGTCGCCGCGTGGGCCACCAAGGGCGTTTACGCCCGTCTTCGACGGGCTTTGGCGCGTGCACGATTTTGCCCACGTCGACCAATCGAATAGCGCGCCTTCGCCCGCCTACGGCTGATCGCGTGGAAATTTTTTGGCCTGCGCGGGGTTCAATCCTCCGTAGGACTGCGAAGACGTGGCCTCGAACATTCATCATCGCATTCAAAGGAGGGAACGATGCAAATCATCCGCCGCGAATTTCTTGCGCTATCCGGCCTCACAGTGGCGGCTCCGTCCATTGCGAATATTGCGCTGGCGCAAGCACAAGCGGGGCCGAAGCTGACCCAAATTCTGCGCAAGGATCTCGAAGGTCAAGGCGACGTGGTGCAGGAGACCGTGGTCAGCATCGTGGAATTCCCGCCCGGCGCCGCCGCTCCCTGGCACATGCATCCCGGCGCTCAGGAGCTGCTGCACGTGATCGAAGGCAATTTGACCGTGGAAATCGAAGGCAAGGGCAGCACGCTGCTCAAGGCCGGAGAAGCAGGAATCATTCCCGCCGAACTCGTCCACCTCGCGCGCAACGACAGCGCGAGCGCGAACGGCAAGGCGCTGGTTGTCCACAGCCGGGCTGCAAAGGACAAACCGCTGATCGTGGTCGTGAAGAAATAGCCGTCAGGGGTCGTTGGTATCATGTGCTTAGACTCTCGCCGCAAGCGGCGGCATGATCGAGAACGCAGAGGGAGGAGAGAGCCATGAGCCAGACCCGTTTCATCAATCCGCCGGCGCTGCGCAGGCCCCCCGGCTATACCCACGTCGTCGAGGTCACCGCGCCGGCACGCATCGTCTACATCGCCGGTCAGCTCGGGGTCGACGGCGACGACAAGGTCGTCGGGGACTTTCGGCGCCAAGCGGTGAAGACGTTCGAGAATCTCAAAACCGCGCTTGCCGCCGTGGGCGCGCAGTTCCGGCACGTCGTTAAGTTCAACAACTACCTCGTCGACCGCGCGCATCTGCCGACCTTCCGCGAGGTGCGCGACAGCTATCTCGCCGAGAACGACCGCCCCGCCAGCACGACCATCGCGATTTCGGGGCTGGCGCGGGAGGGCGCGCTGATCGAGATCGAAGCCGTGGCGGTGCTGCCGGCCGCCGCGCGAGCCAAGACGGCATCCAGATCGGCATCCAAATCGGCAGCCAAGGCCGCGGGCAAAACGCGTTCGGCGCGCGAGCCTAGGCGCCGCGCGCGACCAAGACGAAGGTAAGCGCGGCGAACACCGGCAGCAGCACCACCGCCGACCACGCCATGTAACCGAAGAAGCTCGGCATTTTCACGCCGCGCTCGACGGCGATGGCATAGATCATGAAGTTCGGCGCGTTGCCGATATAGGTCATGGCGCCCATGTAGACCGCGCCCATGGAGATCGCCGCGAGCGTCGGGGCGAGCGGCCCCATCAGCTCGCGCGCGTCGCCGCCGGCGAGCTCGAAGAACACGAGATAGGTCGGCGCGTTGTCGAGAAAGGCCGAGAGCGCTCCGGTCAGCCAGAAATAGGCGACGTCGTGCGGGCTGCCGTCGCGCGCGGTGACGGCGGCGAGCAGCCACGTGAAGGCGCCGTCCTTGCCGGCATCGAGCATGGCCAGCACCGGAATGATGCAGACGAAGATGCCGGCGAACAGGATGGCCACCTCCGCGATCGGTTCCCAGGTGAAGCCGTTGGCCTCGCGGTGCTCGTTCGGCGTCAGCACGAGCGAGAGGATCGCGATCAGCACCAGCGCGGCGTCGCGCGCGATGTTCTGCAGCTCGAGGGCGGTGCCGTAGACGTTGACGCTCAGCGCCGGCTTCCACGCCGCCGCCGCGAGCATGGCGACGATGATGCCTGCGATCAGCAGGACATTGACGCCGCCGCTGACGGCAAGCTTCGCCGCCGGCCTGCTCTCGCCCACGGTCGTCACCAGGCGATCCTTGCGGTAATACCAGACGTCGAGCGCGACGAAGACCGCGAGCACCACGCCGGCAACGAGCGCGGTTTCGAACCAGATGTTTCGCGTCGTCCAGAAGAAATCGACGCCGTGCAGGAAGCCGACGAACAGCGGCGGATCGCCGAGCGGCGAAAGCGCGCCGCCGATATTGGCGACGAGGAAGATGAAGAACACGACCACGTGGATGTTGTCGAGCCGCGCGGCGTTGGCGCGCAGCAGCGGGCGGATGAGGATCATGGCGGCGCCGGTGGTGCCCAGGACGCTGGCGATCAAGGTGCCGAACGCAAGGATCACGGTGTTGACGAGGGGCGTCCCGCGCAGCTCGCCCGTCACCAAGATGCCGCCGGCGACCACGTAGAGCGCGAACAACAGCACGATGAAGCTCAAATATTCGCCAAGCATGGCATGCACGAAAGCGGCGAGCGCGGCCGGCGTGCCGTAGACCGCGGCGAGCGGCGCCAGCGCGAGCACGCTCCAGGCGAAGGCGAGCTTGCCGTAATGGCGGTGCCAGAACCGCTTGAACAACAGCGGGCCGGTCGCGATGGTGACGAGAATGCCGACGAAGGGCAGTGCCCACGGCCAGCGCAGCGTCGCGCCGTCGAGGCCGACGGCGGCCTGTGCCAAGTCCGGCGCGAGCGCCGCAAGACCTATGAATGAGAAGAAGGCGATTCGACGGGTCATGTGGCGGCCATCGACGTCTTGCTTTCTTGAGCCAGCAACGACGTGCCCGCATCTAACCGACAAGCTTCCATCAAAACTCCGCTCATTCCCGCGAAAGCGGGAATCCAGGAGAGAGCTTGGGTCCCCGTTTTCGCGGGGACGAGCGGCTCCTTTGTTGCGCGAGCCCGCGACAAACGCGGGCATTGAGGAGTCAATGCGCCTCGTCCCAATTGTGCGCGGCGCGTGCTTCGACCGCGAGCGGCACCGAGAGCGAGAGCGCCGGCATCGGCGCCTGCGCCATCACCTTCTCCACCACCGGCAAGGTCTTCGCCACCTCGACCTCGGGCACCTCGAACACGAGCTCGTCGTGCACCTGCAGCAGCATCTGGGCGGAAAGCTTGGCTTTCGCCAGCGCTGCCTCCATGCGCACCATGGCGCGGCGGATGATGTCGGCGGCGGTGCCTTGCAGCCGCGCGTTGATCGCGGCGCGCTCGTTGAAGGCGCGGATCGAGGCGTTCGAGTGCGCGATTTCGGGGTAGTGGCACTTGCGGCCGAACAGGGTGAGCACGTAGCCGTTCTTCTTGGCGAAGGCCTTGGTTTCTTCCATGTAGTCGCGGATGCCGGGAAAGCGCTCGAAATATTTCTTGATGTAGGCGCCCGCCTCTTCTCGCTCGATGCCGAGTTGATTGGCGAGCCCGAAGGCCGAGATGCCGTAGATGATGCCGAAGTTGATCGCCTTGGCGCGGCGGCGAATTTCCCCCCGCATGCCCTTGACCGGCACGCCGAACATTTCCGAGGCCGTCATGGCGTGAATGTCGAGGCCCTCGCGGAACGCTTTCTTCAGCGCCTCGATGCCGGCGATCTCGGCCAAGAGCCGCAGCTCGATCTGCGAATAATCGGCGGAGACGAGCTTGTAGCCGTCGGCCGCGATGAAGGCGCGCCGGATCTTGCGGCCCTCCTCGGTGCGGATCGGAATGTTCTGCAGGTTGGGCTCGGAGGAGGAGAGGCGCCCGGTCGGAGTCGCGGCGAGCGCGTAGCTCGTGTGGACGCGGTGCGTGCTGGCGTTGACGTAGCCCGGCAGCGCGTCGGTATAGGTCGATTTGAGCTTCGAAACCTGGCGCCAGTCGAGAATTTTCCGCGGCAGCGCGTGCCCCTGCTCGGCCAAATCCTCCAAGGCGCGGGCGCCGGTCGACCACTGGCCGGTCTTGGTCTTGGTGCCGCCGGGAAGTCCAAACTTGCCGAACAAAATATCGCCGAGCTGTTTCGGACTGCCCGGATTGAGCGGCTCGCCGGCCAGCGTCTGGATTTCGGCCTCGAGCGCGCCGGCGCGCTGCGCGAATTCACCCGACAGCCGCGAGAGCACTTGCCGATCAATCGAGATCCCGCGCCGCTCCATACGCGCGAGCACCGCAACAAGCGGCCGCTCCAGCGTCTCGTAGACGCTCACCACGCGCTCGCTGGTGACGCGGGGCTTGAGCAATTGCCATAGCCGCAGCGTGGCGTCGGCGTTCTCGGCGGCATACTCGGCGGCCTTCTCGACCGCCACGCAATCGAACGTGAGCTTGGATTTTCCCGAGCCGGTGAGCTGGTTGAAATCGATGGCGGCGTGATCGAGGTAGCGCTGCGAAAGCGCCGCCAGCGCGTGGCCCGCGCGTCCGGCATCGAGCACGTAGGACATCAGCATGACGTCGTCGTAGGGCGCGAGGTCGATGCCGCGCAGCGCGAACATCTGCAGGTCGAACTTGATATCCTGGCCGACCTTGAGGACGCCGGGGTCTTCGAGCAGCGGCTTCATCGCCGCGAGCGCCGCGCGCTCCTCGATCTGGTCGGGCGCGATCTCGCCGGCGAACAGACTGCCGTCGCCGCCGTCGCCGCGTTTGCGATGGCCGAGCGGAACGTAGCAAGCCTCGTTGGCGGCGAGCGCGAGCGAGAAGCCGCACAGCGTCGCCTGCATCGGATCGAGGCTCGTGGTCTGCGTATCGATTGCGACCGCGCCGAGCTCGCGCGCGCGCGCGATCCAGGCGGCGAGCCGGTCCAGGCTGCGCACGATTTCGTAGCGGGAGCGATCGATCTTGGCGTAGCGCGCGGCCGCGAGGCGCCCAGCCGCGAGCGCCTGCGGCTTGAACTCCTCTTGCGTCGGCGCGGCTCGTCCCGAAACCGGTTTGCTCTCGCGCCCGCTCACCGGGACGGACGGCAGCGGCAGCGATGCTTGCTGCGCCGGCGCGCCCTTGTTGTCGCGCCGCTCGCCAGCGTCGCGCGCGGCAGCGGGGCCGGCCTTGAGCTTCCCGTCCGGCTCGATCTCTGCGGCGTCGATGCCGGAGAACTCCGCCACGCGGCGCGTGAGCGTGGCAAACTCCATCGCCTTGAGGAATGCTACCAGCCCCTTGTAGTCGGGCTCGTGCACCGCGAGCTCGGCGAGGGGCACCTCGAGCGCCACGTTGGCGTCGAGCGTGACGAGCTTTTTCGACAGCCGCGCGCTCTCGGCATTCTCGATCAGCGCTTGGCGGCGTTTGTCCTGCTTGATCTCGCCGGCCCGCGCCAGCAGCGTCTCGAGATCGCCGTATTCGCCGATGAGCTGCGCTGCGGTCTTCACGCCGATGCCCGGCACGCCCGGCACGTTGTCGCTCGAATCCCCGATCAGAGCCTGCACCTCGATCATCTTCTGCGGGGGCACGCCGAACTTCTCGATCACCTCGGGGATGCCGATCCTGCGGTCCTTCATGGTGTCGTACATGACGACGCAGTCGTTCACGAGCTGCATCAGGTCCTTGTCGGAGGCGACGATGGTCGCGCTCGCGCCCGCCTCGCAGGCTTGGCGCACATAGGTCGCGATCAGGTCGTCGGCCTCGAAGCCGATCTGCTCCAGGCAAGGCAGCTCGAACGCGCGCACCGCCGCGCGGATGAGCGGAAACTGCGGACGCAGGTCGTCCGGCGGCTCGGTCCGGTTCGCCTTATAGTCGGCATACATCTCGGTGCGGAAGGTCTTCTCCGACTTGTCGAACACGACCGCGAGGTGGGTCGGCCGCTCCTCGGGCTTCATGTCGCGCAGGAGTTTCCACAGCATGTTGCAGAAGCCGAGCACGGCATTGACCTGCAGGCCGTCGGACTTGCGGTTGAGCGGCGGCAGTGCGTGATAGGCGCGGAAAATGTAGGACGAGCCGTCGACCAGGAAGACGTGGTCGCCTTTCTTCGGCGCCCGGGCGAGGGACGGCGCGCTGCGAGCGCTCTGTGCGGCTTGGCTTGGCATGGCTCGGACTTAACACTTGAAGGGCGATTTCGCCACCGATTCGAGCCCGCTATGCACGTCTCTTCGTGCGCCTTCCCCAAAGCGGAGCGCGCATGCAAAGTGGCCGCGATGAACGCCATCGGAGAACCTCTTCCCATCGATCCGGCGCTGCCGGAGCTGACGAGCGCTTTGCGCGCGGCAAACGCCGCGGTCCTGGTCGCCCCTCCCGGCGCCGGCAAGACCACGCGGGTTCCGCTCGTGCTCGCGGCCGAGCCTTGGGCGCAAGGAAAAAAGGTCCTGGTGCTCGAGCCGCGCCGGCTTGCGGCGCGGGCGGCGGCCGCGCGCATGGCGGCGACGCTGCGCGAAGCCGTCGGCGCCAGCGTGGGCTACCGCGTGCGCTTCGGCTCCAAAGTCTCGGCCTCGACGCGCATCGAAGTGGTGACCGAGGGCGTGTTCACGCGCCTTGTGCTCGACGATCCCTCGCTCGCCGGCATCGCCGCCGTTCTGTTCGACGAGTTCCACGAGCGCTCGCTCGATGGCGACCTCGGCCTGGCGCTGGCGCACGACGTGCAGCAAGGCCTGCGCGCCGACCTCAAGCTCCTGGTGATGTCGGCGACGCTCGACGGCGCGCGCGTCGGCAAGCTCCTCGGCGATGCGCCGTTGATCGAGAGCGCCGGCCGCGCCTTCCCGGTCGAGACCCGCTATCTCGGCCGCGACGCGCGCGCCCCGATCGAACCGCAGGTCGCCGGCGCCGTCGGACGCGCGCTGCGGGCCGATGCCGGATCGCTCTTGGTCTTTCTTCCCGGCGCCGCCGAGATCCGCCGCAGCGAGGCGCTCCTGCGCGAGCGCGTCGGTGATCCCGCGATCGACATCGTGCCGCTTCACGGCGCGCTCGACGCCGACGTGCAGGACCGGGCGATCGCGCCGGCGCCGCCCGGGCGGCGCAAGGTCGTGCTCGCGACCTCGATCGCAGAGACCTCGTTGACCATCGAAGGCGTGCGGGTGGTGATCGATTGCGGGCTCGCGCGGGTGCCGCGCTACGAGCCCGATGTGGGGCTCACCAGGCTCGAGACCGTGCGAGTCTCGCGCGCCTCCGCCGACCAACGGCGCGGCCGCGCCGGGCGCACCGAGCCCGGCGTCTGCTATCGGCTGTGGGACGAGCCGCAGACCGCCGCGCTCGAGCCCGCCAACCGGCCGGAAATTCTCGCCGCCGATCTTTCCGGCCTCGTGCTCGACCTCGCCCATTGGGGCGTCGCTGATCCAGCGCAACTCGCCTTTCTCGATCCGCCGCCGCCGGCGGCGCTGGCGCAGGCAAAGGCCTTGCTCGGCGAGCTCAATGCGATCGACCGCGCGGGGCGCATCACCGAGGAGGGACGGCGGCTGCGGGAGCTGCCGCTGCCGCCGCGCTTGGCGCGCATGGTCGTCGACGCGGCAGCCGCGGCCGACGCCGTGCGTGCCGCCGAGATCGCCGTCGTCCTCACCGAGCGCGCGCTCGGCGGCAACGACGTCGATCTCGGCCATCGCCTGGACGCGCTGCGCCGCGATCGCTCGAAGCGCGCGAACGACGCGCGGGCGATGGCGAGAAGGTGGGCAGAAATTGCAAAGGGAAATTCTTCGCCGGTCGCCCGGCAGTGCAGAGAGCAGGCGCGGGGAGGGGAGGACCTATCGGTCGGCGCGCTGCTCGCGCTCGCTTATCCCGACCGCGTCGCCAAGAACCGCGGCGCCGGCGGCGCTTTCCTCCTCGCCAACGGCCGTGGCGCCAATGTCGACGCGGCCGCCGCGCTTGCGCGCGCGCCGTTCCTCGCCGTCGCCGAGATCGCCGGAACAGCCGCGCAGGGCCGCATCGTGCTGGCGGCGCCGCTGACGCTCGCCGAGATCGAGGCGCAATTCGCCGATCGCATCGAGAGCCGCGACGACATCGCCTTCGACGCCGCGAGCGCGAGCCTGCGCGCGCGCCGGCTGCGCCGGCTCGGCGCCATCGCGCTCGCCGAGCAGCCGCTCACCGTGACGCCGGACGATGCGAGCGCCCGCCTGCTCGCGCAGGGCGCCGCCCGGCTCGGCATCGAGCGGCTGCCATGGACGAAGCCGCTGCGGCAATGGCGCGACCGGGTCATGTTTTTGCGCCGGGCCGAAGGCGATGAATGGCCCGACCTGTCGGATGCAGCGCTTGCCGCGACCGCGGCCGATTGGCTCGCGCCCGCGCTCGCCGGCAAGACCGCGCTCGGCGAACTCGCGAGCGACGACTTCGCGCAAGCCCTGCAAGGGTTACTGCCGTGGACGTTGCGCCGCCGGCTCGACGCCGAGGCTCCCACGCATTTCACCGCGCCGTCGGGCTCCGCGGTGCCCATCGACTATGAGGCGCAAGAGGGGCCCAAGCTTGCGATCCGCGTGCAGGAGCTGTTCGGCCTCGACCGCCATCCCAGCATCGCGGCGGGGCGGGTGGCGCTTGTGGTCGAGCTGTTGTCGCCGGCGCATCGGCCGGTGCAGGTGACGCGCGATCTGCCCGGCTTCTGGCGCGGCAGCTACGCCGCGGTCAAAGCCGAGATGAAGGGCCGCTACCCGCGCCATCCCTGGCCCGACAATCCGCTCTCCGCCGTGCCGACGCGCCGCGCCAAACCGCGCTCTTCTTGATGCTCAGGTGCAGCAGCGTACTTCATTTCTACGCCTGGTGGCGGATCGGCGAACCGTGATTCTGGTTACTCGACCAGCCACGGCGCGGCGGCTCGTGCGACAGAGCAAGCCGCCCTGTCGTTACCCGCGTGAGCGCAGGTACCTTGCCATCAGGTGCTCGTAATAGTGTCCAGCCCGCGTTTCGAGGACTTCCTGGATGCGTTTCATAAAACGTGCCGAACGGCTGGCGGCGTCACCTGTGACCGCCTGCAACAGTGCGTCGTAGAAATAGGCCTCGCACCGAATTTCGTCGTAGCTCAGGCCGATGCGGTTGAGCCCGGAGGCCTCGAACGCCTCGCGGCTGCGCAGCGGCTGGAAGAACTCCTCGGGCGTGACGTTCCCCAGGTAATAACCGATCAATCGCTCGCGCCACACCTGGGTGTCGCCTTGCGCGAGGCGCGCGGGCCATGAGTCCTTATCGATGCCGCGCCAGCGCTCGTCGAGATAAGCCTTTGCCACATCGACCTTCCCGCGTCGACCGAGATGCCAATAGAGCATCAGGCGTACATAGTCCCTCGAATCGTGAGTTGTTGCGAGAAACTTACGCGCCGCATACTCCGCTTTTTCCCCATTGGTTACCAGTTGCGACAGCGCCGCCAACATTAAGGCCCCGCTTTCTAAACCCGGCATTTCGCGGGCTCTCTCGGCAGATTGGAGCGCCTCATCGGTGCGCCCCGCTGCGAGAAGGAGAGCGAATCTGTTGCCCACGAGGTCGGGGCTGTCGGTCAGGCCGTCGTCGCGCGAATCGCCCAATATCCTCGCGGCCTCGTCAATGTCATTGTGGGACAGCTGGGTATCGATGAGCGTGGAATAAGCAGAGGGGCCAGGCCAGTTCGCAGCCTGGATGAGTCCATCTTTTCTGAGACTCTGAATCAATGCCGTGAGCCGGCTCGTTGCTTCCTGTGCCGCCTCTTGGCTTGCTTTCCCAGCGCTAAACCGTGACTTGGCCGAATAGTTCTTGGCAAGACCATAGGAGGTCCAGGCGCTCAACCGCGGTCTGTCGGCTTCTGGCACGGCGGGTCCATCAATTCGTTCTCGCGCCTGCTCCGTCCAGAAGCGGCCCTTGTCGACATCGGCCTCATCGCTGCCCTCGGAAAGCCAGTTCCCTAGGTCATACGCCATATAGAAGTTTTTCGGACGGAGTTCTGCCAGGCGCTGCAGCAAATTCGAGTACCAGCGCGGAAGCGATCGGTTGTAACGGTTCATCAGCTCCTGAAATGCGCTTTGAGCATTCGCCTCGTCCTGTTCTGTCTCTTTCCACTCCCGAAAAGCGCTGACGAGCCAATTTTCTGCCGCGGCCAGGTCCGGCGGCGGGTCGAAGCTTCGCCCGCTCAGCTCGAGAGTCCAGTAGCCGAGGACGTATTTCTGATTCGCGTCGAGCAGGCTGCTGTACCGCGGTGTGTTCAACGTCTTGAGACTGGCGCGCATCTGGCCCGCGCCACGGACCTGCACGACCGAACGTCCGAACAGGAACAGACAGTACTCGAGGCGTACCCGGTCGGGGTCGGCGATTGCATCCTGATGGCGCGCGAGCAAATCTTCGAGCTCGAAGCGCGCTTGCTCGTCGTAGCTGCCGGAACGCTGGGAGTCGATGCAGGTCTGGGTCACTTTGTTGAGCGCGCCCTTCACGCTCACGGCGTCGCGACTTGCGTAGGCCGCGGGAAAGCTCGCAATGGCACCGCGGCGGTCAGCCGCCACCGCCTCGCCAAACTGCTGCTCGGCGCGCGGAAAATCGCGTTGCTCGAGGGCGTCGATTCCCGCGACGACTGCCATTACTGGGCGATCAGGCAAAGATTGCGGGTCGGGCGCGAGTCGCGCCGCCTGGCTGTCCTGCAATGCCCGCACCAGTTGCGCGCCATCGAGACCGGCCTGCGACCAAAAGACGAGGCTGCCGAGAAGCCAGTCGAGCTCGCGCAGGGACTGGCCGGGAGCGACGCGCCGCAGCGCGCCTTCGACGCCCTCGGCATTGTAGGCACCGAGCTCGGCTTCGCTCGGCATGAGCACGCCGCGCAAAAGCGACTTGATGTCGCTCAGCGCGTAGCGCTCGAGTAACCAAGCCTTGAGCGGCTCATTCCTTTCCAGCTGCTTGTCTACGTAGTCAGCCGTGACCCACCACGTACGCCATGCGAGCAACCGCCGGCGTAACTCGCCGACGAACTGCTCGACGGCGCGGTCGAGGTCGGAAACCTCGATGGCGATCGCGTCCCTGTCGGCCCATGTCTGCGTCAGCAGCTCGATGCGAAACGCTTGGGGCGCCAGCTTGCGCGCCGGGTCCAAGATCGCACCCTTGAAACTCACTCCCGGCACCACGATGCCGAAACGCTTGAATAATTCGCCGCGAAGATCCGCCACCACTTCTAGGATCCTCGGGTGCAATTCACCCTCTGGCGTGGCGAAGTAGTCTACCAGCTCGTCGCCGAGGTAAACGCGAAGGGGTTGTGGGTTGTTGGTCTTGCGGTCGGCCGTGTCGCGGTAAGGAACCATGTCCTCGGCCGGGGCGGACGCGGCGGCTTCGGCGGCAGCACCGCGCGCGCCGGCAAACCGAACGCCGCCCCGCAACGTTGCGGCGGTCTGGTCCTTCTCGACGTGCTCGGCGACGGCCGCGGACGAAAATTGTGCCCGCGGATAGGCCGCCAGACTATCGAGCACGTATTCCAGGTTCACGAGCGGATAGCCGCGTGCGACGAGGGCGCGCAAATCATCGACGAGCCCGTCGATGCCACCGCGGGAAGCCAGAGCCTCGGCGACGGTGCGCTTGAATCCAGCGCCTTCCAGACGGCGCAGCAGATAGGCGACGTTCCGAGCGTTGAGTGTCAGTTCCGGCTGGGCGGTCAGGGCCTCTCCGAGCGCCGCCGCGATCAGCGCCTCTTTGGGCGATACCTGATGGCCGGCCGCCTCGAACAGCGGTTGGGTCCAGGACGGCACCAGCCACCACGGCCCGCCGTCTTTCAGGGCATCGGCTTCGACGCGCGCCCACTGCGCCTTGTGCGTCTCAAACCACCCTCGCAACCGCTCCGGCATCTCGTTCTCTGAGACAAGGACGAACGACCGCAGCGTGGGTACCTCTTTGCGCGTCTCCTCCTTGCCAGCCATCACGACGACATCGTGCAGCGGTACGTTCTTGTCTGCACTGAGCTTCAACGCTGCCGGCGCCGGGATACCCCACGTGTCCATCATTCGTGCCGCAACGACCCGCCATTCATAAAGAAGTCGACCAACGTCCACGTCGCGATCCGGGTTGTAACGCAGCTCGATCGGCCAGGGCGCGTCACTGCCGACTTGCGGCATAACGGCGCCCACCCTGCGGTCCGTGCGGTACTGCTCCGTGATCACGGGCGTGGCGAGCTTCAGCAGGCCTGTCAGGTGCTCGAGCTCGTTTTGCTGCCAAAGGTAGGCGGCAACATTGCCGAGCACCGTCGGCGCCTTTCGTTCAGCAGCCTCAGAGTCGCGCGCGTGGAGCGTGAGCAACTCGTTGATCGCGCCGTCGGTGCGATCGTACTCGGTGAAGTACCTCAACGCAGCGTAAAAGAGTATACCCACGATCGCCACACCGACGCTCGCACCGAGCCCCGTGGCGCGCAGCAATTTCCACCGCCGCTGCCGGCGTTCGTAGTGTTCTTTCCAGACTCGATTGGACTCCCTGATCGGCCCGACAAAGCGGTCGTGCGTCAGCTCGTACCAACGCTCGCCGCCGGCGCGCGCCTCTGCGCGTATGAGGTGCTTCTCCTCCAGAACGTCAACGGCGGCGTTGGGGATCGCCCGTTCCTCACGGCCGGTGCTTTCCGGTCCGCGGTAGACCGTGCCGCGCGTCCCCCCGGGGGTAATGAGATAGCGATCCACCCACAAACGCAGGCGGTCCTTGGACACGCCTGTTTTCGTCTCGGCAGCGCTGAGCGCGTCTTCGTAGAACCGCTTCAGCGCTTTATCGACGTCGCCATAGGTCTCGATGTGAGCGGCCGTAATCGTGTGGACATCCGGGGGAAGATCGTCCCAGAGCTTCGCGCAGGCGACTTGCAGCTGCACCGGCTCGACGGACGGACCAATGGTCTCGACGTCCTCGCCGCCCGCCCCTCTTACCGTGACCGTCCGCAGTTCTTCCACGAGCCGCTGACTGGCCTCGGGCTCGATCTTTCTGTCGGTCCGCGCGAGTGGTCCCTCGATCGCCTCCTGGGCCGCTTTGGGGCCCAGTTCGTCGAGGGGAAAGCGCGTGCGCAGCGCCTGCGGCAATAGCGGCGCGAAGGTCTCGAGTCGAGCGACGAATTCCCGTCGCATGACAAGCACGATGCGCAGCAGCGGATCGTGTTCGAGCGCCTCGGCAAGCTGGCGAATCAACGCTGCGCGCTCCTGCCAGCGCTCGCGCGCAAACGTAAAGAGTTCCTCGAATTGATCCAGGAGGGCGACCCGCAGCACCGGTTCACCGGCCGCGTCCTTTCGATGCGGGCGGGCGGCGAGGAAGCTGGCGATGTCCACCTTCACCAGGTCCCTGGGGTCGACGCTCGGGCCGGCCCAGCTCGATAGGATATTGAATGCATAGACATTATCGACACCGGCGTTATTGACCGCATCGCGTATCCGACCGCTCACGCGGGCCGACGGCAGAACCTCGTAACCGCGTGCCTCGAGCAGGGGGATCAAGCCTGCATTGAGCAGCGACGACTTGCCCGCGCCGGAAGCCGCGTAGAGGAGAACGATCGGATGGGCGACGACGAGGGAGCACAGATCACGCGTCTCGCGGTCGCGCCCGAAGAAGAGGTTCTTTTCGTCACGCCCGAAAGGCCGCGGTCCGACGTAGGGCTTTTGATCAGCCGCTGCCATTGAAGGCCTCCCAGCGCCGGCTCAACTCGGAGACGAAATCGCGGCAGGTGCCCCAGAAAACTCGGATGCGAAGGCTGGAGAAGTGTTTATCGAAATATTTTTGAACACTCTCTTTTTGCTCGTCAGTCATGTCCTGCCGGACTTGTGAGAGCTGAACCGAGACGTGCGAACGGGTGCTGCTTTTGTCCAGGTACTCGACGAGTGCGCGGAACAGCACGCGAAAGTTCCAGTCCGCCAGCCCGTAGCCGAGGAACAGCAGCGTCGAATCGGTGAACGCCTCCTGGATGCGTGGCGGCAGGATGTGCTGATCGGTGGAGAGCCGCATGAGGAAGTCCAGGTAATCGTCCTCGGTCAGCACCATCGACCTCGTTTCGTCGAGATAACCGTGCAGGTGAAAGACGACTGGTTGCTGGGCCGAAGGCACGTAACCCTTTTCGAACTCGGACGGCAGGTGCTTGATGTCGCTCTTCCAGCGGCAAGTCTCGCGCACCCCCTCTCGCCCTTGCGCCTTGAGGGCGCGGATCATGAAGTCGTCGTAGTTCGTCGTCATGTAGATCGGGAGCGGGAGCCTCGACAGCACGCTATGGGGCTCATCCCGCGCGCTGAAATCCGGCGGCGCGCATTTCTTAAATGAATCCGCGAGCCTCTCCTTCGGAAACATCGAATCGTAGGTGACGGCGAGGTATTGCGCGACGCGCGGGAGGTCTGTCCTGTCCGCAAGCGGGTAACTATGCTCGGAGGACCATTGCTCGGCGAGCCCGCCGCCGAGTGGCAGCGCCGGGAACGAAGCCCCGGCGCCGAGAAACGGCGTGCACCTGCCCTCCTTGATACGGTGAAGGAGCAGTTTCCAGTCGCTGTCGCTCAGCGAACCCTGCATGACCGTGCCCAATGAAGTCGGGTCGCAGCGTTGCACAGGACCATTTTAGAGTGCGGGGCCGCATCGCTGTGTGAGATGGCTCACGCATCGAACCGCGGCACTGACGGTTCCGGCCCAATCCAGGCGGGAACGATCTTGGCCGGTGCCCGCGCAGCAGATTCTATTCCGCCATTCGCAACTTTGCACGAGTTCCGCGAGCGGAACTTAAGCAGCCGCTTTCGCCGGAACAACGTCCAATTGCATTCTGTGAGGACTGCAACTATAGTAGCACACCCCCATGCCGGGGTCGCGTAGCCGACAGGGGAAGCCAGGTTCGCCGAGTTCTCCTAGTCTAAAGCTATCTCGGATCGAGCGGGTGCTGAACTTGCCGGCGGGAATTGGAGGCGTAATCTCACGTTTCCACGACGCACATCGCAGCCATGAAGACGCCGCGTATTCTGGTGAAAGCCGCGCCGGGCCTACCCTCCGCGCGATTGCGTTTTGGGGCCGCCGCCGTCACGTTCACGGTCACGCCCCTGTTCAAGAGCATCGCGCCGCCGAAGACGCCGGGAGCGGCAGCGGCCGCGGCCGCTACCTGGCAGATCCTGACCCCACCGCCGGGCTTCGCGGGGGAAAACGCCTGGGATGTGTGTCATTCGTTGCTGCAGCAAGGCTTCGGCGTAGCCGGTGTGCCCGCGCCCGAATTCGCGGAACCTGATTTGGAGCAACAGTGGATCACGGGCAGCGATGCGGAGCTTGGAATGGCGATGTCGCGGTCATGCGACAGCGTCAATTCTCAGCGCGACGAATTTCCGCACATTACCGCTAATCCTTACTGGTTTCGCGATCCCGCCCATTCACAGTTCGATGACGCCATCGCCGCACTCGGGGGCCCGCAAGTTGCCTCCAAGGTTCGAATTGCGCACTTCGACACCGGGTACGATCCCGACCATCATGCGCTGCCGAAGCGCTTGCGTGCGGACATCGCGCGCAATTTCGTCGACGGCGGCGATCCCAACGACGCAACCGACCGGACCAGCGGCTTGCTTGCCAATCTCGGTCACGGCACCGGCACGCTCAGCATTCTCGCCGGCGCCGGCCAGCCGGGCCAATCGCTGTTGGGCGGAGCGCCTTTCGCGGAGGTCGTGCCGGTGCGGGTCGCCAACCGGGTCGTGCTTTTCAAGAACAGCGCAATCGCCCAGGCGTTCGACTACGTGCATTCGTTGAATACAACGGGCGCCAATCGAGTCGACGTCATCACCATGAGCATGGGCGGCCTTGCCTCCCAGGCGTGGGCCGAAGCTGTGAATGCCGTTTACGAGCAGGGGGTCTTCATCGTCACCGCTGCGGGTAACAATTTCGGCAATCTACCCACCCGCAATATCGTTTTCCCCGCGCGTTTCGGTCGCGTCGTCGCGGCCTGCGGCGTGATGGCGGACGGAAAGCCCTATGCCGATCTGGAGATTCGGCTGATGGCGGGAAACTACGGTCCCGAGCCCAAGATGAAGACCGCCATCGCCGCGCCCACGCCGAATGTGCCGTGGGCACGGTGGGGCTGCAGCGAGATCATCGACTTCGACGGCCAAGGAACCTCGGCCGCGACACCGCAAGCCGCCGCCGCGGCCGCGCTCTGGCTGCAACGCAATCGCGCGGCCGTCGATGCATACCCAAAAGGATGGATGCGCGTGGAAGCGATCCGCAGCGCGTTGTTCGGCAGCGCAAAGGAAAACGCGCAGGAGAGCAAGCGTCTCGGGCGCGGAGAGTTGCGCGCCCACGAGGCGCTCGCGCAGGCACCGGCGGCCGCGTCCGCACTGCAGGAGACCGACGCCGACAACGCCTCGTTCGAGTTCTTGCGTATTCTGACTGGCCGCGGCCTGCAGGCCTCGCCCGAGCCGCAGCAGCAGATGCTGGAGCTCGAGGCTTTGCAGCTCTCCCAGAGCGCGGCGGTCGAAAGCGTCATGCCGGCGGACGCGGCGACCGCCTCGCACGCGCAGGTGCGGCGGCTGGCCGAGGCGCTGATTGCTCACCCGCGTGCATCAAAGTCGCTGCGACAATTCCTTGGCGCCGCGGTGCGCAAAGACGAGGTCACGGTAACGGTGACGCTGCCGCTCACCGGGAACGCAGTTCAGCGGCTGCAGCTCGAGCGTGCGAAGAGCCCGAAGGTTCCCCAGCCAGCGCACCGGCCGCTGCGCGTCTATGCCTATGACCCTTCGCTTGGCGCGCGCTTGAAAACGCTCGCCATCAACGAGGCAACGCTCGATGTACGCTGGGAAAAGGATCTCCAGCCGGGCCCGATCGGCGAATATATCGAAGTGATCGACGTCGATCCGGCGAGCCAATGCTGCTATGCGCCGGTGGATCTAAATCATCCACACATCCTGACTCGCTCGGGTCTCTCACCGTCGGAAGCCAGCCCGCAGTTTCATCAGCAGATGACGTATGCGGTGGCGATGAAGACGATCGAACATTTCGAGGACGCGCTCGGCCGCGTCGCATTGTGGGCCCCACGCGAGAAGACGGTGGATGGCGAAAGGCATAACGAATACGTGCAACGGCTTCGAATCTATCCGCACGCCCTGCGCGCCAAGAATGCGTACTACAGCCCAGAGCGTAAGGCTCTCCTGCTCGGCTATTTCACCGCTTCCGGCTCGAATGCGGGAACGTCGCTGCCCGGAGGAGTCGTTTTCACGGCGACGTCCCACGATATCGTGGCCCATGAGACGACACACGCATTGCTAGATGGCTTGCATCGGCGCTTCCGCGAGGCCACCAATCGTGACGTATTCGCCTTCCATGAAGCTTTCGCCGACATCGTCGCGCTTTTTCAGCATTTCACGCTGCCGGAAGCATTGCGCCACCAAATCGCCGAAACCCGCGGCGACCTCGAGAAGCAAAACCTGTTGGGGCAGCTCGCGGTCCAGTTCGGCGAGGCGACCGGCCGGTATGGCGCGCTGCGCGACTACATCGGCAAGGTCGTAAAGGTGAAGGCCGGTCGCGACGACGAAAGCGCCGGCAACGGTGAAAACGACGACGCGGAGCCGAGCGATCCTGCGAAACCGCGGGAGAAGGAAATCTGGGTCCGTCAAGAACCGAAGCGGACCGACTATGAAAGCGCAACCGAAGCACATGACCGCGGCGCCGTCTTGGTGGCCGCCGTCTTCGACGCGTTCCTGCAGATTTACAGGCGCCGCACGCTCGATCTTCTGCGGCTCGCGACCGCGGGGAGCGGCATCCTCCCAGCGGGCGCCATATCGACAGATCTCGTCGGTCGATTGGCGCGCGAGGCGAGCAAAGTTGCGGGACAGTTTCTCAATATCTGCATTCGCGCGCTCGACTATTGTCCGCCGGTCGACATCACCTTCGGCGAATATCTGCGCGCGCTCATCACCGCCGATGCCGATCTCGTGCCGGACGACAAGTACGGCTACCGCACCGCCTTCATCGAGGCATTTCGCAACCGCGGCATTTATCCCTGGGACGTCAAGCATCTGTCGCCAGGAAGCCTCCTGTGGGAGCCGCCGCCGCTGCCGCTGCAAAAGGCCAATGTTAGGGCGGTCCTTGATCGGATGTCGATCGATTGGGACATGAACGTCAAACGCGAGGCTGCCTACAAATCTTCGGAAGAGAACGCAAAGATTTTCTGGCATTGGCTGATGGATCCAAAACAGGTGAGCGAGGAGGAAATCGCTGCATTGGGTCTGTTGCGGATCGACAAGCCAAGACCCGACAAGATCGGCGCATGGACCGGAGAGCTTCGCAGGATCGAAATCCACTCGGTGCGTCCGGCGCGGCGGGTCGGTCCTGACGGGAACATCCGCTCCGATTTGATCGTCGAAATCACCCAAAGCTTCCGTCTCTCGGACCCGCCCGGCGGCCGCTTGCGCGGCGGCTGCACCTTGCTCATCGACCTCGCGACGGCCGAGGTTCGCTACATGGTGCGCAAGAAAGTCCAAAGTCCCGACCGTCTCGCCGTACAATTAACGCTTGCTGTCGATGCTCCTGGTGGGCTCCGTTCCAACTACTTCGCGAGCAAATCGGCCGCCGGCGAGCCGTTCGCCGTGATGCATCGCGTGCACGGATAGGAGAGCGCCGTGGCTCGCAAGTCGCAAAAAAATGCCAAAGGCCCGAGGCGCCGCACCAGCGCAAGTCCGCAGGGTTCGAGCAGCTATCGCGCGAAGGTCAGAATGTACCGACAAGGCCTGGGCGATTGCTTTCTGATTTCGCTGCCGCGTTCCGATAGTGACCGTCCGTACAGGGTCCTGATCGATTGTGGAGTCATCTTGGGCACCGCGGATGCGTCCACCAAGATGACCGAAGTGGTCGAAAGCATTATCGCGGCCACGCAAGGCGAGATCGACCTCTTGCTGGCAACGCACGAGCACTGGGATCATGTTTCCGGTTTTGTGCAGGCCAAGGACGCGTTTGACAAACTCAAGGTCCACGAGGTCTGGCTCGGTTGGACGGAAAATAGAAACGATCCGTTGACCCAGAAACTCAAAGCGCAGCGGGACGCAGCACTCGCTTCGCTGCGCCTCGGGCTCAGTCGTCTGCAGCTCGCGGGGGATGAGCCTGCCGCCGAGGCGGTCGAGCTTGGCGGGCTGCTGGAGTTTTTCGGCGCGGCGAAGGGCGCCTCGACCGAAGACGCCCTCGCCAGCGTCAGAGAAATGTCGTCGAACCTGCGGTTCTGCCTCCCGAGTGATGCTCCGGTAGAGCCCAGCGGCACGGGGGCAAGGTTCTACGTGCTTGGCCCGCCCCATGACGAGAAGTTATTGCGCAAGATCAACCCCTCGGCGCGCGATAAGGAAACCTACGGCCTCGCGGTCGATGGATTCCAATTGTTCATGGCCGGCGCGGGCACCGCGTTGGACAGCAACGATCGCGGTCGGCCCTTCGATGGGCAGTACGAAATCCCGTTTTCGTACGCTAAGGAGATGGCGTTCTTCCAGCAGCAATATTGGACGCCGGCCGATGCGACGGACAACTGGCGACTGATCGACAGCGACTGGCTGGGAGGCTCGACGGAGTTGGCGCTACAGCTCGATAGCCTCACCAACAACACCAGCCTCGTGCTCGCCATCGAGCTCGCGGACGGCGATGTGTTGCTGTTCGCTGCCGACGCCCAGGTCGGGAATTGGCTGTCGTGGCAAGGCCTCGAATGGGAGGTCGGAGGCAAGAAGGTCACCGGGCCCGACCTGCTCAAGCGCACGATCTTCTACAAGGTCGGGCACCACGGCAGTCACAATGCGACCTTGCGGGACAAGGGCCTCGAACAAATGGAGAAGTTGCGCGTCGCGATGATCCCGGTCGACCAGGCGATGGCGAAGAAGAAACACTGGGATCATATGCCCCTCGACGAGCTCGTTGCCGCGCTCAACGAAAAGGCCAAGGGCCTCGTTCTGCGCGTCGATAGGCCGACGCCGACGACACAGGAGCAAGTGGTCGAAGACCGGCTATTTTTTGAGGTCGCGTTCTAGTACGTCATGGTGATCGACAATCTGATCTTCGCTGCGAGCGAACGCCGTCTCTGAATGGCCGCGCCGAGCGCACAGCGCTGTGTGAAAGTAAGCCAGGCAAAAAGGGACCTCGACCATGCCCAATAATGTGGTCGGAAATACATTCCGCGCCATCGAGCTTGAGCCGCAAGGCACCGCCGAGCTGGAATTTTCCAAGTTCGTCGAAGCGCTCCTCGAAAAACTCCGACGTTTGAAGGACGAACGGTTTATCTACTACGAGGCTCTGCGCAAGCAAAATACGAAATGGGCAAACGGCTCTCGATGGGTCCTGGCTTTGCTCGGATCAATCGCATTCCTGTTGACCGGCCTGGCGGCGGCGTTGCGCTTCGCGCCGGAGCCATTCCTTCAGAAATGGGGTTTGGATGGGTTCGATAAAGGGGTCCTGCTCGCCGTTCTCGCGATCTATGCCGTCATGGGAGCGATCAGCTTTTACGAGAAGGGGACCGACAAAACCACGACCTACTTCCGTCATCTCGGGATCATTCTTGCGATTCGAGATCTCTGGACCAAGGTTCAATTCGAATTCCTCAAAGAGTTGATAGTGCTCAAAGACGCCGCCGATCGGAAGACCGCAGAGGCTGTTGCGCGCGAGCGCATCACCGCCCTCGCGGAGGCGTTCTGCAACGACGTGAATAAGATCACAACCGGCGAACTCACCGAGTGGCGGACGGAGTTTCTCGCCTCCCTGTCCGAGCTCGAGGCCGCGGCGAAGAAAGGGACCGACGACGTTACGAAACAAATTCAGGAGACGGCCAGAGCCGCTGAGAACGCTGCAACCGATGCCAAGGCCGCCGCCGAGAAGGCGGCAGCCGATGCGAGGGCGGCCGCCAAGACCGCAGAGGAAGCCAGCAAACCAGGCGCGCTCAATCTTACTTTGTCCGGCGACTTCGACGACGAAGTGCTCATCTCGGTAGACGACATCGAAGTGGCGCGCAGTCGCGGCAAAACAATCGCGCTTGAGCGGGTCGTGCCCGGACTGAGGAAAATTTCCGCGCACGCGAAAAAGGGCGCGAAGGATGTCGAGACCGCTCTTATGGTCGACATCAAGCCTGGATTGCAGCGGCTTGAGCTGGTCTTGGACTGAGCCAAACCCGTTTCCACGGTTCCATCTCTCGCTCGGAGCGTCCGTCACACGCTTTTCCCGGCGCGGGGCCTGCGCTATGAGGCTCGTGCGCATCGATCCGCAATCAGGAACCGCTGATGTTCCCCAAGCCGAAGCCCGCGCTCGCGCCCAACACCTATGCCTATGAATCCGAGCCGCTGGTGAAGCCCACCGGCTTTCGCGAATACGACGCGCGCTGGCTCTTGGAGAAGGAAATCAACCTGATGGGGGTGCAGGCGCTGGGGCTCGGCCTCGGCACGCTCATCCACGAGCTCGGGGTCACGCCGCAGGTGGTGACCGGCCACGATTTTCGCGCCTATTCGGCCTCGGTGAAGACCGCCTTGGTGTCGGGGCTGATGGCGGCGGGCTGCAACGTCAGCGACATCGGCCTGGCGCTCACCCCGATGGCATATTTCGCCCAATTCGCTCTCGACGTGCCGTGCGTGGCGATGGTGACCGCCTCCCACAACGACAACGGCTGGACCGGCGTGAAGATGGGCGCCGCTCGGCCGCTCACCTTCGGCCCGGACGAGATCAATCGGCTCAAGGCGATCGTGCTCGAGGCGCGCTTTAATCTGCGCGGCGGCGGCTCCTATACCTTCGTCGAAAACTTGCCGGCCCGTTACATCGCCGATCTTACCAAGCGCCCGAAGCTCAAGCGCCGCCTCAAGGTCGTTTGCGCCTGCGGCAACGGCACCGCCGGCGCGTTTGCGCCGCAGGTCCTCGCCGCCGTCGGCTGCGAGGTCGTTCCGCTCGACTGCGAGCTCGATCACACCTTTCCCAAATACAATCCCAACACCGAAGACATGAAGATGCTGCACGCGATGCGCGACGAGGTGCTGCGCGTCAAGGCGGACCTGGCGCTCGGCTTCGACGGCGACGGCGACCGCTGCGGCGTGGTCGACAACGAGGGCGAAGAAATTTTTGCCGACAAGGTGGGCGTGATGCTCGCGCGCGACATCTCCGCGCAACACAAGGGCGCGACCTTCGTCGCCGACGTGAAGTCGACCGGCCTGTTCATGACCGACCCGGTGCTGCGCGAGAACGGCGTCAAGGTCGACTACTGGAAGACCGGCCACTCCTACATGAAGCGCCGCGTCAACGAGATCGGCGCGATGGCGGGCTTCGAGAAATCCGGTCACTTCTTCTTCAATCCGCCGCTCGGACGCGGCTACGACGACGGGCTCGTGTTCGCGCTCGCGGTTTGCGACATGCTCGACCGCAATCCCGCAAAGACCATGGCCGACCTCAAGCATGCGCTGCCCAAGACCTGGTCCTCGCCCACCATGGCGCCGCACTGCCCCGACGAGGTCAAATACCGCGTGGTCGACGACGTCGTGAAGCACTTCGAGCAGGCGAAAGCGCGCGCCGAGAAGGTGGCCGGGCAGCCGATCCGCGACCTTGTGACCGTCAACGGCGTGCGCGTCACGCTCGCCGACGGCACCTGGGGGCTCGTTCGCGCCTCCTCCAACAAGCCGGAGCTGGTGGTGGTGGTCGAAAGCCCGGTGTCGGAGGCGCGCATGCGCGACATGTTCAAGGCGATCGACGGCGTGCTGCGCACGCATCGCGAGGTCGGCGCGTACAATCAGACGATTTGACGCCGGGAGCGGCCGTCAGCCGAGGCTGCGAGCGCCCCGCCCGTTGCCGCGCGCCGCGCGCCGTTTTTTGCCCGTGTCGGTGTGCGCGAGCAGAACCTCGATCAGCGCGCTCACCTTCGGCGCGAGCGTGCCTTTGCGCCGGATCAGGCAGGTTGGCGCGTGGGCGAGCGCCGGCGGCAATGAGTGCACGCTCAACAGCTTGGCGTCCGGAAAGGTGGTGAGCACGTTGCGCGGCATCAGCGAAATGCCCATGCCCGCCACCACGCATCCGAGCATGGCGTGGTAGGAGGTGATTTCGACGATGCGCTCGGGCATTTCCCCGTGATGTGCGAACCAATCCTCGAGCCGCTGGCGGTAGGAGCAACCGGATTCGAACGCGAGCACGGTTTGCGGCCTGGCGTCGCGCGGCGACTTGATCGGCGCATGTCCGGCGGCGGCGATGATCACCAGTTCTTCCTCGTAGATCGCCACTTTATCGAACGGCGCATCGGCGATGGGCTCGGAGATGAGCGCGGCGTCGAGCTCGCCGCCGAGGACGGCGGCGGCAAGCTCCCTGGTATTGCCGGTGCGCAGCTCGAGAGTCACGTCGGGGTAGCGGCCGAGATAGTCGTTCATGGGGACGGGCAGCCGCATCGCGGCCGTGCTTTCGCCCGTGCCTAACCGCAACACCCCGCGCGGCTCGGCATCGTGCACCGCCTCGCGCGCCTCCTCGGCAAGATCGAGCAGCCGATCCGCGTAGTCGAGCAGCAGCTTGCCCTCGGAGGAGAGGTGCAGCTTCTTGCCCTCGCGCACGAACAGCTCGACGCCGAGGTCGCTTTCGAGCTGGCGCACGCGGGTGGTGACGTTGGATTGGACGCGGTTGAGCTTTTCGGCGGCGCGCGTGACGCCGCCGGCTTGCACCACCGAGCGGAAGATATGCAGGTCGGTGAGATCCATCGTTCTCATCTCAAGATGATTATGTTCATAATTATTCATTTTGCGTGATGGTTCGGCGGGCGTAAAGCCCCTCCCAGAGATCGTGATCGAAGGAGAACGAAGATGTGCGCCGGGAATGAAAGAGCATTTGTTTTCAATGAGTTGAGGTACGAGCAATGGGAGCGCAGGAAGCAACGGATCATTCGCCGCGCGGAAGTCGCCCGCGCCCGGGCGTTGCGCGGCCTTGTGGGCGCCGTCCTGCGCGGATTGCGTACCGCGGCTTGGGCGGTCGCCGCCACCGCGGGCAAATGGTGGCGCGCCTACGCGCTGCGGCGCGAGCGCAACGCGGCGGTGCGCGAGCTTCGTGCGCTCGATGACCGCTCGCTCAAGGACATCGGGATCAACCGCTCGGAGATCGAGTGGGTCGTCGATGGTGAGGACGCCACGCGCTTGCGCGACGCGACCATCACGGCCAACCGTTCCCGCCGGCGCGATCCGACGGCGGGCGCCGGTACGGCGCCGAGGATTCAGCCATCCGCCAGGCAGTTGATCAAGAACCGCGCCGCTTAGCGTGGATGACAGTCAGCATTGGACCACTCGCGGCGGGTTTGGTGCGCTCCCTCTCCCCCTTTGGAGAGAGGGTTGGGGTGAGGGGGTTCGAAACCCATCGAGAGACCTTAAGTCAGGTGAGCCGATCCGCGATTGAGGCATACAGGAGAGCGCGGTGCCGACGATAGACATTGCCAAGGCAACGGTGCGAACCAAAGGCGTCTATCCCGAACCATGGCGCGCCATTGCCGAGGGCCGAGAGAAGGCCGCGCTCGGCGACGTCGTCGGGCTCACGCAGTTCGGGGTCAATCTCACGCGCCTTAAGCCCGGCGCCGCCTCCGCACTCCGCCACTGGCACGAGGCCGAAGACGAATTCGTTTACGTGCTCGAGGGTGAGATCATGCTGATCGAGGATGGCGGCACGACCGTGTTGCAGCGGGGCGACGCCGCGGGTTTCAAGGCTGGGGTCGCCAACGGCCATCATCTCGTCAATAAGTCGCAATGCGACGCGGTCTATCTTGAGGTCGGCACGCGTGCCAAGCGTGAGCGGGCGCATTATCCCGATGTCGATCTCATTTTAGACAGGGACGAGAGCGGCCTTCGCTTTTCACGCAGGTCAGGCGAGGCGTACTCGAAAAGCGGTGGATGAGACTTTAAGCACCGTCAGCGGGTCTTTGGTCATTTCACTTTCTCCGTTCGAGTTTGGTTGCTCTCCTGTTTTTTGATCGGGTGCTTGCTCACTTAACCCCCACCCCAACCCTCTCCCTATGGGAGAGGGACCCGACCGAGTTCGCCGCGTCACGGTCACTCGATTGAAAGCACGCGCCAGAGTTCATCTCTGCGGCAATAATGACGGCCGCGTTACGCGACCGCTTCCTCGAAGGTTGCGCGGAAGGGGTGCGCCGGGTAGACGCCGAGGATCTTCATCTCCTTGGAATAGAACGCGAGCTCCTCGAACGCGAACACGAGGCTGCGGTCTTCGGGATGGCCTTCGACGTCGGCGTAGAACTGGGTGGCGAAGAAATTGCCTTCGATCATGTAGCTTTCGAGTTTGGTCATGTTGACGCCATTGGTGGCGAAGCCGCCGAGCGCCTTGTAGAGCGCCGCCGGCACGTTGCGCACCCGAAACAGGAAGGTGGTGATGACCGGCCCGGCATCGCTTTTCGCCCACTTTGCGTCGCGCGAAAGCACGATGAAGCGCGTGGTGTTGTGGTCCTCGTCCTCGATGTCCTGCGCCAGGATGTCGAGGCCGTAGATTTCGGCGGCAAGCCGCGAGGCGATGGCGGCGCGCGTCTTGTCGCCGATTTCGGCGACCTCGCGGGCGGAGCCGGCGGTGTCGGCGGCGACCACCGGCTTGACGCCGAGCTTGCGGATCACCTTGCGGCACTGGCCCAGCGCGTGCACGTGGCTCTCGACCGTCTTGATGTCCTTGAGCGTTGCCCCCTTCGGCGCCAAGAGCTGATGCCGCACCGGCATGAAATGCTCGGCGACGATATGGAGGCCTGAATCCGGCAAGAGATGGTGAATGTCGGCGACGCGGCCGGCGACCGAGTTTTCGATCGGGATCATGCCGAGTTCGGCCTCGCCGCTATTGATCGCGGCGAATGCGTCTTCGAAGGTCGCGCACGGCACCGGCTCGTAGTCCGGATAGGCGTCGCGCGAGGCGAGGTGGGAGTTCGCTCCCGGCTCGCCCTGGAACACGATCTTCTTGGCTGCCGTCATGGCGTTCCGGTACGCACGCCGCCGCGCCGAGTCAACGGCTCGGCGCGCCCCACCCTGAGGAGGGACCCTAAAGCGCGTTTACGCGCGTCTTCGACGCGCTATCGGGCCCGTCTCGAAGGGTGAGGCGCGTCATCCTCATCCTTCGAGACGCGGCCCGTGCGGGCCGCTCCTCAGGATGAGGATGGCCTTAGCGCGTCCTCACGGCTCATGCGCGCGGCGGGCCTTATTTCCCCCGCCCGAGAATTTCACGCGCCCGCTCGAGCTCCGCGGCCGTGTCGACGCCGAGCGGCACGCTGTCGACGATGATGGCGTCGATGCGCATCCCCGCTTCGAGCGCGCGCAGCTGCTCGAGTTTTTCGCGTTGCTCGAGCGGCGAAGGCGGCAACGCCACGAAACGGGCGAGCGCCGCGCGGCGAAAGGCGTAAAGGCCGATGTGATGATAGAGCGGCCCCTCGCCGGCAGGCGCCTCGGCGCGGGTGAAATAGAGCGCGCGCAGGCGCCGCTCTCCAACCGGGGTGCCGACGAGTTTCACCACGTTGGGGTCGGCGCGTTCGTCCGCCCGGCTGATCTCGGCCGCCAGCGTGGCGATGTCGACCGCGCCATCGGCGAGCGGTTCGATCGCGGCTGCGATGTCGGCGGGCGCAAGCGTGGGCAGGTCGCCCTGCACATTGACGATGATGGCGCTGCGCCGCTGCGGGTCGGCGACGTCCAAGGCCTCGAAAATGCGGTCGGAGCCCGAGACGTGGTCGGCGCGCGTCATCACGGCGCGGCCGCCGGCTTTCTCGACGCAGGCCGCGACCACGTCCGAATCGGTCGCGACCACCACCTCGCCGAGCCGCGCGGCCTGCGCGCGGCGCAGCACGTGGACGATCATCGGCTCGCCCGCGATGTCGAGCAGCGGCTTGCCCGGAAGCCTGGTCGAAGCCATGCGCGCGGGGATGACAATGAGAACGTCGGCCATCGCTGCGCCTCGGCCCCTCGGCTTGCGGCAAAATGTATGCTTGGCGCCACCCTGAGGGGGTTGGCCGCTTATACGGGTTGCCAGAGCCGAGGCAAACCGGCTATTTGTGCACCGCCGCAATCCAGCGCGGCCGCCGCTTGCAATTCCCCAAGCTTCCGCGAGCCTTCAGGCGATGGACTCCTTTGAAGTGAACAAAATCCTCGGTGCCATCCTGGGCACCTGTCTCGGCGTGCTCTCGATCAACATCGCCGCCGGCGCCATCTTCACGCCGGTGAAGCCGGCCAAGCCCGGCTACGAGATCGCGGTGCCGGAGCAGGCGCCGGCCGGCAAGCCCGCGGAGCCGGAAAAGCAGGAGCCGATCGAGCAGCTGCTCGCCAAGGCCGACGTCGGCCGCGGCGAGAACGCGGCCAAGAAATGCTTGGCCTGCCACACCTTCGCCAAGGGCGGGCGCAACCTGGTCGGCCCCAACCTGTATGGCGTGGTCGGCCGTCCGAAGGCGTCGGAGGCGGGATTCAACTATTCCGCCGCGATGAAGGCGAAGGGCGGCAATTGGACCATCGACGAGCTCAACCAGTTCGTCAACAATCCGCGCGGCTATGTTCCCGGCACCAACATGACCTTCGCCGGCATCCAGCGCGGCGGCGAGCGCGCCGATCTCATCGCCTATCTCAACTCGCTCTCCGACAACCCGGCGCCGCTGCCCAAGGCGGCCGAGGCCGCCGGCAGTCCGAAGGCGCAGTGAAGCATCCCGAGGCTCGCGGCCCCTTACCGCGTACTTTAAGATTTGGTAATGAACGCGTTGGAGCCCACCATATCAGTGGCGCAGGCGCGGTCGCCGCCTACTTATAAAGTGATGATAAAGTGATGGTCCGACCGCGCACATGTCCGTGCCCCGCCATCGCAAATCGGAGATAATGCGGCCAGTGCGTGCGTCATTGGCGTCGTTGCCCCGGAGGTTTCCTTGCGCCTGACCCGTCGATCCGTCGTTCGCACCGGCGTCCTTGCAGCTTTATCCCCCATCCTCGACCGATTTGGAGCACCGTTTCTCGGCGCGTCCGCGCGCGCGCAAGAACACGCGCTCGAATGGAAGCATGGATTGTCGCTGTTCGGAGAGCTCAAATATCCGGCAGGCTTCAAGCATTTCGACTACGTCAACCCGAGTGCGCCGAAGGCTGGAAGCGTGCGGCTGATGGCGGTGGGCACGTTCGACAACTTCAACGAGGTCGTCTCCGGGTTGAAGGGATCGATCGCGGCGGGCGCGGGCATGCTCTCCGACACGCTGCTGGCGCCGTCGCTCGACGAGGTTTCGACCGACTACGGGCTCATTGCCGAAGCGGTCACCCATGCGAGCGACTTCAGCTCGGCGACCTTCCGTTTGCGCGCCAACGCGCGCCATCACGACGGCAAGCCGGTGACGGTCGAGGATGTGATCTTCTCCATGCAGGCGTTCAAGAAGCACAGCCCGATGACGGCGGCCTATTATCGGCATGTCACGAAAATGGAACAGACTGGGGAGCGCGAAGTCATCTTCATCTTCGACGCCCCGGGCAATCGTGAAATGCCGCTCATCCTGGGTCAGCTCAACGTGCTGCCGAAGCATTGGTGGGAGGGGACCGACGCCGCCGGCAAGAAGCGCGACATCGGCGCGACCACGCTCGAACCGCCGCTCGGCAACGGCGCCTACCGCGTCAAGGAGTTCGTCGCCGGCCGCACCGTCGTCTACGAGCGGGTGAAGGACTATTGGGGCAAGGATCTCAACGTCAATATCGGACGCGATAATTTCGACGAACTGCGGTTCGAGTATTTCCGCGACGCCACCGTGGCCATCGAGGCCTTCAAAGCCGACCACATCGACTGGCGCACGGAGAACGTCGCCAAGAACTGGGCGACGGCCTACGATTTCCCGGCGGTCAAGGACAAGCGCGTGGTGCTCGAGGAATTCCCCCAGCGCAATCGGGGGATCATGCAGGCCTTCGCCTTCAATACCCGGCGCGACAAATTCAAGGACCCGCGGCTGCGCCGCGCGTTCAATTTCGCCTACGACTTCGAGGAGATGAACAAGCAGATCTTCTTCGGCCAATACACGCGCATCAACAGTTACTTCGACGGCACCGAGCTCGCCTCCTCCGGTCTGCCGCAGGGCCAGGAACTGGAAATCCTGGAGCAGGTGCGCGACAAGGTACCGCCCGAGGTGTTCACTACCGTGTACACAAATCCGGTGGGCGGAAGCCCCGAGAACGTGCGCGCCAATCTGCGCGAAGGGATGCGGCTGTTGAAGGAGGCCGGATACGAGATCCGCAACCAGAAGCTGGTCGACCCCAAGACCGGCGAACTCGTGAGCGTCGAAATCCTCACCGAGGATCCCAGCATCGAGCGCATCATCCTGTTCTACAAGCCCTCGCTCGAACGGCTCGGCATCACCGTGAACGTGCGCACGGTCGACGATCCGCAATACGAGAACCGGCTGCGCAACTGGGATTTCGACATTATCGTCGCCTCCTGGCCGGAATCGCTTTCGCCCGGCAACGAGCAGCGCGACTACTGGGGCACGCCGGCCGCCGACACGCCTGGCTCGCGCAATTACGTCGGCATCAAAAATCCGGCGGTTGACGCCCTGATCGAGCGGGTGATCTTCGCCAAGGACCGCGCCGAGCTCGTCGCCGCCACCAGGGCGCTCGACCGCGTGCTGCTTTGGAACTACTACGTGGTGCCGCAATTTACCTTGGATAAAAGCCGCACGGCCCGCTGGGACCGTTTCAACCGACAGGATCCGCTGCCGAAATACGGCGCATCGGCCTTCCCGACCGTGTGGTGGTGGGATGCGGAAAAAGCCGCCAAGACAGGGACGCGACCATGACCGACATCTGCAAGGTGACGCGACGCCATACGCTCGCACTGGGCGCCGGTGCGCTCGCTTCGACGCTCACTCGTTCGGCGTTGGCGGAGGAGGGCCCCGAACGGCACGGCATCTCGGCGTTCGGCGACCTCAAATATCCGGCGGGATTCAAGCATTTCGACTACGTCGACCCCAATGCGCCGAAGGGCGGCACGTTCTCCCAAATCGGAGCCACCCGCGCCTTCAATCAGAACTTTCTCACCTTCAATTCGCTCAACATCTTCATCCTCAAGGGCGACGGCGCGCAGGGCATGGAGCTCACCTTCGCCAGCCTGCTGACGCGCGCGGCCGACGAGCCGGACGCCCTCTACGGGCTTGCCGCGCGCGCGGTGCGGATATCCGCGGATGGGCTCGCCTACCGTTTTCTGATGCGGCCCGGCATCACCTTTCACGACGGCAGCCCGCTCACCGCCCACGACGTCGCGTTCTCGCTCAAGATCCTCAAGGAGAAAGGCCACCCGATCGCCCAGCAACTGCTGCGCGACTTCGTCGGCGCGGAGGCGACCGATGACGCCACCGTGGTGCTGAGCTTTGCGCCCAAGCGGGCGCGCGACGTGCCGCTGTTCACGGCCTCGCTGCCGATTTTTTCGCGCGAATACTACTCCAAGCATGCCTTCGACGAGACGACGCTCGAGCCGCCGCTCGGCAGCGGTCCCTACCAGGTGGGGCGATTCGATACCGGGCGCTTCATCGAATACGACCGGGTCAAGAATTGGTGGGGCGCCGAGCTGCCGACGGAGCGCGGACAGAACAATTTCGACGTCGTGCGCTACGAATTCTATCGCGACCGCGATGTCGCCTTCGAGGGTTTCACCAGCAAGAGCTATCTCTTCCGCGAGGAGTTCACCTCGCGCATCTGGTCGACGCGCTATGACTTTCCGGCGGCTCGCGATGGCCGCGTCAAGCGCGACACCCTGCCGGACGATACGCCCTCGGGCGCGCAGGGCTGGTTCTTCAATACCCGCCGCGACAAGCTCAAGGACAAGCGACTGCGCGAAGCCTTCATTTACGCGTTCGATTTCGAATGGACCAACAAGACCCTGATGTACGGGAGTTACAAACGGACCCATTCGGTGTTCGAGAACTCCGACATGATGGCCGTCGGCAAGCCCTCGCCGCAGGAGCTGGCGCTGCTCGAACCGTTCCGCGGTAAGGTCGCCGACGAGGTGTTCGGCGAGCCGTTCGTGCCGCCGGTCTCCGACGGCTCGGGGCAGGACCGCGCACTCCTGCGGCAGGCGAACACGGTGTTGCAGGAGGCCGGCTTCGTCATCAAGGACGGCAAGCGGGTGACGCCGCAAGGCGAGCCGATCAGCGTCGAATTCCTGCTCGACGAGCCGTCGTTCCAGCCGCACCACATGCCGTTCATCAAGAATCTCAACACACTGGGTATCGAAGCGAACTTGCGCATCGTCGATCCCGTGCAATATCGCAAGCGGGTCGACGATTTCGATTTCGACCTGACGGTACAGCGGTTCGGATTCTCGACCACGCCCGGAGATTCGCTGCGAATCTTCTTTTCCTCGCAGGCAGCGGCGATGCGAGGCTCGCAGAACCTTGCCGGCATTTCCGATCCGGTCATCGATGCGCTCATCGAGAAGATCATCGCCGCCGATAACCGCACGAGCCTGACGATGGCCTGCAGGGCGCTCGACCGGGTGATCCGCAGCGGCCGCTATTGGGTTCCACACTGGTACAAGGCCTCGCACTGGCTCGCCTATTGGGACGTGTTCAGCCGGCCTGCGAGCAAGCCGCGCTACGCGCGCGGCGCCCCGGAGACCTGGTGGCACGATCGCGACAAGGCGGCAAAACTCGAGCAGCGGGGATAGCGCGTGAGCGGCCCGCGCGCTGACCGGCGAGGTGGCGTCGGCGCCAGCAGCGAACGCGGTCTTCCTGCGCAGACAAGGCGCGCTTGCCCCGGCTGCGCATCGATGTGCGGTCGCAAGCACGGGCGCGGCGAGACGGCGGTGCCCGGGTGCATCGAGCGCGGATGGAGGTCCTCTAGCGCGGGCGCATACACGACATGACCGCCTACATCATCCGGCGCCTGCTGTTCATGGTCCCGACCTTGCTCGGCATCATGTTGGTCTCGTTCGTGGTGGTGCAGTTCGCCCCCGGCGGGCCGGTCGAACGCGTCATCGCCCAGCTCTCGGGCTCCGACACCGGAGCGACCTCGCGCATCTCGGGGTCGCCGGGCGGCGATCTCGGCGCGCGCGGGCAGCCTGGCGGCGCCGCCATGGACGCAGTCAGCTCCAAATACCGCGGCGCGCAGGGCCTCGATCCGGAATTCATCAAGAGCCTGGAGAAGCAGTTCGGCTTCGACAAGCCGGCCTACCAGCGCTTTTTCCTGATGCTGTGGAACTATTCGCGGTTCGATTTCGGCAAGAGCTATTTTCGCGACACCACCGTTCTCCAGCTCATCAAGGAGAAGCTGCCGGTCTCCATTTCGCTCGGCATTTGGCTCACGCTCTTGACCTATCTGATCTCGATCCCGCTCGGCATCCGCAAGGCGATCAAGGACGGCTCGCAATTCGACACGTGGACTTCGGGCATCATCATCATCGGCTACGCGATCCCGGGATTCCTGTTCGCGATTTTGCTCATCATCTTGTTCGCCGGCGGATCGTTCTTCAACATTTTCCCGCTGCGCGGGCTGACCTCCGACTATTGGGCGCAATTGTCGATCCCCGGAAAGATCCTCGACTATTTCTGGCATCTGGTGTTGCCGATCTTCGCCATGGGGCTTTCCGCGTTCGCCACCATGACGCTGCTCACCAAGAACTCCTTCCTCGACGAGATTCGCAAGCAATATGTGCTCACCGCGCGCGCCAAGGGCTGCGCCGAGCGCCAAGTGCTCTATGGGCACGTCTTCCGCAACGCCATGCTGATCGTGATCGCCGGCTTTCCCGGCGCGTTCGTGCACGCGTTTTTTGCCGGCTCGCTCCTGATCGAGACCATATTCTCGCTCGACGGCATCGGCCTGCTCGGCTTCGAGAGCGTGCTCAACCGCGATTACGCGGTGGTATTCGCCACGCTCTACATCATGTCGCTGGTCGGGCTGGTGGTGAACCTGTTGTCCGACCTCACTTACACCTGGGTTGATCCGCGCATCGACTTCGAGACGCGGGAGGTGTGAGGTGGACGAGCGAACCAGCATCGCGGTGCCGGAGACGACGGCGCAGGCGCCGATGGGGCTTGCCGTTCTGCCCGAGCGGCATCGCTTGGCGGTCTCGCCGCTCAATCGCCGGCGCTGGCTGAGCTTCAAAGCCAACCGCCGCGGCTATTGGGCGTTCTGGATCTTCATGGTGTTGTTCGTGCTCTCGCTGCTCGCGGAGTTCATCGCCAACGACAAGCCGTTCTACGTGCGTTTCGAGGGAAAATCGTATTTTCCGGTGTTCGTGACCTATCCCGAAACCGCCTTCGGCGGCGAGTTCGAGACCGCGGCCGACTACCGTGATCCTTACTTGGCGAAGCTCATCGCCGCGAAGGGCGGCTATATGCTGTGGCCGCCGATCCGCTATTCCTACAACACCCACAATCTCGACCTGCCGACGCCGGCGCCGTCGAAACCGACGTGGCTCTTGACCGAGGCGCAATGCAAGAGCGTGGTCGAGCGCAAGGGCCTCAACGGCTGCAGCGACCTCGAATACAACTGGCTCGGCACCGACGACCAGGGCCGCGACGTGGCGGCGCGTCTCATCTACGGCTTCCGCCTGTCCGTGGTGTTCGGCCTCGTGCTCACCATCATATCCTCCGTCATCGGCGTGGCGGCCGGCGCCGTGCAGGGCTATTTCGGCGGCTGGACCGATCTCTTGTTCCAGCGCTTCATCGAGATCTGGACCTCCATCCCCTCGCTCTACCTGCTGCTCATCATCTCGTCGGTGCTGGTGCCCGGGTTCTTCGTGCTGCTCGGGATCCTGCTGCTGTTCTCCTGGGTCTCGCTGGTCGGGCTGGTGCGCGCCGAATTCCTGCGCGGGCGCAATTTCGAATACATCCAGGCCGCGCGCGCGCTCGGCGTGTCGAACCGCACCATCATGTTCCGGCACCTCTTGCCCAACGCCATGGTCGCCACCATGACGTTCCTGCCGTTCATTCTCTCCTCCTCGGTGATGACGCTGACCGCGCTCGACTTCCTCGGCTTCGGCCTGCCGCCGGGCTCGCCCTCGCTCGGCGAGATGCTCTCGCAAGGAAAGTCCAACATTCAGGCGCCGTGGCTCGGCATCTCGGGCTTCCTGACCGTCGCGACCATGCTCTCGCTCTTGATCTTCATCGGCGAAGCCGTGCGCGACGCCTTCGACCCGAGAAAGACGTTCGGGTGAGCGATGGAGGCAACCTACCAAAAGCTGCTCGAGGTCGAGGACCTTTCCGTCGCGTTCCGGCAGGGTCAGCGCGAGACGCTCGCGGTCGATCGCGTGTCCTTCGAGATCAAGAAGGGTGAGACCCTCGCGCTGGTCGGCGAATCGGGCTCGGGCAAGTCGGTCACGGCGTTGTCGGTATTGAAGCTTCTGCCTTACCCGGCGGCGCACCATCCTTCCGGCGCGATCCGCTTCAAAGGCCAGGACCATCTGCGCCTGTCGGAAGCCGAGATTCGCCGCGTGCGCGGCAACGACATCACCATCATCTTCCAGGAGCCGATGACCTCGCTCAATCCGCTGCACCCCATCGAAAAGCAGATCGGCGAGATCCTGTTGTTGCATCGCGGCCTCACCGGGCAAGCCGCGCGTGCGCGCACCATCGAGCTTTTGGTCCAGGTCGGCATTCCCGACCCCGAGACGCGGCTCAGGAGCTATCCGCACCAGCTTTCGGGCGGTCAACGCCAGCGCGTGATGATCGCCATGGCGCTTGCCAACGAGCCCGACCTGCTGATCGCCGACGAACCGACCACGGCGCTCGACGTGACCGTGCAGGCGCAAATTCTCAACCTGCTGAAAGAGCTGCAGCGGCGTCTCGGCATGGCGATGCTGTTCATCACCCATGACCTCGGCATCGTGCGCAAGCTCGCCGACCGGGTGTGCGTGATGAAGGAGGGCAAGATCGTCGAGCAGGGGCCGGTCGAACGCGTCTTTACCGCGCCCCAGCATCCCTACACCCGCGCGCTGCTTGCTGCCGAGCCCAAGCTCGATCCGGCGCCGGTATGCGCCGGTGCCCCGGTCGTGATCGAAACCAAGGATCTGAAGGTCTGGTTTCCGATCAGGCGCGGCGTCATGCGCCGCCCCGTCGGCTACATCAAGGCGGTCGACGGGGTCAGCATCGTGATCCGCCAAGGCGAGACCTTGGGCGTGGTGGGGGAATCGGGCTCCGGCAAGACGACGCTCGGCTTGGCCATTCTGCGGCTCATCTCGTCGGACGGGCCGATCGTATTTCTCGGCAGCAAGATCGCCGGACTGACGTTCAAAAAAATGCGGCCGTTCCGCCACCACATGCAGATCGTGTTCCAGGATCCCTACGGCTCGCTCTCCCCGCGCATGTCGGTCTCCGACATCATCGAGGAAGGCCTGTGGGTGCATCACCCCAAGCTGACCAAACGGGAGCACGAGGCGCGCGTGATCCGCGCGCTGCAGGACGTCGGCCTCGATCCCGACACGCGCTTTCGCTACCCGCACGAATTTTCCGGCGGTCAGCGCCAGCGCATCGCGGTCGCCCGCGCCATCGTGCTGGAGCCGAGCTTCGTCGTGCTCGACGAGCCCACGAGCGCGCTCGACATGCTCATCCAGGCGCAGATCGTCGAGCTTTTGCGCACGCTGCAGAAGCGGCGCAATCTCACTTACATGTTCATCTCGCACGATCTCAGGGTGGTCGCCGCGCTCGCCTGCCGCCTCCTCGTCATGCGCCACGGCAAAGTGGTGGAGGAGGGACCCGCGGCCGAGGTGTTCGCCCGTCCCAAGAGTGAGTATACGCGCGCGCTGTTGGCCGCCGCCTTCAACCTGGAGACGGCGGCCGAGGGCGTGGTCGCGCAGTAATACGGACGGGGGCCGCGCCGCGCTTGCGGCGCACGCCGGCGGCACCGTCCACAACGGGCCGCTGGTGGTCGGTTTGCGCTCAACCGCCGCCGCCTCGCCGAGATCGCGCGCACGGGCACGACCTCGGGTTAACATCCGCAATCATGAATTGGTGTTACGAACCCCGACTTGCGCCGCGTGCTCCGTCACCCTCTCCCCTAGTGGGAGAGGGTGGACGCGAGTGAAACGAGCGTCCGGGTGAGGGGGGCCGTGCGCTAAAAAGAACCCCTCACCCGGCTCGCCCGCCTGCGCGGGCTCGCCACCCTCTCCCGCAAGGGGAGAGGGTGTCCGGGTCCACTGCGTCAGAATTGAGCCAACCGGACTGTGTTCTAATGCCCGCCATCCTCCTCGCCGTCACCGGACTCGATCCGCAGCCATGGGAGCAGCGCTTGCGCGCGCTGGCGCCACAGCGCGACATCTACCTTTGGCCGCAGCGCCTCGGCGATCCCGCCGAGGTCGCTTATGCCTGCGCCTGGAACGCGCCGCGTGGGCTGTTCGCCCGCTTGCCGCGTCTCGAGGCGATCTTTTCGCTGGGCGCCGGCGTCGACCATATCCTCGCGGATCCGGATCTGCCCGACGTGCCGGTCGTGCGCATCGTCGATCCCGATCTCACCATGCGCATGACCGAGTACGTCGTGCTGCACGTGCTGATGCATCATCGCCGCCAGCGCCTCTACGACGCGCAGCAGCGCGAGCGGATGTGGCGCGAGCACGAGCAGGCTCCCGCGAACACGGTCGCGGTCGGCGTGATGGGGCTCGGCGTACTCGGTCGCGCCGCGGCCGTGGCGCTCGCCCGGCTCGGCTTCCGCGTCGCGGGTTGGAGCCGGACGCCGAAAACGCTGCCCGACATCGAGACCTTTCACGGCGAGGACGGGCTCGACGCTTTTCTCCGCCGCACCGAGATCCTCGTCTGCCTGCTGCCGGGGACGCCGGCGACGCAGGGCATGCTCGACCGCAAGCTCATCCGCAAGCTCAAGCGCGATGGCGCCGCCGCCGGCGCCTACCTCATCAACGCCGCGCGCGGCGCGCTGCAGGTCGACGCCGATATCCTGGCGGCGCTCGATGAGGGCTCGCTCGCGGGCGCAACGCTCGACGTGTTTGCGTGCGAGCCGCTGCCTACCGCGAGCCCGCTCTGGCGGCATCCCAAGGTCACCATCACGCCGCACAACGCCGCCGCCTCCGACCCGCACGCGCTCGCCGCCAACGTGCTGCGCCAGATCGAGCGCTTCGAGCAGGGCCTGCCGCTCGAGCACGTGGTCGATCGCGCGCGGGGGTATTAATTGGCGAGGGAGCCGCTCTTCACTTCATCCACAATAATGCCGCGCACTCGGTCTGCTCCCTCTCCCCGTTTGGGGAGAGGGTTGGGGTGAGGGGGTTACAGAGCGATCGAGAGGCCTTAACCCCTCACCCCAGCCCTCTCCCTATGGGAGAGGGAGTACACCGAGCTCGTTGCTCGATCTCACTTCGATCGCGCCTAGGAGCCGGAAATCCTTCCATTTCCGCAGCTTTCCCGCCGCACCACGCCCTACGGCGAGCCCAACTCAGAACGATTCAGATCCCTTTAAGGACTTGGGCCGCGCGCGCAGGCATGGTCGAGCTGCGGACGTGCCGGCGGCGCCCGCAGCGCCGATATGGCCGACGGAAGCCGATTATCCTATTGTGAGATCACCGGTATCGTTCGCCGCGACGGGGCAACCGATGGTACTGGGCCACATCCAACGGCGGCAATTCATTGCGCTCCTCGGCGGCGCGGCGGCGCTTTTGCTGCTTTGGCCGCGTGCGGCGCGCGCGCAGCAGCCGTCGATGCCGGTGATCGGATTCCTCGGCGGCTCGTCGCTCGCGGACCGTAGGCCGCTGCTGACCGCGTTCCGCCAAGCTTTGACCGAATCCGGCTTTGTCGAAGGCCAGAACGTTGCGATCGAATACCGTTGGGCAGAGGGTCAATACGATCACCTGCCGGTCCTGGCGGCGGAACTGGTTCGCCGGCGCGTCGATCTCGTCGTCGCTGGTGACGGCCCTTCCGCGCTGGCGGCCAAGGCGGCGACCACGACGATTCCCATCGTCTTCAACACCGGGATCGACCCGGTTCAGGTCGGCCTGGTCACGAGTCTCAACCGCCCCGGCGGCAACCTGACAGGCGTCAACATGATTGCGGGCCCATTGCCGGCGAAGCAGCTCGGGCTTTTGCATGACCTGGTACCGGCGGCCGGAACCATCGCGGTGCTGATCAATCCGAACAACGCGAATGCCGAGCGCGATGCGGCAACCGTGCAAGACGCGGCGCGCGCGGTGGGGGTGCAGATTCTCGTTGCGAGGGCGGTTGCTGAAAGCGATTTCGAGAACGTGTTCGCGATCCTTGCTCGCGAGCGGGCCGGAGCGCTCCTCATCAACAGCGATGTCTTCTTCACCAGCCGACGCGATCAAATTATCGCGCTGGCGGCGCGCCATGCGCTTCCCCTCATGTCGTCATGGCGCGAATTTCCCGTGGCGGGTGCCTTGATCAGCTACGGACCCAGCATTTCGGCCTGCTATCGTCAAATCGGCCTCTACACCGGCAAGATTCTCAAAGGCGCGAAGCCTGCTGATCTACCGGTGGTGCAGCCGACCGCGTTCGAGTTGGTGATCAACGTCAAGACCGCCAAGATGCTTGGCATCAACGTGCCACTGCACCTCCAGCAGCTCGCCGACGAGGTGATCGAATGAGGCGCCGCGCGTTCATATCGCTCATCGGTGGCGCGGTGGCGTGGCCGTTGGCGGCGCGCGCGCAGCAGGCCGAGCGCGTGCGGCGCATCGGGCTGCTGATGGGATCGGCCGACGATCGGGAAGGACAGGCCCGAGTGGCGGCGCTCAAGCTGGGCCTTCAAGAGTTAGGATGGACAGACGGCCGCAACATCCAAATCGAGACCCGCTTTGCTGGCGCCGATGGCGACCGCATACGGGCTCACGTGGCAGAACTAGTAGCGCTGGTGCCCGACGTCATCGTCGGCCAAACGACGCCGGTCATCCGGGCGCTGCGGCAGGCGACAAGCTCGATTCCGATCGTAATCGCGGCGGTCAACGATCCCGTCGAGCAAGGCTTCGTTTCGAGCTTGGCGCATCCGGGCGGGAACATCACCGGCTTCACGTTCATCGATTTCCAAATGGTGGGGAAGTGGCTGGAGATGCTCAAAGAGGCTGCGCCTGCCCTTTCTCGCGCGGGTCTCATGTTCAACCCGGACATGTCCCCCCATTATTACGTTTACTTGCGTTCGTTCGAGGCCGTGCCGCGGTCAATCGCAGTTGAGGTGGCCGCGGCCCCTGTTCGCGACACCACTGAAGTCGAGGAGGCTTTCGCCAAGTTTGGACGCGACCCAGGCGCTGGGCTGATCGTTCCGCCGGACGCCTTCACCCTTGTCCATCACCAATTGTTCATCAGGCTGGCGCAGCAGTACCGAGTGCCGGCGGTGTACTCCTTTCGGACATATGTCGCGGAAGGCGCCTTGATGTCGTATGGGCCCGACGGCTACGACAATTTCCGCCGCTCAGCTTCTTATGTCGATCGCATCCTGAAGGGGGCCAAGCCGGCCGATCTTCCCATTCAGCAGCCAACGAAGTTCGAACTGGCCGTCAACCTCAAGACTGCGAAGGCGCTTGGGCTCCAAATTCCAGACAAGTTGCTCGCACTCGCCGACGAGGTGATCGAATGAGGCGCCGCGAGTTCATATCGCTGCTCGGCGGCGCGGCGGCGCCTTCGCTGCTTTGGCCGCTCGCGGCGCGCGCGCAGCGGCCGCGGAAAGTGCCGCTCATCGGGGTTCTGCTTGCGGGCACGCCCGCCTCCTTCTCGCTCCGCGCCCAGGCATTCCGAAATGGGCTACAGGACCTCGGTTATGTCGAGGGAAAGACGATCGCGATCGAGTGGAAATGGGGATACGACAGGGTCGAGGATCTGCCCGAACTTGCTGCCGAACTCGTACGACTTAATGTTGACGTGATCGTCACAGGCGGGACACCGGCTGCGAAGGCGCTCAAGAAGGCGACGCAAACGATTCCGATCATGGCAATCATCGGAGATCCAGTTGCTGCAGGACTTGTCGATAGCCTTGCGCGACCCGGTGGGAACGCCACTGGATTCAGCATAGTTGCACCGGAGCTGAGCGGGAAACGACTCCAGTTGCTGAAGGAAATTGTTCCTGGAATACCCGCTGTGGCAGTGATGTCGAATGTTTCGAACCCACAATCGCAAATCGAACTAAGCGAGATGCAGGTTGCGGCTCAAACGCTAGATCTCCAGCTCTACTCCATTCAGATTTCGGCTGAAAGTTCATTGGAGGATGCATTCGAAAAGCTGAGTAAACAGTCCATTCAAGCTTTGATCGTTCTGACCGATCCGATTCTTTATAGTCAGAGAAGCCGGATCGTGGCTCTAGCGGCGCGCAAGCGATTGCCTGCGATGTATTTCTTCCGCGAATTTGTCCAGGAGGGCGGCCTGATGAGTTATGCCCCCAGTGACCGTGACTTGTTCCGCCGGGCCGCGACCTACGTCGACAGAGTGCTAAAGGGTGCCAATCCCGGCGATCTACCAGTTGAACAACCGACTAAATTCGAGCTGATCATCAACCTTAAAACCGCCAAGGCGCTCGGACTGGCAGTTCCGGACAAGCTCATCGCGCTCGCCGATGAGGTGATCGAATGAAGCGCCGCGAGTTCATCACCCTGCTCGGCGGCGCGGCGGCGGCGTGGCCCCTCGCAGCGCGCGCGCAGCAGACCGATCGGGTTCGTCGCATCGGCGTGTTCATGAACTCGGCCGCGGACGATCCGGAAGGGCAGGCGCGCAACACGGCGTTCGTACAGGCGCTGCAGCAATTGGGCTGGACCGACGGCCGCAATGCGCGCATCGATACTCGCTGGGGAACGGACGCTGGCAGCACTCGCAAATACGCGGCGGAACTGGTCGCGCTCGCCCCCGACGTCATCCTGGCCTCTGCGAGCACAGCCACGAGCGCGTTGCAACAGACGACCCGCACCGTGCCGATCGTATTTGTGACCGTGATCGATCCGGTCGGCGCCGGATACGTCGAAAGCCTGGCGCGCCCGGGGGGCAACCTCACCGGATTCAGCCTGTTCGAATACGGGCTCAGCGGCAAATGGCTGGAGTTGCTCAAGGAGATCGCGCCCGGGGTGACGCGAGTGGCGGTCATTCGCGACACTGCGGTGGGCTCCGGGGTCGGTCAGTACGCCATTATCCAGGCGGTGGCGCCGTCGTTAGGGGTGGAGTTGCGTCCGATCGACATGCGCGATGCCGGGGAGATCGAGCGCGCCGTCGTGGCCTTCGCGCGCGTGCCGAACAGTGGCCTGATCATTGTCGGGGCCCCATCGGCGGTGGTTCATCGCAATCTGATCGTCACGCTTGCGGCCCGCCACCAATTGCCCGCGGTGTACCCTCTGTCGTACTTCGCCCGCAGCGGCGGCCTGATGTCCTACGGGCCTGATTCGATCGAGCCCTATCGGCGCGCGGCTGGCTACATCGATCGCATCCTCAAGGGCGAGAAGCCGGCCGACCTTCCGGTGCAAGCGCCGACCAAGTACGAGCTAACAATCAACCTGAAGACGGCTAAGGCGCTCGGCTTCGACGTGCCGCCAAGTTTGCTCGCGCGCGCCGACGAGGTGATCGAGTGAAACGCCGCGAGTTCATCTGGGCTCTCGGCGGCGCGGCGGTCGCGTGGCCGGTCGCGGCGCGCGCGCAGCAGCCGGCGGTGCCGGTGATCGGGTTCCTCAACAGCAGCTCGCCCGACGCGGAGGGAGAGCGTGTGCGTGCGTATCGCCGAGGCTTGAGCGAAGCGGGCTACGTCGAGGGCCGCAACGTGATCATCGAATATCGCTGGGCGGACGACCACAACGATCGATTGCCTTCGATGGCCGCCGACTTGGTTCGCCAGGGGGTGAACGTGATCGTCACCGGCGGCACTCCGGCAACATTGGCGGCCAAAGCGGCGACCACGACGATTCCAATCGTGTTCATCCTATCGACCGATCCGGTCGAGGCAGGGCTCGTCGCCAGCCTGAATCGACCGGCCGGCAATCTCACCGGGGTGACCGGATTGAACGTTGAGCTGGCTCCCAAGAAATTGGAGCTGCTGCACGAATTGCTCCCTGCGGCGACCACTCTGGCCTTGCTGGTCAACCCGACCAATGCCGTTGCCGCCGAAAACCAGTCACGAACCGTACAGGCTGCCGCCCAAACCCTCGGGTTGCATCTTCATATCTTGCATTCGAGCACCGAACGCGATTTCGACTCCGTCTTTGCACGCATGGTTCAACTCGGAGCCGGCGCGCTCGTGATCGGCAGCGATCTATTCTTCACGAGCCGGAGTGAACAGCTCGCCGCGCTCACCGTTCGTCACGCCGTGCCCTCGATCTATCAGTTTCGCGAATTCGCCGCGGCGGGCGGCCTCATGGGCTACGGCGGCAGCATCACCGATTGGGGGCATCAGGCGGGCATCCATACCGGCCGGATTCTTGCGGGCGCCAAGCCGATGGATCTCCCGGTCCAGCAAGCCACGAAGGTCGAGCTGTTCATCAATCTCAAGACGGCCAAGGCGCTCGGCCTCGATGTGCCGACGACTTTGCTCGCTCGCGCCGACGAGGTGATCGAATGAGGCACCGCGAGTTCATCGCGCTTATCGGTTGCTGCGGCGACTCGGAAATGTCCTCCGTGTGGTCTATCGCTCGCCGCCGAGATAGTCTCGCGCACATATTATTCTGGGTATAAGGTCGCTGCAGACAAGAAACACTGACCGCGATTTCTTCTCTCCATACCCCGAGTGTGATCGAGCGATAGGGGCTATCGACCATGATGAACCGACGCCAGTTCGTGTACATGGGTGGGGCCGCGCTGTTCGCCTCCATTCCAAACGCTCGCGCGGCGACCTACGATCTCCTGATCAAGGGTGGGCGCGTCATCGACCCCTCGGTTGGGCTCGATGCGATACGCGACATTGCGATTGCCGGAGGCAAGATCGTCGCGGTCGAGGCCGACATCGCGGGCGACGCCTCCCAAGCGATCGATGCGCGCGGCAAGATCGTCGCTCCGGGGCTGATCGACATCCACACCCATGCCGGCCGTAGCAAGGAAGGGCCGGCGTTGCTCGTGCAGGACGGCGTGACGGGATGGGTCGATGCCGGCTCGGCCGGCGCGGACAACATCGACCAGATCGCCACCGTCGCGAGGACAGGACCCCAAGTGGGCCGCGCCCTGGTGAACATCGCACGCACCGGCGTCATCTCTCCCGCCGGCGAGCTGCACGACATGAACGCCGCCAACGTGGCTTTGGCGCAGGGAGCGATCGCACGCCATCGCGATGTCGTTGTGGGCGTCAAGGCGCGGTTGTCGGAAAACGTGGCCGACGCCAACGATCTCGAAGCGCTGCGGCGCGCACAAGAGGCGGCCGCCCCCTTCAATCTCCCGGTGATGATCCACATTGGCCAATCGTTTTCGCCGATGCGCGCCATCCTCCCGCTGCTCAAGCGCGGCGATATTGTCACCCACATGTACGCGCCGGCGCCGAACGGCATCCTCGACGACAAGGGCCGGCTGTTCCCGGACGTGGCGGCCGCGCGCCGACGCGGCGTCATTTTCGATTTCGGCAACGGGGTTCTCGATCATTTCGACTGGGCCACCGTGGAGCGCGCAACGAAGCAGGGCTTTTGGCCCGATACCATCTCCACGGATTGGAACGTGATGTCGAAGACCACGGGCGTCGTCGACTTCCCGAACGTCATGTCGAAATTCATCATGTTCGGCATGCCGCTCAGCCAGATCATCGCATGCGCGAGCGTCAATGCTGCGCGCGTATTCCCCTCTTTCGATGACCGCGGCACGCTCAACGTGGGTGCGCCGGCCGACGTGGCAATCCTGGAGCTGCGGGACGGGACCTTCGAATTCGTCGACAACTACAAGGGCACGCGCACGGGCCGCCAGCGGCTGTTCCCGGCTGGGACCGTGCTGGCGGGCAAGCAGGTGCAGCGCGCTTAGCCCAACGGGTGGGCTTCGCTCGTGGACCTCAGTCGCGGCATTCACGGCGAACTAAATACGTAACGCGATAACGTTGGTGTCCGGCAAGTACGTGAATACTCTCGCACCTGACGACCTGAAGAAAAGGAATCGCGCCTGGGCAGCGCGTATGACCTCGGAGGATCCTGACTTCTTCCGGCGCCTCGAACGCCAACAGGCGCCCCATTATCTCTGGATCGGCTGCTCCGATAGCCGCGTGCCGGCAAATACGATTGTCGGACTCGACCCCGGCGAGTTGTTCGTACACCGCAATGTCGCCAATCTCGCTTCGCCGCAGGACGCCAACTATTTATCGGTGCTCCAGTTTGCCGTCGACGTACTCAAAGTGCGGCACATTATGGTGGTCGGACATTATGGCTGCGGCGGCGTCAGTGCCGCCGTCGATGGCAGACGTCGGGGTCTTGTCGACCATTGGCTGCATCCGATTCGCGAGCTGTCGAGAACGCACAGCCGGGAACTCGAAGCACTGCGGGACGAGCACGGCCGCCTGGACCGTCTGTGCGAACTCAACGTGATGCAGCAAGTCAAGAACGTCGCCTCCGACGTCTTCGTGCTCGACGCGTGGGCACGCGGGCAGGATCTCTCGGTTCACGGCTGGGTGTATTCGATCGGGAATGGCCTGATCAAAGATTTGAACGTGACCGTGAGCGCTCCGGTGCAATGCTGACATAGCAAGATTGCGGATGGACGCCCGCCTTCGGTGGAAGAGCGCTCGTGCAGTGAACATCGCTGCAATGACTGAATTTGACCCATAAGAGACATGCGCCCGCGAACGGGACTGCCGCGCGACCAGCTTAGTCGATCCATTCGTCGACTCGGGCAGCAAGATCGGACGGCATTGACAAGCCGAGGTTTTTAAAATCTCGCACTGCAGCGATCTCCCGCCGCATTCCTCGCTTGAAGGAACCGATTAAAGCATCCCGGTGGATCGAAAAACTGGTATCGTGTCAGTGAGTAGCAATAGCCTCGCCTTTGCCATGAAACCAGCACCCGCCATGGCGGAGCGTCGCTTGCGGAGCAAAGCGCACATCTTTCCGGATGAAGTCGCCGAGACGTGCCCAGGCCGGTACGGCGGCGAGGCAGAGGCGCAGACGCGAGCACCCTCGCGTTTTGAATTGGCCGCACGAAAAGATGGACAGGGAGAACAGCATGCGCGCGATCGGTCTTGTTTTGCTCAGTATCGCAATAATGGCTTTGCTGCTCACCGACGCTGACGCCAAGCGCCGCCGGTCGAGCGCGCAAGGGAG
>WNFC01000068.1_pt1 | contig 149204 bp, 129 predicted proteins | sample 5400541 | NCBI WGS metagenome assembly WNFC01 (sample SAMN13153342, study PRJNA577476) | soil metagenome | isolation source: 120 cm saprolite under Douglas fir tree site 2 hole 2 replicate 1 | place: USA:California | collected 2015-04-18
CTCCAGGCACACCCCCACCACGCTCTCCGCTCCCACCCCGAGCGCGCGTAGATGATGCGCAAGCTGGTTGGCGCGCGCATCCAGCTCCCCGTAGCTGAGCTCTTCGCCCGCAAACACAACCGCAACCGCGTCAGGCGTCGCCGCCGCCTGCGCCGCAAACAGCTGCGGCAGCGTCGCACACGGCAGCGCACGCCCCGTCGCGGTCCACTCGTGCAGCAGCGTGCGACGCTCCGCCGCCGACAGTATCTCCAGCCGCCCAATCGAAACGTCGGGATCGCCAACAGCCGTCAACAGCCTCAAGAATCTTTGCTGATGGTCAGCAAGATCGGCCGAGGTATGAAATGTCGGATTGGCATCGAAGTCGATTCGAAGCGGACCACCATCTGCGCGATCGTAAACGGCGATGGATAGATCCTCGACCGGGCCAAGTGAGAGATTATGTGCGATGGCATTATTGCCCGCAAAACTAAAATCATAATTGAACCTCATGATATTAACACTGAGCCCGAACAGCGGTTCGCCATTGGCGATTCCGCCAACATCCCGGCGCAAGTCTGTAATTTGATAACGTTGGTGCTTTAATACTCGGCGGATCTGCCAGGAGATCTGGCCCAGAACTTCTGACACCGTCATGTCCGGACGAACTGCCACACGCAGCGGCAGCACGTTCGAGACCATGCCGGGAGTGCATCTCAACACGTCGCTGCGGGACGCGACGGGGAGGCCAAAAACCAAATCCTTTGCGCCGGTCAGGCGATGCAGGAAGATCGCCGTCGCCGCACTTATGATCTGAGCTACGCTTGTGCCGGTGCGGTGTGCGATCGAGCGCAGATCGTCCGCACCCCGATGTGGCAGGTAGGCAGTATTGCGCAGGAAGCGACGGGAGTCGCTCGACGCGCGGCCACGCAACGTGACCGGTTCAGGCCGGTTGGCCAAATAGTCGATCCAATATCGGCGGTCTTGCGCGAATTGTTTCGACGCACGATAGGCGGCGTCCTCTTCCAGCAGGACAGCTAGAGCGCCAAATGAACCATCACGCGTACTTCGTCGGTTCGTGAGCTGCGTGTAAACATTTGCTACTCGGCGGGCGATGAGCCACATGCCGAAAGCGTCCATCACGATATGATGATAACGCGCATACCAAAAGAACCGACTATCCGAACCTTTGAACAAAGCGTATCCGAACAGCGGTCCCCGGGTTGGGTCGATCGGCCGCGCCAAATCAACCTGCATCCATGATTCCGCAGCGGCACGCGCATCGGGCTCGCCGCTGACATCAATGATCGGCATCGACCAAGACGGTGGAGGGCCAAGGACCTGCCGGGGGCCCCCCGCGTGTTCAATGATTTGCACACGCAGCGCCTCCGTTTCGGCGACAACTTGTTGTAATGCCCGTTCAAACGAAACCGCGTCCACGGAGCCGTGGATCTCGAGGTACTCACCGATATTGTATGCGGGGCTAGATGGATTGAGCTGCTGAGCAAACCAAATTCCAAGCTGGGCCGTTGACAGTCGGAACATGTTATTGTTCTGAACACACGCCCAGTCGATGTGCAGCCTGTTACTAAAACTGCGATCGAGATCAGACACCGAAACGATGACCCTGTTTCAGAGTAATTGAACCATGGTGCGGAGGTGCGTGAGCTTCGGCAGACGCCCATTTGTACAGGTAGAAATCCGCATTGTCATGTGTGTAGGACGACGGGAAGCATCTGGGAATCCAGCACAAACGCCTAGTGCCCGCGGCGTCTATATGCTAGACTGTGGAATGGGTGGCGGATGCGGTCACGCATTGATCAATTTTGGTTGAGTCGACTGGATCTCGCGCTAAGGTTCTGCGTCAGGTGACGAGAAAGGATCCGTATATGGCACAGGAAACGACTGGGGCTGGCACGGCCAAAAGTAAGGATCCAGGCATGACCGGTTCTGACCTGACCGGAATGACAGAGGAGGAGCGCGATCAAGTTGCGTCGAAATTGGTCGATCGTTTCTCGCTGTGGTCTGGAGCTGCCGGATTGATCCCCATCCCCCTCGTCGACATGGCTGCAGTTGGCGGAGTTCAACTCCAGATGTTGCGCCGCCTTTCCGAAATTTACGGCGTTCCATTTTCCGAAAATCGAGGCAAATCGATCATAGCCAGCTTGGCAGGAGCGGTGATCCCGGCGAGCACTGCGACGACCACCGCGGTGGGTGTGGGCAGCCTCGTGAAGAGCTTTCCCGGAGTAGGAACGGCAATCGGCGCGCTGACAATGCCGGTGTTCTCTGCCGGCGCCACCTACGTGATCGGCAAGGTTTTCATCCAGCATTTTGCTTCGGGTGGGACGCTGCTTGATTTCAATCCCCCCGATTATCGTGAGTTCATCAAGGCCCAGAAAGAAAAGTTTGCCGCCCGCTCGGTGACAGCGCCATCCTCCGGTCCTTCCGCTTCCGCCGCCCGAAGTGCGTCGAGCAAGGGCAGCGCCGCAGCCGGCGGCCCTTGATCGCCATGGGCTTTTAATCCATACCGACGTCGGTATGGACCGGCCGGGCGCTAGAGGTAGAGACAGAGATCATGACGTAATGACGGTGGCGATCGCTGTTATAATCTACATCGTATTCTGCATTCTCACGGGGCTCTGCGGCAGCCAACGCCGCATGGGGTTTTTCGGCACATTCATAATGTCGCTTTTCATCACTCCCATTGTGATGATAATCGTGCTGAAATTAACCGCGCCATCAGAACGCGTCGAATGGCGTCACCGCCCGCAGAGCGATTGACTGCCGTTGCACTAGAAGCGGCAGTTTCTCTGCGGTCGTAGGGATTGACGCGCGACGCGTGCAAACGGGCACATCCAGCGATGTCTTTCTTCACGCTCGTTCGCCGTGAAATGTACGGCTCCCTGAATCGGCTGATCGTCATATCCGCCCTGGGAGGCATTAGCACCGCCGCGATTCTAACCGCGATCAATTCCGGGGCCCAGGCCGCTGACAGCGGCAAGGTCAGCCTCTGGCCAGCGGCGCTTTTCATCGTCGCGCTTTTTCTCTTCATCAAGACACAGCATTACATTTTGATCACGGCGACGGCCGAAATCGAGGCCATCATCCACAAACTGCGGCTGCGCCTGATGGATCACGTGCGCCACTCCGAGCTTCTTCCGCTGGAGGCGATCGGCCGTGGAGAAATCGTTGGCGCCATCACTAAAGAGACCGCGACACTCACGCAAATGAGCAACACGCTCGCTTTTGCGGCCCAAGGCGCGGTTCTCATCTTCTTCGTTGCAATGTATGTTGCGTATCTGTCGCTCCTAGCCTTCGCGCTAAGCGTCATAATCCTCGGCATCGCAGCAGTGCTGTTCCACGCAAAGAGCCGCCAACTCCGCATGGCGTCTCATGAAGCGTCTAATTTGGAACACCGGCTGTTCGATCGTCTGATGGACCTCCTGAACGGCTTCAAGGAGGTGAGGCTCAACAGCGCGCGTAGCGACACTCTATTTAACGATATTGTCGAAATGTCGAGGGTTGCCGCCAACATCAAAATCCGCGCCCAGAGCGAAACCTTCCGGCGAATGGTGTTCTTGCAAAGCGCGCTGTACGGATTGCTCGGCGCTATAGCGTTCGCGGTCCCGACTTTCAGCGGCGCGATGGGAGCAGAAACCGTCACGAAGACGATAACGGCTCTCGTGTTTGTCGTCGGTACGTGTTTTGGCTTGGTTCAGGCGATACCCATTTTGAGCGCCGCGAATACGGCAGCGGACAACATCGAGCAACTGGAGGCTAGGCTACTGGCGACTATCCCCACGACGGAAGTTACCGCGGTTGAGCCCTCGAAGCGCTTCCACAAGATCGAGATGCGCAATGTCGTGTTCCGCTACGTCGACAAATGGTCCGACGCCGTTTTCCAGGTCGGGCCGATCGACTTCACGTTGCTATCGGGCGACCTCGTCTTCATTACCGGCGGCAACGGTTCGGGCAAATCGACTTTCCTGAAGTTGCTCGCCGGGCTGTATAAGCCCGATTCAGGCGAAATCACTTTTGATGGGGTGCGTGTCAACGACAGCACGCGTCAGGCCTATCGCGAGTTGATTGCCGCGATCTTTCCTGACTATCATCTCTTCGAGAAACTCTATGGGGTTCCCGATCCCGATCCCGCGGAGGTCGACAGTCTGCTGGCGCAATTCCAATTGCACGACAAGACGCACCTCACTGACGGCCATTTTAGCACACTCGATCTATCGCAAGGGCAGCGCAAACGTCTGGCGCTCATCGTAAGCTTGCTGGAGAAGCGGCCGCTTCTGTTGCTAGACGAATGGGCCGCCGATCAAGACCCGGAATTTAGGCGTAAATTCTACTATGAGCTGTTGCCGGAGTTGAAGCGGAGCGGCGAGACGGTGGTGGCGATAACGCATGACGATCGCTATATCGACGAAATGGACTTGCCCGCTCGCAGACTGCGCATGGAAGACGGCCGGTTCGCTGCGCAGCAGACGGTGGAGAACAGGTGATGAAAGCGTATCTGTGGTCAGATGGGGAGCCGCTCCCGACGACGAGACGAGCCCGGTGGCGGCGGTTCGCTGAACGCCATCTCCCGAGTGTAGTGATCTACCTGATGGTCGCGACACTCGTCGCGGTGGTGCTCTACCCTCACATGGTGGTAACGGTTCCCAGCGGCGACGTCGGAGTCCTGTGGAAACGTTTTGGCGGCGGCACGGTGCTCGACCCGCGGCGGTTGAAGAACGAGGGTTTCAATCTCATTTTGCCCTGGAATCAAGTATTTCTGTACGACCTGAGACTGCAATCCTTTACCGAGTCCTACAACGCCATCTCCAGCGACGGCGTGAGCCTGACGGCGACAATCATTGTCCGGTTCCGGCTCCAGCGCGACGCGGTCCCCGTGCTCCACCAAGCGATCGGGCCTAATTTTGAGCAAGTGCTGGTGCAGCCCGGCATCGGCAGTCTGACGCGCGAGGTGATTGCTCAATATACTGCCGAACAGGTCTATTCGACGGCACGCCAGGAAATTCAGGACAAAATCCGCAGCCTTGTGGAGGACAGGCTATCCGAGAAGATGATGGAGCACGAAGGCGAAGAGTCGTACCGCGTCTCGATGAGGGACACCATCATCCTCTACGACATACTTGTGACTGGCATTGAACTGCCCGCGGCCATCGTCGCCGCCATCAATCGCAAAACCGAGCAATACTACATTGCAGAGGAATATAAGTTTCGCGTCGAGCGCGAAAAACGAGAGTCGGAACGCAAGAAGATCGAGGCAGAAGGCATACGCGATTTTCAACAGACCGTCAGCCAAGGCATCTCAGAGTCCTACCTGCGTTGGCGCGGCATCGAGGCGACGCTGCAGCTTTCGCAATCCACGAATGCGAAAGTCGTGGTTATCGGCAGCGGCAAAGACGGCTTACCGATCATCCTTGGCAATGTGGATACACCGGCGCCGCTGGCGGGGAGCCCGCCGCCGAGCGGGACCGACGCCACAAAGGAAAGCACCACCGCTGCCGGTCCGGCGGTGCCGTTGGAGAAAACGCCCGCTGCCGGATTGGCAACGCCGGCCGAAAAGATCGCGCCTGCCAGTTCGCCCACTCCCGCTGCCGCTCCTCCCGAGGAATCGCGCTCGTTTTGGCCGCTCAGTCTCTCCGATATCGAGACTTATCTTTACCGGATCCTACGTCCGGAGCCGAACGCAGAGCCGAAAGCGGCGGAGCCTCGCTCAAGGCAGCCATCCGACAGACCGGTCGCAGCGCAGCCGCGGTAGCGTCGTCGGCTCTGCCGACCGGCATTACCGAGATCGCATGGCGGCAGGGAAAGCTCCAATCGAAACTTCGCAGCGCAGCTCAGGTCCCGCGACCCCACAGCCCGCAATAGCGCCGAGCCACGAGTGGCAGCCCGTTCTCGTAGCCGGGCCAATTCGCGTACTTCGGCAGCTTGAAGTCCTTCTCGGCCGGCTCCCAGCATTTGCCGTCTTGCCCCATCTTTTTCATCTCGGCGGAGGCCTCCTGCATCAGCGTGAGGATGTCTTGCGCATCCTTCTTGGTGCCGAGTCGACCACCCGGCTGGCCGGGATGTCCGGGGATCAGCCTCTCCCAGTCCAACGCGAGGACCTTCTTGATGAACTCCTCCGTTTCGAGCGGATAGATGTCGATGAAGCCGCGCCCGGGAAACGATCCGACTGGTATCGTGTCGACAACGAAGACGATCTTCTCTTTCGGCAACCACATCACTAAGTTCGAGTCGGAGTGATTGAGGCCGAAATATTTCAGCTCGAGCGTTGTGCCGCCGAGCTTGATTGTGCGGCCGGCGTCGCTGACCACCTGATCGGGGAGCGGAGTGTTTGGATCCTTGAGCACGGCAAGCCGCTCCTTCGCCCGCTTGTGCGCAATGATGGTGGCGCCGGCGTCCTTGAACGGCTTGCCGCCGGCGATGTGATCGTAGTGGTGGTGGCTGTAGATTAGGAACTTGATCGGCTTGTCGGTCACCTTCTTGATCTCGGCGATGTAATCTTGGCCGCCGGTCGGTCGGCCGTAGGCGATCGGATCAGTCGCGATCACCCCGTCCTTGGTTACGATGAACATCGATTGATGATTGCCATTGCGGAATATGTAGACATTGTCGGTGCCGTCGACCTTGGTGGTCTCGATTTGCGGCCGTTGTGCCTGCTGCGCCAGCCCCGTTGTTGCAAACCCGGCGGCACTCAACGCGACCGCCATGGCTGTGAGGCGAATCTGTGACATTGACGAGTCCTCCCTCGTGCTTCTCGGGCCGCGTCGCCTGTTTCCGCGGCGCCGCCCTGCTGCAAGTTATAGTATAGGCGCGGACGAGATACCACGTATCGAACGTTTAGGCGCGGGCCTCACCGAAGGCCGGGCAGGAAGGCCAGTGCTACCAAGTGTGTAGCAATGCAGAATCGCAATTCGACGACCCGGCCATTGCGCACGACAGCTTTGTGCTCGGCAAAACAAATTTGCACGTCGTGATGGTCAAGAAATGTTTGGTCGAGTGGGTATACTGCCTTGTATACGGCCTCCTTGGCGACGAAAAGCAGTCGTCCCTGGTAAGGGTCATCGCCTATTCTCAGCCGCTCTTGCGGCGTTGCGACCAAGTCCAGCAATTCAGGCGGCAACGATTCGGCCGGCTCGACGTCTATCCCTATAGCGCTTACATCACGACCCATCCCGACTGCCGCGACCGCAACACGAGAATCGTGGGCGAGCGAGCCGACGACTCCTGGGGGCCAGGCTGGCGCTCCCCCGGAAGTTCTCGGTAGTGCGCATTCGGGGTGCCCCAATCGCTTGAGGAGTTGACGTGCCACAATGCGAGCCGAGCCGCTCGCACGCCGCACCTTGACGACACTCGAGGCGAAGGCAGGAGCTTCCTCCGGCAATAACGCGTCTTCATCGCCAGGTGAGATCAAGCGATGGCCGATCACGACGCCTGGAAAAGCGAGGGCATCGATTGCTGACTGGAGCGAGGGATCGAGCGTCATAATCATTCTCGGCAGGGACTATCGGTTTCGTGGATCGTGCGCATTTCGGCGCCAGCAAACACGCAACACTCGGCTCAACAATTCCTCCTGCAATCAACGGCGCGCGTGGCGCTGCGGTGAATACTATGCCCGGGGCGAGGTAACTGATGTTGATCTTGCGGCCTCGACGGCCGCCTGCGGCTCGGTGCGCCTCTATACGGCAAATGATTTTGCTCGTTGTCAATCTTGTCGCGACGACCCGGCTGGTCCTATAGATCATGCAACGAGACGAAACGGCCAAACGGCGAGGTTAACGGTTTTCCAAGGTGGACCGCGTTTTGCTGGAAGCAATCGGGACTGTGTCGCAGCGATGGGTCGGCTCGCCCGTTGAGCGCAAGGAAGATCAGGCGCTCCTGACCGGGCAGGCACGCTTTATCGACGATCTCTCGCCAATTCCGGGAATCCGCTTCGCAGCGATCTTGCGTTCGCCCCATCCGCACGCGCGGATCGGACGGATCGATCTCGCGCGAGCGCGGGACCTGCCAGGGGTTTGGGGCATCGTCACCGGCAAGGACGTCAGCGATCTGATTGGACCGGTGCCGAGCGTCGTGAAGGCTCCGCTCGCCTACTATCCCATCGCAATCGACCGGGTACGATACGTCGGCGAGCCCGTTGCCGTGGTAATTGCGGACACGCGTTACATCGCGGAAGACGCGTGCGACCTGATCGGCGTCGAATATGAAGTGCTTCCGGCAGCGTCCGACCTGCGAAGCGCCACCGCGCGCGACGCCCCGGTGATCCACGAGAGGGTCGGTTCGAACATCATAAGCCGGCGCAGCTTCAGCTACGGCAACCCGGATGCTGCCTTTGCCGCAGCTGATCGAGTGTTCGAGTTCTCGTACTCGTATCCGCGCTATGCCTCCACGCCGATGGAGACGTTCGGCGTCATTGCGCAATTCGAACTCGCCCCCGACCGTTACACGATATGGTCGAACTTCCAGGGGCCGTTCGTGGTCCAGCCGCTCATGGCCAGCGCATTGCGTGTGCCCGGCCACCGACTTCGCCTCATCACGCCGCCGAGCAGCGGCGGAAGTTTCGGTATCAAGCAGGCCGTTTTTTCGTACATCGTCCTTCTCGCCGCCGTCAGCCGCAAGACGGGCGTGCCCGTCAAGTGGATCGAAGATCGCGCCGAGCACCTCACGGCCTCCTCCGCCTCGAGCGATCGCGTGGGAACGGTCGCGGCGGCGTTCACGAAGGATGGCGAGCTCACTGGGTTGCGGTTCAGAAACACCGCGAACATGGGCGCCCACGTGCGGCCGCCCGAGCCCGCGTCCCTCTATCGCATGCACGCCGCCTCAAACGGCTGCTACAAGGTGCAGAACATTTCCATCGACAACGAGCTCGTTGTCACGAACTGCACACCCGTGGGTCTCAATCGCGGATACGGGGGACCACAGTTCTATTTTGCCCTCGAACGTATCATGGACATCGCGGCGCGCGGGCTCGCCATGGATCCGGCGGAACTGCGCCGTCGCAATTTCATTTCTGTCGATGCTTTCCCTTACAGAGCGCCGGCAGGCGCCATATTCGACGCCGGCGACTACGACGCGGCGCTGTCGGAGCTCCTGCGGATCGCCGACTATCACGAGCTCAAACGCCGGCGCGACGAAGTCCGCCGCAAGGGAGGGCTCTTCGGCATCGGCCTGGCAGCGGGTGTAGAACCATCCGGCTCGAATATGGCCTATGTTTCACTGGCGCAGACGGCGCAAGACCGCCGCCGTGCCGACCGCAAATCGGGCGCTAATGCCAGCGCAGTGATCTCGGTCGATCCGAGCGGACAAGTCACGTTGCGTCTGTGCAGCACCCCGAATGGCCAGGGCCATGCGACGGTTGCCGCGCAGATCGTCGCCGACGTGCTTGGACTGCACCCCAACGACGTCGATGTGGTGACGGAGATCGACACGCTGACGAGCGCTTGGTCGATTGCGTCGGGAAATTACTCGAACCGCTTCGCGGCAATCGTCGTCGATGCCGTCGCCAAGTGCGCGGAACAAGTCGCGCAGAAAATCAAATTGCTTGCCGCTGACGCCCTGGATGCTGCTCCCGAAGAGATCGAGCTACGCGAAGGCTATGCCCGAGTGCGCGGTCAGTCCAACAAGGGATTGCCGTTCCGCAAGGCGGCGGCGCGCGCGCACTGGGACCCCGCCGGTTTGCCGGACGATGCCACCCCCGGAATTCATGAAGCTGCCGTCGTGTCGCCGCCAGTCTTGGGCGCGCCCGATGACGAAGATCGGATTGCTTCCGCGGTCACATTCGGCTTCGTAATCGATTTGGTGGCGCTGGAGATCGACCGCAGAACCGGGGCGATCCGCATCGATAAATATGTCTCGGTTCACGACGTCGGAACCCAGCTCAATCCCAAAATCGTCGAAGGACAGGTCCACGGCGGCTTTGCCCATGGTCTAGGCGCGGCGCTGTTCGAAGAATTGGCGTATGACGAGCGGGGCAATTTCCTGTCGGGGACATTTGCGGATTATCTCTGTCCGACAGCCGTCGAAGTTCCACCCGTCGAGATCGGCCACGTCGAAACGGCTTCTCCCGTCAATGCGCTAGGCGCGAAGGGCATGGGAGACGGCAGCTCGATGCTCACCCCCGCCGTGATCGCAAACGCCGTCGCGGATGCCCTCGGACGCGACGATATTTCGTTGCCGTTGAATCTGCGGCGCGTGTGGGCACTCGCGAACGGGCATGATGTTAGGCGGCGCCCGGTCGCAGCGCAGGTCCGAGCAGAAGGGACGGTGGTCGGCGCCGGGGCGCTGACGGGAAGCGGGGAAATCTCTCTGTCCGCTCCCGTCGAGGAGGTGTGGCGCCGGCTCCTCGATCCGAGCGAGCTTGCTGCCATCATGCCGGGGTGTCGCGGCCTCACGCAGGAAGGTCCGGATCGCTACTCGGCGGAGGTCGTGATCGGTGTTGCCGGCATTCGCGGCACCTATCACGTGCAAATCGAGCTGCGTGACAAGAAGGAGGAAACCTCTGTGCGCCTCGTCGGCAAGGCCTTCGGGGCGTTGGGCTTTGGATCGGGATCGGGCTTCGTGAGCCTGCGACCCGAGGTCGGCGGTCGCACGCATCTCCAGTATCGTTACGAAGCCGATATCGGTGGCAAGGTTGCGGCCGTCGGCCAGCGCATGCTCGGTAGCGTGACGCGTTATCTCATCGCTCAATTCTTTCACTCTCTGGAGCGTCGGCTCAGACCGATGGGTGGCTCGGGCTGGCGAAGCTGGTGGTCGAAATTGCGACGGTATCGCCGAAACGGAGGCGAGCCGTGAAGCCTGTTGCGTTCGACTATTATCGGCCGGAGGCCGTTTCGGAAGCGCTCGCTCTCCTGTCCGGGAAGGGGGAGGAGGCGGCCGTCCTCGCTGGCGGGATGACGCTCGGACCGATGCTGAATCTCAGAGTCGTTCGTCCGCGCGCCGTGATCGACATTTCACGCATCCAGGCGCTGAAGACCATTGCGGCACGATCCAACATCGTGGTGACCGGCGCTGGAGTGGTACAGAGCGACGCGCTGCGCGCGAACGTCATTGCACGCGAGGTGCCGCTGCTTGTCATGGCGTTGCCATGGGTCGGGCATTTTCAGACGCGCAATCGCGGAACACTCGGCGGCTCGGTCGCGCACGCGGATCCGAGCGCCGAAATACCGCTCGCCCTCGTCGTGTGCGGCGGGGCCGTCGTGCTGCAGTCGCGGCGGCGGCAACGGCGCGTTCCTGCGCGTGAGTTCTTTCTCGGCGCGCTCACCACGCAGCGCCAGCCGGACGAGATGGTGACGGCGCTGGAGTGGCCGCGCGCCGCGCCGGATGCCGGCCACGCCTTCACGGAGATCGCTCAGCGGCACGGAGACTTTGCGATCGCGGCGGTAGGCTGTAGCCTTCGTCTCGATAAGAGCGACCGGCTCGAGGAACTCTCCCTTGGTGTCGGGGGGGTAGAGAGCCGGCCGGTCGCCATCGACGCGAAGGGTTTTCTCGGCTGTTCCGCGAGCGACATCGCCGCAGGCCTCTGCGAGCATGCTGCGGTCAGCGTGACACCCATGGAGGATCGTTCGGCAAGCGCCGATTATCGGATTGCGCTCACGAGGGTGCTGGTGGAGCGCGCGGTCAACGATGCGCTCGCGATGGCTCGACAGCGAAGGGACCGCCTGCAATGACAACGCTTCATCGCGCAGCCGGTGAGCGCTTCACGCTCCATTTGACCTTGAACGGGCAACGCCGATCCGGCGAGGCCGAGCCGCGCATGCTGCTGTGCGATTTTCTGCGTCATGAGTTGCAGGCCTTCGGGGTTCACGTCGGTTGCGAGCATGGCGTATGTGGCGCCTGTACGGTTCTCCTCGATGGACGAGCCGTGCGCAGCTGCACCCAGTACGCCGCGCAGGCCGACGGCGCGGACATCGTCACCGTGGAGGGGCTCGCCGAACCAGGCACGCTCAACGAGGTGCAGCGCGCCTTCGCGAAGCATCATGCCCTACAATGCGGGTTCTGCACGCCGGGTATATTGTGCTCGGTGACGCATTTTCTGCGCGACACGCCGGCACCGAACGAGCGGCAGGTCCGCGACATGCTTTCCGGTCACATCTGCCGATGCACGGGATATGCGCCGATCGTTGCCGCGGTGCTCGAAGCCGCAACCGCGATCCGCAAAGGTTCGTGACATGGATCTGGGCAGCGCGTTCGCCGCCTCGGTGATGCGCCAACCTCGCCAGGAGGCGTTCGTCGAAGGCAACCGTCGGATGACCTATGCCGATTGGTATCGCGAGATCGCGTCGGTTGCCGGCGGCTTGCGGGACATGGGGTTGCAGGCGGGGGACCATCTCGTGCTGGTGATGCGGAATCGATACGAGATGGCGACGCTGTACTGGGCATGCCAGTTGCTCGGCATCGTGTTTACCCCGGTGAGCTGGCGCGCAACCGCGGACGAGATCAGGTATTGCCTCGAGGACGCCGAAGCGGCAGCCGTGGCGTTCGACGCCGCCTCGGGCGCGGCCGTCGCCGACGCTGCCGCGACGCTCAAGATCGACCCGCGCCGTGTGATCCTTGCCGCCGACGGCAAAGGCGAGGGTATGCCATTCGCACGACTGCGCGATTCACCTGCGCTCGCTGGTCCGGCCGCGGTCAGCGAGTCAGCGACATGCTTGATGCTTTACACCTCCGGGACCACCGGGCGCCCAAAAGGCGTGCCGCGCAGCCACCGCAGCGAGCTGATGGCGGCGATTGCTCACATTGCCCAGAACCAATATCGGCAGGGCGATTCCAGTCTCGGCGTGATGCCGTTCTTCCACACCATGGGCGTGCGAATTCTCCTCAGCACGGCGCTGCTCAATGGCCGACTGGCGTGTGTGCCTGAATATGGGCCGGAGCAGGTTCTGCGGCTGATCTCCGAGGAGCGGCTGACGACGCTCTTCCTCGTCCCCACGATGTTCCACGACGTGCTGCGACACCCTGAGTTCGAGTCTTACGACCTGCGTTCCTTGTCCCGTGTCGGCTTCGCAGGCATGACGATGAGTCAGGCGCTGATCGAGTGTTGCCTGGATCAGCTCAAGCCCGATCTGTTCGTCAACTACTATGGTTCCAGCGAAATCTACACCTTCAGCTACTGCGATCATCTCGACCGCAAGCCAGGCTGCGCCGGGCGCGCCGGGATGAACCAGATCATCCGGGTCGTTTCGCCGTCCGGCGACGACGATATCGAGATCGACCTGCCGTCGGGCGTCACTGGTGAGATCGTCGCCAGCATGCGCAGCCCGGAGGCGTTTTCGCGCTACTGGAAGCGCCCCGACGCCGATGCCAAGGCCATTCAAGGCCGCTGGTACCGCACCGGCGATCTCGGAAGGTTCGACGAGGATGGCGAGCTCTACGTCGTCGGTCGCGTCGACGACATGATCATCAGCGGCGGCGAAAACATCTTTCCGGAGGAAGTGGAGGACGCCCTCGCGCGCAGCAAGCTCGTTGCGGGGTGCGCCGTCGTGGGAATGCCGGACGAGCGGCTCGGCGCCAAGGTGGTGGCCTTCGTTGAACCGGCGAGCGCCGAGCTCGCACCTGATGAGCTCGACAAGGTGTGCTTGCGCAGCGGGCTCGCCCGTTTCAAGCGCCCCAGGGAATACGTATTCGTGAAGGCCATCCCCCGCTCCGCATCCGGCAAGCTTTTGCGCCGCAAGTTGCGAACCGGGGAATATGAGGCGTTCGCAGACAACAAGGTCACGGTGAAGGAAGACTCATGAGCAAGGATTACGCCGAACAGCGTGCCGCAATTCTGCGCGATTTCGATGGCCTGCACTACGAAGTCGACCCTAAGAAGAAGGCCGGCTTTCTCTGGCTCGATCGGCCACCGTTGAATGTCGTGTCCTATCGTGGGCGTGCCCAAATCGCCGCGATCATCGAAGCATTCGCCCAGGATCCGGACGTGCGCGTCGTCGTGATCCGGGGCAAAAACGGCGTGTTCACTTCGGGCGGGGACGTCAAGGCGTTCCCGCAAATCGAGCGCGATGGCATGTCCCACCTCGCATGGAATATCGCCGCGCCCGAGCGCTGCCCGAAGCCGGTGGTTTGCGTGCTGGAAAGGTATGCCATGGGAGTGGGCCTCGAACTGGCGATGGCCTGCGACATCCGGATCGCGACCAAGGACACGGTCCTGGCACTGCCGGAGGTGACTCTGGGCCAAATTCCCGGCAGCGGCGGTAGTCAGCGCGTGGCGCGCATCGCTGGCTTGACCCGCGCCGTGGACATGATGATGCTCGGCCGTCGCATCCCGGCGCCGGAAGCCCACGGCTGGGGCTTGCTCACGCGCGTTGCCGATGACACGGCGGCACTCGATCGCATTCTCGACGACATCGTCACGACGCTCACCACCATGTCGCCGCTAGCACTCAAGACGGTCAAGCGGGTGTTGAACACGTCATACGACACGAGCCTGAGCGCGGGCTTCGAGGTCGAGGGACACGCCTACGAGAAGCTGCGGGAAAGCGGTGACTACAAGGAAGGCATCGCAGCCTTCACCGAGAAGCGTAAGCCCAATTTCACCGGCGTCTAAGGTGAGACTTGCAACCGGAGGAAAACATGCTCAACACGCCGACTATTCTAAGCAGTGCGATCGCCGCATTCGCATTCAGCCTCGGGCTGAATGCACACGCAGCCGATGCGATCAAGGTCGGGGTCGTCACGCCACTGTCGGGCAGCTACGCTCCGATCGGGAAACAGGTGCGTTGGGGCGCCGAGCTCGCGGTCAAGGAGATCAATGCGGCGGGCGGTGTCGCAGGTCGTCCGTTCGAACTGCTTTTCGAGGACGAGGAGGCCAATCCGCCGGTCGCCGTTCGCAAGTCCGAAAAATTGCTCCAGCAAGACAAGGTCGATCTGCTCACAGGAACCGTCAACAGCGGATCCACGCTTGCGGTCGGCCAGGTTGCGGAACGAAACAATCGCATTCTGGTCACGACCGTGTCCTATGCGCCGTCGATCACAGGCGCGCAATGCAATCCGAACGTCTTTCGCGTGAACGCCAATGCCTTCATGCAGTCGAGCGCGTTGACCTCATGGCTGACGAAAAACGTGGCGGGTAAACGCTATTTCTTCATCGGCCCCGACTATGAGATGGGTCGCAGCAGCATTTCCGCGTTTCAGGACGATATCAACCGCCTGGGCGGCACCGACGTCGGAAGCGCGTTCCCGCCGCTCGGGGCAAAGGACTTCACCCCGTACGTCGGCCAGATCCGGTCTGCACATCCTGACGTCATCATGACTGCGACGGCCGGCAACGACACGGTGCGTCTCCTCACGCAACTCAAGGAATATGGCATGCTCTCCGACAAGCTGACGCTTGCGGGCTCCGCTGGCGCCGTGACACAGGAGAATATCGGCGCAATGGCGGGCGCGGCTGAGGGATTTCTGAGTGCGGCCGGCTATTCGATCGACATCGATACCTCGGCCAACAAGAAATTCGTGGCCGCCTTCAAGAAGGAATTCCAGAGCGATCCGGATCTCTTCGCTGCCGATACATATGGCCTGTTTTATCTCTTCAAGCAGGCCATCGAGAAGGTAGGCGGCACGGATGAACAGAAGTTGCGCGGCGCGATGGAGGACGCAACCTGGGAAACGCCGCAAGGCACGAAGAAGATGCGCAAGGGCGATCACCAGGTGATCGTCGATATGGTCGTGGTCAAGGTGAGCGGAAACGATTTCCGGACCGTCGGAAAGGTGCCCGGAGAGGACGCTGTCGGTTCCGACAAATGCGAGAAATTCTGAGCGAAAGCCACGAGCGCGAGCTGCGCCGATGGAAGACCTTCTGGGTTATCTCCACGTCGTAGTCCTGCCCCAGGTGATCGATGCGCTGATCATCGGCGTCGCGCTCGCGCTCGTGGCATTGGGCCTGACCCTGATTTTCGGCTTGCTCGACGTCATCAATCTCGCGCATGGCGATCTCTATATGCTCGGCGGCTATGCCGCTTTCATGCTCGTTGGTTGGGGCGCAGGCTACTGGAGCGCGCTGGTGCTGGTTCCGCTTCTGGTCGGCGCCGTCGGTTGGGCGCTGGAAGAACTCGGAATCCGCCCGCTGCTGGCACGCCCGGATCGCGCCATCGTGACCTTGCTTCTCACGTTCGGCGTCAGCCTGGTCCTTCGGGACATTGCTCAGGTGGTGTGGGGAACGGAGACGCACGCCGTGGCGCCTGCGTTTACCGGCATCGTAAGCTTCGCCGAGGTGTTCGTGCCGACCTACCGGCTTTTCGTCTTCGGCATCGCCCTCATCGCGATCTTCGCCACCTGGTGGCTGGTGTACCGCACGCGGCTCGGCGCCGTCCTACGCGCGACCGCGGTCGATCCGCCGATGGTCGCATCCTTGGGGATTCCGATCAGGTGGGTGTACGGCTTGACCTTTATCTACAGCAGTGGCCTAGCGGGGCTCGCCGGCGTCTTGCTTAGTCCGATCTACGCCGTGTTTCCCACGATGGGGCATGACTTCCTCGTCATGGCCTTCGCCGTCGTCATCGTCGGTGGAATGGGAAGCATCGTCGGCGCGGTGGTCGCGGCCTTGCTGCTTGCGCAGGTCCAGGGCCTCGCCAGCCTCTGGATTCCGCCGGTCTGGGCTGAGACGCTGGTCTACGGCGTGATGCTGCTCGTGCTCGTGGCGCGGCCGGGCGGCCTGTTCAACCGGCTTGGAGAGGCGTGATGCTCCAACCGAGCATCCCGCCCGTCGAGCCGCGGCCCTCGCTTAACGCAGCGGCGAAACTCAACGTCGGCGATCGCCTGTTACGGGCGCTCTATCCCCCGCGAGCCAATGCGGGGCAATTGCGTTGGCTCGGCTTTGCAATGCTCATGCTCGCTGCAATCTTTCCGTGGCTGGGTGGTCCTTTCTACACGCGTCTGGCGATCGAATCGTTTCTGTTCGGCGCGACCGCTCTCAGCGTCGATATTCTGCTCGGCTACGCCGGACTGCTGTCGCTCGGACAGGCCGCATATTTCGGATTGGCCGCCTACATCTCGGCACTGATGTATTTGCACGTGACCCAGTCGTTTTGGCTGGTGCTGGTCGCGGTCGTCACGTCCGTGGCTGTCTTCTCGCTCGTTCTCGGGGCCGTCGCAATCCGCGCCAAAGGCGTGTATTTCGCTCTGATCACGTTCGGCGCCGCGGAAATCTTGTCCAAGATCGCGCACAACACGAGAGCAATCGGCGGTTCAGACGGTCTGATCGGAATTCCAGTCCCGCGCATTACACTCCTGCCGGGCGTCACGATCGATCTGCAAAGCAATTTCGTCTTCTATTACGCCGTCCTCGGCGTTCTGGTCTTGATCTATATCGGCACGCGCCGAATCCTCGACAGCGGCTTCGGCGCGGTCCTGCGCGCAATTCGCGACAACTCCGACCGCGTGCCTTATCTCGGCTACAACTCGTTCTGGTACAAGCTTCTGGCATATATCATGGCGGCACAAGTCGCGGCCGTTGGCGGCCTGATCTACCCGTTGCTGCGCGGGTTCGTGGCGCCGCATCTCTTCGGATTCGAGGTTTCGACCAAGGCCGTGGTGATGTCACTTGTCGGCGGCGTAGGCACACTGCTGGGCCCGCTTGCGGGCAGCGTGATCGTCACGTTCCTGGAATCCGCGATCGGCAGCTACACGGAAAGGCACCTGCTCGTCCTCGGTGTCATTTTCATCGTGTTCGTCATGTTCTTGCCCGACGGCTTGATCGGACTTGCTCGCCGCCTGTCGGCGTCGCGCGGGAAGGCAGCGCCGTGATCAAGGTGCGCGCTCTCAACAAGGCGTTCGGTGGGCTGCGCGCCGTGAGAGATCTTAGTTTCGAGGCTCTTCCGCGTTGTGTGACATCCATCATAGGTCCAAATGGGGCCGGCAAGAGCACCGCGTTCAATCTCATCGCAGGAACGCTGCAGCCGGATTCTGGAACGGTCGAGCTGGACGGGCGCGACATCACCGGACAAGCGCCCTTTGCATTGGCGAGGCTCGGCGTCGCGCGATCGTTTCAGATCACGAATTTGTTTTTTGGCCTGAGCACATTCGAGAACGTTCGCCTCGCGTGCCAGAGTCTTGAAAGGCGCAGTAGCTATCTCGTTCGCTTGGATCGCTTGGCCGGGCCGCAAGCGTGTGCTCGAGCCATTCTTGAGGAGTTCGGGCTGCAGGAGAGGGCGAACGAGCTCGTTGGAAATCTGTCGCATGGCGATCAGCGCCGGGTCGAGATTGCCGTCTGCATGGCGCTCAGACCCAGGCTGCTGATGCTCGACGAGCCCACGCAAGGAATGTCGCCTTCCGAAACGGCTGAATTCGACGCATTGATCAAATCCCTCACGGGTCGCGCCACCATCCTCCTGATCGAGCACGACGTCGATCTGGTCATGAGTCTGTCGGACCACGTCATCGTCATGCACCAGGGTGAGAAGCTATTCGAGGGAACTCCGGATCGCGTGCGCGCCAGTCCTCTCGTCCGGGAAGCATATCTGGGCGTCGATCATGCCGCTGCTTGAGCTCGATCGGCTCTATGCGCGCTACGACTACGCGCCGGTGGTGCACGGCGTTTCGTTCAGTGTGGATGCGGGGGAGATCGTCAGTATTTTCGGGCGCAACGGCGCCGGCAAGACGACGACGTTGCGGACGATCATGGGCTGGTTGCGTCCCTCTCAAGGGCGGATTGTGTTCGAGGGGGAGGCGATTGGAGGGATGTCGCCGGACCGCGTGTTCCGCAAAGGCATCGCCTTTATTCCGGAGGACCGTCGCATCTTTGCGACCTTGAGCGTCGAAGAGAATCTTATTCTCGGGCTATTCAGCAGATGGCGGTCCGGTGCCGAGCAACGCCTGCAGCTCGATCGCGTGTTCGATCTATTTCCACGCCTGCGCGAGCGGCGTCGCCAGCTCGGCAAGACGCTTTCCGGCGGGGAACAGCGGATGCTGGCGATCGGCCGCGCCCTGGTCGGCGCGCCAAAGCTCCTTCTGGTGGATGAACCGTCCGAAGGCCTAGCCCCGATGGTCGTGAACGAAATTTTCGAATCGCTTGCCCGAATGCGCAGCGAGGGCGTCGCGCTGTTGCTCGTAGAGCAAAACGTCCGCCGTGCAGCCGCTATCAGCAGCTCCTGTTACGTGATGGAGAAGGGGCGAATCATAAAGCACGGTACGCCGGCGGACGTGATGGCCGATGAAGCCATCCGGCAACGGTTGTCTGTTTGAAAGGACGGCAAATGGCCACGCAAACTCGGGGACACGGCCGCGCCAACAAAGACGACAGCGGTATGGTCACGGCCGATGCGCCGAACTGGCCGAGCCTGGTCTTCGACAAGTTGCGCGAATTCGACGTTTGCCACGTCACTTACGTCCCTGACTCGGGGCATGCGCGGCTGATCGAGTTGTGCCACGTCGCCAATGAGATGAAGCCGACCGTGCTCACCACCGAGGAGGAAGGCATCGGCATTTTGGCCGGTGCCTGGCTCGGCGGCGAGCGCGGTGTCCTGCTGATGCAGAGCAGCGGCGTCGGAAACTGCATCAACACGCTCTCGCTCGCGAGGGTGTGCGCTTTCCCGCTGCTGATGATCGTCACCATGCGTGGCGAGTGGGGCGAGGCCAATCCTTGGCAGATACCGATGGGTCAGATCGCGGCCGACACCCTGCGGCTGGCGGGCGCGATCGTTTACGAGGTGACCGAGCCGGAAGCGGCGGCCCCGGCCGTGGAGGCAGCCGCGCGCATCGCCTTCAATGGCAATCTCATCGCGGCGGTCCTGCTCTCGCAGCGCATGCTTGGCGCCAAGCTTTTCAAGGACTGAACCGATGGACGAATCAAGCAAGCTGCTGCGCCGCAGCGCGATCGCTCGAATACTGGGCGATCGCGGCAATATGCTCGTGGTGGCGGGTCTGGGCTCGCCGACCTATGACTGCGCGGCTGTCGGCGATCACCCGCTCAATTTTTATCTCTGGGGCGCGATGGGAAGCGCAGTCACGGTCGGATTGGGACTGGCTCTGGCGCAACCGAAACGCCGCGTCCTGGTCGTTACGGGCGACGGCGAAATGCTGATGGGATTGGGGGCGCTGGCGACCGCAGCGGCGAAAAAGCCAAACAACCTCGCAATCACCGTCATCGACAACGAGCATTACGGCGAAACGGGGATGCAACCGACCCACACCAGCGCGGGTGTCGATCTTGCGGGCATCGCGCGCACGTGCGGCTTCCGCCAAACCGCGATCGTGAGGCAGATGCGCCAACTCGACGCCGCGGTGACGATGTTGCATACGGCCGACGGCCCGGTGCTCGTCGTCCTCAAGGTCTCCTCCACGCGCGACCCGCTGGTGTTGCCATCGTGGGACGGAGCGTTGCTCAAGTCGCGTTTTCGCCAGGCGCTGCTCGGAGCGCAGGCCGCCTGACGAGCTACACCGTGCAGGTCCTCCACGCGGATCTCGGCTACAAGTTCTGAACCTCGAAAGCCACCCCCACGCGAGGCTTCGAGCGGCCGCGCGCGTTGCGCCGGTCGAACGCAACGCGAAACGCGCTTTCAATTGCTCGCTTCCGGTCGTCCCGGCTTAAAAATCTCTCCGTGAGCCGATTGCAAGCATTGATCCGCCATGATTCAATTCTTCCAACACCGGCGAAACCTCGTGCCCGAGGGCATGATCATGGCCATCACCGTCTATCCGGTCACGCCAAGCTTCGCTGCCGAAATCGGCGACGTCGACTTGGCGGCGCCAATCGACCCCACGGATCTGCGCGGGATCAAAGACGCCTTCACCCGGTACGCGGTCTTGATCTTTCCCGATCAACGTCTATCGCAGGATCAGCACCTCGACTTCGCGAGATACTTCGGCCCGCTCGAGACCACGATTGCCGTCTATCAAAAGGACGCGGCACTGCGGCTGCGCAAAGAATTTGCCGACGTTTCCAACCTCAATCACGAGAACGAGGTCTGGGGCAAGCAAAGCAGACTGCGCTCGTTCCAATTGGGCAACCGGCTGTGGCACACGGATAGCTCGTTCAAGCGGGTACCTGCGCGCGCATCGCTGCTTTATGCGCGCTCCATCCCGCCGGTCGGCGGACATACCGAATTCGCCGATGAGCGAGCCGCGTACGATGCGCTTCCCGAGGAGACGAAACGCGGTCTCGATCGCCTAGTGGCGGAGCATTCGATCTTCAACTCTCGTGCGCGGCTCGGCTTCACCAATTTCAGCGATGAGGAGCGGCGGGGAATGCCGCCGGTGCCCCAGGTGATCGTGCGCACGATCCCTGAATCCGGGCGCAAATCGCTCTACCTCGCGTCGCACGCGGGTCGGATCTTCGGCATGCCCGAGGACGAGGGCCGCGCATTGATCGATCAATTAACCGCGCACGCGACACAACGGCAATTCGTCTATACCCATCGCTGGCGGGTCAACGATCTCGTGATATGGGACAATCGCTGTACGATGCATCGGGGAACCGAGTTCGACGATCTGCGCTGGCGGCGCGACGTACAGCGCGGCACCGTGTGCGATGTGGCGAATTCCTGCGAGCAGGAAGGCATCGAGATCGCGGCGGCGTAAGAAAAATTTTGCTTGCGCGCGTTACGAGAATCTTACACAAAAGCGTATTCATCACATTTGCGCCTGGACGCCGGTTCGGCGCCGCTGCCGGACCCGCTTTTGTTGGCTGTTAGCGTCGCGCGCCCCGAACGCTGCGGTAGTCCGGCGCTGAGGATTGCCGTTTCCCGGGATTTCTCCCGCTATCTTCTGTTCCCTCCCTGTTATTTTTTCGCAGTCGTTTGCCGGGATGGCCGAAGCCGGTTGCCCGCGTGTACCGCCTAGGGTTGCAGTGATGGAGCTAAAGCGTTGGACGAACAGAAGGACTCGATTGTGCCGCGCTCCTGGCTTGCGCTGCACGACAGAAGTTTCGAGAGTTGCCGGTCCCCGGTCCCCCTGTTTTTTCCCCTGTTCTTTACAGTGGACGGTTGCAGGTGATCGTGCTTGCACTGCTTACCGGGGGTTGAACGGCGTCGCCGCGCCGGCAGCAGTTCTCAAATGCCGAGGAGGTTCGCCGCACGAGCGAGTTGGACGACTCCTGCCGCGATGCACAGCGCGCACAAGCTCTGCATCACGCGCAGCATGATTTGGCGTCCCTGCTTTTCGCCCAGATGACAAAGCAATTCGATCGTGCTGAACCAGGTGAGTGCAGTTCCGATGAAGAACCCGGTCAGCAGGGTGATGCCGCTGTCGGATCCAATTCCAAGGATGGCAAAGACGGCTCCGATCGCTAGAAGGTTCTCCGGGTGAGTTACGCTCGCGGACAACGCAATCAGGGCCGCGAGTCCCGCGCCCATATAGGTCCATTGCTCGTCCCGAGGCTGCTCTTGCTGCGGCAGCCCTAACAGCACGCTCCGGCTCACGATGAACAGCAGCGCGATCCCGCCCACAATCAAGATGGGGCCTTGAAACAGCGGATTTTTGAGCACCTGCAGCGAAGCGATTGCGCCGCCGAAAAGGTCGGTGACGACGAAGAACACCGCGGCGACAATGAGATCGCCGATTGCGCTGCCTGCGATGATTGCGGACGCCATTGCGCGCCGTTGCTGGATGCGAAGATGCAGACACCATAGGGCAACCGGGCCGGCTGGGAACCCGATGGCAGCGCCGGCGACGAATCCCAGCAAGCCGCTTTGCAAGCTCCCCAGCCCGATTGCATCGATCAAATATGGAATGGTTCCGATGGCGCAGGATGCCGCCAACGTCGCAACCATTCCGAGCCCGAAGCGGAACATGGCGATGCCGGCGACGATGGCGATTGACAGCGCCCATGGATCAACGCTGGCGAAATTCGGAACACTGAAATCGAGCCCAAAGCCGCTGATCGGCTCGGTCTCCGTGAATATCGTGCGCGTGCCGAACCTAATCGCAAAGGTAAGAACGACACCGAGGACGCCGCCTGTGACGGCGCTCAACGTCGTGTTGATGTGCTGGTTGTTGCGAAATCTTTCGATGAACGGACCAACGAGAGAAATCCACAAGAACGTCGGGATGGAAATGACCCATATGCTGAGCAGCCCACCCAATGTCGCTGCCGCGAGCGGCGGCAGCATGCCGTGATTGCGGTATGCCGCGAGGAAGCCGACGAACTGTTGGAACAGGATGACGGGTCCCGGCGCCAACTCGGCGAGCGCAACACCGTCCAGCGCCTGCTCGTGCGTGAGCCAACCGTATGGCTCTACCGCATGCAGCGCGACATAGCTGTTGACGGCGTATGGACCGCCCAAGGACAGCGCGGCCATCTTGCTGAACAAGATTGCGATCTGGCTGAAGACATTATCGAGGCCCAGCGCGGCGATCAGTACTCCGACGGGGACAAACCAAAGCGCGAGCCAGAACGCGGCGATGCGAAGCAGGCGACCCGCGGTCGGCCGGGTGTGCTCCGGCAAATCGTCCTGACGGATGCCTTCAGCGGCCGGCCCCACGAACGCGCCGTAGAAGCCTTGAGCATGCGCCGCGCCAGGAAGTGCCGGAGACCCCACAAGCGCAGCGCAGAAGCCGATCACGGCGGCGCCAACGACGACAGGCACGAAGGACAGATTGAAGAAAAAAGTTCCGACGAAAGCCAAAGCCGCGAGCGCAACCATCAGCCGGGTTCGCAGCACCTGCCTTCCGACTCGAATCGTCGCCTCGAGCACGATGACCAGGATGGCCGGCTTGAGGCCGTAAAGCAGCACCTCGCCGATCGTGGAATCACCGCCGCTGACATATCCATAACTCAGCGCCATCATGCAGATCATGGGTGGCAGGATGACGAGGCCACCTGCGAGCATGCCGCCGAGCGTGCCGTGCATGATCCAGCCGACATAGGCCGCGAGCAGTTGCGCGTCGGGGCCAGGTAGCGCCAGACAATAGTTCAAAGCATTGAGAAACCGGTCTCGGGAGATCCAGCGCTTTTCGTCAACGAGGATGCGGTACATGGCGGCGAGCTGGACAGCGGGACTTCCGAAGCTCAGCAAGGCAATGCGCGGCCAAACGCTGAGGGCCTGGCGCAAGGTCGCCCCATCGGCTCGGCTGACGACAACGTTTTCGGCGGCTGTTTGCAGGGAGTGTCCTTCGCAGTCATTTGCGGGCGGTGAGTGGCGCAGCGGGAAGCCCTCCAGCAGCGGTCCGGATGAGGCAGGACGAAGTTTTGGCGTTTCTCACCACGTGCAACCCCTCGGCACCGTTGCGCCAAGACCTTTCGCAAAGGTCGTGCGATTGAGCATGATCGTCTCCGCGCGGATCAACTGCCATCATTAAAGCGTAGATGCAGTGATAGCACAGCCAACGCGGAGCCGGTATCCTCACGCAATTGAATGTGCTTGCATCCGCTCCCGATGGATCCACAGCGCTCGCGATCTCGAGCGCAAGCGCAGGTCTAGTTGGATAGAGGACAGATGCCGAAAATTTCACACGCGTGCGTCATTGCTCTCTTGTCGTGCGCGGTCAGCAGCGCGATGGCGGCTAGCAGGCCGCCATGGCCCCCGGCACTGCCGGTCTATGACCACATCGTCATTGTGGTCGAGGAGAATAAGGATTTTGAACAAATCCTCGGGGGCGGGTTTGACGCGCCATATATCAGGAAATTGGCGTCAGAGGGCGCCATATTCGAACGCATGTTTGCCGAGGAGCACTATAGTCAAGGCAACTATTTCTGGCTGTTCTCAGGCAGCAATCAGAACGTCGGCTTTCGCGACCAGGTGCCGAGCAAGGCCAACCACCCTGACTACCCGTTCAAGGCCAGCAGCCTCGGCGAGCAACTGATCGCCAAGGGCCTTTCGTTCAAGGGCTATGCCGAAAGCCTGCCGAGCATCGGCTCGACGGTCGATTTCGATCCGCCGAACTGCCGCGGGGACCAATGCATTTACGCCCGCAAGCATGTGCCCTGGATCAGCTTCGCGAACGTTCCCAACGGAACGACGATCGAGACCTCATCCAATCTGCGGTTTGCGGATTTTCCCAGCGACTACGCTATGCTGCCGACCGTCGCCTTCGTCATCCCGAACTTGAACCACGACATGCATAACGGCAAACCGGGTCAGAGCATCCAGGCTGGCGACGCCTGGCTCCGACAGAACCTCGACGGCTATTACCAGTGGGCAAAGACTCACAACAGTCTTCTGATCGTCACTCTTGACGAAAACGATGACCAGGGAGGTTATTACGGACTCACCAATCCCCTGATCGGACCAAACCCTAGGTATCCGCCGAGGTACAACCAGCTGTTACGCGATATTCAGAATCGGATTGTCACAATCTTCGCCGGAGCACATATCAAGCCAGGCTCGTATGCCGAGGGCAAAGGCATCACACACGTGAACATCCTGCGCACGATCGAAGCGATGTATGGGCTGCCCAAGTCGGGCGCGCAACAGCCCAATGCGGCGGGCGGCGGCATCGCCGATGAGACAATCATCACGGACGTCTTCGAGGCTGTCCGCTGAGGGTGTTCAGCTCCGCGATGGTGGCGCGCGTGAATGGAGGACCGTCGTGAGGTTCGGATTTTTGGTTAGCCGGCTCCGCGTACCGATCATCGTCTTGTCTCTGACCTTCGCGCCGCTGTTTGCGGCTGCGCACGCGGCCGACAACGCCCGCAAGGTCACCGTGGTGTCATTCGGTCTGTTCGGCGATCAAGGCGTTTTCCGCAGCGAGGCGACCGGTGCGGCACAGATCGTGGCGAGCCGATTCGGCGGCGGCCCGGTGGTCGTGAGATTCAATACCAAGACGGGCGGGGGTGCGACCGTCGAAACGCTTGCAGCAACATTGCAAGCGGAGGCAAAAAAGATGAATGGCGAGAGCGACATTCTGTTTGTCATCCTGACGTCGCACGGCTCGCCCGACGGCCTCGCCGTCACCGCGGGGCGGCGGCCGGCTGAAATGCTCAAGCCATCCAAACTCGCCGAGATGCTCGAGCGAACCGGCGTGCGACACAAGGTCGTGATCATTTCGGCTTGCTATTCTGGCGTCTTCATACCTCCCCTCGCCAATGCTGATACGCTCGTGATCACCGCGGCGGACGCTAGCCATCCATCGTTCGGGTGTCAGGACAAAGCCAAGTGGACCTATTTCGGCGATGCCTTTTTCAATGTTGCGCTGCGCCAGGCCACGACTCTGAAAGACGCCTTTGTTGTTGCGCGTTCGCTGGTTTTGAAGCGAGAACTGCACCAGGGCTTTGACCCATCGCACCCGCAAATGGCAGGAGGCGCAAACGTGGAGTCCCTGCTCGCCGCCCGCCCGTAATGGTCACATCATCCGATCCCGCGAGCGCCGCCGTGGCTTGCGAGCGCCATCGCAATTGCAAGCCTGCCGCTCAATTGCTCTCGAGTTTGATGCCGCCTGTGCGGATCACCTCACCCCAGCGCTTGCTCTCGGCGGCAATCAACGCAGCGAACTCTTCCGGGCTTCCGAGCGGCAGCTGCAGCCCCTGCTTGCCCAGGCGCTCACGCACCTCCGGCACTTCGAACGCCTTGCGGGTCTCGGCGTTGAGCCAATCGACGGTCGCGCGCGGCGTGCCGACGGGTGCCATGAGCCCGAACCAGGCGCCGCCTTGGAGCGCTGCGAACCCGACTTCCGCCGAGGTCGGGACGTCGGGCAGCACCGGGTTCCGCTGTGACGACAACACCGCCAGCGCCCGCACTTGTCCGGACAGCGCGTGTTCTCGCGTGAGCGCCACCACGTCGAACATCATATCGACGTGTCCCGCGACAACGTCCTGCAGTGCGAGCGCCGCGCCGCGATAATGGACGTGAACGAGATCGACGCCGGTCAGCTGCTTGAACTGCTCACCGATGAGATGGCCGCTCGCGCCGATACCTTGCGTGGCATTTGTCAGACGGTTGATCTTGCCATAGGCGACGAGTTCCCGCATCGATGTCACCGGCAACGCCGACTTGACGATGGCCACATTGGGTGCCGCCAACATCAGCGCAATCGGCGCTAACTCTTTCTCGGGATCGTAGCCGATCTTGGTGATATGCGGCAGGATCGCAAGTGTCGAATGATTGCCCACGATCAGGGTGTAGCCGTCCCCCCGCGATTTTGCGACGGCGTCGGTGGCGATGATGCCGTTCCCGCCGAGGCGGTTTTCAACGATTGCCGGGTGCCCGTTTTCGCTGAGCCTTTGCGCGAGGATGCGGGCGGCAAGATCGCCGAGGCCGCCCGCCGGTACGCCGACGACGATTTTGATCGGCTGCGACGGCGCAAGCTGTGCGTGCACCGGCATTGCTGCGAAAGTGATGCCGATCACGAGCAGCGCGGCAGTAAGGCCACGTCGCGTAAGCTGAGCAATCCCGATCATCCTGTATACTCCGTGTGCTGATGCGCGGTTTGATCAACCCTTCGTTCGACTCGGCATTATCAGTGGTCGGGATGGACCACGATATTGACGAACCCGCCCGGGCGCGTCTGCACCTCGGCCAGCGCCTCATTGATCTTCGCAAGAGGATAGGCGCGCGTGGCCAGCTTGGTCAGATCAAGCATGCCAACCTGCGCCATCTCGGCCATCGACTGGCCCTCCCCCGTCGTGAACCAGTTCGAGCCGCGGAATTGCAGGCGAGCGGTCATAAAACGGATCGGTTGGATTGCGAGCGGCTCGGTCAACGCGCCGATATTGACTGCGATCGCGCCGCGCTTCAGCCCGGCAAGCGCCTCCGCGGTGTTCGCTGCGGCGGCACTGCGCGCGGAGCAATCGATGAGTACGTCCACGCCGAGCTCCTCTGTATGCCGTTGCATCCAGGCCGCGATCGGAGCATCGCCGAGCGCGAGGACCTCGATACGGTCAGGCGCCAGCGCTTTCAATTGTGCAAGCACGTCACGATTGCGGCCAAGGCCGAGAATGCGCGTCGCTCCCATGGCAAGGGCGAGTAATGTCGCGCCGACTCCCAGCGTTCCGGTAATTCCGTTGATCGCGACCCAACTGCCGCCGCGCACCTGGCCAAGACGCAGCGCCGCGTACGAGGTGCCGAGGTAGCCGAAGCGCGCCGCCTGGTCGAATGTCACTCGCGGCGGCAAATGCACCAGCCGCTGCGGGGATGCAGTGATGTACTCCGAAAAACCGCCAAACGGATAATCCATGAGCTGACGCGTCGAATGAGGAAAAAAACCGAAATAGCCTTGGAAGGCAGCAGCGCTGCACAGCATCGGCTCGCCCGCGCGGCAATACGAACACATCCCGCAGGAGAGCCACGGATTGACGTAAACACGATCGCCCACGGCGACGTGGGTGACCTCACTCCCGACCTCCGCGATCACGCCGGCGGCGTCGAGCCCAACGCTCGCGGGCAACGGCGGCAGGTGATTCCACAGCCGGCCGCTGAAGATCGCGTTCATGTTGGGAATGATGCCGCACGCCTTCACCCGAACCAGCACATCGCGCGGACGTGGCTCCGGAATTTCCACCGTATCGATCCGCAACGGCTGCCCAGGCTCATGCAGGCGCGCAGAGCGCATGGAAGCGGCCATCGATTTTCCTCCTGTCACCGCCAGAAATTAGATCGGCTGACCGTGAAAAGGGCAGCGAATTCGAAGACCAGGGATAGCCGCCGAACGTCCGGCCATTTTTCCCATCTGTTGCGCGTTGGTGACTGGTTCCGGCCGATCCATGGTTCGATGCTTCGGCATCGTCGCCATTGCAAACGGCTATAGCAAGCCGGCGACTCTCAGAGTTCAGCTGAGCTACTGTGATTTATCTCACGTCGTATCGCCGGTGAATGCACCATGATGGAAAGGCCGCCCATCAGGCCAGCCTTCGCTCATGGATTTGATGTCGGTAACTCAGCAATGGGAGAGATGTGATGGCAAAGAAGCGATCCAAACGCGCATCGAAGACGTCACCCGCGAGAAGCAAGCGCAGAGGCAGGGCGCGCGCGGCAGCCGCGGAAGCCAAGCCGAAGGGCGTGGTCAACGCTTGGGAGCAAGATCCCGGCGACGGTGCGCAGCCGAGCGGAGGCCAGGTGATTCAAAGGCCGGTCCCCGTTCTGAGAGAGCAGCCCTTCTCGATCCGAATTGTGAATCCGGCTTCTGCTCCCGAGGCTAAGCCGCATTCGCCTGGAACCGCGGATTTTCGCTACTGGACTGCCGCCGAAGCCTTGCGGCGCGGCGCCGATTTCTGGGGAGCGTTGCTGCCCGGAACGTCCTGGGAAGTGGGCTCCGTACTGCCCGTGGATCTCGATTTCGGGATCGACCTCAACGCCTTTTACGACCGGGAGGGCTTGAAGTTCTTCCATGGTTCGGCCGCGGGAAGAACGGTCTTTTCCGGTGAGAGCCCGGACGTCGTGTGCCACGAGCTCGGGCACGCCATTCTCGATTCGCTCAAGCCGCAATTGTTCGACGCCGCGAGCATAGAAGTTGCCGCCTTTCACGAATCGTTCGGCGATATGAGCGCGATTCTATCGGCGCTTCAGCTGCCGAGCCTACGCGAGGGAGTACTGGCGGAGACTGGCGGTGTCCTTCACCGCGCTTCGCGGCTGTCACGGTTGGCGGAACAGCTCGGCTGGGCCATCAGGCAATCGGTTCCTTCCGCGGTCGAGGCCGACTGCTTGCGCAATGCAGTGAATACCTTCTTCTACCGGGATCCCGACACGCTCCCGACCATGGCGCCGGCGACGGCGCTCAGTTCGGAGCCGCACTCCTTCTCGCGCGTCTTCACCGGCGCGTTCTTCGAAGGACTGGCCGGCATGCTGGCCATGAAGGATACGAAGAACGAGGCTGCGCTGCTGCAAGTCAGCCAAGATATCGCTGTGATTCTGGTCGGAGGCATCCGCGCCACGTCCGTTGTTCCGACCTTTTTCAGCCAGGTTGCCGCCACCATGCTCGGTGTTGCCGCCACCCAATTCTCGGCTCAAGGCTACGAGGCGCCGCTCCGAAGCGGGTTCGTCCGCCACGGTATCTTGGCGCCGTCGATGGCAGTGGCCGCGACGCACGCGCCAGTGCGCGCCGCGGCCCTCGCGGCAAGCACGGAATCGACGACGCTACCGAGGCTGCAACTTTCCGTGGCCGAGTATGGCCTCGGTGTCCCTTCCATCGTGGTCTATGCCGCCGCGGAGCCGAAGCGCCTAGAGGCTGCCGGCGCGGCGCTTGCCGTCGGGCCGGCACCCGCGCCGGCCCAGGATCAAGCCGCCAAGTCCTTCTTCGAAGATCTGCTGCGACGGGGGCGACTCAAGGTCGCGAAAGCGGGCAAGTCAGCGGCCGAAGTCGTACGCTCATCCGCTCCGCTGACCCACGAAACCCATACCCACGAATTGCGGCGCGAAGGACGGCAGATGGTGCTGCGCCGGGTTCGCATCGACTGCGGGGGTTGCCACCGTTGAGAACGCACTCTTGGGACCTATATGATGGGCGAGGGGAATTCGGGGGCCGAAAAATGGCGGGCCAATGCCGCGCATCGAGGAAAAGGCGCTGAAGACGGAGTTAGCTAAACACGGCTTCGAGTCGGTCGCGGTCAAGCGCGAACTACCGGATGGACGCCTCGAGGTCGACGCCAACAAGCTCCACCCCGTCCATGTCGAGGGGGGCGAAACGATCTACGCACCCATTCCGGTGTCGTTATCGGTCGCGCTCGATACACGCGGCGGTGTCAAGTCGATCGAAGGCGGAACGCCCAATCCGGCGGCGGTCGCCGACGCCGCGCGCTACGTCAAGACGCTGCGCGAGAGCGGGCAGCTGGCCGCCGCTGGGGAGCAACAGCTGGCTTCAGGGCCAACTCACCAGATCGAGCGCGACGACCAGGGCCGGCAAGTCCTGCGGCGCAAACGCTTCTCGATCAGGTAAGACCGTAGCAGGCACAGCAGCGAGCTTTTATTCCCAAGCGTTTTCTCGGCGAGACTTGAGGGATCGAAGCGGGGGGCCTCTCATGGAGCAGTCATCGTCTCTGCGGTTGTTCGGCCGCGTCTTTCTCGTCGCCCTATTGGTACTGCTTGCGATTTGGATTTTGCGACCGCTCTTGCCCGCGCTTGCATGGGCCGGTGTGCTCGCCCTTGCAACGTGGCCCGCCCGCGAATGGTTGATCCGCAAAGGTATGAGCTCATCGAGCGCCGCGATTTCACTCACGCTGCTCGTCGGTATTCTGATCGTCGGCCCGCTCATCGTCCTGGCCATTGCAATGGCGAGGGAAGCCCTGGTCGTCGTCCGAACGCTGCAAGAGCTTAGGGAAGTTGGACTGGGCACGCCGGTCTGGGTGCCACAGGTTCCCTTTGTGGGCGAATATATGGCGTCGTGGTGGCAGGATCACCTGGCGGATCCGGACGCAGTCAAGGAGCTCTTGGGGCGAGCCGAATCCATGGACTTTATTCACTGGACGCGAAGTCTCGGCAGCGAGGCAGTCAACCGTTTGGTGATCTTGGCATTTACGTTGCTGACGCTTCTCTTCGCCTACCGGGATGGTCTAGCGATCACGAGCCAAGGCCGAATCATCGCCGATCGCCTCTTCGGGCCATCGGGGGAGCGTCTCGGCGAGGAAGCCATTGTTGCAATTCGTGCAACGGTCAATGGCCTTGTTCTGGTTGGATTGGCGGAGGGAGCAGCGCTCGGATTCGGCTATGCGGTGGCGGGCGTGAGCCACGCCGTTCTGTTCGGCTTCGCGACCGCGCTTCTCGCAACGGTTCCATTCGGAGCGACGATGGTGTTTGTGATCGCTTGCTTCACCCTCGTTATGCAATCCCGCATCACCGCGGCCGTCTTACTTTTTGTGTTCGCGTCAATCGTGGTCTTCGTCGCGGATCATTTCGTCCGCCCTGCGCTGATCGGTGCGTCGACTCGCCTGCCTTTCCTGTGGGTTCTCCTCGGCATCTTTGGCGGCTTGGAGACGTTCGGCCTGATCGGATTGTTTGTCGGACCAGCGATCATGGCCGCTGTCATCGCCATGTGGCGGGAGGGCGCCAAGCCGGACGTACGGGCCAGCGCCTGAGGGGCAGGAGAGCCACGCGGCCCTTCTCTACTCAGGGTTTTCGGAAATTCTGACGCAATATCCGCTTTAGCGCAGCATTCGGTCATACCGCCAACACTCGGCCTCCGCCGGTTCGTAACCGACAGCGAGCATAGTCGTTCGCACCCCAGGCCGAGGTGGCGCTGGCTATGCAATCCCAACCATACCGCCGGCCATTTGCGCAAGATTGGAACGGTCACAGCAAAAATCGTCAAAGCAGGCCGAAGTGCTGTGCATTAGGCTACAGCGGAAAGAATCGCGGCGGTATCGGGGGCTCGAACACGCCGAGCGAAGACGGTGCGACTCAATGGGGGCATTCACCGGGGGCATGGAGATCTTGCCGCGCATTTACTCGCATGCGTCTGGAACAAATTCGACGATCCCTCCGTTGACACGAAAGTCCTCTTCCACACGAACGCCGGCGCATCCGTTTTAGCGGATAGCATCGGCCTGGAGACTCCCGATGGCCCGACCATCCTCAGTGGCTCGCAAGGGATTGGAAAAACATCCGGTGCCGGCCAAGACGACGATCACGCTTCATGTCAACGGCGTGGAGCGCAAACTGGCAGTCGCGCCATGGACCACGCTGCTCGACGCGCTGCGCCTCTATCTCGACCTCCCCGGGACCAAAAAGGGCTGCGACCACGGCCAATGCGGCGCCTGTACTGTTCTGCTCGACGGCCGGCGCGTCTACTCATGCCTCACGCTCGCGGTCATGAAGGATGGCGCACAGGTCACGACGATCGAAGGCCTGGCGCAAGGAAGCACGCTTCATCCCTTGCAGCAGGCCTTCATCGACCATGACGCCTTCCAGTGCGGATACTGCACCCCCGGCCAGATCTGTTCCGCCGCCGGGCTGATCGCCGAGGGCAAGGCGCACACCGCCGATGAAATTCGCGAGCTGATGAGCGGCAATATCTGCCGTTGCGGTGCCTATCCCAACATCGTGGCCGCCATCCAGGACGTCATGTCCGGCAGAGCCACGGGGAAATCGGGGGAGGCGAAACGATGAACAATTTCGGATATACGCGCACAAGCGACGTCGCCGACGCCGTGCGCCAGATTGCAGCGGACCCGGGCGCGAAATTCATCGCCGGGGGTACCAACCTGATCGACCTGATGAAGGAGAATGTTGCGCGTCCATCGCGGCTCATCGACATCACGCATCTGCCGCTCAACAAGATCGAGGAGACGCAGGACGGCGGCTTGCGGATCGGCGCGCTGGTTCCCAATAGCGATCTCGCCTATCACCCGCGCATCGAGGCACGCTATCCATTGCTCAGCAGCGCGATTCTCGCCGGCGCCTCGCAACAATTGCGCAACATGGCCTCCACCGGGGGCAATCTCCTGCAACGAACGCGCTGCTTCTATTTCTACGATACGACCACGCCGTGCAACAAGCGCGAACCGGGCAGCGGCTGCTCGGCGATCGAGGGGATCAACCGCATGCACGCGATCCTGGGGACGAGCGAGCACTGCATCGCCACGCATCCCTCCGACATGTGCGTGGCACTCGCCGCCCTGGAAGCGCGCGTGCTGGCAACCGGCAGAGACGGCCAGCGCAGCATTGCGTTCGCGGAATTCCATCGCCTGCCCGGCGATGCCCCGCAAATCGACAGCAATCTACGAGCGGACGAGATCATCACGGCAATCGAGTTGCCGCCCAAAGGCTTTGCCGCCAACTATACCTATCTGAAGATCCGCGACCGCCTGTCGTATGCGTTCGCCCTGGTCTCAGTCGCGGTCGGTCTCGACATCGAGGGCGGCACGATCAAAGAGGCACGCCTGGCGCTCGGCGGCGTCGCGCACAAGCCGTGGCGCGACCGTCAAGCCGAAGCGCAGCTCAATGGAGCGCCGGCCACGCGCGAGACGTTCCTGCATGCGGCTGACACCGTGCTGCGAGACGCACGCGGCTTCGGCCACAACGACTTCAAGATCGAGCTGGCGCGGCGCGGCATCCTGCGTGCGCTGACCCAGGCGGCGCGGGGAACTCCGCAGTCGCAAGCGGACAAACGAATCAAGTGAGCGGGGTAAAGCGCCATGACCGCAACCAGCTACCTCGGCAAGCCGACGCCTCGCATCGATGGGCGCGCGAAGGTTACCGGACTTGCGAAATACGCCGCCGAATATAACGTGTCCGGCCTGGCGCATGGTTGCGTGGTGTCGTCCGCCATTGCCAAAGGGCGGATCAAGCGCATTCATACCGCGGATGCGCTGTCGGTCGACGGCGTGCTCGACGTGTTCACGCACGAGCATCGACCTAAGCTTGCGTCGTCGCACGAGAAATATAACGACGAGGTCGCGCCCTCCGGTTCGCCCTTCCGTCCGCTCTATGACGACAAAATCCTGTTCAGCGGCCAGCCGGTGGCGCTGGTCGTCGCGGAGGAGTTCGAGATCGCGCGATTTGCGGCTTCGCTGATCCGCGTCGAATATGAGCGCAAGCCGCACATCACCGACTTCGAGGCGCAACGCAAACGCGGCGCGATCTCGAAGCGCGACCCGGCCCAATCCGTCGCGCGCGGCAATCCCGCGCCGGCGTTTGAGCAGGCCGCCGTGCGGATCAAAGCGGAATATCGCATGCCGGTTGAGCATCACAATCCCATGGAACCATTCGCGGCAACGGCGGTGTGGGAGGACGACGACCGCATTACCGTCTTCGACAAGACGCAGGGACCCCAGAACTGCCGCAACTACGTTGCCGGCGTGTTCGGGATGCCGCGTGACAAAGTGCGCGTGCTGTCGCCCTACGTCGGAGGTGGATTCGGATCCGGATTGCGCCCGCAATATGAATTACCGCTCGCCGTGCTGGCGGCGCGCGCGCTCAAGCGCTCGGTGCGGGTGACGCTGACCCGCCAGCAGATGTTCACGCTCGGCTATCGGGCCGCGAACGTGCACGAAATGACGCTTGCAGCCGATCAGGACGGAAGCCTCGCCTCGTTCCGCCACGAGGCAGTCTCGATGACCTCGCAATTCGAAGATTTCCAGCGCAATTTCGTCAACTGGTCGAGCCTGCTTTACCGGTGCGCAAACGCCGATCTCGGTCAAAGGCTCGTCAAGCTCGACCAGAACACGCCCTGCGACATGCGTGCGCCGGGCGGAGCGGAAGGCGCCTATGCCATCGAATGCGCGATGGATGAGCTCGCCTTTGCCGCGAACATCGATCCGCTCGAGCTGCGGCTGATCAACTACTCGGACAAGGACCAGATCGAGGATCGGCGCTATAGCAGCAAGCAGCTGCGCGAATGCTATCGACAGGGCGCGGAAGAATTCGGCTGGTCCAATCGCAATCCCCAGCTACGCTCGATGCGGGATGGCAATGAGCTTATCGGCTGGGGCATGGCGACCGGCATCTGGGAAGCGATGCAGATGCCCGCGAGCGCCAAGGCGGCGCTGACCGCCAATGGCAACGTCGAGATCGCAAGCGCGACCGCCGATATCGGCCCCGGGACCTATACGTGGATGACTCAGCTCGCCGCCGAGATGCTCGGGGTCCCTATCGAGAATGTCACGGCCAAGCTCGGCGATTCGGCGCTGCCGGATGCGCCGGTCGAAGGCGGATCGTTCACCGTCTCATCGGTCGGCTCTGCCATTCACGCGGCCTGTCGCGCCGTCCAGAAGGAGCTGCTCGGACTGGCGCAGAAGATGGCACGATCGCCGCTCGCCGGTGCGAAGCTCGACGACGTGGTGTTCGCCGAAGGCAAGATCCGGCACAGGGACGACGAGAGCCGGGAGGTCTCGGTCGCAGACGCGATGCGGGCCGGCAAAGCCGACCGGATCGAAAAAGAAGCCAGCGCCGAGCCGAACGAGCGCAGCAAATACTCGCATTCGACGCATTCGGCGGTGTTCGTCGAGGTCAAGGTCGATGAGCAGCTTGGCGTCATCCGGGTCACGCGCGTGGTCAGCGCCGTGGCGGCCGGCCGCATCCTCAACCCGAAGCTCGCGAGTAGCCAGATTCTCGGCGCCGTGGTCGGCGGCATCGGCATGGCGCTGCATGAGGAGACCGTCACCGATCACCGGTTCGGGCGCTTCATGAGCCATAATCTCGCCGACTATCACGTGCCGGTGAATGCGGACGTGCACGCGATCGACGTCATCTTCGTCGAAGAGAAGGATGACGAGATCAATCCGCTCGGTGTCAAAGGCGTGGGCGAAATCGGCATCGTCGGCGTCGCGGCGGCCGTGGCGAATGCGGTCTATCATGCGACCGGCAAACGCGTGCGCGATCTGCCGATCACGCTCGACAAGCTGATGCGGGATTAAGATTAAGGTCGAGACTTGCGCGAGCGGCTTCCGGCCCCGGTGATCTTGGCAGAGGGCCTTTGCTCCACTGTGCTGGTCGCTGCCGCTACCTCTTTCACAGGTACGGTCATCGCCTATAGAGGCCCATGATCGCCGCCTTGGCGAGCGTATTGAAATGCAGTTGGAAGCCGATGACCGCGGCTGAGGTATCCGCCGTCACCGGCAGGCTGTCGCTCCCGACAGCGAAAACCGTGAACAGATAACGGTGCGGATGGTCGCCGGCCGGTGGACAGGGACCGCCATAGCCAGGCGTGCCGAAGTCAGTACGGGTCTGCAGCGCTCCCCGTGGCAGCTGCGGGGCCTTCGGATTGCCGGCATCGGCGGCAAGCTCGGTAACATTCGGCGGGATGTTCGCCACCAGCCAGTGCCAGAACCCGCTGCCCGTGGGCGCATCCGGATCGAGGCAAGTGACGGCGAAGCTCTTCGTGCCGGCGGGTGCTCCCGACCACGCCAGATGCGGCGATTGGTTGTTTCCCGCGCAGCCAAAGCCAAAGTCAGCGGAGAGAATATGGGTGTTGGCGAGATAATCGCCGTCCTTGAAACTGTTGCTCCTGACCGTGAATGTCATGCGTTCTCTCCATCGTGTGCCCCTGACAAAGCGAAGGTGGCCGCCTCTCGCTCCCCTGCGTACGCGTAGGTGACGCCTGTCTTTCAATTCTTCTGCAGGAAGGCAGATAAATCGTAGTTGAGCAGATCGCCGATATTGGCAAGCTCGATATCGGCCGGTGGATACTCGGCCAGTGCCTTGGAGTCGAGCGCATAATGACCCTGTTTCGGAAACACGGTCGTCACGCTTTCACCCCAGAATTTTTTCACCGCGGACAGGATTCGCAATTTGTCGTCGATCAGGACGTAGTGGTCCGCAGGGTAGAGACGTGCCACATCGTCGAGCTCCTGCTCCTTGTGGATGTAAATGAGGACGCGATTTTCGAATAAGTGCCACAGACCGGATTGTTCCACCTTGCGCGGCTGGAACACGGCATCGCCGTCGGAGAGGATGACGACGGCCCCCCATTGCTGCACGTGCCTCACGGCATCCAGCGCGCGAGGATAAAGGCGATCGGCGAACGGATAATCGACGAGCCAGCCCGACATCCGCAGCACCTCCGGACGGTGCAAATCCTCCGTCCGGTAGCGCTCCAGCGCGCCGAGGTAATCGGCATATCCGAGTTCGCTCCTCAGCTGCTCAAAAATTTCCCAGTACCGGTCGCGGGTCGCGGCGCCGTAGGTTTGCTCGAGGTGCTCGCTCAGATGGGCCTGCACGCGATCGTTGTCGATGAGCGTATTGTCGACGTCGAACAGGAAGACGATCGTTTTGTCCATCGCATCCCAGCCTGCTCTTGCACGCCCTTCAGTTCTTCTTCCCTTTGCCGAGCAACTCCTTCGCGACCTCGGCGACGCGCTCGGGCTCGAACCCGTATTTTCGCAGCAGCTCCTTGAGCGGGGCCGACGCGCCAAATGTCTTCATGCCGATGACGCGGCCCGACCTGCCGACATAGCGTTCCCAACCGAAGGTCGAGGCCTGCTCCACGGCGACGCGCCCCGTGACCTCGGGCGGCAGCACGCTGTCCTGATACGCTTGCGTTTGATGCTCGAAAATATCCCAGGACGGCATCGAGACCACGCGCGAGCGAATGCCCTCCGCAAGTAGCTCCTCGTGGGCATTGACACAGAGACTGACCTCGCTGCCGGACGCGATGAGGATCACCTCCGGCTTTCCCCCGGGGGCATCGGCGAGCACATAGGCGCCGCGCGCGAGGCCAGATGCAGGCGCGTACTTGCTGCGGTCCAATGTTGGCAGCGGTTGACGCGACAACGCCAGCACCGCCGGCTCGTGCCGCAGTTGCATGATGTAGCGATAGGCCTCGACGACCTCGTTGGCGTCCGCCGGCCGCAGCACTACCAAGCCGGGTTCGGCGCGGAAGGACGCGAGCTGCTCTACCGGCTGATGGGTCGGGCCGTCCTCGCCGTCACCCATGGCGTCATGGGTGAACACAAAGATGGTGGGCAGTTCCATCAGGGCGGACAGCCGAATGGCCGGCCGCGCATAGTCGCTGAAGATGAAGAAGGTGGCGCCGAAGGCGCGGAGCTTCGACAACGAGAGCCCATTGACGGCGGCGGCCATGGCGTGCTCGCGGATGCCGAAATGCAGGTTCCTGCCGCCGGGGGTGCCCGGCTCGAAGTCGCCGGCGCCCTCGAACGTCAGCAGCGTCTTGTTGGACGAACCGAGATCCGCCGAGCCGCCAATGAGCCAGGGGATGTTCTGCGCAAGCACGTTGAGCACTTTGCCCGACGCGTCGCGACCCGCGATGCCCTTGGGGTCGGCGGGAAAGACGGGAAGCCCGCGATCCCATCCGGCCGGCAGCTCACGCCGCTGCATCAAGTCGATCTCGGTCGCGAGCTGCGGATATTTCGATCGGTAAGCCGCGAACAGTTCGGTCCAACGGCCGCGGGACTGCGCGCCGCGGGTGCCGATCCCCGCGGCGAAATGGGCGCGCACGGCGTCGGGAACGAGGAACTTGGCGTCCTCAGGCCAACCGTAGTCGCGTTTGGTGAGGCGTACCTCCTCCTCACCCAGCGGCTCGCCGTGAGCGGCGGCGGTGTCCTGCTTATGCGGCGAGCCGTAGCCGATGTGGCTGTCCAGAATGATGAAGGTCGGGCGATCCTTGGTCTTGTGAAAGACGTACAAGGCGTGCTCGATCCGGTCGATATCGTTGGCGTCGCCCACGCGCAGGACGTTCCATCCGTAACCCAGGAACCGGGCCGCGATGTCCTCGGTAAAGGTGATGCGCGTGTTGCCTTCGATCGTGATGTGGTTGTTGTCGTAGATCCAGCAGAGGTTATCCAGCGCGAGATGCCCCGCCAGCGACGCGGCCTCCGAACTCACGCCCTCCATCATGCAGCCGTCGCCGCACACCGCATAGATGTTGTAGCCGAAGATCTCGAAGTCGGGGCGATTGTAGCGGTTGGCGAGCCACGCCTCCGCGATGGCCATGCCCACGCTGGTAGCAACGCCCTGCCCGAGCGGCCCGGTCGTCGCCTCGACTCCCGAAACCAAATGGTACTCGGGATGACCTGGAGCCTTGCTGCCGAGCTGGCGGAAGTGACGAATATCGTCGAGCGAAACCGCGGGTTGCCCGAGGCGTTCATATTCGGCATTCACGGCGCGGGTGCCGGTGAGGTGCAGCACCGACCACAACAGCATCGAGGCATGACCGTTGGAGAGCACGAACCGATCGCGGTTGGGCCAAATCGGGTCCTGCGGGTCGAAGCGCATGACGCGGTTCCAGAGCGTGTAGACGAGCGGCGCCAGCGCCATCGGCGTGCCGGGATGCCCGGATTTGGCTTGTTGGACCGCATCGATCGACAGCGTGCGAATGCAATTGATCGACAATTGGTCCAATTGCGCGTCGGTCATCGACTGGGGCGAATTCAGCGCGGGGCTGGCCATAGCACTCATTCTTGCGCCTCCAATTTTTCCTTATTGCCGAGCTGTTCGGCCGCGGCACGATCGGCGAGCACCAACGAGCGATCCTGACGCACGCGCGAGGCTGGAATGGACCGATCGCCCTCGCGCAGGCGCACGAGCGCCGCGGCCTTCTCACCGCCGGTCACCAGCCACAACACGAGGCGGCAGCGGTTGATGGTCGGAAACGTCAAGGTCATCCGGCGTCGGCCGTGGTAGGAACCGGTCGCTGCGACGTCCGCATCCGTGACGTCGAGGACTGGATCTCCGGGCACGAGCGATGCGGTGTGCCCGTCTGGGCCGAGGCCGAGATGGACGAGGTCGAGCACCGGCGGGGAACCTGCCACCTCTCGCAGCGTGCGGGCGTATTGTTCGGCCGCGCGATCGAGGTCCGCGGCTTCGACCGGCATGGCGTGGATGTGATCGGGGGGCAGCGGCGCACGATCGAGTAGGCTCGCGCGCAAATGCGCGAGGTTTCGATCAGGATCAGCCGCCGGCGCGACCCGCTCGTCCACCTGAACGACGTGCACCTGCGGCCAGGGCAGCTCATCGGCGGCCAATGCGCGCAGCATCGACCAGGGGGTACGGCCGCCGCTGACCGCCATGATGAAGCGCCCGCGCGAGCTTGCCGCCGCGCGCGCCTCGGCGGCAATCACCGCCGCCGCCTTGCGGGCGACAACATCCTCATCGGGATAAACTTCGATTTTCACGCGATGACCTCCGGTTTCGCCGGCCGCCCTGACGCATGCCTGTGCTCAACCCGCGGTTTTCTCCACGTGACCGCCGAATTCGTAGCGCATGGCGGAAAGCAGCTTGTCGCCAAACGTCGCTTCGCCGCGCGAGCTGAAACGTTCGTAGAGCGCGGTCGAGAGCACCGGCACCGGCACGGCCGCATCGATTGCGGCTTTGATCGTCCAGCGCCCTTCCCCAGAATCGGAGACCCTGCCGGCGAAGTTCGTGAGCGCGGGATCCTTGGTCAGCGCGGTTGCAGTGAGATCGAGCAGCCAGGAGGCGATGACGCTGCCGCGCCGCCACACTTCCGCAATGTCGCGCAGATTGAGGTCGTATCGATAGAGTTCGGGGTTGCGTAGCGGCGTCGTTTCGGCGTCGACCGCGCGCTGCTGCTCGCCGACATTGGCGTGGCGCAGAATGCTCATCCCTTCCGCGTAGGCGGCCATGATGCCGTACTCGATCCCGTTATGGACCATCTTGACGAAGTGGCCGGCGCCGTTCGCCCCGCAATGCAGGTAGCCCAATTCGGCGGTGCCGCCGATGCCTTCGCGCCCGGGCGTACGCGGGATGTCCCCCGCACCAGGCGCCAGCGTCTTGAAGATCGGATCGAGATGCCGCACGGCCGCGTCCGGTCCGCCGATCATCATGCAGTATCCGCGCTCGAGGCCCCAGACGCCGCCGCTGGTCCCGACATCCACGTAGTTGATCCCTTTGGGCGCGAGCTCTTGGGCGCGGCGGATGTCGTCCACGTAATACGAGTTGCCGCCATCGATGAGGATGTCGCCGCTCTCGAGGTGAGGCACGAGGTCGGCGATGGTCTTGTCCACGGCAGCCGCCGGCACCATCAGCCAGACCGCACGCGGCTTCTCCAACTTGCGCACCAGGTCGACGAGGGATGCGGCCCCGACCGCCTTATCCCGCGCCAAATCCGCGACCGCCTTCGGCGACATGTCGAACACCACGCACGCATGGCCGCCCTTGATGAGGCGCCGCACCATGTTGGCGCCCATTCTGCCCAATCCGATCATCGCGAGCTGCATGACATCCTTCTCCATTAGCGCTGAACCGCGGCGCGCAGCCGCTGCATGGCGGCAGCGATGCCTTCGCCATCGTCGAAAATTGCCGACCCTGCCACCAGCACATCGGCTCCCGCCGCAACCGCCAGCGGGGCGGTGGTCGCATCGACCCCTCCGTCCACCTCGAGGCCGCACTCGGGCTTGATTCGATCGATCATCGCCCGCGCGCGCCCGATCTTCGGGACGGTCGTAGGGAGGAAATGCTGATGCCCGAATCCCGGGTTCACGGTCATGACCAATATTTGGTCGACTTCCTGCATGATTTCTTCGAGAACCGTCGCGGAAGTCGCCGGGTTAATGGCGACGCCGACGCGTTTTCCCAACGCTCTGATGCATTGCACGGTACGTGACAGGTCGTTGTTACCCTCCCAGTGAACCAGAAATGAATCGGCTCCTGCCTGCGCGAATTCTTCGACAAAGAAATCGGGATTGGAAATCATCAGATGCGCCTCCAGCGGCAGGCGCGTCACCTTTCGCAGCGATCTGACGACCGCCGCGCCCATGGAAAGATTTGGCACGAAATGTCCGTCCATGACGTCCACATGAATGCGGTCCGCTCCGGCACGCTCGGCCTCGGCCACCTGTTCTCCCAAGCGGGCGAAATCTGCCGCGAGGATCGATGGAGCGAGCTTGATTGCCTTGGTCGTCACATTGCGCCCTTGAGCTTGCGGTACCGCCGGATCAGATTGTTGGTCGAGCTGTCATGGCCGAGCCTGGATTCGCTCTTGCTCTCGAGCTCCGGGATGATGCGCTGGGCCAGGACCTTGCCGAGTTCTACGCCCCACTGATCGAACGAGTCGATGTCCCAAATCGTTCCCTGGGTGAACACGCTGTGCTCGTACAACGCCACGAGTTTTCCGAGCGCGGCTGGGGTCAAACGATCCAACACGATGGTGTTCGACGGCCGATTGCCTTCGAACACTCGGTGTGGGACGAGCCAATCGGGCGTGCCTTCGGCCTTGACTTGCTCGCGCGTTTTGCCGAAGGCGAGCGCCTCGGTCTGTGCAAATACGTTGGCCAGCAACATATCGTGATGTCGGCCGAGCTTGTTGAGCGGCTGTGCGAAGGCGATGAAGTCGCAGGGGATGAGCCGCGTGCCCTGGTGGATCAATTGATAGAACGAGTGCTGGCCATTGGTTCCAGGCTCACCCCAGTAGATCGGACCGGTCTGATGGTCGACCGGCGTCCCGGCGAGCGTCACGTGCTTGCCGTTGCTCTCCATCGTCAGCTGCTGGAGGTAGGCCGGGAAGCGCTTGAGGTATTGGTCGTAGGGCAGCACGGCGACGGTTTGCGCGCCGAAGAAGTCGTTGTACCAGACGCCGAGCAGACCCATGAGCGCCGGCAGATTGCGCCCGAATGGCGCGCTGCGGAAATGTTCGTCGATCGCATGAAACCCTTCCAGCATGGCGCGGAAGTGGTCGGGGCCGATGGCGAGCATGGTCGACAGGCCGATAGCGGAGTCCATGGAATAGCGCCCTCCGACCCAGTCCCAGAACTCGAACATGTTGGTGGTGTCGATGCCGAATTCTGCGACTTTTTCGGTATTTGTCGAAACCGCGACGAAATGCCTGGCGACCGCCTTGGTGTCGCCGCCAAGGCCGCGCAGCGACCAATCGCGTGCGCTTTGCGCGTTGGTCATCGTCTCCAGCGTGGTGAAGGTCTTCGAGGAGATGATGAACAGCGTTTCCGCAGCATCCAGATCGCGCGTCGCCTCGACAAAATCGGTGCCGTCGACATTGGATACGAAGCGGAACGTCATGGCGCGGTCGCTGTAGTATTTGAGCGCCTCATACGCCATCACCGGCCCGAGATCCGAGCCGCCAATGCCGATATTGATGACGTTGCGGATGCGTTTTCCGGTGTGGCCTTTCCATTGGCCGCTGCGGATGCGGTTGGCGAAATCGGCCATCTTGTCGAGCACGGCATGAACGTCCGGTACGACGTTCTTGCCGTCGACCACGATGGACGCGCCTCTCGGTGCACGCAGCGCAACGTGCAGGACCGCACGATTTTCCGTAACGTTGATTTTCTCGCCCCGGAACATCGCGTCGATTCGTTCGCGCAGTCCGGATTGCTCGGCGAGCTGGACGAGCAAGCTTACCGTCTCGTCGTCGATGCGATTCTTCGAGTAGTCCAGGAAGACGCTGGCGGCCTCCGCCGTCATCCGCTCGCCACGCGTTGGATCGCCGGCGAACAGGTCGCGCAGGTGCCGCCCCCGCATCGTCCCATAGTGATCTTCGAGAGCGCGCCACGCCCCCTGTCTGCTCGTTGGATCCCCGCGAGCTATCTCCGATCGTGCAGCCATCTGCGGGACCCTCTCTGATCAAGTCCGTGGTTTCGAACGCGTTCCGGTGTGCGGGCGAGCGTGCTCTTCCTCCCACAGGCGAAATCCGCCACGGAAGGCGTTGGCGTTGTCGCCTGCGCGAGAATGCGGCGGCAGCGTATCGAGTTTCCTGACGTTGCCGCCCCCAATCACCGTATCGTCGGGCTCGAGCGCGGCGATGAAGCGGGCCACGACGTCGGCCACGTGACGGCGCCATTTCTTCTTGCCGTAGCGGTCCAGTCCGGCACGGCCCACGTAGTCCTCATAGGTACCCTTCTTGTAGGGCAGGTGACCGAGTTCCATGGGCTCCACAATCCCGTTCGCAATCAGGGTGGATCCGAGTCCCGTTCCGAGGCCTAGAAAGAGCATCTTGCCGCCGTTGTAGCTCCCCAGAGCCTGCATCGCGGCGTCGTTGACGACCTTCACCGGGCGGCCGAACGCTGCCGCAAAGTCGAACCCGACCCAACCGCGTGCAAGGTTATATGGTTCGGCAATCGGGCAGCCGTGCAGGACCGGGCCGGGATACCCGATCGACACCATGTCATAGGTCCAACCTCGGGCAAGCTTCTTCACTCCGGACACCATCTGCCTGGGGGTCAATGTCGGGCCGGATGGAAATGAGCGCTCCTCGTTTTGTCCTGTGGCGAGGATCTTGACCGAGGTTCCGCCCACATCGACGACCAACACTTTCCCGGCCGCGGACGCCTTTGCGACGTCAGCTCGATCTTGCCGCACTCGTCGGCGCTGGGCGGGCCGCGACATCGCTTTCACCGCGCTAGCTCGCTCGCTTGAGTGCGGCGGATTTGGAACTGATCACGCCCATCAGGTCGCTCCAGGAATTGACGAAGGACTTGGCACCTTCGTCCTGAAGCTGCTTCGATAGTGCATCGACGTCGATCTTTGCCTCCGCAAACCGCGCCAGCTCCTGTTCGGAGTCGCCGCCGTTCGCGGGAATGGTTGCGCCGACATCGCCGTGTTCAGCGAGGGCTTTGAGTGTCCCCTCAGGCATCGTGTTCACCGTGAACGGCGCGGCCAGGGCCTTGACGTAGAGAACATCCGACGCCTTCGGGTCCTTGGTCCCGGTGCTGGCCCACAGCAGCCGTTGCGGACGCGCGCCGGCATTGTAGGCGCGCATCCATCGTGGCGAACTCAGTAAGCCGAGATAGGCCTTGTAGGTCCGCTTGGCGACAGCGATGCCGAGCCGATCGTTGAGCGCCTCCGGCACCTTCCCGGTGACCGCGACGTCCCAGCGGCTGATGAAGACCGACGCCACCGAGCGCACGTCGGGTGGCAATCCTGCTTCGATGCGCCGTTCGATGCCGCGCATGAACGCATTGGCGGCCGCCAAGTACTGATCGTCAGAGAACAGCAGCGTGACGTTGGTCGGGACCCCGGCAAAGATCGCTTCTTCGATGGCTGGGAGGCCTTCGGGGGTGCCCGGAATCTTGATCAAGACATTGGGCCGTCGCGCCTGCGCGTGCAGGTCCTTGGCGGCGGCAATCGTCGATTTGGTGTCGTGCGCCAGCAAAGGCGAGACTTCCAGCGAAACCCAACCGTCGACGCCGCAGGTTCGGTCATAAACCGGCCGGAACAAGTCCGCCGCTTGCGTAAGGTCTTCCAGCGCGAGTTCGAAGAAAAGCTTTTCCCCCGACTTACCTTCGGCGAGCTTGCTTTTGATGGCGTCGTCGTAGTCGCTGCTGTTCTTGATCGCGTGGTCGAAGATCGTCGGATTCGAGGTCAGCCCGGTAACTGAGAACTCGTCGATATAGCGGCGGAGCACGCCCGTCCGCAATAAGTTGCGCGTGATGTTGTCGAGCCAGAGGCTCTGACCCAGATCGTGCAGGATTCGAGTGGCCTTCATGCTATGACCTCCGTCGCGCCCCCGACTTCAGTAAGTCGCATTTTACGCGGTGCGTCGCGCGTGCGGATGTCCGGTCGCGATCGGCAGCCATGCATGCCCATCGCGCGCGAGCAAGCGATCGGCGGCGGCGGGACCGACGCTGCCGGCGGCATAGTTGGGGAAATCGTCAGCGGGGGTGCGCGCCCAGGCCTCGAGCAGACCCTGCACGGCGCACCAGGCGGCCTCGACCGTATCGGCCCGCTGGAACAAGGTAGCGTCGCCGATGAGACAATCGTAGATCAGCGTCTCGTAACCCACCGACGCCAGCGGTTCGAAATAGTCCCGGTAGGCAAAGTCCATGTCGACGCCGTCGATTTTGATCTCGGCGCCAGGGCGCTTGGCGCTGAAACTGAGCGACAGCCCCTCATCCGGTTGAATGCGCAGCGTCAGAATGTTGGCGGGCAGCCGGTCAACCGGAGTGTCGCGGAAGAGCGCATAGGGCGCCTGACGAAATTGCACCGCGATCTCGGTGTTGCGGGCGCAGAGCGACTTGCCGGTGCGGAGATAGAATGGCACGCCGGCCCAGCGCCAGTTGTCGATGCCGAGCTTGAGTGCGACATAAGTCTCGGTTGAGGAATCCGGCGCGACATCGGGCTCATGTCGGTAATCGCGAACTTTTTTGCCCAGCACCACGCCTGCGCCATACTGGCCGCGAACGGCATCGGCCGGCGAGATCGGATGGATCGCCTGGAACAGCTCCGTCTTCTTGGCACGCACGGCATCGGCGTCGAATGAGATCGGCGGCTCCATGGCAATCATGGCGAGGAGCTGGAACAGGTGGTTCGGCACCATGTCCCGTAACGCGCCGGTTTTTTCGTAGAAGCGGCCGCGGTGCTCGACACCGACCGTCTCGGCGGCGGTGATCTGGACGTGGTCGACATGGTCGCGGGTCCACAGCGGCTCGAAGATGCCGTTGGCGAAGCGCAGCACCAAGATGTTCTGGACCGTTTCCTTGCCGAGAAAGTGATCGATCCGATAGATCTGGTCTTCGGACAGCACCTTGAGGATCTGCGCGTTGAGGGCCTCGGCCGATGCCAAGTCATGACCGAAAGGCTTTTCGACGATTACTCGCCGCCAAGCGTTCTCTGACTGTCGCGCGAGCCCGGCGCGGCCGAGCTGCTCGATTATAGGGCCAAAGAACCGGTCGGCGACCGCCAGATAGAACAGCACGTTGCCTGCGTCGTTCTGCCTCCCGCGTTGATCGATCAGCAGCTTCTTGAGCTGGCTGAAGGTTTCGGGCTGCATAAAGTCTCCGCGCATGTAGTGCATGCGATGGATAAGCCAGGACCACGCCTGCTGGTCGATCGCATCGCCGTGGCGCTCGCCCCCCGCGGCGCGCGTGAAGGCTTGCATCATCTCGGCCAGGTTCCCACACCATTCCTCGGTGGTCAGGTCGTTGTGATCGACGCCGATGATGACAAAGTCGTCCGGGAGCTTCCCGGCTCTCACAAGATTGTAGAGCGCCGGCACGATGAGACGCTTGGTCAGATCGCCGCCAGCGCCGAAAATCGTCATGGTGGCGGGGGACAGCGGGTGGCCGGGGAAACTCTTTGCGACAGTTGCCGCCGCATCTGCAGCGATCGTTGTCATCGCGCTCCTCCACCGCTCAGCGATGTTATCGGGCCTGTGTTGCGTGGCGAGGGAGCGCTGGCTTCTCGGCCCATGTCGGCTCTTCTTACGCTAAATCAACGCCCTCGGCCGCGATTTCGTTCATCGGCTAGATCGAATCGGAAGCAACCTTCAGCTGCGTGAGCTTGGACGTTATATCGCAACGCTCGACCACGGCGGGGTCTCCCTTGATGACTTCAAACTCCGTCTGTCCGCCCTTGGTCCAGAACCGGATGTCGAGTTTATGCTTGCCGATGCGCAGATCGCGCATCGTCAAATCTGGCAGCCAAGCCGGAAGCGACGGGTCGACATAGAGCTTATCGCGCGGGGCATCTGGGAGAAATCCCAACAGGGCCTGGGTCAGCATGAAGACGGAGCCCGCCGCCCACGCTTGGGGCACGTTCGCCCCCAGATACTGGACCGGGAAGTTGGTCTCCGTGCGCTCGGCCGCGGTGTAAAGTTCCGGCAGCTGATTGAGCAGGAAATGGCTCGCCGCCACGCTCACGTCGTGCGCGACCCGCGCCGCCTCCGCGCTAAAGCCATAGAATTTGAACCCCATGGCGATGATGGCGTTGTCGTGCGGCCACACCGAGCCGGTCTGATAGTTGTACGGATTGAATGCCCGATGATCGGCGGATAGCGTGCGGATACCCCAGCCCGTCCACATGTCGCGTGCCATCAGGCGGTCCACCACCTTCTTTGCACGCTCGGGGGGCACGATCCCACACCAGAGGCAATGCCCGGGGTTGGATGCGACCGTCAGCACCTTGTTCTTGTCTCCATCGAGCGCGTAGACATAAAACCCCAATTCCTCATCCCAGAAGGCGTCGTTGAACCGCTCGAACAAAGCGGCAGCCTTGGCACGCAGCGCCTTCGCGCGGTCAGGCTTTCCGAGCGCCTCGAAAACCTCAGCCATGCGGACCCAGGCACTGTAGACGTAGCCCTGCAACTCGCACAGCGCCTTCGGCCCCTTCACAAGCGAGCCATCGGGATACATGACCGAATCGCCCGAATCCTTCCAGGCCATGTTCTCGTAGCCGACTGGAGAGCGCGTCTGGTACTCCTGAAACCCATCGCCGTCGCGGTCGCCGTATTTGTCGATCCAGGCGAGGCATCCTTCCGCCGTCGGCAGATGCCGTTCCAGCAGCCCTTTGTCGCCGGTCGCGCGCCAAGCTGCGTGCAGGGTTATCAGATAGAGCGGCGTCGCATCCGCGGTTCCGTAATAGGGTGTGTGCGGGACGAGCTTGAAATGCGCAAGCTCGCCATAGCGTAGTTCGTGGAGGATTTTGCCTGGTTCGGCATCGCGGTATGGGTCATCGTCCTTGGCTTGCAGCGAGCCCAGAATCTCCAACGCGCCGCGGGCGAATTCCGGATAGATCAGGACGTTCTGCAGCGAAACGATCAGGCTGTCGCGGCCAAACGGGGCAACGAACCACGGTAGCCCAGCAGCAGGTAGGAACACCATATGGTCCGTGCCCTTGATCGGCAGACGCAGCGCAGCCATGTCCTCCAGCGCTTGGTGAAAGAGACGGTAGAATTCTTCGTTGCTTGTTCTGATCTTGACCACGGTCTTGAGCCATTCCGCCATCGTCGGGAAAAGGCGGGACTCGTGAGTTTTCCCGACACAATCGCGCGGCGCGTCAAGCTGCTGCTGGCGATCCTCGAGCGTATACAGCAGGCAGGCATGCCAAGCCTTGCCCGGCGCAAGCGCGACCTCGAAGCTGAGCCGCCCATTGGCGGAAACGGCCTTGCTCGTTGCACGCGACACTGTGATCGTCAGCGAGCGGTGAAAATCACGATTCGAATACGCGGTACGAAGCCGCTGCCGGCGTTCCGACCATTCGGTGGTGATCTGGCCGCGGCGCACGATCTTGCCCGACTTCACCTCGAAAATGTCGGCAAAGTCGCATCGCAGCGCGATTTCGAGCTGAAAGCGCACCGGCTTCAAGCCGTTGTTGGTGACATCGAGATCTTCGTGCATGCCGCCGATGATCGATCGGCTGATCGTGAGGCCGATGGTGCGTGGCGGGATCGGACCGTCTTCGGTGAGAATGGATTTATTGGTGAGGAAGATGCGCGCGGCATGATAATTGACTGGACCGCCGTTCAACAGCTCCCACGGTTCGCCATTGGCATAAATCGTCCAGTTGCTGATTATCCGCGTGTCGAGAAAGTAAAGGCCCTTCTCGCTCGGCCAGTTGATGTGCCCGTCCGGCTCGCTGACGAGCACCGTCTGACCCTGATGGATGGCGATCTGTGGGGGGCCGACTTGAACCTTGAATGCCATGGTGTCGTCCTTATCGTCGCACGCGGCGCGCCGGCGCGGCCGAGTTAACGCGGCAGGTCGGACATCGCGTGACCTGGAAACTTAGACGGGTCCTTGGCCGCATCCTAGAGGAGAGGATGGCCGGTTGGCTCACGCCCTGAAAAAGGGCCGCAACGAGGACCTCGCGCGCAAACGCCTGCTCCACCTCGGGGCGGAAGTCCGCGACCCACTATCCGGAGCGACCGCCGAACCTGAACGGCGGTCCAAACCCCTGGCAGGCCCTCGCCAGGACCAATCAGGCAACGAGCTAGAAGTGAGGCCGCCGCCACGGGTCAGCGGCAAAGGCGTCGGGCAGCGGTCAATCCTGCGGGAGGAACTCGGTCACGGCCCCCAAACGCAACGGAACTCGCCGCGCTAGCCTGCCGCATGGGAATATTCGGCTGATGCAACCGCGGGGATTCGGTCCCGCCGCCTGCTCCCATTGCGAACAGGTCGCTTGATCGACTTGTCGCGCGCATGCTGCTTGGCTGCCCTGAGCGCGATCGGCCCCACATTCGCAAGGAACACTTTTTCATGGGCGCGCGTGAGTGTGTCGATGGCCTGTTTCAACGACAGCCATTTCACCGCCTTGATGTCGTACATCAACTCCCGCACCGGCCCGCCGACGGCTCGCATGTGCCAGAACTGAACGATCTTGATGTTGCCGTCGACCGCATATGACATCGAACCGAGAAATCGGCGAACCGAAACCCGGTGTCCGGTCTCTTCCATCACCTCTCGCCTGGCAGCGGCAACCGCCTGCTCGCCGGGATAGAGCTTGCCTTTTGGCAGGACCCAGGACTTGTCCCTTCGCAATCGCACGACGGCGATGCGCGGTCTGGAGCCTTCCCGTAGCAAAATCCCACCCGCAGCCAGAATCGGCGCGCGGGCCTTCGCCGAATCAGTCATGTCAAAAGCTATGCCGGACGAACTGGCGCAGAGCAAGCGCAGAATTCGCGCAGCCGAGGTTTGGTCCGAATCTGTATCGATACTCTGACTAAGCCATCGAGCGTAGGTCGAGCGCCAGCGCGATCCAAGCGACGCCGTAAAAGACCAATTCGATTCCGACGAATAGGCCGATGACCCACAGGCCCGAGACCGGCCATTGCGCCAGGACAAGAATGCCGAGCAACAACGTGACGAGACCATGGAGAGTGTGCCAGCCCCAGTCCGGCAGGGAAATCACGAACGGAGTGATCAATTGGAACAGGCCGGCGACCAGAAAGAATGCTCCCATCAGCAAGGTCAAAATCTCGGCGGTGACCAGCGGCCGCCACAGGATCAGAATACCGATCACCCCGAACAGGACCGCGCCCAGCCAATGTTGGAACAGGCCGGCCCATTTGCCAACCATGATCGCTTGGACGATCTCAATGCCAGCCGCAATCACCAGCAGCCACCCGAAAAACAGCATGGAGACGACCGTGGCCGCTACCGCGCGCACGATTGCGAGAATCCCGAGCAGCGCTAAGCCGATGCCGAAAGCCAGAAACCAGCCCCAGTTATGGATGATCTCCGCAGGAATTCGCACATCCAGAGTCTGAATCTCGCTCATGACGTGTCTCTCCCTTGCAAAAGGCGCGACGTCCTATTCTGTCGTTAGACTCATCCTCCCGGGTACATTCTGTTTGGCTCGGCACTCGAACGCAAGCTCGTCCGGGGTCGGCGCCCGCGGCGCGACGGTACAAGCGCATTGAGACAGCCTCTGCCGAGTGTCGAGATTTGACGGGACGCGCACCGACGCGGTGGATTCGCAGCAGTTAGTGGAGACGCGCAAGCGCGCGCGCAGCCGTGGCGGCGCTATCTTTTCTTCGTCAGGTCATAGAGTAAGGCTGGGAACGCCACCTCACCTCCGTTCGGGGTCGCTTCGATCGCGCCCACAGCCGTCCGAGGTCCTGGATCCATACGATCACGTGGCGCTCGATCCCCGCGAGGCTCCGCCTTTGAATCTCGAAGTTCGCACTTGCCGCAATGACGGCGTCGGCATTCGTTGCGTTGTTCGCCTTGTACCAGGTGAGAAGCACGGCGACCCCCATCATCGCCACGATTCCGGCAAGGTTGATGCCAAGCTGAGTCAGAACATCGTCGCGGAAAAAAGTCAGCAGGATATAACCGAGCACTGAGAGAACTATACCGAGACAGAACACCTGCAGCGAATGCTGGCCGCAACGGATAATCAATTGAGCGGCACGCCAACGAAGGACGCCACTGTCGCGACCGACGAAATGTGCCGCAGTTACGGCAAGTGCAAGAAAGCTGACCAGGCGTAACGGTGCGAGATTGCTTTTGTCCGCGACTAAGGGCGAGAGCTCACGCGACAACAAGCCCGGAAACGCGTCATAGGCCCCGTGAATGGTCCACGAGATACTGACGATGCCAATCACAACCGTAATGGCGATGGCCAGCTTCGGTAGCCACGAGCCTTGCCCCGGGAACACCCAACGACTGTGTTGGGAATATCCAGCAGTCGCGCCAATGACGAAGAGGAACTGCCAGGCGAGGGGGTTGAAGAACCACGCCTCATTGTCGGGATAGCTGTGCGGCTGCCAACCGAAGCGCAATGTCAAGAGATAGAGCGCGCCGGAGAGGATCAATGGCAGCGGCAGGCACCGCTGCAACAGCAGCAGCACCACGGGAAACACCCCCAACAAGATCATGTAGATCGGCAAGATGTCGAGGAACTGAGGTTGATACTGCAGCAACAGAACCTTGATGATCGCGACTTGCGGTTCGTCGATAAAATTATCGATCCCAAAGTCCTCGCTATAGGTTTGATGGAGGCTGAGGGTTGCGTAACACACCTCCGCGGCAAGGATCACGAATATGAAGATGTGCGCGACATAGAGCTGCCAAATCCGGCGACAGATCTGGCCCGTTGCGGCGACTCCCCCATGGCCTTGCAAAGCCCTTCCATAAACTGTGGCCGCGGCGTAACCCGAGATAAAGATAAAGACCTCGGCAGCGTCGGAAAATGCGATCGAATGCAGTGTTACATACGACAAGACATTATTTGGAATGTGGTCGATGAAGATGAAAAGGAGAGCCAGACCGCGAAAAAGGTCGAGTCTCAAATCGCGCCGGCTCCGCTGATTGAGATCGGTATCGGCGGCGCCGTGCCGAGAGCCGTGCTGGCTTCTATGCTCGGACAATTGCCTGGCTTCACGCATGGGATGCAACGCGCACCATTTCGCCGTGGGTGGCTGTCTTGGTCGATACCGCCCCTCGAAAAACGACCCGTTATCGACGCAGCGCGCGCGCTGTTTGGCGCCGAGCTAGAAATGCAATCGCAGTCTGACGAGCTACACCCAAGTCGGACTGCGGTTCGGCGTGCGCGAGAGCCCCGTCCTCGCCGACAGTGAACCGGTACGTCTCATAAGTTTGTCTGTTCACCACGAAAATGTTGGGATGTTCATGACACACGACTTCAAAGCTCATAGTTCCCCTCCCCCTGCATAACGCCAAACGCGCACCGGAAGCGTGGCCGCCGGCTGGAAGTAATTTCTTAATCGATGTTTTTTATGCAGCTTCCCACCCCCGGGCAGCGCCGCGACTACAGCAACGACAAGCGTCGCTTCCGGGGCTCAATAAAGGCGGAAATGAGAAGATTCTTTGCAAAGAATCAAACCAGCGTAGCCAGGTTTCCCAGCATGGAGATGCCGCTTCAACCGAAGCCCCGACAAGTTCCTTTTCGCGGATCAGCCTCAATGTTTGATAAGCACGCTGGTGCGATCGGGGCTCAGCACATCATCTCGCAACTCCGCGGCCGGTTATTTATTACGCTGCCAGTCGCTGAGGCGCGCCGTTTCAGTCGGAAGGCTCCGTTTTCATGCTGCGACCGATCGCAAATTGACCGACCGGACCCTCGATGTGGAAGTCGATACCCGTCATCTTCGCGAACAGATCAATATTGGAGATCCCAATCGCGCATCCGCCCAGCCCCAGATCGTTCGCCATCAGGTAGAATGTTTGCATCAGTGCGCCGGCATCCTTGAGAACGAGCGCATAGGCGATCGAGCTGTACTTCCATGAAACCCGCCCAAAGCGTGCCGCGATCGTGATCAGGATCTGAGGCGCGGCGGGCGTGTCCATCGCGAATTGGGCTCCCCTCAACAGCGCGTCGAGCTCATGCGGGCGGACGCTGATCGGCACTAACGCGTGTCCCCCAGCGTCGTAATGATAGAATCCTCGTGCCAGCCCTTCGCATGTATCGACAGCCAGATAGAGCTCGAGCTCATAGCTGCCGCCCCCCGAGGGATACGGCCTCGGCGCATAGGCCACCACCGGGCCGCCGTCGTAGGCGCTGTTGCCAAATCTCGTCTGCACACGCGCGCTGCCGTCGAGAAACCGCGAAAGCTCAGCGAGCGTGATCGGCCGCCGATCATCGAAGCTGCGCGTCGAGTGACGGGCGCGCAAGAGCTTCGCCACTGGCGAGATTTCCTCCGGCTGCCCGGCCGAGAACTTGCGCAGATGGATCCGCTTTCCGGGCCAGCGGGGCCGCACCGCCGGCAGCGGAGCCATGACCCCTGCATACGGATAAGTTCCGCCCAGCGGGTTGGCGTGTCGGCCTTCCGTGCTGCGCGCGTGGAATAGTAGATCGTGGAAATCCCAGAGAATGAGGTTGTCGTCGCCTTCGGCCGGCCGCAGCCCGCTGTCGCGAGCGGCGTCGACCTTGAACAGGATCTGGCAATCCACCAGCAGGGCGAGAAGCTCCAATCCGAGAAAACCGTCCCCCCGGCGCAGCTGCTTGACTTGTTGCGGTGAGGACAGGGTCGCCAGGGCGGCCGCAGTCTTCGGACTGCAAATTCTGAACAGCGCGCCGGCGCGCGGTGATTCCAGGACCATCTCGTTGCCGCGCCGGCGCATGTACGCGAACCGCGACAGCACGAGAACATCGGCGTTGCCGAGCGGCGGCGTTTGCGGCCAATAGTCGGGAAGCTGCGGTTCGATGACGACTTGATCCTCGCCTTGGGGGTGGCCGAGGGAGTACTCCAACAGCCCGTGCCGGGCCAATCGCCGGACCAACAGGTGGATCTCTTTTTCGACGCTTCGGCGTTCCGATGCAAACGAGCTAAGCGGCAAACCGCTGCGCAGCTTCTGCGCGCCCGCCGCCGCACCTGCGCCGAACTGTCCAAAACCCACCGAATAGCCGCCGAAGCAGGCGACGATGTTTCCATCCGCGCGCGCCTCGAGCGTGACGTGAGCGCTGAGCCGGGCGGATAAGGTTACAGCCCGCCGCCCTCGCTTTATTCCGGGAGCGCGCAAGCCAAATTGACCCTCAGGTCTGGGGGTGAAGCGGATTGAGCTCGCTTTCCGACAGCGGCCGGTCTTGCCATCCGAGCTTGACCGGCACATCGTAAAGTCGGCCAGGTGCGAAGCGGCGATAAAAATGCCGCAGTCCCGGAACGATCACTCTGGCGACCGGGACATCGATGTCGGGGCGCGTCTGATCGAGGACGAGGAAATCGAGGCCCGCGCGCTTGGCGAGATTCACGCAGGCCCTCACCTGCTCGCGCGCGTCGAGACTGCCGAACTTCGAGCCGAAGTCCGGTCGGACGACCGTAGCACCGCTCGGCGTCAAATAGGGATGGTCCTGCAGCCGAAATGGAGGCGTGGCGACACCATCGTTCGATTCTTGGCTCGACGGGTTCGGGTCCCGGCCGCCCATGAGGCCGATGGACAGAAATTGGTTGAGCTCGGTCATCGCGCGTAACGCCGCGATCCGCACATCGAAATGCGAGCCAGAACCGAACTCGACAAATTCTTGCGAGTTTTCCATCCAGTGCGTTATGGTCACAAAGCTCGGAATCCCGAGATCGCTGGTGACGTCGAGCATCCAGAGGCGGCGTCCGGTTTCGGCAAGCTGGATTTTCAGATCACGGATGTAGGCTTCATCGAACTGGCCGAGATCCACTTCCGCCCGTTGCAATCGATTGTACCACCAGATCGCGTATGCATCCCGTTCCACTAGTTCGAGGAACCCTTGGACGATTGCCTCCTCGAGCGTGTTGCCGGCCGCGCAGCCGTTGGAATCCGCATGGACATGGTAGGCGGCAGGTGGGCCCCGGTAGAAAAAATATAATAGGCTGGTCGGAAGATATTTGAACCGTTCGTCGCGCAGGGACCAGACCGGCGACCATTCGATCTCGGCCGATCGATCGAAGGGGGTCGGCATCGGCATCGACGGGTCTGCGTCGATCGTCTGCGCCTGATCTTGCCGGTCCTGCGCGTCGCTGAACAGCAAGACATCGTTGGGTAGAATGGCATCGCCCGATGGGAAATCCGTGAACCGCCGGGTCGCTCTGATCTCGTCGCCCTGAAAAATCCCGGAATAGCGCTCGATCGCCTCCATGAGCGCGCTGGCTTCACCCTGCTCGGCAGTGCTGCCCTTGCCGAAGCTGCCGCCGCTTAGCCCCGCCTTGAGCTCATTGACCGTCCTGGCCGGCCCCGAAAAATTGTGCGTGGCAAGGTAATTGGTGTTCATGGGCAAATCGGCTTCAATCCGCTCGAGCCGCGAGACCACGCCGGTAAGGGGGCTCACGTGTTTGCGGAAACGTGCGACCGTGGCCCACGACGAAACGGTCCGATAGCCCCCGCTCGTCATGACCAGCTTGCCGCCGGCGCCAAGTTCGACCGGCATCGGCGCACGGCGGGGGTCTCGCAACTTCTTGCGGCCGCAGGCCGCGCATTGCGGACGGGACGCCACGTAATGCTTCACAATGGTCGCGCCCAGCAGGTCGAGGCTGATGATGTGATCGCGCACGTCCGTACGGAAATCGGTAGCGATCGCTTTTGCGATCTCGACGGCCGCAAGCTGAATGCCGCTTTGTCCGATCATATCGCGGGCAAGCGGCGAAGTGGCGACGCGGCGCGCCCCTCCGCGGTCAAGAAGCGCCTTGATCTCTCGGTTGCGTCTCATGCGTTCGGCAAGACAAGCCCAGCACGCGCTCTTGCCCGGGCTGAGCACTGGTCCCACCAAAGGGAAAATGCCGCACGGTTGGACGAGAACCCAAGGTGTGCAGTCCGACAAATGCTCCCGGTTCAATTCGGCCAGCTGTCCTTCGAGATAATCGCTCACCAGCGTGACCGTCAGGTCGGCTGAATGCTGCACGACGCGAACGCCCAGCCCCCTCAAGGCGGCGCCGAGCTCGGCTGCACCCTGCACGTCGATCGATTGAATGCGGACACGACATTTCTGGAGATTTTTCTCCGCAATCTCGGGCGACAGGCCCAGGCTCGCCCAATAGGCGGCCACGGTATCCGCCGAAGCGCGCGGTTTCGCGATGATAAAGCGGCGATCGACCAGCCGCTTCAGGGCTTCGTGGATCTTGTTGGACGGGAAATTCCCTTCCAGCGCGCGAACGAGCTCCCGAAAACTCTTTCTACCCTCGCCTATCGCGGAAGCGAGCGCGCAATAGAGCTCGCCGTGAAGAAAGAACTTGCGGTCCTCGGAATAGAGGCACACGACCTTGGACGGCAGCACATAGACGGTGAAATTCGGCGCGAACCGCGGAACATCCTTGCTGTCGTGCTGCGCAATGCGATCGCGGTGATCGCCTGTCATGCGGTGAGCACGCGCGACTCTACGCTTATCGCGACCAGTCCGGATCGCCATTGCAAGACACGTATTCTCGCGCTTGCGAGAGCGCCGCCGTCTCGCTCGCACGCTGGCGTTTCTCGCTAGAATTGACCATTCACTCGGCCATCATGTGGCGCCGCAAACAACACATAATTGGCCGGGTCGAACCTGATCAACCCGGCCATGATCTTGCGTCTGTCAACTAAATCGGAGCGCGCCAAGTCTAGCAGATACGGCAAACTCCCCACGACAAGCAGCAGCCGCAGCCTCCGCAGCCGCAGCCTCCGCACCCGCCGCCTCCGCAGCGGCAGCCTCTGCCGCAGCCCCTGCAGCCGCAGCCTCTGCCGCCGCAGCCTCTGCCGCAGCCTCGGGCAAACTTTTCGCCGAGTCGGGGCGTTCCGGCGTTTTCCTTGTCGAAGACGTAGAACGTCCCCAAGCTGACGTCGGCGATTTCTTCCTCACTGAGAGTGATTTGGGGTGGGGAGGTATCCCACGACGGTATATCCGCCGCCGGTACAGCGGTTGCCGCGGATGCGCCGCCTGCCAACGACAAAGACACACCGACAACCCCAAGCACCGGTACGGCTTCCTTCGGATATTTTCGCTTCGAAGCACGTTTCGTCTGCGGCATAGTTTAAGTCCTCCCACGCCTGCTAGCGAATATTCGACGCCCGAAACGCTATTCGTACGCTTTGCCCATGCACCTGGCAAGGCTGATTGCGCACATTGATTGGCATGGCTTACCCAGGCCTTACACACGCTCGAGCTGACCGCGAGCTACGTGAACGACCGTTCATAAGACACGCGGATCGCGGCCGGCGTGCGCTCACAAAACGCGCCGGGGGGCAGCGAGTTCCCCGATTTTATGTAATGACATCGTCGCTGCCTCCATTATGAAGTAGGCCAGGTCGGCGCAAATGCGGGCGCCGCCACGTCTTTGCAGGCGCGATCGAGAGAAACAGACATGGCCAATGCTCATGGCCGCTTTGTCTGGTACGAGTTGATGACGACGGACATGGAAGCCGCCAAGACCTTCTATGCCGATGTCGTGGGCTGGGGCACGCAGGACGCGTCAATGCCCGGCATGGCCTATACCCTGTTTACCGCTGGAGGAACTTCGGTCAGCGGGTTGATGGACCTGCCGGAGGACGCAAGGAAATCGGGCTTGCGGCCGAGCTGGCTCGGATATGTCGGCGTCAGCGACGTGGACGCCGCCGCCGACCGCATCAAAGAGCTTGGCGGCGCCGTGCACGTCCCACCGAAGGACATCCCCAACATCAGCCGCTTTTCGATCGCCGTTGACCCGCAAATGGCAACGATTGCGTTGTTCAAGTGGCTGGAGGGCGGCCAAGAGCAGCCCCCCGCGCTGGACGCGCCCGGCCGCGTCGGCTGGCACGAGTTGCTCGCCGCCGACTGGGAGAAGGCATGGGCTTTCTACCGCGAGCTATTCGGCTGGCAGAAAGCGGAGGCCGATATGGGCCCGGTGGGCACATACCAACTGTTCTCCGCCGGAGGGGAGACCATCGGCGGCATGTTCACCAAGCCCGCGATGGAGCCGGTCCCGTTCTGGCTTTATTACTTCAACGTCGGCGACATCGACGTGGCGATGAAGCGCGTGAAGGCTGGTCGCGGCCAAATCCTCAGCGGCCCGATTGAAGTCGCCGCCGGCCAGTCCACTATGCATTCTGCGCAAGCTCCGTCTTCAGCCCGTTACACTCGGGGATGAAGCTGGTGCTCAATCCACAGAAGCATCGCATTGGCGAGCGCTGCAAATCCAAACAGCACGACAGCAACCGTAACCATCTCCTCGGCCTGCATCAGCTGCATGGCGTTGATTATCAGAAAGCCTAGTCCATGCTTGGCCGCGAACATCTCCGCCAGAAGCACCCCGAGCAGCGTCAGAGAGAAGCCGATTCGGAGCCCCGCGATCACCTCTGGAAGGGTGGCTGGAAAAAGCACCGTGAGAATCGTCTGCCATCTCGATAGCTGAAGCGTTCGTGCCGACTTCAAATAGACCGGTGGAATATTGCGGATCGCAGTCATGGTCAAAAGCGCGACCGGCAGCACCCCGTGCATTGCACCGAATGTCACCCGGCCCGATAGGCTGAGCCCGAAGATCAGCAGCACCACTGGGTAAAGCGTCACCTTCGGCAGCGTGTAGAGCGAGATGAGGATCGGCTCGCCGACCGCCCCGGACATTCGATGGATACCCATCCACACGCCGATCGCGAGCCCGATCCCGTAGGACAACATCAGCGCGTAGAAAAAGCAGACGAGCGTCGCCCACGCGTTTTCGGCAAAACGCTCGCTCGGCACGAGCTTGGCGAGATAAGCCAGCGTCGGTACCGGACCCGGGAGCGCGGTGGCGCCAACCACCTGATGCAGCGCCTGCCATGCCAGCAGCAGGACGATCAGCATGATCAGAGTGTCGGTTGCGCGTTTGGTCGCGATCATGGCTTGGCGATCCCGCGCCGTTCCGCCCAGCGCTGATCCACCACATGCAGCAGCATGTTGACGACGGTAGCTACGATGATCAACAGCAGCATCAACGCATACATTTGCCGATTATTGAAATCAGTGTAGGCATCGGAGATGACGCGCCCAAGTCCGGCGGGGGCAAGGATGAACTCGCTGGCGATGACGCCGATGAAAGCATAGCTGACGGCGAGCTTGCCCCCGGTGAAGAGATGCGGCGCCGCCGCCGGAAGTTTCAGCAGCAGCGCCGTGGCGATGGTCCCCATGCGATGGACGCGCGCGACCTTGGAGAGCACCTTCGGCACGCGGTCGAGCCCGTTCAAGGTTGCGATGATCATCGCCACGATCGCGGTCGCCACTCCCATCAACACAATCGGGATGACCGAGAGCCCGAAGATCACGATCATCACCGGATAGAAGATGAAGATCGGAACCGCATAATAGGTAGCGAAGAACGGATCGAGCGTTTGCCGCACGCGCGGCAGCGTATGAATGACGACGCCGAGGGCGAAGCCCGCCACCACGGAAATCAGGGCCGCCACGACGACGATGCCGAATGTGCGGACGATCTGGTCATTGGCCTGCCCCGAGATCAGAAGCCGAACCAGTGCGTCGGCCATCTGCGAGGGAGGAATCACGACGCGATGATCGATCAGGCCGAGGCGGCAGCACAATTCGAGCAGCCCGATCGCGATCACCAGGACCGCAATCCTGATCCAGCCGACTCGACTCATTCGGCCGCCATCCCGGAATAGCCGAGCGATTTCATAGATTCGCCGCGGAGGTTGTCCCACAGCCGACCGGTGATCTCGCCGAACGCGGCTTCGCTGACGATCGTGCTGTCGCGCTCGCGCGGCCAGCCGGTCGCGACAATGTCAAGGAACCGGCCTGGGCGGGCCGACATCGCACCAATGCGGTCTGAGAGCATTGCTGCCTCGTCGAGCGCATGCGTGATCAGAAGGATGGTTGCGCCGGTGCGCCGCCAGAGGCGCAACACTTCGTCGCCCATGAGCAGCCTTGTCTGCGCATCGAGGGCGCCAAACGGCTCGTCGAGCAGAATTAGGTGTGGCTGGAGCACGAGCGTGCGGGAGATGCACACACGCTGCCGCATGCCGCCCGAAAGCTGCGCGGGATAAGCGCGGGCAAACTCCGTCAACCCCATGAAAGCAAGCGCATCATCGACGCGACGGCGGATCTCGGCGGCGGCCACGCCGTTGCGACGCAAGCCGAACGCGGCGTTGTTCCACACCGTCAGCCACGGAAAGCTCGCATCCTCCTGAAACACGACGCCGATGCCATCGGGCACCTCGCCCGTAACTGAACGGCCCTCGAACGTCACCGTGCCAGCCGTTGGCTGCTGGAGGCCGGCCAGCACCTCCAGTAGCGTGGACTTGCCGCAGCCGGACGGACCGACGATAGCGAAGAACTCACCACGTTTGAGGTCAAGATCGACCGGTCCGAGCGCATGAACCGCTTGCGTGCCGGCGGCCGCTGGATAGATCCGCGTTACACCCGACAGGGAGGCGTGGACGTCCTGATGCGCGACCGTGGCCGTCATCGTTGCAAATCGGGCGGCAGGAATGAGGCGTCAACGATCTTCTTCAGGTCGACATCGTTCTGCAGCATTCCGACGCCTTTCATCGCATGCACGGTCTGCTCAAGCAGCGGCATCTCAATCCGGCCCTCGGTCCAGAACTTTGCCTCCACGAGTTCCTTTACCATGATGCCCACGTCTTTCGGTGGCAGCGGCGCATAAAGCTTGCTGAGTATCTGGATGGCCTCGTCGGTGTGCTCGTAAATGAACTTGGTTCCTTCGCGACGCGCTGCCTGGATAGCGCGCAACTTCTCCGGCCATTCCTTTATGGCTTGGCCGGTCGCCATGCCGAGCTGCGACGGAATAAGCGGCAAGTCTTTCGGACTGACGAGCACACGGTACTTGCTCTCGCCGCCGCGGGTCCGGAACAGGATGACAGGGATGGACGTGGCGTCCACCACGCCGTTCTCCAATGCAGTGAGCGCCCCGCTCAGACTGCCGAGCGCCGTCATCTGCACGTCGCCTTGGTTGAGGCCCACCTTCTCCATCACCAGCACTCCCATCATCTCGCCAAGCGATTTCGGATTGCTGATGCCGAACTTCTTGCCCTTGAGGTCGGCCGCAGTGCGGATCGGCGAATCGGGCATGACGATCAGCACGAGGTCCGCCAACGAGCGCGAGGTGATACCGACAATCTTGACGTCCTGTCCCTGCTCCGCCGCCGCGATGACCGGTGCAGCCGTGACGTCCCCATATCCAAGATCGCTCGCCATAGCATTGCGCACCGAGCTGCCGCCGCCCGCGCCGGAGATAATGCCGGTGATGTCGAGGCCGTGAGTGCGGAAGAACCCCTTTTCGAGCGCGATGCCGTATGGCGCGCCGGAGGGGTCGTTCTTGTATTGGGTAACGAGGAGATCGGCTGCATCGACCGGCCAGATCGACGCGAGACCGATCGCCGCGATCAGGATGATGCTCTTAGGATTCATTATCATGACCCTTCCTGAGATAACTCCGCTCCCCAGCCGCGCGGCCTGCCGCGAGCATGCTAGCGTGGGATCAGGGGATTCGGACGTCCAACACGGCAGCCGGATCTGGGCCCCGAGACTACTCCGGCTGGATGCCGGCGTCCCTGACCATCTTGCCCCACTTGTCCAGCTGGACCTTGATGAAGTCCCCGAACTCCTTGGGCGTGCTGGAAAACGCCTCGAAGCCGGCGTTGCCGAGTTTCGCTTTGACGTCCGGATCATCGATGATCTTGCGCAGCTCCTTATTAAGCTTCGTCACGATCGTCGGCGGCGTATGGGCCGCGGCGACGATCCCGGCCCACGAATCCATGTCGAAGCCGGCTACCCCGGCCTCGTCCAGTGTCGGCAGCTCCGGAAACAGCGGGCTACGCTGCAGGCGCGTCACCGCGAGTGCGCGCAACGCCCCGGATCTGACGTGCGGAACACCAGTCGTGAGATCGGTGAACATCATCGACACGCGACCTGCAAGTACGTCCTGGATGGCCGGCGGTGAACTCTTGTAAGGCACATGCAGCATGTCGATTTCCGCCCAATGGATGAGCGTCTCGCCGGCGACGATGCCAGAGGTATTGGCGCTGGCGAACGACAGCTTGCCGGGATTGGCCTTAGCATATTCGATCAACTCCTTGACCGTCTTGACCGGCAAGCTCGGATTGACCACCAGCATCAATGTGAAACTCCCCACACGCGTCACCGGCGTGAAGTCCTTCACAGGATCGTAGCTTACGTTCTTCATCAGGAACGGAACGACTGAAAGCGGAGAGTTGGTCGCCATCAGCAGCGTATGGCCGTCCGACGCCGAGCGCGCGACATAAAGAGCGGCGAGCGCTCCGTTCGCACCGGGGCGACTCTCGACGATGACGCTTTCATTGAGTGCGACGCTGAGTGGCTGGGAGATCACGCGGCAAATCGTATCGCTGGCGCTGCCGGGTCCGAATACGGCAACGAGGGTGATTGGCTTGCTCGGATAGTTGTCGGCGAGCAGCGCCGAACTGAAGAATGCCGGCCCTGCGGCCAAGAGAATGAGAAACAGCCTTCTCATGCGTGGCTCCTCCCTGGCTGTCGCGAGTTTTGTTCGCAGATGCGTCCGTCTCGCGTCGGCGTCGCATCAATCTAGGCGGTAGAAGATAGCAGATCGCGACAACCGTTGGGTTTCAATTGAATGGGAGCTTTGTCGCAGCTCCCCGTTCGCCCGCCTAAACAACCAGCGACGCCCGCCCACTTACTGGGTTGGCACGATACCGAGGTCCTTGGCGGCGCCGGCGATCCGCGCGCGCTGGTGCGCGATATCGGCATCGAAATCGGCAGGCCCGCCGAAATTGGGGGTCTGCCCGGTGAGATGCAACCGTTCCTCGACCACCGCATCAATGGTCTCCCGAACATCGGCGGCGATGCCGTCGCGGAGTCGCTCGGGCATGGTCGGCGGGCCGAAAAAGCCGACAAGGCCGTCGAGAGCAAGATCCGGATAGCCGGCCTCGGTGACTGTGGGCACATCGGGCACGACAGCGGCTCGCGTCGTATTCGTCACCGCCAACAGCTTGACCTTGCCGGCCTCAAGCTGTGGTCGCACGATCGCGAACGCCGTCACGTTGACCTGGATGCGTCCGATCGCCAGGTCGTTGGCTGCTTCGACCAAATTGCGATAAGGAACTTTTGACATCGAGAGACCGGCATTTTTGAGAAATGCGGCGAACAGAAATTCGTTACTGCCAGTCGTGCCCGCCCAGTTGAGCGTGCCGGGATGAGCGCGCGCCATCGCCACCAGTTCCGCCACCGACTTGACTTCCAGGGAGGTGGGCACGGCCATGACAACGATCGTGTTCGAGATCCTCGCGATCGGCACGATATCGGCGGCTTTGTAGGGCAAGTTTTTATAGATAAACGGATGCGCGGTGAACGACCCGCTTGGTGCCGCCAGGAGCACGTGGTCATCGTTGGCGCCGACGAACGCGCTGATGGCGACGAGACCATCCCCGCCGGGGCGATTCTCGACGACGACCGGCTGGCCCCAGCGCCTGCTCAATCGATCCGCGATCAGTCGCGTGCCGATATCGACACCGCTGCCGGGTCCGAGCGTCACGATGAACTTGACCGTCCGCTGCGGCCAGGTCTGTGCTGACGATGGCTTCGCCACGAGGACAAGCACGGCGAGAAAAGCTACGGCAAATGTGGGACGCCGCATGCTCAGCAATGAGACCTCCGATGTCGCGACGCAGGCACACGAGCAGCCACAGGAAAGCAGCGCTGCCCAGCGGGCATCCTGCATCACTTCCGTCTGATGAACGATACCACACTTGCGCTCACAACGTTCAGGGATGCCCCAATGCCGGCTGATGGTTGTGGCGGGGCCATTTGGCAGTCCCTTTCATCAAAAGCCTATAAGAAAAGAACGCGCGAAGGATGCGCTATGGGAAGTGCTTTTTTGGACGCTTGATGATCGCGGCAAAGGGAGCAAGTCCGGTTGAGAGCAAGTAGAATATCGTTCCCGGACGGGTGAAGCGGGCGTAAAGCGGAAGTCGCTGGAACGGCCGCTTTTGATCTGAAAAGCGACCTCTATGGCCTAACAGCCGGCGCAAATGGCCATGATTCGCTTCAACCGTTGGCTCTCATCCTCTTCTTTTTCTCGCCGCTTCTTCGATGGAAGTTTGGGCGGCTCGGGTTGCGCTGATAGCGCATCCAGATCGTCAACGTCTCCTATCTCAAGAAAATTCTTTGCAGACCACTTTGAGGTTTTCGGCTCGCTCGCAATTGGAGCGGCTTGTTGTGGGGCTGGCTGCGCAACTTGTGGGAGTTGCGGCGCAACTTGCGGCGCCTGCTCCGCAACAACCGACCCATCCTGAGGCCGTGTCACACTTTTTGCTTTGTCGCTGGACATCGCAGCCGCTTGTTCCGGGGGTTGCTGCGCAACAGTCGTTCCATCATGAGATCGCGTGGCGCTTTTTGCTTTGTCGCCGGGTATCGCAACGCTTGGCAGGAAATCATAATTCAATGCGTAGGCAGACCCCGGCAGAACGCGCGTCTCCAACACCCCAGGACCGCCGCGGGGGCCTATCCGGTAGTTCAAGCCGACGCGCACGATATTATCTCGATACGAGGCGGTCTCTGCTGCCGTCCCGTTGCCAAGGACACCGGGTATCAATACACTTGAAGTGATACCGTTGGCCTTAATGTGAAGATACTCGAATCTTGCCGACCAATTGCTTGATAACGCAACATCGACACCGGCACCCGCAGTCCATCCGAGCGTGGTATTCGACAGGGGTTGAAAATTTGCGGACACTCCCCCAACGTTCACAGTCAAATCGTCTCGCGCGTTTACCAGCACCCCGCCCGCCGTCACATAAGGCATTAGCCAGTCAAACGCCAACCCGATACGAGCCCGTCCCGTTGTAAGCGATCTAATCTTGACGGCTTCGGTGGCGGTACAGCCCGGGATAGGCGGCGTGCATATGAGTGAGACAGCGTTCGACTGTCCTGACCACTGAGCGTCAAACTCGGCTCCGAAGACGACCATTCCGGCTTGCCAATTGAAACCCACTTGACCTCCAGCAATGCCGCCGCGCGGACTGCTTGAGCCGAGCAGGCTCGTACCGCCGAGCTCTGTCGCACCGAGTCCCAATGGCGTCGTCGCGGCGGCCGGAATTAGCAAAGCGGTATTTGCCGCTCCACCGCCAAAAACGGTATTTGATGAGCCCTGTGCCCAACCGTAACCGGCATTGACTCCAAAATAGATGCCTGTCCATTCGACGGCCATGCGGGGGGCGGATGGATAGAGTTGCGTTCCTATCACCGGCCAATCGGCGGCGAAGGACACCCCGGCCGTCAATGAAGTGGCAAAAAACGCGATCACCATTCGCTTTTTCATCGCCACGCCCCCTGCGACTGACCTTCTATTCTAGACGAGGGGCCAATGTTGACGGTGACAGATTTGCCACACCTCAGCGGAAAATGGTGCGCCTGAGCTCCGGAATTCGGCACTCCATGCGAAGGAGCTGCAGGGCCCCATAATCAGATTTAGGCCGCGCGGATAAGATCGTTCCTGTGGGACACGCAGTTCTCAAGATTTGAACTGCGATTAACGTAAATTTCGTAACGAGACCGCCATTCATGCATTGTTAGCATGGGAAGCGCAAAATGCAGCTATGTCGATGAGCACGTATTATCGCGCGCAAGCGCAAAGGTGTCTCGCCTTGTCTCGGGCATGCTCAGATCGCAGGCACGAAGCACAGCTGACATTCATGGCCAATCGGTACTTTGAGCGGGCAGGAGAGCTGGAACAGGGGATGAGCTTTCAATCAACTGCGGCTTCCCAGTCCTCGCCCGCCCTCCACAACACGACCGCGGTCACAGGACGATAGGGTACTGGAGCGAACCGGTCTCTGCTCAGTTCCGAACCGAGTCCCAAGCGGATCAACGCGGATATTGAAGATCGCGGCAACGCGACGCTCGCTCGAATTTCGCCCGCAGAAGCCAAGAACGCAAAAGTCGCATCTCGGGGGCCGCGCACGGCAGCGCTCACCCTCGGGGCGGTGTCGATCGAGTGCAATCCCTCGTAACCTCTTCGCCTCACCGCTCGAGTCGAACAGCCGACTTGATGCAGCGAATCTGAAAGCACTCGCTTCGATGCGCTTCATCCCGCGACTGCGTCGCCACTACGTCAGCGCCTTCTCCTGATGCTCAGCGAGCGTGCGCGCGTCTTGAGGTGCTGCGTTAGGTCCATTTCGAGCAGCCCAGAGAATCGCTATCATCCACACCAAGTCGGAAGTCTTCCGGGAAATCCTGGTAAAGCAGTTCACGCTCATGCTCATGACCGGAAAGGAATATTTGCAGAGCATCCGCGACGGTCGCGTCATCTATGTCGGCAAGGAGCGCGTCAAGGATCAGACCACGCATCCAGCATTTGCCGACGCCGCACGAACCTACGCCGCATTGTTCGACATGAAATCGGATCCTGCGGTCCGCGACCTCATGACGTTCGAGGAAGGCGGCGAGCGCTACAGCATGTACTACCTACAGCCGCGGTCCCAAGAGGATCTGCGGCGCCGCAACCGTGCCCACCGTAAGATCGCGGACTTCTGTTTCGGCTTGATGGGACGCACGCCCGACGCCTTCGCCGGCAATCTTACCGGCCTTTCCTTGAAGCCCGAGGTGTTCGACAGCGAGCCCGGCGGGAGCCGCAACAATCTGCTGGCTATTTACCAGCATGTCCGGCGAAACGACCTGTTCGCGACCTATGCGATCGTCCCGCCGCAGGGCGCGCGCAACAAGGATTACTATCTAGCCAAGGGGCTGCCACAACCCGCGCTGCGAGTCACGGCGGAGGACGACAGGGGCGTCACGCTCAACGGCATGAAGATGTTGGCGAGCGGCGCCGTCTATGCGCACGAGGTGCTGGTCGGGAATGTGATGCCGCTTGCCCCCGATCAGCTCAAGGAATCCGTGACCTGCGTGATCCCGCTTAACCTGCCCGGCCTGACGCTCTGGTCACGCGAGCCGTTCAACCGCCCAGGCATGAACCCCTTTGACCGTCCGCTCACCACTCGCTTCGATGAGTCCGACTGCATGCTGGTGTTTAAGGATGCAAAGGTGCCGTGGGAAAAGGTCATCGTGCACGACAACCCGGCTCTTTCGCGCAACATCTACATCCAAACCGCAGCGCACGTGATTTCGAATCATCAATCAAGCGTACGGTTCGGGTCAAAGCTGCGCTTCATGCTCGGCGTTGCGAGCCTGATTACGCGCTTCACCGGCGCGCGGGACATTCCCGCGGTGCGCGACACGCTAGGTCGGCTCGCCGCAATGGAGGCGGGCTACAATGCCATGATCGACGGACAGATCGAGGCCTATCAACCGTTCGACAATGGCTTTGTCATTTTCAACCGGCGTTACCTCTATGCCGCCATTCACTGGGCTATAGAGAACCATTCGCAATTGATCGACATCATGCGCGAGCTCATGGGCGGCGGCCAGTTTCAGTTCCCCACCAGCATCGACGTGCTGGAGGATCCCGAGCTGCGCGACCTGTTCGAGACCTTCTGGACGGCCGGAGAGTTTGCCGCCGCCGACCGAATGAAGCTGTTCAAGCTCGCCTGGGATCTCATAGGATCGGACCACGCCAGCCGCGCCACGTCATATGAGAAATTCTTCGTTGGGCCGGCGTTTGCGGTGCGCAACTACAATTTCATCAACGCTCCGTGGGATGAGCTGCACGCCGCGGTCGAAGGGTTCATGGACACCTATGGCACCGGCGAGAGCGCTTGCAACACGGAGCCAATGCGTCAGCAGCGAAGACGTTGATGTTAACGCAGGTCACGATCGACGCAGACCACTCGCAAACGACACGATGAGCAGGCTCGCCGATCATGTTCGCGACCGAGTGTCGGCGGCCACGACGCCTAGGATAGGGCGCAGGTCTTCGTTGTTGCTCCATTTCTTCGTCAACAATGCCACTGGAGGATCTCGTGAGCGATTACGCCAAAGGAATTGTGATCGCGCTGGGTCCGGAGGACGGCGAGTCATTCTGGCAGCCGCTACCTTCGACCGGTTACGTGATCAACAAGATCAACCCCTATAACTCGCCCTACGACGCCTTCTCGACCGGCCTGCAGGTGCTCGAGCCTGGCGCACACATCCGGCGTCATGCCCATGAGCGCAGCCACGAGTTGCTGTTCTGCTATCGCGGCACCGGGCAAGCCGACATTGATGGCAAGCTATATGACGTGCTTCCCGAGACCATGATCCTGATCGGCCGCGGAGTGCAGCACAAGGTGACGAACACCAGCACGAGCCAAATGCGTCTACTCTGGTTCATCGCGCCGGCGGGTCTGGAGGATTGGTTCCGCGCCATCGGGCGGCCGCGGCGTCCGGGCGAACCACTTCCGGCGCCGTTCGATCGCCCGCTCGATGTCGAAATGATCCAGGCGCAACAGCGTTTCATCGCGCCGAGCAAGGATTGAGCACGAACCGCCGCCCTCCCCCCACCATCGTCATTGTAATGAGTGCACCGACACTGGCCGAACGAGCGTCGCAGCGAAACTACGAGTTTGAGAGGAAGTCCAGGACCGCTATTCGTACAATGCTCACAAGAGCTCCTGGGCGTCGGTGCGAACCTGGCAACCACGTCACTTCGATACGAATCCTGGCGCATAGACATCGTTCACCGCCACCGGCGCCTTGAGCTTGAAGACGCTGTTGACGACGTTGATGGTTTCTTCGATGCGGGCGGGATCGATCAGTCCGAGCTCTCCACCTTTGACTTGCGCCAGTTCGGCCACTGCCTTGGTTTCGCCCTCGGCAACGGCGACATCGATCGCCGGATGATATTTGTTCATGATGCGACCCGCCTCCTCCGGATTTGCAAAGGCATCCTTCATGCCGCGAATCGTGGCGGCGACGAACCGCCGCACAATGTCCGCCTTCGTCGCAATGGTGCTGTCGGTCGCAATGATGCCATTGCCGTAGAAACTCACACCCGCATCGGCAAATGCGAAACGGACGAGCTTGGCCGGCGCGGCTTGCATGCGCAGAAGCGGCTCGCCGACCGTGAACTGACCAACGCATGGCACACGATTGCCGGCGAGCAATCCCGGCAGGGAGTCGCTGCCCGCGACAATCCATTTCACCTTGTTCGCATCGAAGCCGGCAGCCTTGGCGTAGACCGGAAACATGTCGACCGTCGCTCCGCCCGCCGGATTGGCAATCGAAGCTCCTTCAAGATCCTTGGGCTGCTTGATGCCTGAATCCTCGCGGCAGAACACCGCCTGGGGCGGCTTGGCATAGACGATCGAAACCAGCTTGACCGGAATTTGATCGTTGCCGCGCGCCAGCACGAGCGAGCCGGCGTCGGCAAAACCCACGATTGCATTATTGGCGCCGACCTGCCGAATGGCGTCGACCGATCCCTGACCGCGCACGACCTTCACATCGAGATCGGCGTCCTTGTAATAGCCTTTCTCGATTGCGACGAAGAAATAGGCGTGACGACCATTGTAACCGAAGTCGGTGATGAGCGTGACGTTGTCCAGCGCCTTCGCGCATTCAGGGGTCAATAGGAAAGTGAAAAGCGCAAATAACCCGAAGGCGATCGCACGATTGTCGAGCCCATGCATGTGAAACCTCTCTGCCCCGACGGCATCAGTATACAAGCGCGTGTCCGATTTGGTATACAGAACTATCACGCACCCGAGCAGTCCGCCGAAACGTCGCAAGCGTCGAAACAAGGACGGCTCGCAATCACCGGTCGATCTCATGTCGCGTGCAGCACCGCAAAGCAGTGAGTTGTGGAGCAAGTCCTGGGACCGTTCAGATCCGCGCGCGTCACGGCAAGCGATCCGCGGGGGCGCGTATACCGGCTACACCGCCGGCATCGCGCCGGGCTTCGTACAGGCCAATATCTGCATTCTTCCTGCCAAATGGGCCGAGGATTTTCTCCTTTATTGTCAGCGCAACCCCAGGCCGTGCCCGTTGATCGCACGCTCCGATGTGGGCGACCCCCGCCTGCCGACGCTGTCCGACGATCTGGATATCCGCACCGATGTTCCGCGCTATCACATCTTCCGCGACGGCACATTCGTCGAGGAAGTGACCGATATCCGCTCGTACTGGCGCGACGACCTCGTGACCTTCGCCCTCGGCTGCTCGTTTTCGTTCGAGGAAGCCCTACAGGAGGCCGGCGTGCGGCTGAAATTCCTCGAGCGCAACAATGTCGCCGCTGTGTACGTGACCAATGTCGACACCGTCCCAGCGGGGCCGTTCAAGGGCCCGCTGGTGGTCACCATGAGAGCCTTCACGCCAGCCGATGCCATCCGCGCTGTTCAGATCACATCGCGTTTCCCGAACGTTCACGGCGCTCCAGTCCATCTCGGCAACCCCGGGAGCATCGGCGTGGATTTGAGCCGGCGCTATTTGGATGTCGGCGACCCGGAGGTCGCCGACGACGAGTTGCCGGTGTTCTGGGCCTGCGGACTTACTCCGCAGCTGGCCGTGAAGAATGCGAGACCGCCGCTGTGCATCACTCACGCGGCGTCCTCGATGCTGATCACGGATTTGCGGAACGCGTCTCTTGCCGTTCTGTAGTGGCACCGCCCGCGATTTCGAACTGCCCGGCCGTTCCGAGGCGTTCGGTATGCGCGTCATGGCGGCAACCTCGCACCCGCTGGCAACGCTGACCGCGCTCGACGTGCTTCGTCGCGGCGGCAATGCGATGGACGCCGCCGTCGCGGCCATCGCGCTGCTTGGCGTCGTCGAAGCGACGCAGACGGGCATTGGCGGCGATTGCTTCGTCCTCTACATGCGTCGCGGCGAGGAAGAGATCATCGCGCTCAACGGTTCGGGCTGGGCGCCCGCGGCGGCGAGTCTCGATCGGTATCTGAGCCGGGGAATGAGATGGATCCCGTCGGACAGCGCCGACGCGGTGACTGTGCCGGGTGCGGTCGCGTCATGGGCGCGGCTCATCGACGATCACGGAACGATGAAGCTCGCGGACTTGCTTCAGCCCGCTATCGCGGCGGCCGAAGACGGCTATCCGGTGACCGAACGGGTCGCGCGCGATTGGGCGCGGCAGGCGGACAAATTGCGCAAGGACAAGACTGCGGCGAGCATTTTCTTGCCTAATGGCGCGACCCCGCGGCCGGGCGATGTCCATCGCCAGCCGGCGCTCGCCGCCGCGCTGCGCAGCATCGCCAGCGATGGACCGACAGCCTTCTACGAAGGCTGGATGGTCGATGCGCTGCGCGCCGCCGGCGGCTGTCACACGCTGGAAGATTTTTCTACCTATGCACCGGAATACGTGACACCGATCGGAACCAGCTACCGCGGTTATGAGGTTTGGGAATGTCCGCCAAATGGCCAGGGCGTCGTCCCGCTCGCCATGTTGAAGGCGCTCGAAGGTTTCGATGCCTCCGCATGGGCGCCACTTTCGGTCGAACGCTGTCAAGCGCTGACCGAGATCGGGCGGCAAGCCTACGCCGATCGAGATTGCTTCGTTGGCGATCCGCGCACCGGCGAGGTCCCGCTCGAGGCCCTGCTGTCGGACGAGCGCTCGGCCAAGCTGCGTGGACGTGTGTCGATGGAGCGGCGCATGGACGGTCTGGCACCCTTCCCCATTCCGGAACACTGCGACACGGCTTTTCTCACCGTCGTCGACGCCGATCGCAACACGGTGGCGTTCATCAATTCGATCTTCGATGATTTCGGGACCGGCATCGTCAGCCCCGCGGCCGGGGTCATCTTCCACAACCGCGCCTCCGGCTTCGTGCTCGAGCTCGGACATCCCAATGCGATTGCCGGACGCAAGCGGCCGTTGAACACGATCATTCCCGCCATGGTCACGCGGAAGGGAAAAGCGGTGATGCCGTTCGGCGTGACCGGCGGGCAGTTTCAGCCCTTCGGTCAGGTCGAGGTCCTGACCAATATCATCGACTACGGGATGGGAATTCAGGCAGCGATCGACGCGCCGCGGATTTTCCCCCTGGGCGATACCCTCCAGGTCGAGAGCACCGTGTCTCCAGCTGTCATAGCGGGACTTTCGATGCTTGGCCATCATGTCGTGCGCGCCGAGAATCCGCTCGGGACCGCGCAGGCGATCTGGATCGATTGGGAGGCGGGCCTCCTTCGCGGCGGCGCGGATGGCCGTCGTGACGGCTTGGCAGCCGGGTGGTGAGGACTGAGATGCTGGCCTCCGCGGGATTCCGCCTATTTGCGAATCCGCGGGCGGCGCGCACGGCGCCCTATGGCAAGGACGGGCGCGAGGCGATCCTCAGTCTTGCGGCCTTTGGCGAAGCCAAGCGCGAGATCATGTCGTGGCCCGGTTACAAGCCGACGCCTTTGCGCTCCCTTCCCAAGCTCGCGGCGCGCGCCGGCGTCGGTGCGATTCTCTACAAGGACGAAGCGGAGCGCTTCGGCATTGGCAGCTTCAAGGCGCTGGGCGGCGCCTACGCGGTATTCAAGCTTTTGCGGAAGGCCATCTGGGAGCAGAGGAACATCGTCGCATCGACGCTCGACCTGACGTCGGGGCGTTACGCTGATCTGACCTCGCACACCACGGTGACTTGCGCGACCGACGGCAATCATGGGCGTTCGGTCGCCTGGGGCGCTCACACCTTCGACTGCCGATGCGTGATCTATATCCCTGAAACTGTCAGCGAAGGCCGTTGCCAAGCAATCGCCGCCTATGGCGCCGAGGTCAAACGCGTGGCCGGGACCTATGACGATGGCGTTCGGCGCGTCGCCGCGGATGCGGCGGTGCAGGGTTGGACCGTGGTCTCCGATACATCTTACGAAGGTTACACGGACGTTCCGCGCGATGTGATGCAGGGTTACAGCCTGATGGTCGACGAAGCCCTGGAGCAGACATCAGCGGTGCCTTCCCACGTCTTTGTCCAGGGCGGCGTTGGAGGCTTGGCGGCTGGCGTGTGTTCGTATCTTTGGGAGCGATATGGCACGCGGCGCCCTTGTTTCGTGGTCGTCGAGCCGGAGAAGGCAGACTGCTTTTATCGCAGCGCGGTGGCGGGCCGTCCGACGCCGGCGGAGGGCGCGCTCGACACGATCATGGCAGGCCTTGCCTGCGGCGAGGTCTCGCCCCTGGCGTGGCGGGTTCTCGAAACGGGCGCCGACGCCTTCATGACGATCGACGACGAGGCTGCGGTTGACTGCATGCGGCTGCTTGCCGATGGCCGTTTCGGCGACGATGCGATTGTGGCGGGAGAATCGGGCGTGGCCGGACTCGCCGGCTTCATTTTGGCAAGTGCCGACGTCGATGCGCGCGTGCGGCTCAACCTGCGCCCCGACAGTCGCGTCCTCGTGTTCGGCACCGAAGGTGCCACGGATCCGGAGGTTTACCGCGCCATCGTCGGCCGTCGACCTAGTGAGGTCATCGACGCCGAGCGGAGCATACGATGAGCGACAGCTTGGCCGAGACCGTTTGTCGCGACATCGATGCGGCGCGCGAGGAATTGATCGGGTTGTGCGGTCGGCTGGTCGCGGCGACGAGCGTCAATCCGCCGGGCCGCACCGTCGAGGCAGCCGAGGTCGTGCGCGCTTACCTGTCGGGTCACGGCGTCGCGACCGAGACGATCACGGCCGACGATGAAGCTCCCAACGTCATCGGTCGCATCGAGGGCGGCGCCGGCGGACGCCATGTCGTCTTCAACGCGCACATGGACACCATGGAAGTGGGCGACGCGGCAGCATGGACGGTTCCGATCGCGGGCCTGTCGCGCCGCGACGGCCGCCTCTACGGACTAGGCATGGGCAACATGAAAGGCGCGCTGGCCGCCATGTGCCTCGCGGCCACCATTCTCAAGCGGCACAGCAATGCGTGGAAAGGACGTTTGACGATGACCGCCGTCTCCGACGAGGTCATGTTCGGAGAGCGCGGCACTGTCTTCCTCCTGCGCGAGCGACCCGACGCCGCCGGCGATTTTCTCATCAGCGGCTAAGGCCCGGGCTTCATGCACCTTGCCGTCGCCGAGAAGGGCTTGCTCTGGCTCGACGTCGAGGCACGCTCTGCGGGCGGGCACGCATCGCGGGCGTTGCGCGGAGAAACCGCGGTCATGAAGCTCGCCGCGTTCTTGGCGCGCATCGACGCAATGAACGAGATGTACGCGAGCTTGCCACGCAAGCTTGCGGGGGTGAGCGGCGGCGAGGGAAATCTGGGACTGCGGCTGTCGCTGAATGCGGGGACGCTCCTCGCCGGCACGGTTCGCAGTCAGGTGGCGACGTCGGGGCGGGCACAGATCGATATCCGGCTTCCGCCCGGCATCAGCGCGCAGGCATGCGAGACCATGATCCGCGAGCAGACGGACGGCGAAGCCATCAGCATTGCCGTCGTCAAGGCCTGGGATGCCAATTGGACCGCGCTCGACAACCCTTTGGTGGTCGAGCTGGCGTCGGCCGCGACGACGGTGCGCGGCGCCGCCCCATCCTTCGTGGTGCGCCTGCCGGGCAGCGATGCCCGCCGCTGGCGTGACCTCGGCGTCCCCGCCGTCTGTTATGGTCCGCAGCCGACGCTGTCAGCCGGCATCGACGACTACGTGAACGAGCAGGACGTCGTCGACTGCGCCAAAATTTATGCGCGGACGACGCTTGCACTCATGCGCCGCTGAGACGCTGGCTACGGCGACATCGTCGCTTCAACCATGAGCGACAAGGCCCGTGCGGCCGCTCGCGTCGTCTTGAAGATAGGCACACCCGCGCCTTCTAGCGCCGCGGTCCAGCGCTGCTCCGCCTCCCCGCCATAGATCACGAGGGCGACTGGTTTGTCATAGGTCCGCCGCAGGCGCCGTACCAAGTCGCCAAATTCGGGAAAATCGGCGTTGCCCGGTGCGAGCAAAGTACACAGGACCAGGTCGACATTCGGATCGGCAAACAGCGCGGTGAGCCCGACTTCGTGCGCTTCACGCGGCCCCTTGATGTCGATGCCGATCCAGAAATCGAAGGGATTGGCCGGTTCCAGCCAGTCCGGAAGGACAGCACGCATGGCGGCAAGGGTCGCGGGCTCGAACGCCGCGAGTTCCAGGCCGCTCTCGACGAGCAGGTCGGTGGCGATCACGCCGAGCGCGCCGCTCGTTGTCGCAATTCCCACACGCTTGCCGCGCGGCCGCGGCAACATCACCAGCGCGCGCAGCGCGTTGAGGAAGTCGTCTTCATCCTCGGCGCGCGCGATGCCGTATTGCCGCAGCGCGCCGTCGAGGATGTCGTTGTCGGATGCGAGCGACCCGGTATGCGAAGCGGACGCCTTCGCACCGTCCTTGGTGCGACCGGGCTTGAGCACCACGATCGGCTTCGATTTTCGTACCTCGCGCGCTTGCTCGAAGAAGGCGCGCGGATTGCGGATGCTCTCGATGTACAGGCCGATGACCTTGGTGGTCGGATCGGCCGCGACAAAGTGCAGGAAATCGAGCTCGTCGACATCGACCTTATTGCCGACATCGATGCTCTTGCCGACAGGGAGGCGCTGGCTCGCGCCGCTCATGACGTGCAGCATGACGGCGCCGGTGAAGATGCCGGTCTGGGTGAAAAATGACACCCCGCCCGGCTCCCAGCGGGGAAAATTTACGAAGCTCCCCATCATGCCGACCTCGGCGTTGACCATGCCGATCGTGTTGGGGCCGGCGAGAAGCAATCCAGATGCGCGGGCGATCTCGCACAAACGCTCCTCGGCGCCGCGGCCTTTTTGACTCGCTTCCGAAAAGCCCGCAGTGATGATGCAGGCCGCCCGCGCACCAGCAGCGACGCACTGCTTGACCGCGTCCTCCACATGCTGCTGCGGCAGCACGATATAGACCAGATCGACCTTTTCCGGCACGTCGGCGAGTGTGGGATAGGCAGCCTTGCCCATAATCTGCGTTGCGGTGCGGTTGATCGGGTAAAGCGGCCCCCTGAAATTGCCCTTGACGAGATTATCGAACAGGACACCGCCGGATTTCGCGGGGTTGGCCGAGGCGCCGATCACCGCGATTGAGCGTGGCGCGACCAGCGGCGTGATATCTCGCATCGGTTATTCTCCTAGGAGTGGAGGACGATCAGCGCGTCGAGCGCAAGCACACCGTTCTCGGTGGCGGCGAGAGGATTGATCTCGATCTCGGATATGTCGCGCACGATCAAGGGCTGCTGGGACAGGTCGGAGAGGCGGCGCAGTACACCGACGACTGCGCGGCGATCAGGCGGCGCGCGCCCGCGGGCACCCGAAAGGAGCTGCATGGCCGGTCGCTCGCTCAGGAGCGCTTCGATGTCCCTGTCGCACAGCGGCGCCAACCGAAACGAGACCTGTCGTAATGTCTCGACATAGATACCGCCGAGACCGAACATGATCACGGGCCCGAAGTGAGGATCGTTGCGGAGCGCAACGATCCATTCTGGCTGCGCCGGCCGATAGGCCTCAATCAGGAATCCGTCGAGCGCGATATCCGGCCGATGGGCTGCGACGCGCGCCGCAATCGTCCGACAGGCCGCTTCCGCGGCGGCGGGAGACTCAACCGGAAACATCACCGCGCCGACGTCGGTCTTGTGGGTCAATTGATGCGCGACCGCCTTGACGACAACCGGCACACCGAGCTCGCGGACCACGGTGGGTGCCTCTTCGGGGTGGGCGACGGCACGCCCCGGTGGAACGGAAATGCCTTGCGCGCGCAGGAACGCCTTCGCCTCAGGTTCGGAGAGAACGTTGCGGCGCTGCGCTCGGGCGGCCGCAATCAGCATTGCAATGTCACCGGACGCTTGCGTCAGCATTCAGCGTCATCCGGCCCGCACGGCCGATCAATGATTGACACGCAAAACCACCTTGCCGAACTGCTTTCCCGACTCGAGATAGCGATGCGCATCCGCTGCTTCCTGCAGCGGGAATACTCGATCAATCACGGTCTTAAACTTACCTGCGCCCAGAAGCGGCATCATCACTTCAAGATTATGTTTGGTGGCGCTGTTCGAGCCAATGATTTGCAGCTCCTTATGGAAGATGTAATTCACCGGGACTTTGCAATCATAGGATTTCGTTCCGCCGACGGTCACGACCCGGCCGCCGCGCGTGAGGCAGCGGATCGATTTTTCCAGGAAATCGCCGCCGACGTGCTCGACTACGAGGTCGACACCGCGTTTCCTGGTCCGCTTGAGAATTTCGTCGACGAAGTCGACGTTCGTGTAGTTGATCACTTCGTCGGCGCCGAGCTCCTTGGCGCGCTCGAGCTTCCAGTCCGTGCTCGACGTCGTATAGACGTAAGCCCCCGCGAGCTTGCAGATCTGGATGGCGGCCATGCTCACGCCCGAACTCGCGGAATTCACCAGCACGGTCTCGCCGGCGCGCACATTGCCGCGATCGATCAGCATATGCCACGCCGTCCCGAAGGCATTAGGAAAAGCTGCCGCCTGCTCGAACGTCACGGTATCGGGAAGCGGGATCAGGTGATTGGCGGGCAACTTGACGTATTGCGCATAAGCCCCGTGTTGGTGCGCGCCGAGATAGCGATAATCGCTTGCACAACGATTGTGGTGGCCGGCCATGCACTGCTCGCAGCTCCCGCATGGAAGGATCCACCAACTCGTTACGCGCGTTCCCATCGGCAGATCGCATGCCGTCTGCGGCCCGAGCGCAACGAGCTCGCCGCCAAAATCGCCACCGAGAATATGCGGAAACTTCCCCTTGTTCGGCTTGTAGCGCCCCGCGCGCGCCATCAGGTCGTAGCCGTTGAGACTGACAGCATGGACTTTGACCAGCGCTTCACCCCGTTCGAGCGTCGGCACCCGGAAGTCGGTATATTTGAGAACGTCGGCGTCGCCATATTGCTCAAAAATTACCGCCTTCATCTGCTTCGGGACCAATTTCACCTCCACGCAATATCGCAGCGGGCCTAGCCGAACCCGACCTGCTCACAAGCGCGCTTCACCGCGGCGATGACCATTTCGCGTGCCGCGAGGTGACCATGCACGAATGGCGCAATGTCGCGGCACCGCAGCGTCCGCATCAGCGACGCGATCGCGATCAGGGGCAAAATCGTCACTCGCTTCGTGCGACATAATGCACCTCGCGCCCACCTAGATGCTCCCTAAAATCCCGCTCTTCTTGTCAACGAGCGGAATTTTGTATACTAAAATTGGCTCAATTCAATAGCCGTAGCCGCGGCATGAATCGATCGAACGATCCTGCACGAATGCAAGCGGGGGCAATCGCAAAAGATTACCCAATCAGGCACGCCGGATGGGAAAGACGGGAGACGAAGACAATGCATGGCAGCGGGAAGCTTTGCGTTTCGCTGATGTTCGCCGTGATCTGCGTGTGCGCCCTCGGACAGCGAGACGCCGAGGCCGCGGACAAGGTGACCTTCGTCACTGATTTCGGCTACAATGGACGACATGCCTATTATTTCGTTGCACTCGAAAAGGGCTACTATGCCCGGCAGAATCTCGATGTCCAAATCGTGCGCGGGCAAGGATCAGCGGATGCGGTAAAGCAGGTTGCGGCCGGCACCGCGCAAATCGGCTTCGCCGACACCGCGGCCGTTATTCTTGGCCGCGGGAACGACCAGATCCCGACCAAGCTCGTCGCCATTGTCTATGCCAAGCCGCCGCACGCGATCTACGTGCTCAAAGAATCGGGGATTGCGAAGCCGAAAGACCTCGAAGGTAAGAAGCTTGCCGACACCGCATTCAGTGCCGTTCCGAAGTTGTTCGACGCATACGCGAAAGCCGCGAACATCGATGCGAGCAAGGTTACCTGGCTCGTCGCGGCAGCCGATACGCTACCGGGACTGCTGACGACCGGCCGTGCCGACGGCATCGGTCAGTTCACGGTGGGCGAGCCGCTTTTGGCAAAGAGCGCCGCGCCTAAACAGGTTCTCGCACTCTCCTACGCGGACGCTGGCCTCGATCTCTACGGCAACGGCATCATTGCGAGCGACAGCATTATCAAATCGAACCCGGACCTTGTGCGGCGGTTTGTCACCGCGACAATGCAAGGACTCAAGGACGCCATCGCCAATCCGCAGGAGGCGGGCGCGATCATGAACAAGCATCACCGCGAAGTTGACGCAGATGTCGCGGCAGGCGAGACGAAGATCGTCGGCACCCTGACGGGACAGCCGCTAGGCGTCCTGGATGCCGGCCGGGTGAAGAAGGCAATCGAAATCGTAAGCGGCGCGTACACTCTGAAATTTACGGTTACACCGGAGGACATCTACGCGCCGGGCTTCGTGAACTGACCGGGTCGACTCGCGCTAGGGCTGATCAGGTTGAGCAGCGCCTGCCGTTTCTCGGCCTTGACGGCGTGAGCTGCGCACGGGCGGCGCCCCTGCCCCGCGCGTTTCGACCGTTGGCCACATCGAGACGCGTAGCATCGCAATGAGCAAGATCCACATCGAGGGTCTCCACAAAACTTACGCCTCGAGCCACGGGCGGGTAACGGCCCTCAAAGAGGTCAGTCTCTCGATCAAACAAAACGAATTCGTCACCCTCGTCGGCCCATCCGGATGCGGGAAGTCGACGTTGCTCAAGCTGATCGGCGCTCTCATCAGGCCGTCACGGGGCACGCTACTGTTTGACGGCGTGCCGCTCCTGCGCCCCACCCGCGACGTCGGCATCGTGTTTCAAGACGCCGTACTCCTGGAGTGGCGTACCGTGCTCGACAACGTCCTGTTGCCCACCGAAATCCTCGGACTGGACAAGGTCAAATCGCGCAATCGCGCCATGGACCTCATCAACCTCGTCGGTCTTGGCGGCTTCGAGAAACGCTTTCCGCGTGAGTTGTCCGGCGGCATGCAGCAGCGGGTGTCGCTCTGCCGCGCGCTGATACACAATCCATCGGTTCTGTTGATGGATGAGCCTTTCGCAGCGCTCGATGCCATGACGCGCGAGGAGCTGGGGTTCGAGCTGATGCGGATCTGGGACACGGACAAGAAAACCGTGATCTTTGTGACGCACAATATCACCGAGGCCATACTGCTCGCCGATCGCGTCGTGGCCATGACGCCGCGGCCCGGCCGCATTGCTCGGGTCGTAGACATCGACCTTGCACGGCCCCGGACCATCGACATGGAATTTACAGAAAAATTTAAGTCGTATTCGAGCCAGATCCGAGAAGTGATTTATCACGCTCCAGGAGCAAGCCGGTCATGACCGCCGAATCGAACGCTGCCACCCTGCCTCAAGAGGACGAATCGCTCGAGGCTGCCGATTCCACGTTCAAAGCGGCCCTGGGCGCCACCATGACGCTGATCGCGTTGACTATTGTATGGGAACTTCTGGTTCGCCAGTTTCAAGTTCCGGCCTGGCTGCTGCCATCTCCCAGCCTGATCGGACAATCGATGGTGGAATGGCGGTCCGAATTGGTCGGGCACTCCATGGTTACCCTCTACGAGACCCTGGTGGGTTTTGCACTCGCCATCGCAATCAGCATTCCCTTGGCAGTCGCCGTCGTCTACTCGCCGCTTCTCCAGAATACGATCTATCCTATCCTGCTGGCACTGCAATCGATGCCGAAGGTCGCCATCGCGCCTTTGCTTGCCCTGTGGATTGGATTTGGGACGCTGCCGAAGATCGTCATCGTATTCCTAGTCTGCTTCTTCCCGATCATCGTCGCGACTGCGAGCGGTCTTGCCGCAGTGCCGGCACCGCTGATGGACCTGATCCGGTCCTTGTCGGCAAGCTCTTTGCAGACCTTCGTCAAGATCCGCTTCCCGACCGCCATGCCGCACATCTTCGTGGGCCTCAAGATCGCCATCACTTTCGCGGTCATCGGCGCGGTGATCGGTGAGTTCGTCGGTTCCGAGAGCGGACTTGGTTACCTCATTCTGGTGTCGACCTCGCAGTCACGCACCCCCTTGGCATTCGGCGCGCTCGTCTTGTTGACCATCATGAGCATCGTGCTCTATTACGGCATTGCGCTTATTGAGCGCATCGTGGTGCCTTGGGCACCGCGAAACTAGAATCGGCTCGCAGCCGTCGTGCGATGAAGTCGCCATTCCGCAAGTCCGTGCCAGCAAAGCGCCTAGGACCGGGAAGCCGGAAAATAAGATCCAAACGCGGTCCCACCGTTCGAAGCGATCAACGCGGCTTGCATCTCATAGGGGCGCGGCAGTCGACGCATCAGCGGCGCGGAGAATCGCTTGGCGATTTCGCCTATCGGACCATGCGGGAGGCCATTCGGTCCGGTAAATTTCGATCCGGCGAGCATCTGCGCGAGGCGGATGTGGCCAAGTGGTTGAGCATCAGTCGCACGCCGGTACGCGAGGCGTTCCATCGCATTATCTCTGAGGGCCTGCTCACCAACGGTCCGTGGAACGGCGTGATGGTCGCCGACCTCGATTCGCAGCAACTGGTCCAGCTCTATGCGGTGCGCGCAGCGCTCGAAGGCACGGCTGCAGCACTCGCCGCCCAACATGCGACCAAAACCGAAGTACAGCGCCTGTTCCAGATCGCGAGCTGCGAGGCCCGCGCCAAAAACGATCCGGCAAAGCTTGTCATCATCAACAGCGAGTTGCATCAGACGCTTTATGCTGCCGCGCACAATCGGTATCTGCTGCAGTCCATCACCACGGTGGTCGACGCGCTGGGCCTGTTGCGTCACTCAACCTTTGTTCTGCCCGGCAGCATTGAATTGGCGCACCGCGAACATCTACAAATCATCGCGGCCATTCGCGATCGCAAATCCGCGCAAGCCGAGCGGCTGGCGCGGGAGCACGTCAATCATGCCTTGGCCATGCGGCTCGAGCTCCAGCGGCTGCGGTCCGGTGGCGGCGCCTAGGCGCAAGTCCCGGTGTACTCCAATACTGCCGTCGGATTACGGTGACACGGTTCGCGTATTCAATTGTTGCATCGGCGCGCCGTTTTGACGATACTTCGCGGCGACTCAAACGGAAGTGACTTGCAAATTGTGAAACTGGCTTGCAAATCTCAAGCTGGCTTGCAAATCTCAAGCTGACTTGCAAATCGTAATGACAAAAAGCGGCCATCAGAAGGGACCGAGCAGAATCGAAAATTAGTGCACATCGAAATTATCGCGGGAGAGATCGGTTTTCCGACGCCGAAGGAGCAACCGCCCCGGAAACTCTCAGGCAAAAGGACCGCGATGATTGACGTCTCTGGAAAGAGGCGCGCGTTGCGCCCGCCGACGGGATAACGTTCTCAGGCAAACACACAGAGGGGGCACCGGCACAGCGGCACAACGCCGCCATGAGGTGCTCCCATGTGGCACGGTTTTTCTCTCATTCGTTTTCGACTGGCGCGGTCCGCCAACCAGCGGAGGCGCGCATGAGCGAAGCGCGTCAAAAGGCGCCATTGCTACGCACGCCGCTGTATAAATTTCATCTCGAACGTGGCGCGCGGCTAGTTGCTTTCGCCGGCTATGAAATGCCGGTGCAGTACCCCACCGGTATCCTAACCGAGCATCTGCATACCCGTGCCGCCGCCGGGCTGTTCGACATTTCGCATATGGGGCAGATCGCCATGCGCGCGATGTCGGGGCGCCGGGAAGATGCCGCTCGCGCATTGGAAACGCTGGTCCCCGCCGACGTCATCGGCATTGTCGAGGGACGGCAGCGCTATGCGCTGTTCACGAACGCGGCGGGCGGAATTCTGGACGACCTGATGGTCGCGAGCCGCGGCGATCATTTGCTGCTCATCGTCAACGCCGCCTGCAAGGCCGCCGATTTGGCGCACTTACATCAGCATCTTGGACAAACCTGTAAGATCGATCCCCTGCCCGATCGTGCGCTGATTGCGGTGCAGGGTCCGCTGGCGGAAGCCGCGCTGGCACGCCTCGCGTCCGCGATTACCGCAATGCGTTTCATGGACGTGCGCACGGTGCGGATCCTCGGCGCAGACTGTGAGGTTTCGCGATCCGGCTATACCGGCGAAGACGGATTCGAAATCGGTCTCGCGGCCGATCGCGCTGAGGCATTGGCGCGTGCGCTATGCGAGGACAGTTCGGTGATGCCGATCGGCCTCGGCGCGCGCGACAGCTTGCGGCTGGAAGCGGGACTATGTCTCTACGGTTCCGATCTCGATGCAGCAACGACGCCGGTGATGGCCTCGCTCGAATGGGCGATTGCGAAAGCCCGCCGCGTCGGCGGATCGCGCGCGGGCGGATTTCCCGGCGCAGACGTCATTCTGCGCCAATTGGCGGACGTCGCGCCACGCCGCCGTGTCGGGCTGAAAGTCGAGGATCGCGTGCCGGTGCGCGGCGGCGCGAGACTCTACGCCGATGAGATTTCCGCAAGCACGATCGGCATCGTCACGTCCGGCGGCTTTGGACCGAGCGTGCAGGCGCCGATTGCGATGGGTTACGTCGACAGAAACTCGGCAACGACCGGCAAACGGATTTTCGGCGAGGTACGCGGAAAGCGCATTGCCTTGCAAGTCTGCGATCTGCCTTTCCTCCCGCATCGCTACAAACGCGACTGAAGTTGAACCGCGGAGATCAATCGCGATGTTGAAATTCACGGAAGACCACGAATGGCTTCGTATCGAAGGCGGTGTCGCCACTGTTGGCATCACGGACCATGCCCAGGAACAGCTCGGCGATCTTGTCTTCGTTGAATTGCCGGCGCCTGGCGCGCGACCAGAAAAGGGAGCCGCGGCGGCGGTCGTCGAGTCCGTCAAGGCCGCCTCCGACGTCTATGCGCCGGTAAGCGGCGAAGTCATCGAGATCAATCAAGCTATCGTCGATGAGCCGGCGTTGGTGAATCGCGATCCGATGGGCAAGGGCTGGTTCTTCAAGATCAAGATTTCCGATCCGTCCCAGCTCGAGCGCCTCCTCGACGAGAAGGCTTACCAGGCGATGATTGCGTGAAACGTTCCGCCACAACCAAGCCAATCTACGATCCGAAAAGGTGAGGACGATGTTTGCCAGCAACTCCGTCGCCGATTTTAATCCGAGCAATTTTTCACGTCGTCACATCGGGCCGTCACCTGCGGACATGGTGGAAATGCTCTCGACTATCGGAGCGTCGGATATCGATGAACTCATTTCACAGACGGTGCCCGATGCGATCCGACAAGCCGCCCCGCTCGCGCTCCCGGCAGGAATTTCGGAAACCGAAGCGCTGCAGAAGCTCCGCATCATCGCCGATAAGAATAAAATTTTCACATCGCTGATCGGTCAGGGGTACTACGGAACGACTCTGCCGCCGGTGATCCAACGCAACGTCCTTGAGAATCCAGCCTGGTACACGGCCTATACGCCCTACCAGCCCGAAATCAGCCAGGGGCGGCTTGAAGCTCTGTTGAACTTCCAGACCATGATCTGCGACCTTTGCTCGCTCGACATCGCGAATGCCTCGCTGCTCGATGAGGCAACCGCTGCGGCGGAAGCCATGGCGATGGCTCGCCGCGTGGTTAAATCGCATGCAAATGCGTTTTTTGTCGACGCCGAGTGCCACCCGCAAACGATCGCAGTGGTGCGCACGCGCGCCGAACCGCTGGGTTGGGCCATCAAAGTCGGCGATCCAATGAAGGACCTCGAACCGACCGCGGTGTTCGGCGCTCTGCTGCAATATCCCGGAACCTCAGGCGAAATCCGCGATTTCCGCACGGTTATCTCAGGATTGCACGCGGCTGGCGCGCTCGCTGTCATGGCAACCGACCCGCTTGCGCTGACCCTGCTGACTCCGCCCGGGGAATTGGGGGCGGACATCGCCATCGGATCCACCCAGCGTTTCGGCATGCCGATGGGCTACGGCGGTCCGCACGCCGCCTTTATCGCGACCAAGGATGCCTACAAGCGCGCGCTTCCGGGCCGCATCGTCGGCGTTTCGGTCGATTCCCGCGGTCAGCCGGCTTATCGGCTCGCTCTGCAAACGCGCGAGCAGCACATCCGCCGCGAGAAGGCGACCTCGAACATCTGCACCGCGCAAGTTCTTCCGGCGGTGATCGCGGCGATGTATGCGGTCTATCACGGCCCGGACGGTCTCAGGCACATTGCGCACAAGATCCATCGCACCACCGGGACTTTGGTCAAGGGACTGACGGCGCTCGGTTGGCATGTGCAGCAAACTGCGTTCTTCGACACCGTCACAGTCGAGGTGGGCGCGCGTCAATCCGTAATCCTCAAAAATGCCGCGTCGAACGCGATCAACCTCCGCAAAATCGGCGCCGGCGCGCAGGCCCGCATCGGCATCAGTTGCGATGAAACCACCATGCCGGCCGTGGTCGAGGCAGTATGGCAAGCATTCGGATCTCAAGCCAAAGCCCAGGTCGCCGCTCCGTCGTTCGAAAAGTTGAGTTTGCAAACGGACAACGCGATTCCCAAGCAACTTGCCCGTCGCAGCGACTTCCTCACGCATCCGGTCTTTCATCTCTATCGCTCGGAAATGGAAATGCTGCGCTATATGCGGCGGCTTTCCGATCGCGACCTTGCCCTCGACCGCAGCATGATTCCGCTTGGCTCCTGTACGATGAAGCTCAACGCGACCGCCGAAATGATTCCCATCACCTGGCCGCAATTCGCCAACATCCATCCCTTCGTGCCGGCGGACCAAGCCCAAGGCTATGCCGAGCTGATTGCGGATCTTTCCGCGAAGCTTTGCGAGATCACGGGCTATGATGCGATCTCGCTGCAGCCAAATTCCGGCGCACAGGGCGAATATGCCGGCTTGCTGGTCATCCGCGCCTATCACGCCAGCCGCGGCGAGCCGCAGCGCACCATCTGCCTGATCCCGTCATCGGCCCACGGCACCAATCCGGCATCCGCGCAAATGGCCGGAATGAACGTCGTTGTCGTCAATTGCGACAGTGACGGCAACGTCGACCTCGCCGATTTGCGGAAGAAGGCGGAGCAATATTCCAGCCATCTCGCCGCAGTCATGGTCACTTATCCCTCCACGCATGGGGTTTTCGAATCCGCGATTGGCGAGATTTGCAGCGTCGTTCATGCCCATGGCGGACAGGTCTATCTCGACGGCGCCAACCTCAACGCGCAAGTCGGCCTGGCTCAGCCGGGGGCATATGGCGCCGATATCGGGCATCTCAATCTCCACAAAACCTTTTGCATCCCGCATGGCGGGGGCGGCCCGGGCATGGGCCCGATCGGCGTGAAAAAGCATCTTACGCCGTTTCTGCCCGGTCACTCGGAATGGCCGAGCGAACCCGCACAAGTAGGGGCCATCAACGCCGCGCCGTTTAGCTCGGCTACCATCTTGCCAATTTCGTGGGCCTACATCGTCATGATGGGCGGCAATGGCCTACTCGCCGCAACGCAAGCTGCCATTTTGAATGCCAATTACATAGCCAAGCGGCTGGAGGGCCACTATGCGCTCCTTTACAAGGGGCCGCATGGCCGCGTCGCGCATGAATGCATCATCGATACGCGGCCGCTCAAGGACACCGCCGGAGTCTCGGTCGAAGACATAGCGAAGCGGCTGATCGACTACGGATTCCACGCGCCGACAATGAGTTTTCCGGTGGCCGGCACGCTGATGATCGAACCTACGGAATCGGAATCGAAGGCGGAACTCGACCGCTTCTGCGACGCCATGATCTCAATTCGATCGGAGATTGCTGCGGTCGAGAAAAAGGCGATGGATCGCGAAAACAATGTCCTCAAGAATGCACCCCATACCGTTTTCGATCTTACCGATGAAAACTGGGATCGCCCTTATGCACGCGCACTGGCGTGCTTCCCGGTCAAAGGGCTGTTGCGCGACAAATATTGGTGCCCCGTCAACCGGGTGGACAACCTCTACGGCGACCGGCATCTCGTCTGCTCGTGTCCACCGATGGAAGGCTACCAGTCGGCAGCGGAATAATGTGAGTCCCCGCTGCTGCTGCAGCAAGGTTGATGCTTCAGCCCAAGCTTTGATCGACGCAGTCTTCGTATGTCGGCATGCGAGAAATAAATCCGCCTGACAGTAGGCTTTCAGCAAGCCGCGTGAACCCCTGCCTCGAAATATCAGGAGCACGAGCCCAAATCCCCGCTTGCTCATAACGCCGTAGCGAACTCACCAAAATGCTGCGCGTGACGTCGGGATAGAACGGCGCGGCGATTTCGGCCAGTTCTTCCCCGCCGTGTTGGGTGAGCCAGCCCTGCATACGTTGAATGGCGCGCGTCATGCCCGTAAACGCATCGCGGTGGCGCTCAATTCCACGCTTCGTGGCGATGAACGTCGTATAGACTGTCGGCCCTCGCGTACTGGCGGCATAGAGGATGTGGCCCGCGCCCAACTCCAAGGCCATTGCTGGGTAGGGCTCGAAGAGTTGCGCCACGTCGAGCTGCCCGTTGCACAGCGCTTCGAAGTTACTGGCCATCGATCGATCGGGCGCCCGATTGAGCCGAGAGGGATCGACACCTTGCTCGCGCAGGTCGTGCTGCAGGCACATCCAAGGCGTGGCTACTTCGGCAACCCTCGCAAATCGCAGTGACGCCAACTCCCGAAGCTGAAACTCGGGACGATGATGCCTGCCCACCAGATAGAACGGGTCGCGTCCGACGACCTCGCAAAAGCAGACGAGCGGCGAACTCGGCTGCAGGTCGTGGGCTTTCATGACCCGCATCGGCCCGCCCCAGGTAATGTCGATCGCGTCGTTGAGGAGAGCCGACACGCCGTCACCCGGACTGGACGAGTTGACCAATTCGACCTCGACGCCTTCGCTGGCATAAAATCCGAGCGACTGGGCGGCGTAGAACGGCGCGTAAAACACGGCGCGGAAGTTTTCAGCGAGCTTGATTGGCATGACGAGGATCGATCAACGCTGGGGGACACTTCGGTTGTCGCGATTACGATGTCGGTCGCTCAATCCATCGAGACCCCGCTAGCCTTGATCGGCCCGGCCCATTTTTCAATCTCGGCCTCGACGAATTTTTGCAGATAATCGGGCGAGCTGCGCTCGCCCGCGACCAGGTCGGCACCGATCTCCCGCATCCGCGTCTGCACTGCGGGCGTGTTGATGGTCGCGAGCGTGACAGCATGAAGCTTGTCGACGATCGCCGCGGATGTTCCCTTGGGGAAGAACGAGGCAAACCAGTTCGAGGCGTCGAAATTGGTCAGCCCTTGCTCGTGCGCGGACGCCTGAGAAGGCAGGCTCGGCGAGCGATCGCGCGTGAGGATCGCGATCGCCTTGACCATCTTGCTCTGGATCTGGGGAATCGCGATCGGCGTGTCGGGGCATTGGTAATCGATCCGGCCGGCGATCAAATCCTGCATCGCCGGAGCGGCCCCGCGATAGGGAACGTGTGTGACGTTGATCCCGATGGCCGCATTCAACAGCACACAAGCAAGATGGCTCGCGGAACCCGCTCCGCCCGAGCCGTACTGCATGCTTGCTTGGTTGACCTTCGCATAGACGATGAATTCCTTGAGATTATTGGCCGGCAAATCCTTGCGCGCGAGCAGGACCAGCGGCGTCTGCGCGATCAGCATGACGGGCGCGAAATCGGTGGCGGCATTGTAGAGCGGAGTTTTATAGAACGTCTGGTTGGCGGCATGGGTGCCGACATTGCCGAGCACGAACTGATAACCGTCGGGTGCCGCCTTCGCCACGCGGGCGGAGCCGGTCATGCCGCCGGAGCCGCCGACGTTTTCGATAATGACCTGCTGGCCCAGAAGCTCGGAAAGGCTAGAGGCTAGGATGCGTCCGACCGTGTCTGCCGGACCGCCGGCGGCGAACGGAACGACCATGGTGACCGGCCGGGTCGGCCAGTCCTGGGATAGCACCGGCCCAATGCATTGGAGGCTGGTGACAAGTGCAACAGCCACGACTCGTGGTAGCCGTCCCATTCAATCCTCCAAGCCAAGAACAGAATAGCAGTTGCTCGGACACGCGTCCCAGCTACCATCGCTGACGGCGTGACCGATATGACTGAGCTTTGAGAAAAGGGGGCATCGATGCCGCATCTGACCACCGACGACACCGTGAAGCTCTACTACGAGGACGGCGGGTCGGGCATTCCGGTCGTCTTCGTGCATGAATTCGCCGGAGACTATCGTTCGTGGGAATCGCAGGTTCGCTATTTTGCCCGCTGCTATCGGTGCATCACCTACAACGCGCGGGGTTATCCGCCGTCGGACGTGCCAGCGGATGACGAGCGTTATTCGCAAGATCGCGCGCGCGACGACATTCGCGCTGTGCTCGATGCGCTGAAAATCGACAAAGCCCACATCGTCGGGCTTTCCATGGGCGGATTCGCGGCGCTCCATTTCGGCTTCACCTATCCGCGGCGCGTGCGGTCGCTGGTCGTGGCGGGCTGCGGCTATGGGGCCGCGCCCAACCAGCGGCAGCAATTCGCAGAGGAAGCGGAGGCGGCAGCAAGGAAGTTCGAAGAGGCCAGCATGCCGAAGGCAGCCGAGGCCTATGCACTCGGGCCAACGCGCGTGCAGTTCCAGAACAAAGACCCGCGCGGCTGGAAGGAATTCGTCGAACAGCTCAGCGAGCACTCCAGCGAAGGTTCGGCGCGCACTCTGCGCGGGGTGCAGAAACGGCGGCCGTCCCTGTTCGATCTCGTCGACAAGATGAAGGCGATCACTGCCCCAACCCTCGTCATGACGGGTGACGAGGATTGGCCGTGCCTCGAACCCGGGCTGCTCATGAAGCGGACGATCCCGACGGCGGGGCTCGTGGTAATGCCCAATGCCGGCCACACCATCAATCTCGAAGAGCCGGCCGCGTTCAATCAGCACCTCACCAACTTTTTCCAGGCGGTCGATGCCGGCGCGTGGCGCCAGCGTGATCCGCGTGCGATGAAAGAAGCAATATTGGGACGGTGAGAAGGAGCGGAGACGATTCCACCTAGGTTGGGTCCCGCCCGGCCCGCAAAAACGGGCACGCGACGGCGAAGCCACGAAATCGGTTTCAAAGTTTTATCTGTTCGGCCGCGCTGCGGCCGAGGTAGGCCTGGCGCACGCGATCATCGTTGCGCAACGTTGCACAGGAGCCGCTTGCGATGATCGATCCCGTCTGCAGCACGTAACCGCGGCTCGCAGTCTCAAGTGCATAGCGCGCGTTCTGCTCGACCAGGAGCACGCTAGTGCCGGCTGCATTGATCGCCTTGATCGTGCGGAAAATGTCCTGCACGACCACGGGTGCGAGCCCGAGCGAAGGCTCGTCGAGACAAATGAGGTGTGGCTCTGACATTATGGCGCGCCCAAGTGCAAGCATCTGTTGTTCGCCGCCGGACAAGGTCCCAGCGTTCTGGCTCTGCCGCTCACGCAACCGTGCAAACATGTCGAAGACTTTTTCCATGAGGGCGCGAACCTTCGCGCCCTCTTTGCGATACTTGAAGGCGCCGAGCTCGAGATTTTCGCGCACCGTGAGGAATGGAAAGACGCGTCGTCCCTCGGGAACAAGCGAGATCCCGAGTTCAGTGCGCTTATACGGTGGGAGGCGCGTGATATCGTGCCCGCGGAAATGGATCGCGCCGGCGCGCGGCAAAAGCGCGCCGGCGACAGCGCGTAGCGTGCTGGATTTGCCGGCCCCGTTGGCGCCGATCAGTGTGACGATCTCGCCCTCTGCGACATGAAAACTGACACCACGGCACGCCGAGACCTCGCCATAGGCGAGTTCAAGCCCTTCCGCCTGCAGCAGTGCGCTCACGTCATGCTCCAAGATAGGCGGCGATCACCGCCGAATTCGCCTGCACCTCGAGCGGCGTGCCCTCGAAAAGGTACTGTCCGTAATCCATGACCAGCACGCGATCTGCGATTTTCATCACCAGATCCATGTTGTGCTCGACTACGATAATGGTCATGCCACGCTTACGCAGGATACGAATCCGTTCAACCAACCGCTCCACGTCCGCCGCATTGAGGCCGGCGGCGGGCTCGTCGAGCATGAGCAGTCGGGGCGAGGTCGCGAGCGCGCGAGCAAGTTCAAGCATGCGCTGCTCGCCATACGCGAGTGAAGCTGCGAGTACCGATGCCCGCGCTTCGAGCCCGACGAAGTCGAGAAGCTTGATCGCCTCCGCGCGACAGCGAGCGTGGTCGCGCTCGAAGGCAGCACCGTGGATGACGTATTGCCAGGCCGGGATATCGTGATGAATATGAAAGGCGGCGATGACATTGCCGAGCACCGATAGCTGCTTAAAAAGCCGTATCTTCTGAAACGTGCGCCCGAGGCCGAGGCGTACGCGTTTGTGCGCCGGCAAGCCAACGAGGTCGGCGCCGTCGAAGATCATCCGGCCCGCATCCGGCTGATAGAGCCCGCTCATCAGGTTGAGGAGCGTCGACTTGCCGGCCCCGTTCGGGCCGATGATCGCAAACACGCCGCCACGCGGGACGGTGAGCGAAATGTCGCGAACCGCCTGCACGCCGCCGAACCGCTTGTGCAAGCCTGCGCCGCAAAAGAACGCGCCGGCACCGGTAGGACGCGCTTGCGCCGCCGTGGCGGGGTCCGACGCGATCATTGGCGCATTCCAGCGTCGGTGGCGGTCGCTAGCCGACCCAACCGCGCGCGGAACATCTGCGCTGCCTGCGCGATCCCTCCTGGCATGAACAGCACGACGAGGGTGAGGGCGGCGCCATAGAGGATCAGACGGAGATCGCCGAATCCGCGTAAAAGTTCGGGCAAGATCGTGAGCAGGATTGCGCCCCAGACCGGGCCGATCAGCGTCCCCATGCCGCCGACGATCACCATGGCGAGAATGGTGAAAGATTCGGTGATGATAAAGGCGTCCGGGACTAACGTTCCGACGAAGCTCGCATAGAAGGCGCCGGCAGCGCCCGCGACTGCCGACCCGATGCCGAAGGCAAACACCTTCCACGCCGTGCAATTGATGCCGAACGCAGAAGCCGAAATCTCGTCCTCTCTGATCGCCTTGAGCGTCTCGCCAATCGGCGAGCGGACGAGTTGGTCGAGCAGGAGATAGAAAAGGAACGCGAAACTCGCCACCAGATAGAACATATTCGCCGTGTTGCCGAACGAGATGACCGGCAGCCCCGGCAACGCAATGTCCGGTGGCGGTTTGATGGCATAGATGCCGAGTGGGCCTTGCGTGAGGCTGATCCAGTTCAGCAGCACCTGATGTACGATGACGGCAAAGCCCAGCGAGGCGATCGCAAGGTAATGGCCGCGCAGACGAACGGCGAAGATCGACAACGCCATGCCGGCCGCGCCGGACAATACCATTCCGAGGACGAACGCCATCCAGAATGGCACGCCAAGCTTCATGACGAGCAGTGTAGAGGCATAGGCGCCGATGCCGTAGAAGGCCGAGTGACCGAGGTTAAGCTGGCCGGCATAGCCAAGTATGAAATCGAGGCCGATAGCCAGCATGATGTTGATCGCGCAAACGACTAGGTTCGTGCGCCAATAAGAATCTTGAATGACGAACGGCAAAAGAGCGATGATCACGGCGACCACGAGGAACCACGCGCGCCGGTTGATTCGGACTCGATCGGTTAGCATGGGAAACGCCGGTCGACCCTCGTTAGACATTCTCTTCACGCTTTTCAGCGATCAGCCCTGTCGGACGTAGTGCGAGCATCAGCAGCAGCAGCGTGAAAACCACGATGTCGGTTAGACCGGGATTGATGAACTGGGTCGTGAAACTTTCGATCAGACCAACCACGAGCCCTGCAATAATCGTCCCCGCGACATTGCCGAACCCGCCAATGATCACGATGGCAAACGCCTTCACGATCACGGTCGTGCCAGCGAAGGGTGTGAGCACGAGGATGGGCCCAAGCATGGCGCCGCCCATGCCGGCGAGCGCCGATGCGATCACGAACGTCAGCATGATGAGTTGGTTGGGATTGACGCCCATGAGGCCCGCGGTCTCGCGGTCCTGGGCGACGGCGCGCAGCGCCTTGCCCATGTAGGTGAATTTCATGAATGCGTAGAGCAACGCGATGGTGAGGATGGATACCACGACGATGATGAGATTCTGCAACGTGATGAATGTGCCGCCCCACAGTCGGATGACTTTATTGCTGTAGGGGCTATCGAAGGCATACGGGATCGGACCGAACCAGAGCAGCATCGCGTTCTGCAACAAAATGGACACGCCGATGGTCGCGATCAGCGGCAACAATTCGCTGCCGCGCTCGCGCAGCGGCGCGAAGATCGCTGCATTCACGAGCCAGCCGAGCGCCGCGCCGACCATGAGCGCGATGCCGATACTGATGACATAATTGCCGCCGAAGGCGAACGTGAAAAAATACGCCGCGAAGGCACCGATGGTCACGACGTCCGCGTGCGCAAAATTGATCTGCACGAGGACGCCGTAGATCAGGGTGAGCCCCAATGCCACGAGGACATAGAGGCTGCCGAAGACTATGCCATTGATGCCCTGCTGGAGGACGACGGTCAGCATGACCGCTCAGTTCCAGCCGAGCGCCTTCCACGACAGATCCGGCAACGTCTCCATGTAGTGGATCGTATCCATCTTGGTGTTTTGGTTGGTCTTGTCGAATTCGACACTGCCGGTCACACCGGAAAAGTCTTTAGTAGTGGCCATGATATCGCGGATCGACTGCGAGTCCTTGCCGCCGCGGCGAATGACATCAGCGACGACCAGGATCTGATCGAAGGCATGGGCATTGATGTGCGTCGGTTCCTGATTGTATTTGGCCTTGAAGGAGCGAATGAAGTTCTGCACCACGACACGTTTGTCGGTTGGGTCGAACTGGACGATGCGAACGTAGCCAAGCGCCGCCTTGCCCGCCTTTTGCTCGAAACCGAAGGGCAGCCAGATGGTGCCAAGCTGGATCGATTGCCCGCCGCCACCCTTGGTGACGCTAGCCTGCGCCAGCGCCTGCGTGATCCGTAGACCCTGGCCCTCGAGCGTATAGGTCGGGATCACATCCACTTTGCCGAGACCGGCGATGCGCGTCGCGATCGCGGTGAAGTCGTTCACGTCGCGGCCGAAGCCGATATCGGCAAGGATTTGCCCGCCGAGCGACTTGAACGTATCGCCGAACACCTTCGCGTTGCCGATTCCAGCATTGGTGTTCTCATAGAGCAGTACCGCGGTGCGTGCGTTAAGGCGCTTATAGGCATTGGTGGCGATATCGACGCCCTGCATCACCTCGTTGGGCATGATGCGAAACGTCCACGGGTTGCCGGGATCGGTGACCTTAATCGAGGACGAGCCCGCATTGAGCAATGGCATCTTCGCCTGTTCCATGAGCGGCATGATTGCGAGCGTCGCGTCCGAGCACTCTTCACCGAGGACGACGTCGGGCTTGTATTGCTCCAGCAGGCGCTTGGCTGCCTGCGTCGCCGGTAGCGGACTGCACGCCGAATCCTCATATTGGACTTCGAACCTGTAGCCGTTGACCCCGGTCTTGTTGAGCTGCTCGATCGCAAGCTCGATGCCCTGCTTGTCTTGGACCCCGAAATAGGAACCCGGGCCCGACATCGCGAACAGTCCCCCGATCTTGATCACCTTGTCTTGCGCCTGGGCGTCTCTCGCGGCAGCGAACAGGGCAATACTTGCCACCACACCGATACAGAGAATGGCGGAATGCTGTCTCATGGCCCTCTCCTAAACGCTATCGTTTCATTTTAAACCTGAAACCGGGATGCCTGCCAATCTCATATCGTCCCGCGCAGTCGGCCGCGCGTGTTGTCCAGCCGCGTGAAGCCGACCACCAACGTTCGGCCCGAAGCATGAGCTAGCAACAGGTCCGCCGTCAGAGGACCGACGGCCGCCAATATTTCAATGTGAAGCCTATTCACTCCGGCCTCCGCAAGTAGTGGCCCCGCGCTGAGCCAACAACCTTCCCGTCATGACAGACCGGAACGCCTCGCAGGAAAGTGGTCTTGACCCGACCCGTGAGCTCCAGCCCCTCGAAGGGCGAATAGCCCTGTTTAGACTCGGACTCGGCGGCGTGCACCGAGAAGCTTTCATGCGGGTCGACGAGCGCGATGTCGGCATCGTAACCCGGGGCGATATCGCCCTTGCCGAGCAACCCAAATCGCTGCGCTGGTTTCGAACTTAGAAGCTCAGCCATGTGGTTGTAGGACATGCCACGCTTACTGCCTTCACTCAGCACTCCCGAGAGCAGGTACTCGGTACCGCCAAATCCGGCTTTCGCGAGCCAGATGTTCGTCGGATCGTCCTTCGACCATTTCTGTTCGGCCGCACAGCAGGCATGATCGCTGACGATCCAGTCGATCTTACGATCGAGTACGGCCTGCCATAACGCTTCCACGTCTTCGCGAGGTCGGATCGGCGGATTGACCTTTGCTTGAACGGCGCATTCGCAATCGGCATCGAGCAGAAGATGGCCAACCGTCACTTCCCGGCGGAACGCGATGTGGGGAAAGACCTGTTGCATGATCCACGCCGCATCGATCGCCTTGCGCGAGCTAAGGTGTAAGAGATTGATGTTCAGGCAGTTGGTTTCGTTGGCGAGGTAAGAGGCGATCCAGATGGCAAGCCCTTCAGAATGCGGAGGGCGGGCAGCACTGTAGGCGTGCAGTCCCGTTAGCTTACCCTCGCGCTCGACGAGTTTCGTGTAGGCGTTGAGGATCTCCGCAAGCTCGCAATGAAGACTGACGCTGATATGGGTGGCAAGGTCCGGATATTTCGTCATCAAGCGCTTTGCGGAGCGCATGATGAATTCGAAATGAGCGATGTCATAACGATCCTCGGGGCCGATCATCAGAAATTCGTTCTGATGGGCTGACCGTCCGTGCAGACCGTATCCTCCATAAAACATGAATATCTTGAACGAGGGGATACCGTAGTCGAGGACGAGATGTTCCATTTCATCGATGTGCCCGACCTCGATCGGCGCAACGTGATAACCGTAATCGACCCAAAAATGCCCCTCGGACTGCTTGAGGACCTCGGGCATGAAGTCACGGTATGGACCGCCCCGGTTCAGATAATAGTGCCCTGTCCGTATGTAGTTCAGGCTTGAGGTTACGCCCCCCATCGCTGCCGCCTTGCTTTCTGAAACCGCGTCCTGGGCAAGCGGCGCATAGATGCCGATATGCATGTGAGCATCAACGCAGCCCGGGAATGCCAGAAGATTCTTGGCGTCGAACACCTGCTTCGCTTGCTCAGCCTGAATATCGGGCGCAAGGCGCGCGACCTTTCCATCCTTGACCGCGATGTCGAGACAATCCACCGACGTCTTGTTGGGGCGCACTACGCGCGCGTTCTTGATCACCAGGTCGTAGAGCTTTTCCATTCCAGGGTTTTCTCCTTGTCGACGGTGCGCCCTGACGCGATCAAAATTGGCTGCCTCAGCTGGACGATTTGGCGTTGCGAACGGAGCGCATCATCGGACTTTGCGACTTAACCGGCGCGTACCGCCCTTGCTGCCCGAGGGCCGTGCGAGAGCGTTGTATCGTTTTCCGAGCGCGAGCATCTCCGGCGTTCCGATCAATTCATTGAGGCCGGTGAAGTCGATCATGCGGGAACGGAACGGCTCGGAGGTCCCGCCGGCAGCGAGCGAGGCGTAATATTCGCTCGCCATGCGCGCCAGTGCGCGCACGATGCCGCCGGGAAAGATCACCAGCGCGAAACCCATCGACTCGAGCTCGGCAGCCGACAGCACTGGGGTTTTGCCGCCCTCGACCATATTGGCCATCAGCGGCACGCCGTCGAGCGCCGGCGGGATGCGCTTAAGCTCCGCGCGCGTCTTGGGTGCCTCGATGAACAGCATGTCGGCGCCCGCGTCGCGGTAGAGCGCAGCGCGCTCGATGGCGCTTTCAAAACCTTCGACCGCGATCGCGTCGGTGCGCGCGATCACCAGCGTCTCGCGCGAGCGCCGAGCATCGAGCGCTGCCTTGATCTTGCCAGCCATCTCGGCCGCCGGGATAAGGACCTTGCCGTCGAGGTGGCCGCAGCGCTTCGGAAATTCCTGGTCCTCGAGTTGAATCGCGCTCGCCCCCGCGCGCTCGAACAGGCGCATGGTGCGGCCGACGTTGAGGGCATTGCCATAGCCGGTGTCGGCGTCGACGATCAAATCCGCGTCGACGCGATCGCGCATCACGCTGACGATCTCGACAACCTCGCTCACGCTCACGAGACCGATGTCCGGCCGGCCGAGCCGCGTATACGAGATCGCTGCGCCGGAGACGTATAGCGTCGTAAAGCCGCTCTGTTCGGCGACCAGCGCGGTGAACGCATCGTAGACGCCGGGAGCGACCACGATGGGTCTCCGCTTGAGGCGCGACCGCAGCTTCGCCACGTCAGCCATCGTTCATAGTCCGAGATAGGCGCGTTTCAGGTTCGGGTCGTCGCGGATATCAGCTGAGTTTCCGTGTAGCACGAACACGCCCTTTTCGAGGATATAGGCGCGGCGCGCCACCTCAAGGCACTGGACCACGTTCTGTTCGACGAGAAGCAGCGCGATGCCTTCCCCGTTGATGCGCCGGATCAGCGCGAACAGCTCCTCGACGAGCAGCGGCGAGAGGCCGAGCGACGGCTCGTCCAGGATGAGCAATTTTGGCTCGGCCATCAAGGCGCGGCCGATCGCCAGCATCTGCTGCTCGCCACCCGAGAGTGTGCCGGCGCGCTGTGACCGCCGCTCGGCGAGCCGCGGAAAAATCGCAAATACCCGCTCGCGATTACTCTCCCGCCGCATGCGGCCACGCCGGTAGCTGCCAAGATCGAGATTTTCCATGATCGTCAGGTTGGGAAAGACGCAGCGCCCCTCGGGCACGTGGATGAGCCCGCGCGCGACGATCGTCGCTGGCCTCTCGCGCTCGATGGCGCTATCTGCGAAGCGGATGGAGCCGTGTGTTGCGCGCAGCACGCCGGAGATCGTGCGGTTGAGCGTTGATTTCCCTGCGCCGTTCGAGCCCAGCACGGTGACGATCTCGCCGGCGGCGACCTCAAGATCGATGCCTCGCAGCACTTCGATCGCGCCGTAGCCGGCGATAAGCCCGCTGACCGCGAGCAGCGCGTCAGACATGCACGCCTCCGGCGGCCGAAAGACGCGCTGCCGCGCCATGGCCGAGATAAGCCTCGACCACGCGCGGATTGTCCACCACGACTTGCGGCGCGCCCTCGGCGATGATGCGGCCCTCCGCCAGCACGAAAACGTGTCCGGCGAGGCTCATGACCGCCTGCATCACGTGCTCGATCATCAGTATCGTGACGCCGGCGTCGGCGATGCCGCGGATGATCGGCATCATCGTGGCGACCTCGGCGGGGTTGAGGCCGGCAAGCACCTCGTCGAGCAGAAGGAGTTCGGGTTCGGCGGCGAGCGCGCGTGCGACTTCCAGCCGCTTGCGACCGGCGACCGTGAGGCTCGCGGCCGGACGGCCGAGGAGATCGCCGAGGCCCACTGTGCTTGCAACTTCCGCGGCAGCGTCGAGCGCCTCGGCGCGCGAGCGTCGTGACAAATGCGCGCCGATGGCGATGTTCTCGTGCACGGTGAGGCCAGCGAACGGCTGCACGATCTGGAATGTGCGCACGATGCCTCGCCGCGCCACGAGATGGGGCGGCATGCCCGTTATGTCCGCGCCGCGATGAAAGATGTGACCTTCGCTCGGCGGCATGAACCCGCTGATGATGGAGAACAATGTGGTCTTGCCGGCACCGTTGGGCCCGATCAGCGCGGTGATCCGGCCGGCTTCAACGGCGAGCGAAGCATTGTCGACGGCGAGGAGGCCACCGAAGCGTTTGAATGCGCGCTCAACGCGAAGCACAGGTTCAGCCATGGACGCCCTCTGATGCCGATGACCGCAAGCGTGCAAAGCGGACGCGCAGGGCGGCCAGGAGGCTCGTAATTCCATGCGGGGCAAAGGCTACGATCAGTACGAGCACGCCGCCGTAAATGACGAGGTCAAGGCCGGGCGCATCGCCGGTGATGAGCTTGGTCAATTCGCCCAGCGTCTTGACGACCACCGCGCCGAGCAGCGGCCCGAACACGGTGCCGATGCCGCCGACGATGGGCGCGAGCAAGGCCTCGATGGAAATCCAGGGCCCGTATGCGATACCGGAGTCGATGAAGAGAAAATACTGCACGTAGAAACCTCCGCCGGCGGCCGTAATGGCGGCGGAAATTGTCATAGCGACGAGCTTGACCCGCACTGTGTCGACGCCGACCGCTTTGGCAGCGTCCTCGTTTTCACGCACAGCGACAAGCCAGGCACCGAACCGGCTCTGCTCGATCAGGCGCACGATGACGAGCGAAGCGGCAAGGAGCGCAAGCACGATCCAATAGAACGGCGCGCGGCTCTGGAACTGGAACGCTTGCGGCCGCAGGTCGAGCGTAATCAAGATGCCGACGCCGGCACCGGTGATGGGTGCGACGCTGGCGAGAATGCGCAGCACCTCGGCAAACGCCAGTGTGACGAGGGCGAAATATGAGCCCTTCAATCCGGAACGGAAGGTGAGCGCACCGATCGCGGCGCCGACCAGCGCGCCGCCGGCGATCCCGAGCGCGAACGCGGGCCAGGCGTTGATGCCGTAGCGCATTTGCAGGATGGCAGTGACATACGCGCCGGTCCCGAAGAAGGCCGCATGACCGAAGGAATACTGCCCGCCATAGCCACCAAGCACGTTCCAGCCCTGCCCCACCAGCGCGATCAGCAATGCGACGATGAGAAAATTGAGCACGGCATTGGAAGTGGTGAGCAATGGCACCGTCGCGAGCATAGCGATGACGAGCACAATGTGTGCGATCGAAGGCCCCCTCATGCCCGTTCTCCGAACAGACCGCTCGGACGCAACAGCAGCACGAGGATGAACATGACGAAAATGCCGATCTGCCCGAGCGACTCTCCGAGATAGAGGCCGCAGAGACTCTCTACCACGCCGATGAAAAGGCCGCCGACGAGCGCCCCCGTCACCGAGCCCATGCCGCCGAGCACGACGATGGTGAAGGCGATGAGCACAAAGGCGTTTCCGACGTGCGGATTGACGTAATATGTCGGGATCAGCAGGCAGGCGGCGATGGCAAGGCACGCCGTGCCGAGACCGAAGGTGACGGCATAGATGTGCCCCACGTCGATGCCGGAGAGCTCGGCGCCGAGCTTCTCCTTCGCAACCGCACGAATTGCCTTCCCCGTGTCGGTTAAGCTCAGGATGAGCCAGAGGACAAGCGCGACGACGAGCACGACGCCGAAGCCGATGACGCGCGGCACTGCAAGGAAAGCGATGCCGAGGTCGACGATATCGAACGCATAATCGAGGTTGAGCGTGCGTGTATCGGCACCAAAGGCATAGAGCAGCACGTTCTCGATCAGCACCGCGAGCCCGAGCGTCACCAAGAGAATGTTGCGGTCCTCGCCGTGCGCGGCCGGGCCAATGACGAAGCGCTGCAAGCAATAACCCAGCGCGAAGAAAAGCGGCGTCAACACGATGGCCGCGAGGTAGGGATCGAGGCCGAGGAGCCGGTGCGCGAAGAAGGCCGCGAACATAGCGGCGGTGAGCAGCGCGCCGTGGGCGAAATTGATGATGTGCAGGACGCCGTAGATCAGCGTGAGCCCGAGCGCGACCAGCCCATAGACCGCGCCGGTCAAGAGCCCGTTGAGGATGGCAGGAACGAGGACGACCGGCGACAGCATGCGGCGACCAAAAGGGTGACGGCGGCACCCACCGCCGTCTTGTAGCCGCTCAGGCGGGGGGCATCGGGAATACCGGCTTCGCCGTGGCGAACGTCTGCGGGAAGATCACGTGGATGTCGTTGCCGAGCACCTGGGTATTGACTGGCGCCGCCCCTTGATTCTGGCCATTGACGAATTTGGTCGGCCCGTAGGGCATCACGTGGCCCGCGAAGGTGGAGTTTTCCAACGCCGCGATGACCTTGGCACGCTCCGCGCTCCCGGCGCGTTCCAGCGCGTCGGCGACGAGCAGGACGCACGAGTAGTTCATGAACACCTCATAAGTGTAGAACTGCCCCCTGTCTTCGACCTTCTTCTTGAGCGTCAATGCCTTCGGATTGCGCGGATCGAACCAGTGATTGCAGTCCATGATGTATTGCGCGGCTTCGGGGAACTCCTTGACGAACTTGTAGGAGGAAGCAGCGCCGCCGAGGACCGAATAGATGCCTTTCTGCCGCACGCGCTGTTGCTGCATGGTGCGGGCGAGCAGCACGTATTCATTATAGTAGTTCGCCGGAACCACGAGATCCGGATTTTGCGCCTTGATCTTCAGGACCACGTTGTTGAAATCGCGGGTCGGCGTCGGATGCGGGATGGTTTCGAGCACCTGGAAGCCGCGCTCGGGCAGTTGCGCGTTGAGCAACTTGGCGAGCCCCGATCCGAACAGCGAATCCTCATGCACGATCATCACCGTCTTCGCCGGCTTGCCGGCCTGGTCGTCGATGGTGACGAGGTTGTCGAGGGCGGTCTTCGCGATCACTCCGAAGCCCGGCCCGAACCGGAACGTGTTCTTGAGGCCGCGCGTGACGATGTTGTCGGCGACCCCAACGTCGACCACGTAGGGCAGGTCGTAGCGGGCGGCGGTCTGACTGGCGGTGAGGCAGATCGAGCTGGCATAACCGCCGACGACGGCCGCGACGCCCGTCGAGTTCATCTTCTCGACCTCGGCATTGCCGCCTTCCGGCGTCGACTGCGCGTCGCCGAGAATAGGCTCGATCTTCGCGCCCCCCAGCGCCTTGATGCCGCCCGCCGCGTTGATCTCCTCGATCGCGATCGTTGCACCGAGCCGGCCCTGTTGGCCCGAATAGGACAACGCGCCCGAGACCGGATGCAGCACGCCAAGCTTCACGGGAGCGCCCTGCGCGCGAAGGAGCGCCGGCGCGTTGATGAGACCGGTCGCCGCGGCAGCAGCGCCTAGCGCAGTCGTCTGCAGCAGATTGCGGCGCGTGACCTCTGCCGACCAATGCGACATTGGAACCCTCCCATCTGACATCCGCCCGATAGACTAACATTACCCGGCGCGCCCTTCTATATTGGGCGCGGTGCGCCGCGGCACTTAGTCCCTTTCGATCCGCCATGAGCGAGCCTCTGACCCTTTTCGACAAGCTGTGGGCGGCCCACGAGATCGTCCGGCGCGACGACGGCGAGGCGCTGCTGTGGGTCGACCGCCATTACGTGCATGAAGGATCGTTCAACGCCTTCAGCCAGATCAAAGCGCGCGGCGCGCGGGTTGCCGAACCAGGTCTCACCTTCGCTGTCGCCGACCATTACGTCCCGACGCGCGGGTCTCGGCGCATCATCGACAACCCTGAGATCGCCCGCATGGTGCGCACGCTCGAGGAGAACACCTCTGAGCACGGGATAACCCTATTCGGGCTCGATGATCCCCACCAAGGAATCGTGCACGTGGTGGGTCCCGAACAGGGCCTTACGCTCCCCGGCCTGCTGATCGTATGCGGCGACAGCCACACCTCGACCCACGGCGCGCTCGGCGCCTACGCCTTCGGCATCGGCGCCTCCGAGGTCGCCCACGTGCTGATGACGCACACGCTGTGGCAGCGCAAGCCCAAGCGCATGCGCATTACCGTCAACGGACGCCTCGCTTCGGGCATCGTTGCGAAGGACATCGTGCTCGCCGTCATCGCGAGCATTGGCACCGACGGCGCGACGGGCCATGCCGTCGAATTCGCCGGTCCCACCATTCGCGCGCTGTCGATGGAAGGACGGCTCACTCTCTGCAACATGTCGATCGAGGCCGGCGCGCGCAGCGGCATGGTTGCGCCCGACGAAACGACCTTCGAATACGTGAAAGGGCGGCCCTATTCCCCGAAAGGGAGGGCACTCGAGCAGGCCGTCGAGGCGTGGTCGGCGCTCACCACGGACGACGGCGCAAAATTCGACCGCGAGGTCGAGCTCAACGCCGCCGACATTGCGCCGATCGTCACCTGGGGCACGAGCCCTCAGGACGCGCGGCCGATCGATGGCAGCGTCCCGGACCCTGCACGCGAGCCGGACGCGGCGCGGGCGAAATATCTGCGCGAGGCACTCGACTACATGGGGCTTATGCCGGGCACGAAGCTCACCAACATTGCGGTCGACCGCATCTTCATCGGCTCCTGCACCAATGCGCGCATCGAGGATCTGCGCGCAGCAGCCGCGGTCCTGGCAGGCCGGGTGAGCAAGGTTCCCGGGCTGGTGTCGCCCGGCTCGTCCGCTGTGAAGCGCCAGGCCGAGGCGGAAGGGCTCGATCGTATCTTCCGCGACGCAGGTCTCGAGTGGGGCGAATCCGGCTGCTCCATGTGCGTCGGCATCAACGGCGACGTGGTGGCGCCAGGCGAACGCTGCGCCTCCACCACCAACCGCAATTTCCGCGGGCGACAGGGGCCGGGCGCACGCACCCATTTGATGTCTCCGGCCATGGTCGCGGCAGCGGCGGTGACCGGAAAGCTAACCGACGTGCGGCCGCTGCTCTCCGGACGGGAGGTGTGAGGCGCGCATGGACAAATTCATCCGACTGACTGCGGTCGCCTGCCCGCTCGACGTCGCCAATCTCAACACCGATCAACTCATTCCGGCGCGCTTTCTGAAGCTGCCGCGCTCGGCCGGGCTCGCGGCGGCGCTGCTGCGCGACCTGCGCTTCGATGCCGACGGGCGCGAGCGGCCCGATTTTCCGCTCAATCGTCCGGCCTGGCGCGAGGCCAAGATCGTGGTGGGCGCTCGCAATTTCGGCTGCGGCTCCTCGCGCGAGGCGGCGGTCTATGCGCTCTGCGATTACGGCGTCCGCTGCGTGATCGCGCCATCCTTCGGCGACATCTTTGCCGGGAACGCGGTGCAGAACGGACTATTGACCGCGATCGTCTCAGACGACGAGGCAGCCACGCTCATGGGCCTGCTCAGCGAGACGCCGGGCCGGGCCCTGACCGTCGATCTCGAGCAACAGCTGATCCGATGCGATAATCAAAGCTTCCGCTTCGTCATCGATCCGGTCCGCCGCACGCGCCTGCTCAACGGTTGGGACAACATCGCATTGACCGAGAGCTATATCGACCAGATCGCAGCCTTCAAGATGGCCGATCGCGCGCGACGTCCGTGGGCCGCGCCAGCGAAACCTGAATAGTGCATCGCATATCGGATGTGGTGGTCACGCACGCCGGCCCGTTAGCGGACGCATGTCCTCCGAACTACTCCGGCGTGGTTGCTTTCAAAAATCGACCAACGTACGCTCGTATCGACGAGGAACAGGAGGATGTCATGGCGCAAGAACCCCTCGCAACGAAGGGCAACTTTCTGCACATCTATGATTTTCGCGTGACCAAGGGCAAGGAGGAGGAATTCGTCCGCTCGTTCGAGAAGTTCGACTACTCGGACGGCAACCCCATGCACAAGTCACGCGCGCAAGTGAAGGACGGCGTGCTGTGCCGCGACACCCAGGATCCGCAACGTTTCTTTCTGATCGCCGAGTGGTCCGATATCGAAGAGCACGCGCGCATCCGCAAGATTCTGGCCAACGAGATCAAGCCGGAATTCATCAAATATATCGAAGGCGGAACGTTCGTTCCCAAATATGTCGAGGTGGTCTCGTCGACACCCGATGAGATTCTCAACAAAGCCGCCGCGGCGGAGTAGACGCTTGTCGCGGGATTTATATACGTTCTTCCGATCCTCCACCTCATACCGGCTTCGCATTGCGCTCGCCTACAAGCGGCTCGAGTACACGCCGCATTACGTCAGCCTGCCAAAAATGGAGCACCGAACGTCCTCATATCGGGCGCTGCATGCCCAGGGATTAGTGCCCTTGCTGACCGATGACGGTCGATCCTTCATTCAATCCATGGCCATCATCGAGTATCTGGACGAGGTCTACCCGGAGCCACCGCTGATCCCGGCGGACGTGCATGGACGCCACTACGTGCGAGCGGTATCGCAAATCATCGGCTGTGATATTCACCCTCTCAACAACGTGCGCGTGCTCAAACACATCCAGACGCAGTTCGGAGCCGACGATGCAGCGACCAAGACGTGGTATCGCCATTGGATCGCGGAGGGACTGGGAGGTCTGGAGAATTACGTGGCTAGTGCGGGCGTCGCCCGTCGCTTCTGCTACGGCGATACCGTCACGATGGCCGACATTTGTCTCGTGCCGCAGGTTTTCAATGCCCAGCGCTTCGATTGTTCGCTCGACGACTACTCCACGCTGACTGCGATCTTCGAGCGATGCATGGCCCTCGACGCCTTTCGCGCGACGCAGCCCAACACCCAGGTCGACGCATTCTGAACCGGACTGGGACAGGCAAGATCCGCCCGCTTGCGCTCATTCGAGCTCAACTGGGCTGAAAGATCGTCCGGCCAAGATGATTGTTGCCGTTGATGAGGCGGATCAGAGTTATGATGAGCGCGTTGCGCTCCTGCGAGAGGAGCGGCTCGAGCAGACGCTTCTGGGCGCGTCGCATCGGCCGATACATCTTTCGCGTCAGTCGCTCGCCGGCGCGGGTCAATCGCGCAAGGACCATACGCCCGTCGTCCGGGCTGCGGCGGCGCTCGAGGAGCCTGCGTCGCGCAAGGCGGTTGAGGACATCGGCGACATTGGTGCGGTCGATTCCGAGTTCGCGGGCCAATGAGTTTTGATCGAGATCGGGATTGAGCGAGACCGTCGTCAACAGTCCGTACTGAACCGGTGTGATGTCGAATCCTGCGCATTCCTCGAAAAAGAGCGCGTAATGGATTTGATGCAAGCGCCGCAGAAGAAAACCCGGCCGCCCCCACAGCGGCATGTCGGAATGAACCGTGTCAGCGCGCAATGGCCTTTTCTTGGCCTTGCGTCGGCGCGCCTTCCTTCCGCCGGCGAGTCTCGGCGCGGGTTTCCGTGCCGCTTTCATTCTTGTCGCCATCGGACTCTCCTCCTCGTCGCACCGGCCTCGCTTCCCGCGCAGCAGGAAATATTCAGTATATGGTCATACTTGCACGCACTCGGGACTGTGTTAGGCTTTTATCCACGCTGCGCGCATATGCAACCGGCAAAAAAGAAACTGCAAATCCGTAAGGAGTGCCGGTTCGAGCAGTTATCTCTCAGCAGGAGACCAAAGATGCAAAGGCGTGCGTTTCTCATGCGAGCAAGCGCGGGCGTCGCAGCGGCCGCGATCGCGAGGCCGGCGAGCGCGCAAACCGGCGCCCCGGTGCGTTGGCGGCTCGCGACGAGCTGGCCGAAGAGTCTCGATACGCTTTACGGCGGTGTCGAGGCCATGTGCCAACGCGTGGGGCAGATCACCGACAGGAAATTCCAGATCCAGTGCTTCGCTGGCGGGGAAATCGTCCCGCCGCTGCAAGTTTGGGATGCGACGCAAAACGGCACCGTCGAGTGCGGCCACACGCTCACCTCGTTCAATATCGGCAAGAACCCCGCGGTCGCGTTCGATTCCGGGCTCGCGTTCGGGCTCAACACGCGCCAGCAGCAGGCCTGGATGAATTACGGCGGAGGGCTGGAGCTCATCCGCGCGTTGTTCAAGAAGGACGGAATCTTTCCCATTCCCTGCGGCAATGTAGGCGTGCAGATGGGTGGCTTCTATCGCAAGGAGATCAACTCCGTCGACGACCTCAAAGGGCTCAAGTTCCGCATCGGTGGGCTAGGCGGCATGATCCTGGCGAAGCTCGGCGTTGTGCCGCTGCAAATTCCCACAGCCGACATTTATCCATCGCTCGAACGCGGCGCGATCGATGCCGCCGAGTGGATCGGTCCTTACGATGACGAGAAGCTCGGGCTGCACAAGGTCGCCAGGTACTACTACTATCCCGGCTGGTGGGAAGGCAGCGCTCAGGTCACGCTGCTCGTCAATCTCCAGCATTGGGAGGCTCTGCCCGAATCCTATCGAGTCGCGCTCGAGGCGGCATGCGCCGAGACGACCGTTTTGATGATGGCTAAGTACGACACCAGAAACCCCGAGGCGTTGCGCCGGCTGGTGGCCGCCGGCGTCCAGCTGCGGCAATTTCCTCGTCCGGTTTTGGACGCATGTTACAAAGCCGCGTTCGAGACCTACGACGAGCTCGCCGCCAAAAACCCGGACTTCAAACTGATTTACGAGTCGTGGCAGAAGTTCCTCGCCGACTCCAATCTTTGGTTCCGGATCGCCGAGAACACGCTCGACAACTATCGCTTCGCCATGTCGGCACAGCCGCGGTAGCGGCCCTACAGCCGCCGCGCGACAGACCGCGAGTTTGCGGCGGTCGCGTTGGCTTTGCACCGAGAGCGAGCATGACGCAAGGGATCGGAGCCCGGGTCCAGCGCAAGGAGGACGCCCGCCATCTGCACGGTCGCGGTAACTTCGTGTCGGACATGATCCTCGCCGGGCAGAGCGAGGTTGCCTTTCTGCGCAGCCCGATCGCGCATGGCCGCATCCGGCGCATCGTCAAACCGTCCGGCGCGGAAAACCAAGTTTTCATCCGTGCCGATCTGGGCGATGTCGCAGCAATCGTCGCACCGGCGACTGTGCCGGGCTACAAATTGTCGGAATGGCACCCACTCGCGCACGAGAAGGTTCGCTTCGTGGGCGAAGCGATCGCCATGTGCGTCGCTCCGACTCGGGCGGAGGCCGAGGACCTCAGCGAGCAGATCGAGGTCGAATTCGACGAGTTGCCTGTCCTCGTCGATACACAGGCAGCGAGGATGGAGTCGACGGTCCGCGTCCACGAGCAGTGGAACGACAACGTCTTTCTCACGCTCAACTACGAGAGCGGCTTCGAGGCAAAGGCCAAGGGCGCGCCGGTCGTGATCCGGCGCGAGATCGCGCTTGCGCGCCAAGCCATGGTGCCAATGGAAGGCAAGGCCGTGCTCGCGCGCTGGGACGATCGCACCGACCAACTGCTCGTTTATGCTTCGACCCAGGTCCCGCACATCATCCGGGTCGGCTTGGCGCAGTTTCTCGGCATCGATCAGGGGCGGGTGCGCGTGATCTCGCCGGATGTCGGCGGCGGCTTCGGCTACAAATGCATTCTGCAACCAGAAGAGCTCTGCGTGGCGTGGCTGGCGCTGAAATTCCGGCAGCCGTTCCGCTACGTCGAAGATCGCCGCGAGCATCTGGTTGTCGGCGCCAACTCGCGACAACATCAATACCGGCTGACTGCCCATGCTGACGAACGCGGCAGGTTGTTGGCGCTTGATGCGGACATCACGATCGACGGCGGTGCGTATTCGGCTTGGCCGTTCACCGTGGCGTTGGAACCGGGACAGGCGACCGGCAACCTGCCGGGGCCTTACGATTTCCGCGGCTATCGCTGCCGCACCCATTGCGTGGCCACCAACAAGCCCGGCTTCCTGCCCTACCGCGGGGTGGCGCGAACCGGCGTCTGCTTCGCCTTGGAGCTAGTGATCGACGCGATCGCGCGTGCGGTCGGTCGCGAGCCGTGGGAGGTCCGTCACGACAATCTCGTCTCGGCCACCGACATGCCCTACGACAACGTGGCGCGCAAACACTACGACAGCGGCGACTACCGCAAGGCGCTCATCCTCGCGCGCGAAAAGATCGGCCTGGACGCGTGGCGCGAGCGGCAGCGGCGCGGAGAGCGCGATGGCCGACTGATCGGCATCGGGTTTGCCTCGTATTGCGAGCAGACCGCGCACGGCACCAGCGTATTCTCGGGCTGGGGCTTGCCGATCATTCCCGGCTACGACCAGGCGACGGTGCGAGTGACCCCGGATGGCGGGCTCGAAGTCCGCGCCGGCGTCCACTCGCATGGCCAGGGCATGGAGACGACGCTCGCTCAGATCGCACACGAGGTCACCGGGATCGAGCTCGCCAACATTCGGGTCCTGCTCGGCGATACCGGCACCACGCCCTACTCCACCGGCACTTATGCCTCGCGCAGCATCGTCATGGCGGGCGGCGCGGTCGCCAATGCATGCAAGGCGCTCATCCCCCGCTTCCTCGCGATCGGTGCCCATCTCATGCAGGCCGCCGTCGGTACAATGAAATATGAAAACGGGCAGATCATCGGGCCGCGAAAATCAGTCTCACTGCGCGACGTCGCCGAAGCCTGGTATCTGCGGCCGCAGGAGCTGCCGCCCGATGTCGACCTCGGCGGGCTCGAGGCCACCGTCGGCTTTCGCCCCAAACGCGACACCGGTGCGTTCAGCTATGCCTCCCATGCCGCGGTCGTGGCCGTCGACACCGAAGTCGGCGCGGTCGAGATTCTCGATTACGTCATCGTGGAGGATTGCGGCACGCTGGTGAATCCGATGGTGGTCGAAGGCCAAACGCTCGGAGGAGCGGCCCAGGGCATCGGCACCGCACTCTACGAAGAGAGCCCGTTCGACCCGAATGGACAGCCGCTCGCCTCGACCTTTGCCGACTATCTTCTGCCCGGGCCTACCGAGATTCCCGCCATTCGCATCCATCATATGGAGACGCCGTCGCCCTACACCGAGTTCGGCATCAAGGGCATGGGAGAAGGCGGTGCGATCGCCCCGCCTGCGGTGATCTTCAACGCGGTCAACGATGCATTGCGATCGCTGGGCGTGGAACTGACCGAGACGCCGCTCACCCCGCGCCGGCTGCTCGAGGCGATCGACCGCGCCAAGTCGTCGACCCAGCCCCGAGTAAAAAACTCATGAAGGCTGCGCGCTTCGATTATGTGCGTCCCGCCGACGTCGGAGAGGCATTGGCCGCGCTGGCGAACGCGGAAGACGCCAAGATTTTGGCGGGCGGTCAGTCGCTCGGACCGATGTTGAATTTGCGGCTCACGCGCCCTGCCCTACTGGTCGACATCTCGCGGCTTAAGGCGCTTCAGCAACTGGAAGATGCCGGTCGCACGTGGCACATCGGCGCCGGCGTCTCCCACGCCCGTCTGGAGGATGCGCGCGGCCGGCTTTCCGGCGGCGAGATGCTGTGCGAGGTCGCGGCGGCCATCGCCTACCGTTCGGTGCGCAACCGCGGCACCATCGGCGGCAGTCTGGCTCACGCCGATCCAGCCGCGGATTGGCCGCTCACGCTTGCCGCGCTCGGCGCCTCCGTCAATGTTCGCGGTCCGACCCCGCGCAAGATTTTGGTCGCGCACTTCATCCAAGGAGCCTTCACGACGACGCTTGCGGGAAACGAAATCATCGAATCGATCGACGTCCCCAAGCTGTCGCGCGCCGGACGGTATGGCTTCTACAAATTCTGTCGTAAGACGGGCGAGTTTGCCGAAGCGAGCGCGGCCGCCGTCCTTGATCCGGAATCCGGCGCCGCGAGCATCTTTCTCGGTGCGCTGCGCGGAATACCGCAGCCGCTCACGTCATTGGCGCAGCAGGTGGCAAGAGAGGGGAAGATCGCCGCCTCAACGGAAGCCGTGAGTCAGGCGCTCGCGCAAGCGGTTAGCGGGCTCGATGCAGTCGAGCACAGCATGGCGACGGCTGTGGTGACGCGCGCCCTGATGCAGGTGCTCGCGCCGTGACGCCAATCGCGCTGAGCGTGAACGGGCGGAAGATCCAGGCGGTGGTCGAGCCGCGCACCCATCTGGCCGATTTCCTGCGCGAGCATTGCCGCCTGACGGGGACCCATCTCGGATGCGAGCACGGCGTATGTGGCGCGTGCACCGTGTTGATCGATGATGAGCCCGCGCGCTCCTGCCTCACCTACGCGGTTCAGTGCGACGGCCTTGCGGTGCAGACGATCGAAGGCTTCGGCGCCGATCCGATCATGCAAGAGCTGCGCACGGCATTTTCGCGTGAGCATGGCTTGCAATGCGGCTTCTGCACGCCCGGCATGCTGATTGCGGCGCGCGACATCGTGCAACGGCTTCCGGACGCGGACGCGCGCCGGATCCGGGTCGAGCTTTCCGGCAATCTGTGCCGGTGCACGGGATATCTAGGCATCATCAACGCGGTGGAAAGCGTGATCGTGGCGCGCGCATCGAAACCCACGGCTGTCGCGTCGACGGCAGCTGCCCCGCCGCCGGCTCCTCTTCAGGCCTTCGCGCCGACCGGCGAGGTGGCGCGCACCTCGATGGCCGCGCCGACGCCCGCGCCGGAAGAGGCGCGCACGGGGTGGACGCGATTCGAGGAGAGTTTTGTGGTGGCAAGACCGCCGCAGGTGGTATGGACGATCTTTGCGGACATTCCTGCCGTGGCCGCCTGCCTCGACGGGGCCGAGCTGACCGAGCATGACGCAAGTACCGCGAAGGGAAAGATGACGGTAAGGCTCGGCCCGATCCAGGCCGGCTTTTCCGGCTCCGCCGTGATCGAACGCGACGATCGGGCGCTGCGTGGCACCATTCGCGGTGCGGGCAGCGACAGGGGCACCGGCTCGCGGACCAAGGGTGAAATCCTCTACCGCCTTGCGCCGGAGGCCGCAGGCCAGCAGACGCGCGTCTTCGTGACGGTTGAATACAGCTTGCAAGGCGCGCTCGCCCAATTCTCGCGTTCCGGCCTTGTCCTCGAGCTTGGCCGTCGTTTGGTTGCCGATTTTGCCGCCAATCTCAATGCGCGGCTCGCAGGAGCACAGATGCGCGCAGCGCCTCGCACGCCATTCAATGCCGGGCGTTTTCTCTGGTCGTGGTTCATTGATTCGCTACGCCGCCGGTTTGGGCGTTAGATATGATGGTATGCTGACTACCGAAAGACCTCTGCCACGATTGCGCAAAGTTCAGCGACCCATTGGCCTTGCGAAAAATCAAAGCTATGCTGAACCATCGCGTTTAGAGGCCGCAGACGATGGCATGGCAGAGGGTCGCATCCTTCAGCGAAATCGACGTGGACGGCGTGCTGGGCGTAGACGTGAATGGCTCGCCCGTCGCGCTCTACCGGCTATCGAATGAGGTCTTTGCCACTTCCGGAATTTGCACGCATGCGCTGGCATTGTTGAGTGACGGCTTCGTCGAAGACGGCAGGATCGAGTGCCCGTTGCATCAGGGCCAATTCGACATTCGCTCCGGCAAGGCGCTGTGTGCGCCGGTGACGGAGGAGCTGCGCACTTATGCCGTGAAACTGGAAGGCGATGACGTCTTCATCGATATGGAGCGTCCGGCCGCCTCGGCGCCGGCCGTGGCAAACGCGGCCCCGAATCGCAAAGCGGGGGATGGCGTTCGGGTTGCCGAGGAAGGCGATCAAGTGGGCAGTGGGAAGATTGCCGCCATGAATGTCGATTCCGAGCTTTCGCTGACGAAACGTTACGTTTGGCCGGCGGAAGGCCTCACGCGAATCCCCGATTGGGTCTACACCGATCAGACGATCTACGAGCGCGAGATCGAGAGGATTTTCCACGGCCGCACCTGGAACTACGTCGCGCTGGAATGCGAAGTGCCCAAGGTCGGCGATTTCATCCGCTCCAATGTCGGTCCGACGCCCGTGGTGGTCGTGCGTGCTGACGACGGCTCCATCAATGTCGTCGAGAACCGCTGTTCACATCGCGCCGCGGAGTTCTGCCGCGAGCTCAGCGGCAATGTAAAAGAATTCGTCTGCCCCTACCATCAATGGTCCTACGACCTTCAAGGCAATCTCGCCGGCGTTCCATTCCGACGCGGCGTCAACGGAAAGGGCGGCATGCCCGCCGACTTCAACAACGCTCAGCATGGATTGCGTCGGCTCAATGTTACGGCTCACCGCGGTGTCGTGTTTGCTTCCTACCTCGACGATATGGAATCGTTTCAGGATTACCTCGGGCCGGAGGTGCTCAATGAGTTCGAGGCGACCTTCGACGGCCGCAAGCCAAGGCTTCTGGGCTACTACCGCCACACGCTGCCCGGCAATTGGAAGCTCTATCACGAGAATCTCAAGGATCCCTATCACGCCACGCTGCTGCACACCTTCCTGGTGACGTTCGGCCTACTGGTCGCCGGCAACCGCTCGCTCATGCTCGCGGATGCGACCGGCCGGCACGGCGTCATGGCGTCCGCCAAGTCGGAGCGCAAGAGCGTCTCCAGCGATGCCAAGAAGGAAATGCGCGCCTATCGCGACGGCATGACGCTGGCGGAGCCGCGCTTCATGGACTTCGTCGAGGAGTTCGACAGTCCCTGGTCCGTGACGATGGCGACCATCTGGCCGAATCTGATCATTCAACGCGAGATGAATACGCTCGGATTGCGCCAGATCATACCGACCGGTCCGCATGAGTTCATCATGAAGTGGACCATGTTCGGCTTCGAAGGCGACGACGAGGAAATGACCCGCCATCGTCTGCGGCAGGGCAATCTCATGGGCCCGGCCGGCTTCCTCGGCCTCGAGGACAACGAGGCGATCAAGTTCGTCCAGGACGGGATGCAGCACGTTCCGGGCGGCCAGCATCTGGTGAAGCTCGATCCCGCGGTGGCGGCTGGCACTTCCGACAGCTTGATCTCGGAAGCATCGATTCGCGCCATGTACCGGCACTGGCGCACGGAAATGGGACTCTAGAAGCATGAGCGAACCCGCCGTCACGCGCCATTCCCCGCCCGATGGCGCGCCGCTCGACTCGCAGCTGCAAGCGATGCTGCTGCATCACGAGATCGAATCCTTCAACGCCCGATACGCCCAGGCGCTTGACGAGCAGCGGCTATCGGATTGGGCAGAGATGTTCACCGATGATGCGCTTTATGTGATCTTGTCGCGCGAGAATTACGACCGCGGACTGCCGGTCGGGCTGATCTATTGCGAGAACAAGCGGATGATTTACGACCGCGCGTTCGCGCTCATGGAAACCTCGATGTTCGCGCCGCGCTACTTGCGGCACATCATCGCAAACCAGGTTGTGGTGAGCGTGGAGAGCAATGGAACGATCAAGTCACGCGCGAATTACGTCGTGCTTCAGGTCCTGTTCGATCGCCCCGATGCGACGCTGCATCAGGTCGGCGTCTACTACGACGTGTTCCGTCGCGTGGGTGGCGAGCTCAAGCTCGCCGAACGCCGTTGCGTCTACGACAATCTTCTCGTGCCGAATGCCCTGTGCATTCCGGTGTAGAGTGAGAATGTTCACCAAAATAGCGCTCGCCGCTGCAATTGTCGTTAGCGCCGTCGCTGTGGCGTCGGCCGCGACCAAGAGCCGTAAGATTGCAGCGCATCGCAGCGTTCCAAGCGCTCAGCCCGCCGTTCCGCGTACCCCTCGGTTTTCCAACCCGGACAGTCCGCAAGCCACAGGCGGCGGCAACCTTGGCTATAACAAAAACATCTATAACTGGTGACGAATCGTATCGCAGCCGGGCATCTCTATTGAACGAATGCTCAGGCGCAAAACGGGCGCCGCCGTCGCGATCGGCGCCGCGTCAAACTGGCAACATCCTCACTCCTCGAATACCTGGATCCGGATCGGTTTCGGATAGAACCCCTTGGAACTCCCCAGCTTGCCGCTACCGGGGTCGCAGCTTGCGGCACACAAACAATTCATTTCCGCGCGCAAATCGATGTGCGGGACGGGGTCGAACAGCTCCTTGTGCTTGGCGAACACCGCCCATACCAGATTGCCCTTTTCGTCGAGCTCCATGTGCTGGCCGATGTTGAGCGGCGCAGGGATATCGAGCGGTATGATCGGATAATTCTGCAGCGCAGTCATGATATTTTCGTAGCAGCCCCACAACGGCAGATCTTCGCGACACGTGATGCCGGCTTCCGGATATAGCTTATTCCACGGCGGCAGGTGCCTGCGGTTCCAACGGGTCGTGTACGAACATTCGCTGCACATGCCGTATTGGAGATCGTGGGTCCCTTTGAAGGTGTCTTCCACGATGGCCATCATCGGATTGTTCAGCTTGGAGAGCAGCAGGTCGCCCTTGCTCAAATAGATCTTGCCCTGGTTTGCCTTGGTCCTCGCCTGATCGAAGCGCTCCTGGAGATTGTCGCGGTTGAACACGACGAAATCCACGATCGACTGGAAGGTAATGCGAACGCGCTGGCCTTTTTTCATCTCCCACGCCGCCCCGCTGTTCACCCTTACGGTTTGGTCATGCAATGCTTTCATTGGCTTGTTTCCTCCATTCGATCTCGCCAAGATGGCACCGGGGCGCCGGAGGACGCAAGCGGGTCGGGAGACTTCGATCGATGCCTCGACTGCGCACTCCGCTGTGCTCGAATGGGCGCCCTACGATAGGCCCGTCAGATGACTGATCGATTGGACGGTATCCATGCGCTGATCACCGGCGCTGCAAGTGGCATCGGCGCCGCGTGCGCTCGACGCATGGCACGCGATGGCGCGCAACTGTTGCTGGCGGACCTCAATGGCGCCGGCGCGAAGGCCCTTGCCGACGAGCTTGGGCAGGCTTCTGTCCAAGCGGACGTTACCCGCGCAGGCGATATCGAGCGCATGCTCGATCTCGCCTACCAGCGCTGGGGACGCCTCGACGTGTTGTTCAACAACGCCGGCATCGCCGAGATCCGGCCGCTGCTCGAGCTCAGCGAGGACGAATGGGACCGCATGCTGGCGGTCAACCTGCGTGCCGTCTTTTTTGTCTTGCAAGCCACCGCCAAACGCATGCGCGCGCAGGCGCCGATTGCGGGTTCCGAACTGCGCGGAAAGTTGATCCAAACCGCGTCGATCGCCGCCTACCGAGGCGGCCTGGCGTACATGCCCCACTATGCGGCCAGCAAGGCCGGCGTCGTCAGCGTCACGCGCACCGCCGCGCAGGTGCTGGCGGCCGACAGGATTACGTCGAATTGCATCTGTCCCGGCGCGGTCGACACGCCGATGTGGAAGAAGATCGATGCGCAATGGAGCAAAATCGAGGGCTGGCAAACCGGTGAAGCCTGGAAGCGGCGAACCTCGTTTATCCCCCTCGGCCGGCCCGAAACTGCCGACGACGTGGCTGGCGTCGTGAGCTTTCTCGCCAGCCGCGATTCCGACTACATGACAGGTCAGGCGGTCAACGTCGACGGCGGGCTCGTGATGGGCAATTGAGATGACCCGGCCGACGTCCGGTTCTTCCGTTCGGACCAACGGCCAGCCATTGTGCCGTCGGCAGGCTTTCTTGGGTGACGTTGCTGGCAGAGCTGCGATGAAACCTCCGAGCTTACTGCTTCTCACAATGGCTGCGGGCGGCTGCTTCAGCATGGCCCCTGCCGAAGCGCAGCTTTATCCGACGAAGCCAGTGCGGGTCATTACCGCCAACAGCCCCGGCGGGACCAGCGACATCTTCGTTCGCGCCCTTGGCGACGAGCTGCAGAAGCGTTGGGGTCAACCCGTGATCATCGAAAATCGCTCGGGCGGAGGAATGAATATAGCCGGTCGCGCCTGTGCCGATGCGGTGAACGATGGCTATACCATCTGCATTTTGCCCAATGAAACGCTGACGCTGAACCAGTTTACGTACAAATCGATCCCCTTTGACCCAGCGAAGGACTTCGACCCCATCAGCAACGCCTTCATCAACACGCAGGTGCTCGTGGTGAGCGCTGGGCTTGGCGTCAGCTCGCTCGATGAGCTGGCGGAGCTTTCCAGGTCCAAGCCCGGGTCATTGAGTTACAGTGCGCTGGCCATTCCCATGCAGATCACCATGGAGAGATGGAAGCAGAAAACCGGGGCCGATCTCGTCAGCGTTCCTTCGCGCGGCGGCGGCGATATCGTGACCGGCCTGTTGACCGGAACGACGCCGGTCGCCATCGTCGGATTGCCCAACTTCATCACTCACATACGCAGCGGGACCGTCAAAGCGCTCGCTGTGGACTCCGATGCGCGCTCCCCGCTCTTTCCCGACGTGCCGACCTTGAATGAGCTGGGTTTTCCGAATCTGGCTCCGGTTTACTTCGGCTTCGTTGCCCCGGCTGGCACGCCCAAACCCATTATCGAGAAATTGCATGAGGACATCAGTCGCATCGGCAACGAGCCGGCGTTCCGTCAAAAGCGGATAACCGAAATCGGGCTGCAACCCATTTTCGATACTCCCGAACAATTTGGCCGCTACCTGAAGGAACAGCGAACGAACGCCGCTCGGCTGATCGAGGAATCCGGCTTCCAGGCGCGTTGATGCGCCGGGGGTTTCGAACGAGGGAGGATGCCGATGACAGATGCCACGCTTGCGACGGCGGCAGTGGCGGCCTCAGATACGATCAGGACGATCGGGATCCTCCATTTCACAATCGGGGTACGCGATCACATCGCCGCCGCGAAGTTCTATTCGGAAGTGCTCGGCTGCAAGCACATGCGCTCGAACGAGCGCTACTCCTTCATGCAGTGCGGCGGCAGCTATTTCGTGCTGGCAAAGATCCCCCATCACGTCAATCCGAACGATCCCGGCGAAGACGCTCATCATCATGCCTTCCTGGTAGAGCCGCAAGAATTCGATCGAGCGCTCGCGATCATGAAGGCGCGCGGCATCGAGCTGGTCAAATATTCCGAGGAAGGGCACACCACGTTCCCCGGCCGTCACGCCTATTTCCACGACGCCGATGGCAACGGCATCGAGATCATCGATCTCCACAAGAAATAGCTCGTTGCCGTCGGGCTAAGCGCGGGAGAAACGGCATGCAATGGCGATGATGGCGAGGCTCGCAAGAACGCTCGCGCCAAATGCGCTGCGCCCCGCCGGGCGAGATTGGAGCCTATACCATCCGCGCCGCCTCCTCGTTGCTCGGCAAGCGCCCGTTTGGAGTGAGCTGATCGACCAAGTCCGGCAGATGCTGACTAAGGCCAGCCAGCAGATCGTCCACGCTCAGGCCGGTCTGCTTGCTCAGTGCATTGAGCGTGTCGCTGCCGAGCGCATTCGCCAGATCCTTCGGCGCGATCTCCTCATTCGGGCCGGTGCCGACCCAGGATTGCGCGGCGCGCCCATGTCCGTTGTCCTGTAGTTCTTTTATGATGTTCCCGAGGCCGCCGCTGAGCACGCTGCCAGCCGCAGCCCCACCGAGCACGCCGCCCAATCCGCCGGGGAAAAGGTCACTCAGGCTGCCGCCGGGCCTTGCCCCGCTGCCACTCGGCATGCTGCCTGCCTTGCCGCCAAACAATCCGCCAAGGATATCGTCCAGCCCACCGCCCGCAGTGCCGGCACTCGCTGTGCCGCCGGGCGGCATCCGCTGGCCCGTACCGCCAGGATAGGCAGCCTGACCGCCCCGGCCCTTGAGGGCCTTGTAGGCAAGGAGCCCTAGCAGCGCCATCATGATCGGCGACATGCCGCCGCCACCACCGCCGCTGCTGGGTTGGCGCTGGCCGCGCGGGCCGTTCATCATGCCAGTAAGAATATCGGTCAGTCCCATCTTTGCCTCCTTTGGTCTTTGCCTCGAGCTTGCCTCGTCGTCCGAAACAAGGATGAGCCCCATTCGAGCGCTGCAATCCTGTCCGCCGGCGCCGTGAGCGCGAGGCGGGACGCGCTACGGCCAACGGCTCGGCGGCGGCGCGTTCGGCTCAGCGGGCACGCCCGGATCCCGAACAACGCGATGGACCACGAGCCTGTTCCAGATGAACAACACGATCAGCGCGCCGAGCGTCGCGGTGATGAGACCAGCGCCCTGATCGGGCCGGTACCAGCCGATGGTCTGGCCGATAAAGGTGGCGACGAAGGCGCCGGCGATTCCCAGCGCAGTGGTCAGGATGAAGCCTTTAGGCTCGTTTGGACCCGGCGAAACCACGCGCGCAATCAGGCCGGCAATGAAGCCGATGATGATGATCCAAATGATGTTCCACACGGCGATCTCCCAAGATGACGAGTCGACGATCGATCCTGCTCAGACGTCGGGCGCTTAAAGCTGTGCCGCGTTAAATGTGTCGCACTTGTCGATGTTCCCCGACTTGAGCCCCGTCATGAACCAGCGGGTGCGCTGTTGCGAGGAGCCGTGGGTGAAGGCGTCGGGCACCACGTAGCCCTGGGCCTGCCGCTGCAGCCGGTCGTCGCCGATGGCCGCGGCCGTCTGCATCGCTGCCTCAACGTCGCCAGGTTCGATGAAGTTCCACGTTTCCTGCGAGTGATGCGCCCACACGCCCGCAAGGCAATCGGCCTGCAATTCGACCCGCACTTGGACTTGGTTGGCCTCGACTTTGTCGAGACTTTGCTGCACTTGCTGCACCTTGGGCAGGATACCCAACAGATTCTGCACGTGATGGCCGACCTCGTGGCTTATCACGTAGGCCTGCGAGAATTGGCACGACTTGCTTCCGGCATCGCAAGCGCGGAAGCGCCGCTCAAGATCCTGAAAGAACGAGGTGTCGAGATAAACCTTGCGGTCGTTCGGACAGTAGAACGGTCCCATCGCGGATTGCGCGAACCCGCAGGCCGAGCGCGTGGCGCCGGAGAACATCACGAGCGTGGGCGGCTCGTAGGTCTTGCCGTATTGTGCGAAAATTTTCTGCCACTGTGCCTCCGTGCTCCCAAGCACGGCCGACACGAACTGTCCCATCTGATCCGAGGGCGCTCCGGTTTGAGCGCTGTCACGCGGTGCCGGAGAAGGCTGCTGTTGCGAAGTCCCTCCGCCCGTCAAGATCTCGGCGCCGCCGATCAGCACGCTCGGATCGATGCCCAGCCAATAGCCGACAAGGCCGAGCACGATGATGGTGCCAATCCCGAGGCCGCCTCGACCTCCGGGGATGCGAAAGCTTGCACCGCCGTCCTTGCTCCGCCGATCCTCAACGTTGTCGCTGCGCGGCAATTCATCGAGACGCATTTTCCGCCCTCCTACGCCCGTACGTCCACGGCCCGGTCATGTGCCACGGCTTTTGCTTCTTCTAAAAGAATTGCCACCACTCGATGAAGGATCGTCATCCGATCCGTCATCGGCAACCGTTCACCGCGTCTGCTGGCTCGCCATCATGCTCTTCACCAGTCCGGCGATGATTGTGAGGATCGCGCCTCCGGCGCCGCCGCCGACGATTTGACCCACGAGAGCGCCGACATCGAGCCCACCCCCGGCCGCCGCGCTGGCAATCGCCGGAATGATCGCTTGCAGAAGCTGGCCGCCGCCGACGCCGCCGATGGCGCCGGCGATGGTGTTACCGAGATTGCCCAGATTGTAGTCCTTCAGCGCGGCGCCGGCGGCGTTTCCGCCAACGACTCCCGCGATGAGTTGAATGATCAGATTGACGATCGTTTCCATGGCGCGTCCCTTTCCCTTGCAGCGCGATGTTGCGGTCCCCGGCTGCCGATATCGCCGCACGCTTCCCCGGTGCCGGGTCTTGCGAGCGTCAGACGAAGCGCCTGCGTGTTGTCGGCTTGATCGGCCGCACTCGTGGATCGACCGCCAGTCTACACGAGCGTCAGCGAAGCCGTTCCCGCACTTGGATGCATGGCTTGGCTCGCTTGACGCATAACGTCGATTACTCCACGCAGCGGATTGCGGCATGTAAAATGCATCACAAATTCGTGAAGCGCGTATGAATGTGCGTCAGAGACGCTGACCAATTCGCAAAATAATAATCGATAAACAAGCGCGGAATGACATTTGAATCTAATCGGTTGAAACAGAGTTCCGGGGTACGAGCAGGATGCGATTCGCGAGGAACGGTCGGAACGGCGTGGTGGCCGGATCACAAAACGCTCTATGCTTGCACATTCCTGTCACGGGGCTCACAGCAATCTGGGTCAGGCATCGAAAACCTCTCCACAATGCGCCGCGCAAGATGCGCGGAACAAGCCCGCGGCGCCATGGGAGCGGATGGCAACGACACAGGAGGAAAAGATGAGCGTCTTCGGGAGCATCGTATCGGCCATTTTCGGCTCCAAGCATGCGGCGGGTGTGACTGCGACGCCCGGATCGCCTTCGCCACCGCCTTCACCCTCGGCGACATCCGCATCTGCTGGGATGGCTGCTGGTGCGACGGCGGCAAAGCCGATCTCGAAGGCTGATGTCGACGCGATCCTTGCGAAACTCGCCGACGAGCAAGATGAAGATCTTGATTGGAAGACTTCGATCGTCGATTTGATGAAGCTGCTGAAATTGGACAGCAGCCTCGGCGCCCGCAAGCAATTGGCGCAGGAACTCGGCTACGCCGGCGCGCTTGATGGCTCGGCCGCGATGAACGTCTGGCTGCAAAAACAGGTCATGACAAAGCTGGCCGAGAGCGGCGGCAAGGTGCCCGACAGTCTCAGGGCGTAGTCGAGTGCGGCTTGGGGCGTGGCTCCATCGTACTCGGGGTGTGGCCGTCGATCAGTGGTGAACGACAACCATTTTGCCGCCAGCTTGATTTGCCTCCATGGCACGGTGAGCTTCGCGGATCTCGTCGAATCCGAAGATCCTGGCCGGCTTGACGTCGAGCCGGCCCGCCGCAGCGTCCGCAGCAATCTGTTGAAGAGGCACGTCCGAGAGCGGGAAGCCTGGAGTTCCGAACACGAAGCTGCCGAAGAACGTCAGATAGACGCCGCTCGCCATTTGCAGCAGCGGGTTGAAGTCGGGAATTGGATCGAGACCGCCGAGCCAGCCGGCAAGACAGGAACGGCCCCCGCGGCGAAGCATGGCAAGCGAGTCGAGCATGACGCTGTTACCCACCAAGTCGAGCACCGCATCGATCTTCTTCGCCTCCGCGATGTGCTTCGATAAATCGCGACGTTCGATTTCGCAGCGCTCGGCTCCCAACTTCTCAAGCTTGGAGAAGCGATCGCGGTTACGGGTCGTCGCAATTACTCGAACTCCGGCGTTGACGGCCATCTTGAGCGCGGCCTGACCGAATGACGAGATCGCGCCGCGGATGACGAGCAACCGACCGCTTTCGATTTCGAGATTGCGGAACAGACACGTCCAGGCAGTCGCGTAGGTTTCTGGAATCGCTGCGAGCTCGGCCCACGGCAGGTCCGATTCGATCAGCGCGACGTTTGAAGCGGGCGCGCGGGTATATTCGGCGTAGCTGCCGTTGATCGTGCGGCCGAGGCCACCCATCAGCGCGGCTACTTTCGCGCCAACCGGAAACTCGCCGCCCGGAGAGGATTTCACCAGGCCAACGCACTCGATGCCGCTCACCGGCGCGGCTTCGGACCACTCGCCCCGGCGCATGTGCAGCTCGGCGTGGTTAAGCCCGAACGCCTTGATCTGGATGACCACCTGGCCGGCCTTGGGCTCCGGCTCCGGAATATCCTTGTAAACCAGGCTGTCCAGCCCGCCGAATTTCTCGAGAACGATGGCACGCATGACGATTCTCCATTTGATCGGCCGCACCCACCCGCTCGACTCGAGGCGTGATCGCTGGGTTTACGAAATCAGGCGAGGAAGTCGCGGATTGCTGCTGCGATCTCGGCGGCATGCGTCTCCAGCGCGAAGTGTCCGGTATCGAGGAAGCGGACGACTGCCGCGGGGATGTCGCGCTTGAAGGCTTCGGCGCCTGCGGGCAGGAAAAACGGATCGTTCTTGCCCCACACCGCCAAAAGCGGCGGCCTATGACTGCGGAAGTATTCCTGGAATGACGAATACAGTGCGACATTGCTCTTGTAATCGCCGAAGAGGTCGAGTTGCACTTCATCTGCACCGGGACGGGCCAAATAAAAGTTGTCGAGGTTCTGACTATCCGGCGACACCATCGTTTGGTCGGGTACGCCGTGCGTGTACTGCCAGCGGGTTGTCTCTGGAGTGAGGAACGCGCGGAGCGCTTTCCGGTTCGCCTGCGACGGGTCTTGCCAGTAGTCCCTGATTGGACTCCAGCCCGCGCTCAGACCTTCCTCGTAGGCGTTGCCGTTCTGCGAGATGATGGCGGTGATCCGCTCAGGGTGGCTAAGGGCGAGCCGGAAGCCCGTTGGCGCGCCGTAGTCGAAGACGTACACGGCAAACCGATCGAGGCCGATGACATCGGTAAAGCGGTCGATCACGCGGGCGATGTTGTCGAACGTATAGCTGAATTTTTCTCGCGGCGGCATGTCCGACTGACCGAATCCAGGAAGGTCCGGGGCGACGATATGAAATCTGTCGGCGAGGAGCGGGATGAGGTCACGGAACATGTGGCCCGCGCTCGGGAAGCCGTGCAGTAGCAGTAGCTTCGGCGCATCGGTCGGCCCCGCCTCGCGATAGAAAACCTTGAAACCATCGACATCGGCCGTGCGGTATCTGATAGGGCCCATCAAATCCTCCTGTGCTCGTAACATCGTCTATAGGGTCAAAACGGTTATACGCGAGGGCGATAGGCTGACCGGTGCAGCCCGTAAGGGCCTGCTTCAGTTGCCGGTTACGGAGCGGATTGCGTCGCGGATCATTTCGACGACAGTTCCTGGAGCGGTGACGCTGGGCGTGTGATCGACAGCATGCACCTTTATCCTCGCCTTCATCCGCTCCGCCATGTACCGCTGCGTTTCGGGCACGATCATTCGGTCGTCTTCAGCAACTAGAAACCAACTGGGAATGTCCTTCCAAAGCGGGCGCCCAACTGGAACGGTGATGCAGCCCAGCGAAATCGGCCGCTGCACGGCAGCGAGGACCGCTCGATCGTCCACCGATGCGTTTTGCGCGAACGCGGTCGCAAATGCTCCTTCGGGTAGCCAAATCAAGCCATTGCTGTCTGGCGCAAGCTTTGGCGCCTGGGGATGGGGTTTGAGGCGATAGAACACGTCAGCGACTTTCTCCCCCTCGTCGGGTGCAAGCGCGGTTACGTAGACCAGCGCCTTCACGCGTTCGGGACGTGCCAAGGCTACGACCGCACCGGCATAGGCGTGTCCCGCCAATACGATCGGTCCTTCGGTCCGGTCCAAGCTGCGGTTGAGAGCAGCCACATCGTCGGCAAGAGATGTGAGCGGAAGCGGCGACGCCAATACCTTCACGGCCTCTGCCTTGAGTGCCGTTATGACCCGCGCCCAGCTTGATCCGTCCGCCCATGCTCCGTGGGCAAGCACCACGCTCACATCCTTCATCGCCATCCAGTTACTCCTGACATCCTGGGGCCCCGCCAGCTATAACCAGCTCAATGGCACTTGACAGGTTATGGCGCGCAGCCCCATAACTTGTCAATGACCATCTGACAGGTTATGCGATTGGAACCTTTTGCTCAGCTTCGAAGGGGCCCAATCGTGCAACACAGACCGCCTGCAATTTTTATCGCCGACTCGCTCGGCCTCGATTTCCTGAACTCCATCGCGACACCGGTCGATACACCTATTGACTGGCTCGACAACGGCGATGGCCTCTTGAAGTGGCTGGCTCAAGCCAAGCTTGTTCCAGCGGATGCGCTTGATGAGTTGAGGGCGCGAGCGAAGCCGGATGAACTGGACAAGGTGGCGGACCAGGCTCGTGCTCTGCGCGAGTGGTTCAGAGGCTTCGTTCACAACCATATGGGCCGGTCGCTTACGCCCAAAGCGCTTCGCGAACTGGGTCCTTTGAATAGGCTCTTGGAGCGTGACGAAGCGTTCAGCCAAATATCACGGCCTTCCCGTAGCGATGGCGATCGCTTGGATCTGCGAATGATGCGGCGCTGGCGATCCCCCGAATCTTTGCTGTTGCCGATCGGGGAAGCGTTGGCGAGATTCGTGTGTGAAGAAGATTTCGCCAATGTGAAAGCGTGCGGGGGACATAGCTGCACGCTGGTGTTCGCCGACCGTACACGGAGGCGGGCGAGAAGATGGTGCAGCATGGCGGTCTGCGGCAATCGCGCCAAACAGGCCGCGCACCGCAAACGACTCAAGAACGGGCGATGACAAGCTGACGAACTCCAGACCACAGCAACAGGAGTCCAATAACATGGCCGCTCATCCCTTGATCGTCTTCGATGTCAACGAGACGCTGCTCGATCTTGAAACGATGGAGCCAACCTTCCAACGCATATTCGGTGAGAAGAGCGCAATGCGCCTGTGGTTCGCCAACTTCATCATGTATTCAGCGGCGCTGACCGTGGCCGGCTGTTATGTTCCATTCACCGAAATCGGCGCGGCAGTGATGAAAATGCTGGCGGATACCCGTGGCATCAAAATTGATGACGAAGACAAGAAAGAGCTCACGGAGAAGTTTTCCACGATGCCGCCCCATCCCGAGGTTCCAGCGGCGCTACGCAAGCTGCGCGATGCAGGTTTTCGGCTCTTCACCCTCACGGACAATTTACTCGAAGTGCAAACGCGCCAGCTTGAGCATGGTGGCATCGTCGATCTGTTTGAACGAAGATTCAGCGCGGACGGCGTGAAGCACCATAAGCCGTCGCGTAAGGCTTACGCTTATGTCGAGAAAGAGCTTGGAGTTGAGCCCTCCCAGCTCTGTCTTATCGCCTGCCACACATGGGACACCCTCGGCGCCGTCGCGGCGGGCTGGGGGGCTGCGCTGATCAGGCGTGTCGGCAACGATGTTCTAGGGGTCGGCCCTCAGCCTCAGATCGTAGGCGATGACCTCAACGACGTTGCCAATCAACTCATCACTCGACACGAGGGGCGGACCTAATCTAAGCGAGGACGATCATGTCTCAACCGGAACAGTTCGATATCCTGATTCTTGGCAGCGGCAAGAGCGGCAAGCTGTTGGCCTGGCATATGGCGCAATCGGGGCGGCGAGCTGCCGTCGTCGAGCGTCGCTGGATCGGCGGCTCCTGTCCAAACATCGCCTGTCTGCCCAGCAAGAACGAAATTTGGAGCGCCAAGGTCGCACATTTGGCGCGCGCGGGCGCCCGGTTCGGCGTGGTGACCGGCCCTGTCACCACCGACATGGCGACGGTCGTCAAGCGCAAGCGCGACATGGTCCAACGCGAGATCGACGCGCATCTGCACAATTACAAGACGACCGGCGCCGAGTTGATCATGGGAAGCGGCCGCTTTGTCGCACCGAAAACGCTCGAGGTGCATCTCAATGACGGCGGAACGCGCGTGCTGGCCGGCGATCGCGTGTTCATCAATGTCGGAACGCATGCGGCCATTCCCCCGGTTCCCGGTCTCGAGGCGGCCCGGCCACTCACCCACATCGAGGCCCTCGAGCTCGACTACCTCCCAGCGCACCTGATCGTGTTGGGGGCAGGTTACATCGGCCTCGAACTGGCGCAGGCTTATCGCCGGTTCGGCAGCCGCGTGACCGTGATCGAGCCTGGTCCTCAGCTGATGGGGCGGGAGGATGCCGACGTCGCGGCCGAGATGCAGCAGATCCTCGGCGACGAAGGCATCCGATTTCTGTTGACGGCCCAAGCCCTCGACGTCCGCCGACGATCTGGAGAGGACGTGAGGGTGAGCGTGCGCACGCCGTCCGGCGAACAGCACATCGAGGGCAGCGACATTCTGGTTGCAGCCGGCCGCAGTCCAAATACCCAGGAGATCGGGCTCGAACAGGCCGGCGTCGCCCTAGACCCGCGTGGATTTATTCGCGTCAACGAGCGGCTGGAGACCACGGCGCCCGACGTCTGGGCCATGGGAGATTGCGCCGGCAGTCCGCAGTTCACGCATGTGGCGGGCGACGACTTCCGGATCGTCAAGGACAACCTGTCCGGGGGAACGCGCAGCACGCGCGATCGTCTCGTGCCTTACTGCATGTTCACCGACCCGCAGCTTGCGCATGTGGGACTGAGCGAGCGCGACGCGCAGCGTCAGGGGATCGCGACGCGTGTCGCAAAGCTGCCGATGAGCGCCGTCTTGCGCACGGAGGCGACAGACGAAACTCAAGGATTCATGAAGGCGGTTCTCGGTCGCGATGATGACCGCATTCTCGGCTTCACGATGATCGGCGCCGAGGCCGGGGAAGTCATGGCCGTGGTGCAAACCGCGATCCTGGCGAAGCTCCCGTATCAGACACTGCGCGACGCTATTCTCGCGCACCCGACCATGGCGGAGGGACTGGGATCCCTGTTTGAAAGTGTTCCATCGCCATCAGTTTCAGCCAAAGTGGGACAACCGCTTGCTGCAACTGCGTAGCAGACCACCCGCGCGGTGTCGGCTGATGGGATGATCCGGCGGTGCTCCAGCCCCGCCAGCAAACGAAGCTGGCAAGGGGCTCCGCTATGGCTGCGCGTTAATGAGTCCGCGCCTCAGATGAGCTTGATTCCGCCTCGGACCGCGCGTTGCGAATCCTCCGCCACAGCTGTTCGCTGGTCAGCGGCATGTCGAGGTCGGTGACGCCGAGGGGGGCGAGCGCGTCGAGCACCGCGCTGACCACCGCCGCCGGCGCGCCGATCGAACCCGCCTCCCCGCAGCCCTTGGCGCCGAGCGGGTTGTGGGTGCAGGGCTGGCTCTCGTCGCATTCGGTGACGAACGGCGGCAGATCGTCCGCGCGCGCCACCGCGTAGTCCATGAACGAGCCGCTCACGAGCTGGCCGCCGCCGTCGTAGGCGCAACGCTCGAGCAGCGCCTGGCCGATGCCCTGGGCGAGGCCGCCGTGGATCTGGCCCTCGACGATCATCGGATTGACGACGGTGCCGATGTCGTCGACGCCCCAGAAACCGACGATATCGATGCGGCCGGTGTCCGGATCGATCTCAAGCTCACAGACATGCGCGCCGTTGCTGAAGGCGAAGCTCGGCGGATCGTAGACCGCCGTCTCCTGCAAGCCGGGCTCGACGGTCTCGAGCGGAAAGTTGTGCGGCACGTAAGCCGCTCGCGCCACCGCCGCGAAGGACACTCGCCGGTCGGTGCCAGCGATGACGAAGGCGCCATCGGCGAAATCGACGTCGCCCGCGGCCGCCTCGAGCAGATGGGCCGCGACCAGCTTGCCCTTGGCGATGATTTTATCGGCGGCGCGATCGAGCGCGCTGCCGCCGACCGCGATCGAGCGCGAGCCGAACGTGCCGGTGCCGTGAGGGACCGCGTCGGTGTCGCCCTCGACCACCTCGATTTTCTCGACCGGCACGCCGAATCGCGACGACAGGATCTGAGCGAGCGTGGTGGCGTGTCCTTGGCCGTGATTGTGAGTTCCGAGCATGGCCCGCACCGCGCCATCAGGCTCGACCCGAATGGATGCGGCTTCATAGAAGCCGACGCGCGCGCCGAGCGCGCCCGCAAAGCGCGACGGCGCGACCCCGGAGGACTCGACGTAGCAGGCCATGCCGATGCCGCGGAGGCGGCCGCGCCGCGCCGCCTGCGCGCGGCGCTCTTCGAATCCATCGTAGTCCGCGAGCGCGAGCGTACGCGCCAAGATTTTCGGAAAATCGCCGCAGTCATAGGTCGGGCCAATCGGCGTCTTGTACGGCATCGCGCTCGGCGGAATGAGATTGCGCCGGCGGATCTCCGCGCGATCGATGCCGAGCTTGTGCGCCGCACAGTCGGCCAGGCGCTCCAACACGTAGCAGGCCTCCGGCCTGCCAGCGCCGCGAAAGGCGTCGGTCGGCGTGGTGTTGGTGAAGACGCCCGTCACTTCCACGAAGATCGCGGGCGTGCGGTAGCCGCCGGCGAACAATGCGCTGTAGATCGCGCTCGGGATCGCGGCACCGAAGGTCGACACATAGGCGCCGAGATTGGCAAACGTCTGAACATGCAGCGCGAGGAAACGACCGTCGGCCTCGAGCGCGAGCTCCGCATGCGTCAGGTGATCGCGAGCCTGATTGTCGGCAACAAAGCTCTCCGCGCGGCTCGCGACCCAGCGTACGGGACGGCGCAGCCGGCGCGCGGCCCAGGCGATGATCCCTTCTTCCGGGTAGAGCTTGCCCTTGTAGCCGAAACCGCCGCCCACGTCGGGCGACACCACGCGCAGCTCGCTCTCGGAAATGCCGAGCTGCTCGGTCACCTGACGGCGAATGTGATGGGGCGCCTGCGTCGAGCTGTAAAGCGTAAGCTTCTCGCTCTGCGGATCGACGGTGCCGATGACCGCGCGCGGCTCGATCGCCGCCCCGACCAGGCGGTTGTTGACGAGATCGATCGCGACCACGTGGGCGGCGGAACGCAACGCCGCGCGCACGGCGGCTTCGTCGCCGCGCGCCCAGCGAAAGCAGACGTTGCCTCCGGCGCATGCGTGCAGCTGCGGCGCAGCCTCAGCTTGCGCCCCGCGCGCGTCGGTGACGGCGGAGAGCGGCGCGTAGTCCACCTCGACGCGCTCGGCGGCGTCGACGGCCTGCGCAAGGCTTGCAGCGACGACGGCCGCCACCGGCTCGCCGACATGGCGCACGGTTTCGCGCGCGAGCGCGAAGCGCGCCGGCTCGGCCATGGGCGAGCCATCGCGCGACCGCACCACCCACAGCGGCCGCATCGGCGCCACGCCGTCAGCCGCCATATCGGCGCCCGTGAACGCCGCGACGACGCCGGGCGCGGCGCGCGCGGCCGACGCGTCAATCCGGCGGATGGCCGCGTGCGCGTGCGGGGAGCGGACCAGCGCGCAGGCAAGCGCGCCGGAGAGCTCGATGTCGGCCACGAAACGCCCGCGGCCGGTGAGAAAGCGCTTATCTTCGACGCGCCGCAGCGGAGCGCCGATACCCTGATAGTTCCGCACGCTAGAACGTGTCATGTTGCTCCGTAGGGTGGGCATTGCGCCCTGTCGATTTTGTCATCCGCGCCCCTCGCAGGCGCAATGCCCACGCGCCTATCCGCGTGGGCAAAATCGCTCCCAGAAGCAGTGCGAGTCGTTGGTCTCAGCAAGCGATTTTGCCCACCCTACGTATCCTGCGGCGCTACTCCATCTCCTCGCGCACCAGGTCGAGTCGCTCGAACGCCGATTTGTCCGTCACCATGAAGAGGTCGGCATCGCCGCCGCGCGCCTCGTGGCGCGCGAAGGTCCAATGCGGGATCGTGAACACGTCATGCTGCGACCATTCGAAGGTCTCCTCGCCGATGCGCGAGCGGCCCTCGCCCGTGACCACGAGACAGACCACGTTGTACGTCGTGCGTTTCGCCCGCGTGGGCGTGCCACGGCTCAAGCGCGCGGCGTAGGAATCAAGCGTCGGCATGACGGCGCCACCGGTCGCAGGATTGACGTAGCGGATCACGCGCATGCCATCGGCGCCGGCGGGCGCCGCATCGAGCAGCCGGCGCGTCGCTTCGCCGGGATAGCGGTACTTGGGCGAGTTCGCCGCGCTCGCGGTTGCGCCCTCCGCGCGCAGGCCCGCTTCGGTCCACAGCGCCTCTTCGCCTTGGTCGACCTGCCAGAATTCGTTGTTGCGCGGGTCGCCCGGCTCGAAGAAATGGGCGTCGACCGCGCGGATCAGCGGCATATTGGCGGCATCGAACCAGATGATGCGGTGATCGCTTTCGTTGATGTGGCCGTGCCACACCATCGGCGGGGTCAGGATCAAGTCGCCCGCCTTCATCTCGCAACGCCGGCCGTTGACGATGGTGACTGCACCCTCCGAGCGCGTGGCGAAACGGATCGCCGCGCCGGTATGACGGTGCGGACGGGCGCGCTCGCCGGGGTCGAGCACGGTGAAGGCGGCGAGCAGCGTGCTCGTGGTCGTCGTTTCCGCGCCGAAGGCCGGATGCGCCATGATCAGCGCGCGGCGTTCGATGTCATTGATCGACACCTCGCCGACGGAGCGCTGCAGCAGCGGCTCGACCTCGCGCCAGCGCCAGAGGAACGGCGCGTCCTGCGGCTGCGGCTTGATCGGGGTAATGCGCTGGTAGCGGTCCCACAGCGGATGCAGGTTTTTTGACTCGAGCTCGGCGACGAAGGGTGAAGCTTCGGTTGCGGCGGTTGCAATGTCAGCCATGGCCTGTCATGCGCGGGCTTGACCCGCGCATCCATCTTCTTTGCAAGAACGTTTTCCGAAGATGGATTGCCGGGTCATAAGCGCGTTTACGCGCGGCTTCAACGCGCTATGCCCGGCAAGGACCACCTTCAATACCTCACGTCTTCGGCAGCTTGGCGTCGATGTTTCCGCCGTCGATGATGACGTGCTTGATGAACACGCGCGGCTCGACCTTGTCGCCCTTGAGGAACGCGGCGAGCACGTCGACGCCGAGACGGCCCCATTCCACCGGGTTCAGCTCGACCGTCATGGCGAGATTTTCCTCCTTCACCGCCCGCAGCGCCGGCGGCACGCCGTTCATGCCGGTCACCAGCGTCTTGCCCTTGCGGTTGACGGCGTTGACCGCCTGCATGGCGCCGAGCGCGACATCGTCGTTGGCGGTGTAGATGGCGGCAAGGTCAGGATTGGCAACCAGCACGTCTTCCGCCTGCTTGACGCCGCGCTCGCGCGTGAGCGGGCCATCGGCGCGGAACACGATCTCGATGCCGGGATATTTCGCCATCACCTCGCTGTAACCGTCGCCGAGATTCTTGAACGCCGGCGCGCCGCTCGGTCCCATCAGCAAGGCGACCTTGCCCTTGCCGCCGAGCTTATGCGCAGTCCACTCGGCGATGTCGCGGCCGATCTGCTTCTCGTCCATGGCGACGTGGATGGTCTGGTTGGGCGATGCGGAGCCGCGTGCGACCGAGACGATCGGGATCTTCGCCGCCGCCGCCGCGTCGTAGGCCGCGTTCACCCCGACCGCGTCGATCGGAGAAATCAAAATGCCTTGCACGCCGCGCGCGACAAGGTCCTGCACGCCGTTGATCTGCTTGAGCTTGTCCTCGTTGGCGGACACCGTGGCCACCTCCCAGCCGAGCTCCTGCGCGCGCGCGCGAATGCCGCGCAGCATGGCGATGTAGAACGGGTTGTCGTCCTGCGCGAGCGAGACGCCGATGGTGGTCTTCTGCTGGCCGGCCGCGGGCGCCGTCAGCGCGAGCGCGGCCGGAAGCATCAAGGCGGCGGCGAACGCGGTCATGGGAAGCCTGAGCATGCGAAAACTCCTCCTTACCATCGTCAGTCGTCGGTCGTCGGCTCAATCGTTCCGATCACTGGTTTCTGTGCGAGCGTAGCCTTTCGGCGGCCGCGGCGGCAATGATCACGGCGCCCACGGCCACGCGCTGCCAATAGGAATCGACATTGAGCAGGTTGAGCGCGTTGCCGAGCACGATCATGATGAAGACCCCGATGACGCTCTTATAAAGCGTGCCTTCGCCGCCCTGGAGCGACGCGCCGCCGAGAACCACCGCGGCGATGGCGGTCAATTCATAGAATTCGCCCGCCGTCGGCTGGCCGGACTGCAGGCGGGCGGCAAGCATCACCCCCGCGACGCCGGCAAGCGCGCCGCACCAGACGTAGGTTGAAGCTATTACGCGGCGCACTGGCACGCCCGCGAGATAGGCCGCCTCCCGTCCGCCGCCGGTGGCATAGACACGCCGGCCGTAAGGGGTGGCGTGCATGACGAAGGACAACACCGCCAGCAACACGGCGGGAACCCAGACCAGATAGTGAATGCCGAGGAAGCGCTCGGAGCCGAAGGCGATGAATTCGCCCGGCAGCCCGGTCTCGCCGCTCACCGGCGCGCCGCCGGTGATGAGAAAAACGACCCCGCGCACCAGAACCATGGTGCCCAGCGTCGTGATGAAGGGATTGACGTTAAGGAACGCGATGACGAGACCGTTGGCCAGCCCGACGGCGGCGCCGACGACGATCCCGGCCGCGACGCCGGCCGCGATCCCGGCCTCCAGCATGACCATGCTCGCGATGCAGCCGGACAGCGCCGCGGTCGAGCCCACCGAGAGATCGAAGCCGCCGCCGACGATGACGAACGTCATGCCCATGGCGATCACCGCCATGATCGAGGATTGCACCAGGATATTGGTGAGGTTGAAGGGGGAAAGAAAACGATTGGTCAGCAACGCGGTCGCCGCGCACAGAACGATGAGCGAAATCAGCGGCATCTGACCCGCGATGTTCCATCGTCGCGCCGTGGGTTTCATCTCAACCGCCGATCGCACTGCTCAGCGTCGGCTCGTCGAGGCTTGCGGGGCGCTCGAGCGTGGCTGCGATCCGCCCCTGCCGCACGGCGAGAACGCGATCACACAAGCGCGCAAGCTCGCCGAGATCGCTGGAATGGATCAGCGCGCCACCGCCGCGGGCGACGACATCGCGGATGAGCGCGTGGATCTGCGCCTTGGCGGCGACATCGATGCCTTGGGTGGGCTCATCGAGGAGGAGCACGGCGACCCGCCGCGCCAGCCATTTCGCCAGGATCGCCTTCTGCTGATTGCCGCCGGAGAGCGCGCTCGCCTTCAGGTCAGGGCGCCGCGGACGGATGTCGACCAGTTCCATCACCTCGGCGACGAGACGATCGCCGGCGTCGCGATCGAGCCAGCCGATGCGCGTAAGCACATCGAGATTGGGCAACAAGATGTTGTCGCGGACCGACTGATTCATGATGAGGCCGAGCGCGCGTTCGCCCGGCACCATGCCGATTCCCACTGCAATGGCATCGGCGGGGCTTGCCAACCGGCGCTTGTCGCCGCGCGTCGCGACCATCGTCGGGTCGCTTCCGGCGCCGAACAAGCTGCGGATCATCCGATCGGCGCCGCTGCCGAGGAGGCCCGCCAAGCCAACGACTTCGCGCTCGCGCACGCACACGGTCGCAACCCCCTCGGGTTGCGCTTCCAACAGCGGTTCACCGGCGGGGAGCGAAAAGGCGACGGCCCCTTGCGCCAGCCGTCCGATCATGGCGCCGACGAGGTCGTTCACGGCGAAGGTGCCCCGGGCGGCAACTGCCGCCACCCGCCCGTCGCGCAGCACCGTGCAGCGGTCGGCGATGGCCACCACCTCATCGAGACGGTGGGAAATGTAGATGACGGCGGTGCACTGGCGCTTCATGCGCGCCAGCACCGAAAACAACCGCTCGATCTCGCGTTTTTCGAGCGCCGCCGTCGGCTCGTCGAGGATGAAGACGCGGCTGCGCCGCCGCAGCGCCTTGGCGATCGCCACGAGCTGACGCTCGGCGAAGCCAAGCGAAGCAGCCTTCGCCCGCGGATCCGGGTGAAAGTCGAGCTGCGCCAGCACCTCGCGCGCCTCCTCGCGCATGCGGGCGCGATCGACCATGGTGAGGGGACCCAAGCGCCGCACCGGAAGATCGCCGAGCGCGATGTTCTCGGCGATCGACAGCGCCGGCACGAGACGCAGGTCCTGCGGGATGGTCACGATGCCGGCGGCGATGGCGTCGCGGGGGCTCGCAAAATGACATTCCTTCCCGTCGAGGCGGATGACGCCGCGGTCGGGACGATGGACGCCGCCCAGGATGCGGATCAGCGTCGATTTGCCGGCGCCGTTCTCCCCGACGACGGCGTGGATTTCGCCCAACGCCACGTCGAAGTCGACGCCGTCGAGCGCCACCGTCGCGCCGAACCGTTTGCCGACGCCCTCAGCGCTGATGGCCGGACGGGTCATCGCATCAACGCGGAAGGAATGCCACCTGCATCTTCGCGTCGGTGAGCTTGCCGCGCTCGATGATGACGTCGTTGCCGAGCGCGACTGTGCAGTCGCGCATGGGCACGTCGTAATGCCCCTTGGTCGTGCGCTTGCCGCCGCCCTGGGAGTTGGGACCGGTCGAGAACAGAAAATTTCCGGCAAAGCAGCGCGCGCCGGCGTGGTGGCGCTTCGGATCGGCGCCGTTGAGCGCGATCGCATCCCAGCGTCCCTGCGGGTTGAGCCCCCAGCCGAGATGCGAGATCGCGTGACCGTCGAGATCGTCGGCGCGCGCCTTGTTGCCCTCGAGCCAGTCACTCATGAGCTTGGCATCGAGCCCGCCCTCGATCTTGCGGATGAAGCCGTCGCGGATGTCGAGCCGCACCTCGTCTTGCACGTAACGGCAATAGGGCAGCACGATGATGTCGCCAGGGGCGAACACCACGGTGCCGTTGGCCGAGCCTTCGTTCGGAAAAGTATGCACGTGGCCGGCGCCCCAGTGATCGAAGCGGCCGGGCTTCTCCGCGTATCCGTATTGAATCATGGTCGGATACTCGCCGAGCTTCACCGTGAGATCGGTGCCGCCGGTGCGCGTGATGCGCATGGTTTTGGCCCGTTGCAGCCGTTCGCCCGCGTACCCCACCGCCTCTTTGAGGCCGGGCGGCGCCATCAGCGTCTCGAGCTCGTCGGGGCCGTCGATGACCATGAGCACGCGCGTGCCGGCATCGCGCGCCTCCTTGAGCCAGCGCGTGAACAGGGGGATGTGGAGACACACCAGCATGTCGGCCGACTTGATCGCCTCGAGCGTGCCCTTGCAGCGTCCGACGGTCTCGACCCCGACCTTGGTCCACGACGGCATGGCATTGACGCACATCTCGTAGGCGTCGGCCCCGAACTCCTCGGCCGCGGCGAACGCGGCGGCGACGTAATCACGCCGCGCCCCGAGGTCGCTCAGCAGCACGACGGTCTCGCCCTTGCGCACGTTGCAAAGCTCGAATTCCTTGCGGAAGAGCATCGCCAGTTTGGCGTGGTTCAACGCTTCGTGCATGAGATACTCCTCTGCGCGTCTGCTCGTAGGGTGGGCAAAATCGCCTGATATGGCAGTTCGGTCGAGAGATCGGTGGTGAGCGATTTTGCCCACGCGGTCTGATCGCGGGAGTCGTCCGCGTGGGCAAAATCGCGCACGATCCGTCGTAACCGCAGCAACGCGGCAGGCGATTTTGCCCACCCTACAGCATGGGGCCGAATGGGCGCTTTCACAATAGCCGTTACTCGGCCGCCTCCTTCCAGGTGTCGCGGTGCCCCTTGGGTTTCGCCTTGAGGCGCAAGTCTCGCCACTCCTCGCGGTCGCGGACACTGTTGCGGAAAATCTGCTCCTTGCCGGCGAGATATTGCGGCGGACAATGGATGCCAGGGACGCGGTACCAGGCCGCCGCCTTCATGCTGAAATACGGGTCGACGAGGTGCGGGCGCGCCAGCGCGACGAGATCGGCGCGGCCGGCGGCGATGATGGTGTTGACCTGGTCGGCGGTGGTGATCGCGCCGACGCACATCGTGGCAAGCGAGGCCTCGTTGCGGATCTGATCGGAAAACGGCGTCTGGAACATACGGCCGAAGACGGGCTGAGCGTCCGCGACGGTTTGTCCGGTCGACACGTCGATGAGATCGCAACCGGCCTGCGCGAACGCGCGTGCGACCTCGACCGCATCGTCGCCGGTGAGGCCGCCATCCACCCAGTCGGTCGCCGAAATGCGAACCGACATCGGCTTCTCGTCGGGCCACACGGCGCGCATGGCGCGAAAGACCTCGAGCGGGAAGCGCAGGCGGTTTTCGAGGCTGCCGCCATATTCGTCGCGGCGGACGTTGGTGAGCGGCGAGACGAAGCTCGCGAGCAGATAGCCATGGGCCGCGTGCATCTCCACCATGTCGAAGCCGGCGCGATGGCCGCGCTTGGTCGCGGCGACATAGTCGGCGATCACTTGGTCCATGTCGGCGCGCGTCATCTCGCGCGGAACCGCGCTGTACGGGAAATACGGCAAGGGCGACGCCGAGATGATCGGCCATGCACCCTCGGGGAGCGGCTCGTCGATGCCCTCCCACATCAGCTTGGTCGCGCCCTTGCGGCCGGCATGACCGAGCTGCAGGCAGAACTTGGTGTGCGACTGCGCGTGCACGAAATCGACGATGCGCTTCCACGCCGCCTCGTGCGTGTCGTTATACATGCCGGCGCAACCGGGCGAGATGCGCGCCTCCTGCGAGACGTCGGTCATCTCGGTGAACATCAAGCCCGCGCCGCCGATCGCGCGCGAACCGTAGTGGACGAGGTGCCAATCGTCCGGCATGCCGTCTTGCGAGGAGTATTGGCACATGGGCGACACCACGACCCGGTTCTCGAGCGCAAGTCCGCGCAGCCGGAACGGTTGGAACATGGGCGGGAGCGGCTGCGAGTTGTCGGCGTCGAAACCGAGCGCACGCACGTCGCGGGCGACCACCCGGTCCGCCTGCTTGACGAATTCAGGCGCCCGCAGCGCGAGGTTGTCGTAGGTGATGGCCTTGGAGCGCGTCATCAGGCCGAAAGCGAAGCGGGTCGGATCCATGTTCCAAAAACGATCGACGTGCTCGAACCAAACCAGCGAGACGTCGGCCGAGTGCTGGGTCTTCTCCACCTCCTCGCGCCGCTGGCTCTCGAATTGCGCGAGCGCGGCCGCGACGTCGTGCCCGCCCGTCGATCGCAACGCCTCGTAAAGCGCAATCCCGTCCTCCATGGCGAGCTTGGTGCCGGAGCCGATGGAGAAATGCGCGGTCGCCTTGGCGTCGCCGATCAGCACCATGTTGTCGGCGACCCAGCGCTCGCAGCGAATGGTCGGGAAATTGCGCCAGATCGAGCGGTTGGTGATCAACCGATGGCCTTGCAGCTCTTTTGCGAACAAGCCTTCGACGAAACGCGCCGACGCGGCCTCATCGAGCTTGTCGAGGCCGGCGCGCGCGAAGGTGTGCGGATCGGTCTCGGTGATCCAGGTCGAACGCTGCGGCTCGTACTGGTAGCAATGGCCGATGAAGATGCCGTGCTCGGTCTCGCGGAAGAAGAAGGTGAAGGCGTCGAACGGACGCGTCGAGCCCATCCAGGAGAAGAAGTTGGGCCGCAGATCCACGCTCGGCTTGAATTTGTCGGCGAAGGTCTCGCGCATGCGGGAATTGATGCCGTCGGCGACCACCACGAGATCGGCGTCGTGGGTGATGGGATCGAGCGGCGAGATTTCCGACTGATATCTGATCTCGACGCCGAGCGAGCGAGCGCGCCGGCCCAGAATCTTCAACAGCGTGCCGCGCGAGCACCCGCAGAACCCGTTGCCGCCGATGCGGTGCGTCGTCCCGCGGAAATGGATCTCGATGTCGTCCCAATAGGCGAAATGGCCGACGATGGCGCGATAGCTCTCGCGGTCGTAGGTCTCGAAGGTGTCGAGCGTCTCGTCGGAGAACACGACCCCGAAGCCGAAAGTGTCGTCGGGCCGGTTGCGCTCGAACACGGTGATGCGCGTCTGCGGCCAGGCTTTCTTCGCGAGGATCGCGAAGTAGAGGCCGGCCGGACCGCCGCCGATGACGTGAACTTTCATTCCATGCCTCCGGCCAACCCGCCGCGAATCGATGCACGGCGGACGGCAGTATTTATTTTAGGCTTAAAATATCCTGTCGGCAAGCTTGAAGCTTCAAAATTTTAAGCTTAAAATATGCCGCGAGGCGGCGATTCCCGCCGCCCGGAGACGAGGCCATGACGCTTGCGGGCCAGCATGCTTTCGTGACCGGCGGCGGGCGCGGCATCGGCCGCGCGGTCGCCGCCGCGCTCGCCCACGGCGGCGCCGCCGTGACCGTGATCGGGCGCACCGAGGCGCCGCTGCGCGAGGCCGTCGCCGCCGGCGAGGCGGCGGGATGCGGCGTCGCCGACGTGACCGACGTGATCGAGGTCAAGCGGCAGGTGACGGCGGCCGAGGCCGCGCGCGGCCCGATCGCGATCCTCATCAACAATGCCGGCTCGGCCGAATCCGGCCCCTTCATCAAGGCCGATCCGTCCGTCTTCCGCACCATGTGGAACGTGCACCTGATGGGCGCGGTCTATGCGACCCAGGCGGTGTTGCCGGGGATGCTCGAGCGCGGTTTCGGCCGCATCGTCAACGTGGCCTCGACCGCCGGGCTCAAAGGCTATGCCTATGTCAGCGCCTATTGCGCGGCCAAACACGCGCTCGTCGGCTTGACGCGCGCGCTCGCCGCCGAGACCGCAACGCGCGGCGTCACGGTCAACGCGGTTTGCCCCGGCTATACCGACACCGACCTCCTGCGCGACAACATCAAGCGCGTCGCCGCCAAGACCGGCCGCGCGCAAGCGGACGTGCTCGCCGAATACGAACGGGACACCCTCATCGGCCGCCTGATCCGGCCGGAGGAAGTCGCCGCCGCCGTGGTGTACCTTTGCTCGCCGGAGGCCGCCGCGGTCACCGGTACGACGCTCGCGATCACAGGCGGGGAGATGTGATGGATCAGCGCACCATGCCGCTCGACGCGGAGACCAAGGTCGCCGAGCGGCCGCACGATCACAAGGACGAGCTGCGGCTGTGGCTGCGGCTGTTTGCCTGCAAGGAGGTGATCGAGAGCGAGGTCCGCCGGCGGCTGCGCGACAGCTTCGACGTCACGCTGCCGCGCTTCGACCTGATGGCGCAGCTTTACCGCGCGCCGAAGGCGATGACGCTGGGCGAGCTGTCGCAACGCATGATGGTGTCGAACGGGAACGTCACCGGCCTGGTCGATCGGCTGCTCGAGCAGGGCCTCCTCAGCCGCCGGCCGTCGCCCAAGGATCGGCGCGCGCAGCTCGTCAGCCTGACCGCCGAGGGGCGCCGCTTCTTTCGCGCCATGGCGCGCGCGAACGGCGATTGGATCGGAGACATGCTCGCCGACCTTTCCTCCGACGACATCGAGACCCTGATGCGGCTCCTGGCCAAGACCAAGGCGTCGGCGCGCAAGGCCATCGGCAACGGAGGGCCGCGATGAGCGCAGCCAACCCCGTCACCTTGCCGCTGGCGGACTACAAGGCGCGCACCATTCGCCTTGTGGTCGACGGCAAGGTCGCCACCATCACGCTCGACCGGCCCGACAAGAAGAACCCGCTCACCTTCGACAGCTACGCCGAGATCGTCGATCTCTTCCGCGCGGCCGCCCGGGAGAAAGCCGTCAAGGCGTTCGTTGTCACCGGCGCCGGCGGCAATTTCTGCTCTGGCGGCGACGTGTTCGAAATCATCAAGCCGCTGATCGAGATGGAGGCGGCGCAGCTTCTCGATTTCACCCGCATGACCGGCGAGGTGGTCAAGGCGATGCGCGCCTGTCCGCAGCCGATCATCGCCGCTGTCGACGGCGTGTGCGCCGGCGCCGGCGCGATCTTGGCCATGGCCTGCGACATGCGGCTGGGAACGCCGGGCGCCAAGGTGGCGTTTCTCTTCAACCGCGTGGGCCTGGCCGGCTGCGACATGGGGGCCTGCGCCATCCTGCCGCGTCTCGTCGGCGCCGGCCGCGCAGCCGAACTGCTCTATACCGGCCGCGTGCTCGGCGGCGAGGAGGCGGAACGCTGGGGTTTCTTCAACCGGCTCGCCACGCCCGACACGGTGCTGGCGCAGGCGCAGCAGCTCGCCGCCGAGCTCGCCGCCGGACCCACTTTCGCCAATGCCATGACCAAGCGCATGCTCGACATGGAATGGGCGATGTCGGTCGAGAGCGCGATCGAGGCCGAGGCGATCGCCCAGGCGCTGTGCATGGAGACGGAGGACTTTGCGCGCGCGTTCCGCGCCTTCGCCGCCAAGCAGAAGCCGGTCTTCGAGGGCAATTGAGATGGGCCTTGAAGAGACGCTGAGCTGGCCGTTTTTCGACGATGGTCATCGCCGCTTCGCCGAGGCGCTCGCGCGCTGGGCCGATGCGACGCTCACTGCATTGCCGCACCACGACCTCGACGCCGCCTGCCGCGCGCGGGTGAAGGCCCTCGGCGACGGCGGCTTCCTCAAGGCGGTGGTGCCGGCCGAGCACGGCGGGCTCAATCGCGCGCTCGACGTGCGCACGCTCTGCCTTGCCCGCGATATCTTGGCGTTCCGCGACGGGCTCTCCGACTTCGCCTTTGCCATGCAGGGCTTGGGCACGGCCTCGATCTCGCTGTTCGGCTCGGCGGCGCTCAAGGCGCGCTATCTGCCGCCGGTGCGCGACGGCCGCGCCATCGCGGCCTTCGCCCTGTCGGAGCCGGACGCGGGTTCCGACGTTGCGGCGCTGGCGACGACGGCCAAGCCCGACGGCCCCGCGCACCTGCGCATCGACGGCACCAAGACCTGGATCTCGAACGGCGGCATCGCCGATCACTACGTCGTCTTTGCGCGCAGCGGGGAAGCGGCCGGCGCCAGGGGCCTCTCGGCGTTCGTGGTCGATGCCGACACGCCCGGCCTGAGCGTAAGCGAGCGCATCGAGGTGATCGCGCCGCATCCGCTCGCAAAGCTGCGGTTCGAGGGCGTGCGCGTGCCGCTCACCAACCGCCTCGGCGGGCCGGGCGACGGCTTCAAGGTCGCGATGGCGACGCTCGACGTCTTCCGCTCGACCGTGGGCGCCGCCGCGCTTGGCTTCGCCCGCCGCGCGTTGCATGAAACCGTGGAACGGGCGGCAAGCCGCAAGCTCTTCGGCGCCCCGCTCGCCGAGCTGCAGCTCACGCAGGGCGCGATCGCGGAGAGCGCCAGCGAGGTCGATGCATCGGCGCTCCTGGTCTATCGCGCCGCCTGGACCAAGGACCAAGGGGCCGCGCGCGTCACCCGCGAGGCGGCAATGGCGAAAATGTTCGCGACCGAGGCGGCGCAGCGCGTGATCGATCGCGCCGTGCAGCTGCACGGCGGCCTCGGCATCACCAAGGGCGTCAAGGTCGAAGAGCTTTACCGCGAGATCCGGGCGCTTCGCATCTACGAAGGCGCGACCGAGGTGCAGAAGGTGGTGATCGCCCGCGACCTGTTGAAGAACCGCTCGGGCAAATCGGCGCTCGCGGCGGAGTAAAATGATGGCTGGAGCATTTTCCGCTGGTCTTGACCGAGCATCGGTCGTCATTGCCGGGCCTGACCCGGCAATCCATCTCCTTGGCAAAAACTCCTTACGAAAAGGATGGACCCGCGGGTCAAGCCCGCGGGTGACGGATGCGGGGCACGCGGTGCCGAATCAAACTCAGCGGAATATGCTCTTCAGCGAGGAGCGACAGCCATGACCGCGCATCTCGACACCTTCGCGCGCGACAATCTGCCCCCGCGCGCGCAATGGCCGGATTTCCTGTTCGAGCTGCCGGAGTTGAAATATCCCGAACGGATGAATTGCGTGGTTGAGTTGCTCGACCGATGGGTTACGGCGGGCCGCGGCCACCGGCCGTGCCTGATCTCGCCGACGGAAACCTTGACTTACGCGCAACTGGCCGAGCGGGTGAACCGCATCGCCAACGTGCTCACGCGCACGCTCGGCATCGTGCCCGGTCATCGCGTGCTGCTGCGCGGACCGAACAGCCCGATGATGGTGGCGGCCTATCTCGCCGTCATCAAGGCCGGCGCCGTCGTGGTCGCGACCATGCCGCTCTTACGGGCGAAGGAGATCGCCTACCCGATTGCCAAGGCCAAAATTCGCCTCGCGCTCTGCGATCACCGCCTGGCCGAGGAGATGGAGAAAGCCCGCGCGCTGGCGGGCGATCTCGAGCGCGTCGTCTATTGGGGTAGCGGCGCGGCCGATGCGCTCGAAGCGCTGATGGCAACGCCGGGCTACGAGTCCTTCGTGCCGTGCGACACGGCGAGCGACGACGTCTGCCTCATCGGCTTCACCTCGGGCACCACCGGCGAGCCCAAGGGCACCATGCATTTCCACCGCGACATGCTTGCGACCTGCGACAGCTACGGGCGCCACGTGCTGTGCCCCGATGCGCAGGATCGCTTCATCGGCTCGCCGCCGCTCGCCTTCACCTTCGGGCTCGGCGGGCTCGTCTTGTTTCCGCTGCGCGTCGGCGCGGCGTCGATCCTCATCGAAAAGGCGTCCCCGGACGACTTGCTCGCCGCCATCGCCAAGTTCGGCGCCACCGTCGCTTTCACCGCGCCGACGGCATATCGCGCGATGCTGGCAAAGCTCGCCGCGCACGACATCTCCTCGCTGCGCAAATGCGTGTCGGCCGGCGAGACCCTGCCCAAGACGACCTTCGACGCATGGCTCGCCGCCACCGGCATCAAGATCCTCGACGGCATCGGCGCGACCGAAATGCTGCACATCTTCATCGGCTCGCCCGAGCACGAGATTCGCCCGGGCGCGACCGGCAAGCCGGTGCCGGGCTACGAGGCGCGCGTGCTCGACGCCGAGGGCAACGAGCTCCCGCCGAACGCCATCGGCCGCCTTGCCGTACGCGGGCCGACCGGGTGCCGCTATCTCGCCGACAAACGCCAGCGCCAATACGTGCAGGACGGCTGGAACATCACCGGCGACACCTACCTCATGGATGCCGACGGCTACTTCTGGTACCAGGCGCGCTCCGACGACATGATCGTGTCGTCCGGCTACAACATCGCCGGCCCGGAAGTGGAGGCGGCGCTGCTCGAGCATCCGGCGGTGGCCGAATGCGGCGTGGTGGCGGCCCCCGATGAGGAGCGCGGGCAGATCGTCAAGGCCTACGTCGTGCTGCGCCCAGGCTACAGCGGCGACGCGGCCGCGACCAAGATGCTGCAGGAGCACGTCAAGGCGACCATCGCGCCTTACAAATATCCCCGCACCATCGCGTACGTCACCCAATTGCCGCGCACGCAAACCGGCAAGCTGCAGCGCTTCGAGCTTCGCCGCATGGCGGCCGACGCCGCCGCGCACAAGCTGGCGTCATGATACTTGCTGCGACCCATCTGCTTTCATCACCGCAGGTCTTCCCGTCACCCGCGGGCTTGACCCGCGGGTCCATCTCCTTCGCAAAAACGTTTGGCGAAGGGGATGGATTGCCGGGTCAAGCCCGGCAATGACGAGCCATAGGAGACCAACAGTGTCCACAAGCCCCGCCCCCAACAGCGTGCTGCGGCCCCCCGGCTGGCCGCAGCCGAAAGGCTTCGCCAACGGCATGCGCGCACGCGGCGAAATGGTGTTCGTCGGCGGCATGATCGGCCAGGACAAGGACGGCCGCTTCGCCGCGGGGTTCGTGGCGCAGATGAAGCAGGCGCTCGAGAACATCGCCGCGGTGTTGGCGCAAGCGGACGCCTCGCCGCGCCACATCGTCCGCTTGACCTGGTACGTGCGCGACATGGACGAATATCTCGCCGACCTTCCCGCCCTCGGCGCCGCCTATCGCGAGGTCATGGGCCGGCATTTCCCCGCCATGGCGGTGGTCGAGGTCAATCGCCTGGTCGAGCCCGAGGCGCGCCTCGAGATCGAGGCGACGGCAGTGCTGCCGTAGCGCCGCTTGCCCTGGCGAACGCCGATTTCAGCCCAGCACGTTCGGCAGCCAAGTCGCGATCGCCGGAATCAGGATGATGACGACGAGCAGCACCAGGCTCATCGCGACGTAGGGCACCACCGCGCGAAAAATGTGCGCCATCGTGACTTCCTTCGGCGCGACGCCCTTCATCGTCATCAGCAGAAGCCCGTGCGGCGGCAGCAGCAGGCCGAGCTGCATGCAGATCAGGTAGAGAACGCCAAACCAGATGAGATCGATATCGAGGCGCTGCACGATCGGCATGAACACCGGCAAGGTGATGAGCATCATGCTGACCTGATCGACAAAAATGCCGAGAAAAATCAACAGCAGCATCATTCCGGCCAGAATCGCAAACGGCGTCAGCCCGGCACCGAGGATGTTTGAGACGATGCCTTCGGTCGATCCCGAAAAGCTCAAAATTTGCGAGAAGGTCGTAGCGCCGAGGATGATGAACAGGATCATTGCCGAAATTCCGACGGTGCCCCGCAATGCTTTGAGCAGCGCGTCGAAACTCAACGCGCGATACGCCGCGGCAAGCGCCATGGTGGCGAGCGCTCCCAGCGCGGCGGACTCCGTCGGCGTCGCAATGCCGCCGGACATCGCGCCGATGACCACCACGAAGATCGAGATCAGCGGCAGCACGTAGCAGACGAGCAGCTCGTATCTCGCCCAGCCCGATCTCTCCTCGACCACGGTCGCCGGCGCCAGTGCCGGATTCGCCGTCGCGCGGGCGATGATATAGCCGACGAATGCGACGCTGAGCATCAGGCCTGGAACGACCCCGCCGATCAGCAGCTTCGAAATCGAAATCCCGGACAGGCTGCCGAGCAGCACGGTGAGGGCGGAGGGCGGGATCAGCATGTCGACCGCGCCGATCGCCATGATCGGTCCCGTCGCCAGCACCGGGTTGTACCCGCGCGACAGCATGACCGGCAGCATCAACGACCCCAGCATGGCGGTGGTCGCGATGGTCGAGCCCGAGATGGCCGAGAACACCGTGCCTGCGACCACCGCGACGACCGCGAGCCGTCCCGGGACCTGACGAACCAGGCGCTCGATGCCGTCGATCACCTTCAGGGCGAGCCCGGTATGGAACAGGACCTCGCCCATCAGCACGAACAGCGGAATTGGCGTCAGCGAGAAATTGATCAACGCCGCGGCGCTGTTCCTGAGCATTTGGCTTAAGCCCGCATCGCCGCCGAGAAACAGGATCGCGCCGACGATGTTGATCGCCATGAACGCAAAGGCGACCGGCAGGCCGATGAACAGGAGCACGGTGGAGCCGCCGAGAAGCAGCAGCGAGGCAAGCTGCCAGGACATATCGGTTCCCTAGGACGCAGACACCGCATCGTCCCGAGGACGCCGCTCGGAGAGAGCCAGACGATGCATGCGAAAGAGAAACTCGACGCTGAGCAGCGCGAAGCTCAGCGGCATCGGCGCGAGCAGCCACCATTCCGGGATGATCAGCGTCTTGATCGAAAGCGCGCCGCTCTCGAAGCTTGCCACCGCAACGCGCGTTCCGTACCAGACAAAGTAGAGGCAGCAAATCATGCCGAGAACGTCGCTGACCCATTCGAGCAGCCACCCGACGTTGGCGGGCAACGCGCGCAGCACGATGTCGATACGGATGTGCTGTCCTTGCCGCAACAGGCCGGGAGCGGCAAACAGCGTCAAAAGATAGATGATGTCCTCCGAGATCTCGTTACTCGGCGCGATCCCGCCCAGCCCGATGTTGCGCAGCAGCACATCGGCGCCGATCAGCAACGTCATCGTCAGGAGCAGAAGGCACGACAGCAGCATCAGCGCTTCGAGCAGGCGGCTGTACCAGTGCGATAGTCTCGCCATGCCGGGACAGCTCCGTCGATGGCCGCGCTAATTGGCCTTGGCGAAGAACTCCTTCAATTTTGCGCCGTGTTGCGGGCTCTGGCGGATCACCCCCGCCCATCCGGCTTCGTAGGCTTTGTCGTGATAGAGCTTTCCGTCGGCGCCCTCGAGCTTGATCGTCTGAATGCCGGCGTCGGCCTGACGTTTGGTGTCCTTGGCGTTCTCTTCGGCGAAAATCGTGACCGCAGCCCCTTCCGCTTGCTCTCCCGCCTTGCGCAGAAGATCGCGCTGGGCATCGGTGAGCCTGTCCCACGTGGATTTGTTCACCAGGATCGACACTTCCGCGGTGTAGAAGCCGGGATCGACGCGATATTTCGTCTTCTCGTGCCAGCCGAGATCGAAGATGCCGGTGATCGGCCAGCCGTATCCGTCAACGACTCCCCGCTCCAGCGCGGTGTAGACCTCGCCGGGCGCGGTCTGGACGACGGTCGCTCCGAGCGCCTGGAAAAAATCGCGGTACACCGGCGTAATGCGAATCTTGAGGCCGGTGAGGTCGGGGCTCGAGATCGACTTGTTGAGATAGAGGTGAAATGGATTTCCATCGACGTGCCGCGCGAGGAAGATCGCGTTCATCTTCTCGGCATAGAGGTGCGACATGTAGTCATAGCCGCCGTTCTTGCGCAGCTCCGCCATCGGCCGTTCAGTCAGCTTCCAGGAGTCGGCCTCGGGCATCACATTGGTGTAGAAAGCGCCGGTCGAATTTGCGAGATCGACAACGCCGGATTTGAGCGCGTTGCCGACCTCGAACGGCGGCATGGCCTTCGGTCCGCCGATATAGTTGATCTGAAGCACGCCCTTACCGTCGCGATTTACCCGCTCGATGAAGAGCTCGAAACCGCGCGAATAGGTGGTCTTTTCGGCGAAGGCGGAAACCGCGCGCAGGGTGACTTCCTGGGCCGATGCCACCGTTGCAGCCGCGATCACGACCGCGCCGGCGATGAAGGTCGAGCGCATGGTTGTTCCCCTCTCCGTGCAGAGAGCCTATTGATGATACGTTCTTTCAAATATAATCGCGGTGGCGTGGGGTTGAGTCAATTGCGAGCCACATAGAAGGGGTCGCAGCGGAGGACGCAAAGGGACGCGGATGGCAGAACGCTCGTTCAAAAGCGAGGTCGCGAAGCTTCGGCTCGGCGCCGGGGAGGAATTCCGCGGCGAGGGCATCCTCGCCGTCACCAAGGCGCTGCTGCAGTCCGGCGTGTCCTACGTCTCCGGCTACCAGGGCGCGCCGATCTCGCATCTGGTCGACGTGCTCGCCGACGCCGACGACGTGCTGCGCGATCTCGGCATCCGCTTCGAGGCGAGCGCGAACGAAGCCGCCGCCGCGGCCGCGCTCGCGGCCTCGATCAACTACCCGCTGCGCGGCGCCGCCACCTTCAAGTCGACGGTGGGCACCAACGTCGCCTCCGACGCGCTCGCCAACCTCGCCTCGAGCGGCGTCACCGGCGGCGCGCTCATCATCGTCGGCGAAGACTACGGCGAAGGCTCCTCGATCATGCAGGAGCGCAGCCACGCCTTCGCGATGAAGTCGCAGATCTGGCTGCTCGACCCGCGCCCGAACCTGCCGTCGATCGTGCGCGCGGTCGAGGCCGGCTTCGAATTGTCGGAGGCGTCCAACACTCCGGTGATGCTGGAGCTGCGCATCCGCGCCTGCCACGTCTACGGCAGCTTCGCCGCGCGCGACAATGCGCGGGGAGCCTTCACGCTCAAGGACGCGCTCGAGCACCCGGTGCGCGACCCCAACCGCGTCGTGCTGCCGCCCGCGAGCTACCTGCACGAGCGCGAAAAGGTCGAGAAGCGCTGGCCGGCCGCCGTGCGCTTCATCGAAGAGCACAAGCTCAACGAGGTGTTCGACGGCGATGCCGACGACATCGGCATCGTCATGCAGGGCGGCATGTACAATACCGCGCTGCGCGCGCTCGAAATCCTCGGGCTCGCCGACGTGTTCGGCAATAGCCGCGTTCCGCTCTACGTGCTCAACGTCACCTATCCGCTGATCGACGCCGAGCTGGTGCGCTTCTGCGCGGGGAAAAAAGCGATCCTGATCATCGAGGAGGGCCAGCCCGAGTTCATCGAGCAGGCGATGAATACGATCCTGCGCCGCGCCGACGTTGCGACCCGGATCGAGGGAAAGAGCATGTTGCCGATGGCGGGCGAATATACCGGCGCCGTCATGAAGGAGGGCGTGCGGAAATTCATCGCGGCCTATCGCGGTGATTTGCTCGCCGACGGCGGCACGTCGATCGCTTCGTCGTTGCGGTCCGATCGCCTGGCAAAGGCGCATCAGGCAGTGGCGGGAAAGGTGCACGGCCGCCCGCCGTCGTTTTGCACCGGCTGTCCGGAACGGCCGATCTTCGCCGCCATGAAGCTCGTTGAGCGCGAGCTCGGGCCCCATCACGTGAGCTGCGACATCGGTTGCCACCTGTTCTCGGTCCTGCCGCCGTTCAACCTCGGCAATTCGACGATGGGCTACGGGTTGGGCGGCGCGGGCGCGGCCGCGTTCAACGTGGCGGCGGGCAAGCGCGCCATCGCGCTCATCGGCGACGGCGGCTTCTGGCACAACGGGCTGGCGTCGAGCGTCGGCAATGCCGTCTTCAACAAGAGCGACAACGTTCTGATCGTGGTCGACAACGGCTACGCGGCGGCGACGGGCGGACAGGACGTGCCGTCCTCCGCCGCCGACAACAGCATGCGCGCGACCAAGAACCCGATCGAGAAGGCCGTGCGCGGCGTCGGCGTCAAGTGGGTGCGCACGCTCACGCGCACCTATGACGTCGGCAAGATGCGCGATGCGCTCAAAGAGGCGCTCACCACGGCGGTCAAAGGTCCAAAGGTCATCATCGCCCAGTCCGAATGCATGCTCAACAAGGAGCGCCGCGTGCGGCCGCTCATGCGCAAGCGGCTGGAACGCGGCGAGCGCGTGGTGCGTGAGCGCTTCGGCGTCGATGCCGACACCTGCACCGGCGACCACTCCTGCATTCGGCTGTCCGGGTGTCCGTCGCTCACGCTCGCGCCCAACCCCGACCCGCTGCGACGCGAGCCGGTAACCAAGGTGATCAATTCCTGCGTCGGCTGCGGGCTGTGCGGCGAGGTCGCGCACGCGGCCGTGCTGTGCCCATCGTTCTACCGCGCCACGATCATCGCCAATCCCACCTCATGGGACCGGCTCAAGGATAAAGTGCGCGGCGCCGTGATCGGTTGGCTGCAACGGCGCAGCGACGGGCGCCTCGCCGCGGCTTGACGACGCCGATGGACGCCCACGGGCAGGCGCAAGTCGCCGAGGTGCGGCCGATCACCATCGCCGTGGTGGCGCTCGGCGGCGAGGGTGGCGGCGTGTTGGCGGACTGGATCGTCGATCTCGCCCAGCACGGGGGCTATCTCGCGCAGGCGACCTCGGTGCCGGGCGTCGCGCAGCGCACCGGCGCGACCGTCTATTACGTCGAGTTATTTCCCAAGGCGCAGGCGGACGGGCGCGAGCCGGTGCTCGCGCTGATGCCGGTGCCGGGCGACGTCGACGTGGTGCTC